>Ga0136846_1212523_pt1 | contig 10497 bp, 11 predicted proteins | sample HopSoiMetagenom2_FD_96841 | JGI IMG/M metagenome (GOLD analysis project Ga0136846, IMG submission 96841) | Grasslands soil microbial communities from Hopland, California, USA - 2 Assembly 2016 (version 4) | ecosystem: Environmental > Terrestrial > Soil > Grasslands | place: USA: Hopland... | reverse complement strand
CTCGTCCCTGCGCACCACCACCGCGCGATAGGACTCCGGCACCGCCAGCCCCCCCACGGCCTCGAGGGAATCGGCGAGGATGGCATCCCTGATCTCGTTCAACAGCTCTCCCGGTCGCGGTGTGAGGAAGGCGCCCGCGTCCCCGGTGTGAGCGCGGCGAACGCAGTCGGTTGGGCAACGGGGCCGACGCTAGGCATGGAAAGGAACCGGCGACAGCGGCTTCCGCCCACCGACATGCGTCGGCGTCGCGTCCGGCGGGACCGGCGACCTCGGTCAGGCGCTCACGGCCGTGACAGCCGGAAGCTCCGCGCACACGGCGGCACAGGCTGCCTCCACCGCCGCACCGAAACGCGCCGGCGAGTGCAGGAAGACGTCGTGGCTGCCGTCGATCTCGATGACGGTCGGGTCGGGAAGCGCTCGCGCGAGCTTCCACTGCCGTCGCGGCGGAACCACCCGGTCGTGTCGGGTGATCACCACTGCAGTGGGAACGTCGACTGATCCGATCCACGTGTGGGAGCTGAACTCGCAGACGGTCTGCATGGCCGCCAGTGACGTGACCAGCGACGTGCGGCTCATCTCCGACAGCGCCCAGCGGCGCTGCGCCGGGTTGCACTCGGACTCCAGGAGCACGCTTCCGATCAGATCGGCACGGAGGACGACCGCGGCCGGCATCCACATCGCCGCGGTGATCAGCCCCGGCATCATCAGAGTGGCGGACTGCTCCCAGGGGGCGCCGGAGACGTTGCGCGAGGTGGAGCAGAGCACGAGGCCCCTGACCAGGTGCGGGTGCCGCCGCCACAGCAGCTGGGCGATCAGGCCGCCCATCGAGTACCCGACCGCCACCACCTGGCGGATGCCGAGATGGTCAGCGATCGCGGCCAGGTCGTCGGCGCAGTCCTCCAACCGGAACACCCCGGCCGGCAGGCCGTCCCCATGGCCCCGCTGGTCGACGAGTACGACGCGGTAGCGCCGGCCCAGGCTCGCGAGGATTCCGCCCCAGTTGAGCGCGGACGTCAGGGTGACGCCGTGGATGAGGAAGAGGGTGGGGGCTCCGGGTGGTCCGGGGGAGTCCCAGACCACTGCCCGCCCACGTCCCGGCAGATCGAGCTCGCGCCGCATTGCCGCCAGGGTCGTCCCGTCCACTGTTACCTCCATAGCCGCGGCCGTGACGACAGCGGAACTCGCAGGGAGAGGTACCGGTCGGCGGGGTTCCCGAAACTCCGCTGGGCGCCCGTTCCGCTGGACGAGAGTAGTCCGGAGGGTCAGGCGAGCGGGTTGCCGACGCGTCGATTCCGGTCTCGATCAGGGAGCGGAAGTGCGCGCGTGTCGCCTCGGACAGCTCTGACCAGCGGTGTGCTCAGTACCGGCGGTACAGGTCCCGAGCGTGCCGATCGAGGGCAGGGGAGCGTGTCTGCGCCGGATGTGCGGCGTCGAGCGTCAGGCGGTGTCGCCGCCCGCGGCCGGGCCGTCCGATGTAGAGCCGGGCACCGTGGAGGGTGTCGCCGGCGTCTCACCGGCGGAGGGGGATGGTGTTGTCTTCTTGGCCGGTGTCGTCTTCTTGGCCGGTGTCGTCTTCGCGGCCGGCGTCGCGTTCTCGGTGGACGTCTGCTGGGCGGTGGACGTCTGCTGGGCGGCGGACGTCTGCTGGGCGGCGGGTGTGGTCTCGGCGGCGGGAGCCTTCTTGGCGGTGTGGGCGGGGGCCTTCCTCACGGCAGGGGCCTTCTTGGCGGCGGGGGCCTTCCGGGCGGCCGGAGCCTTCTTGGCGGCCGGGGCCCTCGTGGCGGCCGGGGCCTCCGGGACGGCGGGGGCCTTCTCGGGACCAGGAGGCGTGATTGCTCGAGCAGTCGATTCCGCCGTCGACCGAGCCGTCGACGCCACGGTCGGCTCGGCCGTGGAAGAGCCGTCGCGCGGGGCGGACCGAGTGGTCGTGGGAAGGGCCCGTGCGCCCGCGGCCATGACTCTGTTCGCGAAGTCGCGCTGATCGGCCAGCATCTGCGCGGCGAACGCGAACGCGGCCTCGATGGAAGCCTGCACGTCCGGCACCGTGACGCCTGGTCGGCGGGCCGCCTCGACGAGTGAGCGCGCGGTCTCCTCCCAGGCCCGCACGGCGGCGTCGAACACCTGGTGGCCGCGCTTTGTCAGTTCGGCGAACTGCTCGGTCGATTCGGTCATGGGTCGTCCTCCGTGTCCGGATGCTGCGCGAACGTCCTGGCCGGTCGGCGCTACCAGCGAACCCGCTCAGCTGCGCCGATGCGGGAACGGTCGCTTCGTTTCCACCCGGTGGGAACTGACGGGGTTCGGCACGGCAGGAGTGGGGAACCGCTCATCCTGCATCCACCCAGAGCGGAGGTCGGCGTGGAGCCCATGCAAGTGCTGGCCGATGCGGCGGAGAACCTCTATCCGGCCCGGATGCAGATGGCCGTGTCGCTGGGCTGGCACATCATCTTCTCCTGCTTCGGCATCGCCTTTCCCCTTCTGACCGTGTTCGCCGAGTGGCGGGGCCACAAGCGCGGCAACGCCGCTCTGACCGGGCTCGCGCATACCTGGGCCAAGGCCATGGGGGTGCTCTTCGCGGCGGGGGCTGTGTCCGGAACCCTGCTCTCGTTCGAGATGGGCATCCTCTGGCCGGGGCTCATGGATCGCTTCGGCGAGATCTACGGCTTCCCGTTCGTGCTCGAGGGCTACGCCTTCTTCATCGAGGCGATCTTCGTCGGCATCTACCTCTTCGGCTGGAACCGGATGTCGCCGCGCGCGCACATGCTCAGCGCCGTGCCGATGATCATCTCGGGAGCGGCCGGGGCATTCTTCGTCGTCGCGGCGAACGCGTGGATGAACAACCCCTCCGGCTTCCGGCTGGGCCCCGACGGGCAGGTCGAGGACGTCCACCCGTGGGCGGCGATGTTCGGACCCTCCACCTGGCCGCAGGTCGTGCACATGTTGCTCGGGGCCTACATGGTCACCGGCTTCGTCATCGCGTCGGTCTACGCGGTGGGCATGCTGCGCGGTCGCCGCGACCACCACCACCGGTTCGGGCTGCTGATCCCGCTCACGCTGGCCGTGATCGCGACACCGGTCCAGATCGGCGTCGGCGACTGGATCGCCAACACCGTGGCCGAGAACCAGCCGGTGAAGCTGGCCGCCATGGAGGGCCTCTACAAGACCGACACCCGAGTTCCGCTCGCCCTCGGCGGGCTGTACTACGACGACGAGTTGCACTACGCGATCAAGATTCCTTTCGGGCTGTCGCTGCTCATTCACCACGACATCAGCGGCAAGGTGGCGGGCTTGGCAGAGGTGCCGGCCGACGAACGCCCGCCGGTCAACGTGGTGCACCTCGCCTACAACGTGATGGTGGGCATCGGCTCGGCGCTCCTGCTGCTGGCGTTCCTGTTCGGCTGGACCTGGTGGCGGCGCCGACGGCTGCCCAAGAGCGTGTGGTTCCTCCGCGCGGTAGCGCTCTCGGGGGTCGGCGCGGCCCTGGCCCTGGAGTGTGGCTGGGTCACCACAGAGGTCGGGCGGCAGCCGTGGATCGTCTACGGGATCCTGCGGACCGCCGAGGCGGTGAGCCCGGCCCCGGGGTTGTTCCTCGGCTTCTACGCCGTCGTTGCCATCTACGTGGCGCTGACGGCCCTCACGGTGTTCGTCCTGCGCCGAATGGCCCACGGTAAGGACACCCCAGCTCCGCAGGAGGTCGACGCGGAGCCCCCTGATCAGCACCGCGACGCACTGGCCGTGCGATGACGCTCGCGGACCTGCTGCTCGGCGTGATGTTCGTCGGACTGATCGCCTACGGACTGTTCGGCGGCGCGGACTTCGGCGCGGGGATCTGGGATCTGCTCGCTGGAGGAACGCGTCGCGGGGCGCGGCAGAGGGACCTCATCGAGCACTCCATCGGCCCGGTGTGGGAGGCCAACCACGTGTGGCTGATCTTCGTCCTGGTGGTGCTCTGGACGGGGTTCTCCCCTGCCTTCGCCGCGGTGGTCACCACTCTCTACATCCCGCTGACCCTCGCCGCCTTCGGCATGATCGCGCGCGGGGCGGCCTTCGCCTTCCGCAAGAGCATCTCGACACTGCCGATGCGGCGCTTCCTCGGTGCCGGTTTCGCGCTCTCCTCACTGGTCACCCCGTACTTCCTCGGTGCCGTGGTGGGCGGTGTCGCCTCCGGGCGGGTACCGCCGGGCATCGCCGAGGGCGACGTCATCACCAGTTGGGTGAACCCGACGTCGGTGCTCGGCGGTGTCATGGCCGTCCTCGTCTGCGCCTATCTCTCCGCGGTCTTCCTGTGCGCCGACGCGGAGCGCGAGGGCGCGGAGGACATCGTGGACGCATTCCGGATCCGTGCGCTCGGCACCGCCGCCGTGACCGGCGTCGCAGGGCTGATCGGGCTGTTCGTGCTGCGCAGCGATGCACCGCTGCTCTGGAACGGGCTCACCGGCCGGGCCGCGCCGGTGGTCGGAATCTCGATCGTCGCCGGGGTGGCAGCCGTCGTCTGCCTGGTCCTGCGCCGGTTCGTGGCTGCCCGGCTGGCCTCGGCGCTGGCGGTCACCGCGATCCTCGTGGGCTGGGCGGTGAGCCAGTACCCGTACGTCCTCGTGCCGGATATGACGATCGAGGAGGCGGCCACCGGCCGGGCGACCCTGCAGGCAATGCTCCTCGCGCTCGTCGTGGGTGCCGTCGTCCTGGTGCCTTCCCTGGTGTACCTGTACCTGCTCTTCCAGCGCTCGCCGGACACGCAGACGGCCGAGAAGAAATCGGGTCCGGAGCCGTCCGATCCCTCGGCTGCCGTCATGTCCTGAGGCCGGCTGCGGCGCGAGCGGGTTCCGCGGCCTCTCCTGGCGCGCGACCATGGTGTTCCCAGCCGGAACCGGCGCGCGCCGAGAGGGCCCGCATGCCCAGAAATGATCCAGGGGCCAGCCCGACCGGCACGCGGCCGAGCCATGCCTACGGCCGGGACGCGGCGCGGTACGACGCGCGCACCGCCGGTTTCGACGTGTACCGCCGGCGCGTGATCGACCTGCTTCCCCTCTCGGTCGGCGACGTCGTCGTGGACGTGGGTTGTGGCACCGGGCTGTGCTTCGAGCGACTGCTCGAGAAGGTCGGTCCGGGCGGGACCGTCATCGGGGTGGAGCCCGCTGCCCCGATGCGGGCGCTGGCCGCCGAGCGCATCGCGGCAGGCGGATGGGCCAATGTCATCCTGATCGGCGCGCCGATCGAGACGGCGGAGCTGCCGACGGTCGACCATGCGCTGTTCTGCGCCGTCCACGACGTCCTGCAGTCGCCCGCGGCGCTCGACTCCGTGCTCGCGCACGTCCGGGACGGCGGCGGGGTCGCGGCGACCGGCGGGAAGTGGGCCCCGCCATGGGCGGTGCTGGTCAACGCCGCGGTGCTGGCCGCGCACGCCCCCTTCGTGCGCGACTTCACCGGTTTCTCCCGGCCGTGGGAGCCGCTGGCGAGCCGTGTTCCGGGGCTGTCGGTCACGGAGGTGGCCTGGGGCGGCGGCTTCCTGGCCTGGGGGACCGTACGGCACCGGAAGGGGGCCGCACCGCAGGCCTGAGTTCCATCCACCGGGAACGGTCGGGCCGGGGACGGCGGCGCCCCGATGATGACCGCGTGGGCGTGCAGAAGGCGATCGACCTGGTCGGCACCGGGAACTCGATCCAGGACGCCGTGAGCGAAGCGCTCGACCGGGCACGCCTGTCCCTGGAGGGCATCACCTCCTTCGAGGTGCAGCGCATCTCCGGTGTGGTGGACGGCGGCTCGACGGCCTACGAGGTGCAGTTGCGGATCTGGTTCACGCTGCTGGAACGCATGCACGGGTGAGCCCGTTGCCGACCGAGCGTGCCGTGGACGTCGCAGCAGACCCCGTCGGCCTCGACGGTCTGAGTCGCGTGGCGCTGCCCGTCGGCGTCAATGCCGTCGAGAGCGTCAACATGCACGTCCTCGCGGACGGCGACACGGTGACGCTCGTCGACTGCGGAGTCTGGCGTCCCGATCTCCCCGACGGCGGGCTCGCGGCGGTCGAGGCCGGCCTCCAGGGCGCCGGATACGCCCTCGGGGACGTTGCCCGGATCGTGATCACCCACGCCCATATCGACCACTACGGCCTGGCAGGGCGGCTGATGGAGGTCACCGGTGCCGAACTGGTCATGCACAGCCTGACCGATCTCGACTGCGAGAAGTACCGACATCCCGACACCGCCCGCGCGCGGAGGCGGGACACCTACGCCGATCACGGCGTCTCGGAGGCCGAGCGCACCGACCTGGCTGACCACCTGACCCGGTGGCTGCCGTACCTGCACTCGGTGGTCGAGGCGTCCCGGCGGTTGCGCGGCGGCGAGGAGCTGGAAATCGCCGGTGACCGCTGGGACGTCGTCCACACCCCGGGACACTCGCTCGGCCATGTCTGCCTCTGGTCGCCGTCGCGCCGGGTCCTGCTGTCGGGGGACCATCTGCTGCCCGGCATCACACCGCCGGTGAGCTTCGAGCGCGGCTTCGACGCCGACCCGCTGCGCAGCTACCTGACCTCGCTGCGGCGGATCGCCGACCTGCGGCCGCGCGTGGTCTATCCCGGTCACGGCCGCCCCTTCGGCGACGTGGAGGGACGGATCGAGGCGATCCTGCGGAACAAGCTGCGCCGGCTCGACACCGTCCGCCGGGCCATCCGCGACCGTCCCTCGAGCGTCACCGAGCTCGCCGACCGCCTGGTCGTCAAGGCCGTCCTGGCGCACCAGCGTCAGCTGGCCATCTCCGAGACGCTGGCCCACATCGCGTACCTGCGCTGGTCCGGCCTCGTGGAGCGCCGTACGCGCCCGGACGGCGTCTACGAGTGGTACGCCACCGGCGACGGTCCACTGGAGGTCAGCGAGCTGCTCCCCGCCGAATGAGCGCCCTCAGCCGGTTGCGTCGGCCTCGGCGGAGCCCGCGTCCGGGCTCGCGACCGGAGCCGACGTGGCCAGCTGGCGGGACAGACTGGACGCGGCGATCAGCAGCGCGCCCCGCACCTGCTCGAAGCCGGACTTCGGATCGGGGATGCTCGCTTCCAGTGCAGCGAGCAGTGTCCCACCCGTCCCGAAGACGGGTACGGCCAGTTCGCAACGGCCCAGACCGTCGCGGTGCACCGCGAGCCGTGTCAGCCGGGTGGTTCCCAGCACCCGGCGCAGGCGGTCCGGGCTGATCGGGTCGCGGTCGCCGGTGGCGGTCCGGGCGGCGGCCAGGACCTCGTCCACCACCTCGGAGGGGCTGAACGCCAGCAGCACCCGACCGAGCGCGCTGGCGTACGGCGGCGTCGCGTCCTCCACGAAGCCGTCGATGCCGGCGCGGCCGGGTTCGGTCGCCGTGACGATGAGCTTCCGGGGATCCAGCACCCCCACGCGCACCGACGTGCCGGTGATCGACGCCAGGTCGTTGACCACGTCGAGGGCACGCTCGAGGAGCGGGGGCGCGGACGGGAACGAGAGCCCGCCGATCATCCGGAGGGGCAGGCCGACGCGGTACCCGCCGCGTTCGGTCCGCTCGAGGACCCGCCGCGAGACCAGTTCCCCGACCAGCCGGTGCGTCGTGGAGATCGGCAGACCCGCGATGCCGGCCAGCTCGGTCAGCGAGTGCGTGCCGCCGCCGCGGAAGGCCATCAGGATCGCCGAGACGCGGCTGGCCACCGAACGGCCGCTCTCCAAGGCACCACCAGCCATACCCACCTCCTCGTCGGTGGGCAAAGGCTGGCAGCGGGCGGGGGGCTGGTCGAGGATCGGCTCCCGCTCAGTGAGAGCTCGACCGAAGTTCGTCGGCATCAGGACGTGAGAGTCAGCCGGGCGCGTTCCTGCAGCGCCCTGGAGGTCGAGATGGCAGCGGTCCGGACAGCGGGCGCCAACCGGCGCAGGTCCGCGCGCCCCTGGTCCAGGACGACGGCGAGGGCGGCGACCACGACTCCGCCCACCCCCTGCACGGGCGCAGCCACGGACTGGGAGCCCAGGCTCATCTCGCCGCGGGCGTAGGCGACCCCCTGGCGGCGCACCTCGGTCAGCGCGCGGCGCAGGTGGCCCGGCGCCACCACGGTGTACGGGGTGTACCGGTGCATCCCGCCCTCGACCACCGCCGTCAGGACCTCGGGCGGGGCGTGTGCCAGCAGGACCTTGCCCACCCCCGTGGCGTGCAGGGGTAACCGTCCGCCGCGACGAGAACGGGTCGGCACCGACTCGCGGCCGGAGATGGTCTCGACGTAGAGAGCCTCCAGACCGTCCCGGACGGCCAGGTGCACGTTCTCGTGGGTCGCCTCGTACAGGTCCTGCATGAAGGGCATCGCCACCTCGCGAAGGTCCCCGCCGCGGGGTGCCAGGGCGCCGAGCTCCCACAGGCGCATGCCGATGCGGTAGCCCGCGGGCTCCGCCCGTTCCAGTCCGCCCCACTCGACGAGTTCCGTCGCGAGCCGGTACGTCGTGGAGACCGGGAGACCGGTGATGCGGGCGAGATCCCCGAGGGAGAGTTCGGGTGTCGTCGGGCCGAAGGCGTCGAGCAGCGAGACGACCTTGCTGATCACCGACCGTCCCTGCCACTGCGTGCTGCCGCCCGCCACCCGGCCATGGTGCCTGCCGCCGCCACGCCGGGCGCCGTGCCGACGCGGGTACTCCCACTCAGCAGGAAACCCGTGGCTGCACGAGTTCCGTCTTCCCGGCCGGTGCTTCACTCGCCGCGGGTCCCCGACGGTTATCACCGGAGGGCCTCCGACCACGGGCACCGACGAAGGACGGCGGCGATGGGCGAACCGATTGTCGAAGAGCTCAGCAAGGGCGCACCGGTGGTGCTGCACGGCCTCGAGGGACTGCGCGAGAAAGTGGGTGCGGAGGTCGGCGTGAGCGGCTGGCGCACCGTCGCGCAGGAGGACATCGCCACGTTCGCGACGCTGACCGGCGACCAGCAGTGGATACACGTCGACCCCGAGCGCGCCAAGACCGGACCCTTCGGCGCAACCGTGCAGCACGGCTTCCTGACCCTCGGCATGGCGACCGGCCTCCTCTGGGAGGTCTGCACGGTGGAGGGCTTCTCCGTCGTCCTGAACTACGGCCTCAACAAGGTGCGCTTTCCCGCGCCGCTCCGTGTGGGCAGCCGCATCCGCGTCCATGTGCTGGTGGCCGAGGTCAAGGCCATCGAGGGGGCCGCCGGCAGCGGGGCCGAGGCCGTCTACCGGCTCACCTACGACGTGGAGGGGCAGGAGAAGCCCTGCTGCGTCGCCGATCTGGTCTTCCGCTACTACACCTGAACCCACCGACAACGCGGGACCCCCATCCGACCGGACGAGAGATGGAGCAGGAATGACAACGACCGAGCGACCCGAAATCGGCCAGAGTGTCGAAGCGAACGGCATCCGCACCAACTACCTGGAGGCCGGCTCCGGCGACGAGACGGTGATGCTGGTCCACGGATCGGGTCCGGGCGTCACCTCGTACGCCAACTGGCGCCTGGTCATTCCGGCGCTCGCCGAGCACTGGCGCGTCGTCGCCCCGGACATGGTCGGCTTCGGGTTCTCCGACCGCCCGAAGGACGTCACCTACAGCCTGCAGACCTGGGCCGACCAGACCGTGGGGGTGATGGACGCCCTGGGTATCGAGAAGGCGCACTTGGTGGGCAACAGTTTCGGTGGCGCGATCGCCCTGCGCGTCGCCACCCAGCACCCCGAACGCGTCGGCAAGCTGGTGCTCATGGGCAGCATGGGCGTGCCCTTCGAGATCACCGAGGGCCTCAATGCGGTCTGGGGCTACGAGCCCTCGGTCGAGAACATGAAGAACGTCCTCGGCTACTTCACCTACTCGTCCGAGGCCATCAACGACTCCCTCGCCAAGTCGCGCTACGAGGGCAGCATCCAGGAGGGCTTCCAGGAGGCCTTCTCGGCGATGTTCCCGGCGCCGCGGCAGCGGTGGGTGGAGGCCATGACCATCCCGGACGAGGAGTTGGCGAAGCTGCCCCACCGGACCCTGATCGTGCACGGGCGGGAGGACCAGGTCATCCCGGTCTCGAACTCCTACTACCTCGAGGGGATCCTGCAGAACGCCGACCTCTCGGTCTGGTCCAAGTGTGGGCACTGGTCGATGATCGAGCGAAACGCAGACTTCAACCGGCAGGTGCGCGACTTCTTCCTCGAGTCCTGAGGCGGCGGACATGCCCACTCGCAGCAGGCGCAAGGCCGCCGATCCGGTCGGCACCGCTGTCGCCGACCGGGATCCGGCTCTGCTGAAGCGCATCCACGAGGTCATGGTCCTGACCCGCGCCGTGGAGGACCGCATGGTCGCCATGTACAAGGGCGGCGACCTGCTCGGCAGTCTCTACACCGGGCACTGGCACGAGGCGATCAGCGTCGGGGCCGCGTCCACCCTGCGCGCGGACGACTACATGGCCCCGATCCACCGCGACCTCGGGGCACACCTCTGGCGCGGCATGGAGCCGTGGCAGGTGATGGCCAGCTTCATGGGCAAGGCGACCTCGCCGACCGGCGGCCGCGACGGGACG
>Ga0136846_1211702_pt1 | contig 10498 bp, 11 predicted proteins | sample HopSoiMetagenom2_FD_96841 | JGI IMG/M metagenome (GOLD analysis project Ga0136846, IMG submission 96841) | Grasslands soil microbial communities from Hopland, California, USA - 2 Assembly 2016 (version 4) | ecosystem: Environmental > Terrestrial > Soil > Grasslands | place: USA: Hopland... | reverse complement strand
TGAACGCACCGAACGCCGCTTTCGCTACATGATGGAGGGTCAGTCGACGGTGCGGATGGCCCGCACCGGGGGCCGCGGTCGCCGTGCCGCCGCCGCGTAGGCGGCGACGAGCGTCGCCATCGAACCTGCCGGGTCGCGGTGGAGCGCGGTCGGCAGCACCGGGAGCACCATGACGTTCGCGGCCGTCATGTCCGCGGTGCGCGTGATCTCCCGGGCGTACGACTCGGGGTTCAGGTGCCAGGCGTAGGAGTTGATCTCCCAGGTCAACGCGACCTCGTCGAACCATGCGTCCGCTATCCCGAGCAGCCGGCCGCGGTCGTCGTACACCGGCACGTTCCACCATGGTGCGGGCAGCCCACTGCGCGCCACCAGGTGCTTGGCGTCGCGTTCCGCCGTCGATCTGACGCCTTCGGAGACGTCGACGAGAACGCGGCGGGGTGTCGCCGACCCGCGCTGGCTGCCCTCCCGCAGCTCGGCCGCCAGCTGCGCCGGGGTACACAGCCGGCGCTGGACCGTGTCAGCGATCAGTTCAGTGATCTCAGCAGCGGAGTGGAGGCGTCGTGCGCCGTCCAGGCAGGCGCGGACCGCGGGGGTCAGCGGCACGCCGTCGCGCACGATCGCCGGCGGGAGCCGCGTCGTCCGCTCGACGACCACGAACTCCGACCCCTTGAGCTGCCGCTCCTCGGGCACGAGCAGGTGGACCTTTCGCGGCGGCTCGGGCCCGCGGCGCACCCCGTACCGACGGCACGCCTCCAGGCCGGTCACAAGCGCGTCGGGGCCGCCGTACATCAGCGCGGCGGTGATCTCCTGCTGCCGTGTGGCCGGTCCGCTGCCGAGCAGGACGATGCCGGGCAGCAGGCGTCGCCACGGCCCGCCGTCCTGGCACCGACGGGCGACGGTGGGTCCCGGCACGCCGAGACCGACGAGCGCCGCCACGGGGATCACGCGGTCGCGTGCCGAGCGCCGCAACGCCTCGGGGTCGTTCGCCCAACGTCCACGTCGCATGGCCCGGATGGTGACCTGCCGGTGGTGATCCACGGGGCCGTTCCGGAGAACGCGTGTAGCGAAAGCGGCGTTCGGTGCACTCAACGCACTGAAAGCCGCTTTCGCTACATCGGGGCCGGGCGGGGCGGGCGGGGGGGGGCCGGGTCAGGCGAACGTGTGCCAGAGGAGCACGGCGTTCAGGGCGATGATCACCCCCGCCGCCAGCGACGCCACCGCCGTCGTCAGCTTCCGGTTCACCAGCTCGCCCATCAGCCCGCGCCTGCGCGTGAGCAGCACCAGCGGCACCAGGGCGAAGGGGATGCCGAACGCCAGCACCACCTGCGAGAACACCAGGGCCGCGGTCGGGTCGACGCCCAGCGAGAGCACCACGAGCGCCGGCGCCAGGGTCAGGGCGCGGCGCGCGAGCAGGGGGATCCGCCGCTGCACGAAGCCCTGCATCACCACCTGCCCCGCGTAGGTCCCCACGCCCGACGACGCGAAGCCGGACGCCAGCAGGGCCAGCGCGAACATCGTCGCCGCCGGGGCGTCGAGGGCCCGGGCCAGGCCGGCGTGCACGCCCTCGAGGGTGTCCGTGTCCGGGATCGAGGACCCGTGGAACAGCGCCGCCGCGACCACGAGCATGGCTGCGTTGACCACTCCGGCCAATCCCATCGCCACCAGCACGCCCCGCCGGTGCGCGCGCAGCAGGCGGTGACGCAGCTTCGCCGTGTGGCGGGGGTCGCGCCGGCTCGTCAGCGCCGAGTGCAGGTAGATCACGTGCGGCATCACCGTCGCGCCCAGGATGCCGACCGCCAGCAGCAGGCTCTCGGAGCCGGCGAAGGCCGGCACGAGGCCGGCGGCCAAGGGCCCGACCTCGACCGGCACGCGCAGCAGCGTGACGACGAAGCCGACGACGATCACGGCGAAGAGCCCCGCGACCGCGCGCTCGAACGGCCGGTGCCCGCGTTCCTGCAGCGCCAGCAGCCCGAACGCGACCACCCCCGTCACCAGGCCGCCGATCGGCAGGGGGAGCCCGAAGAGCAGGTAGAGCGCCACCGCGCCGCCGATGACCTCGGCCAGGTCGGTGGCGATCGCGACGAACTCCGCCTGCACCCAGAGCCCGATGTTGACCCGGCGCGGAAAGGTGTCGCGGCAGACCTCGGGCAGGTTGCGGCCCGTCGCGAGGCCGAGCTTGGCCGACAGCGACTGGATCAGCATCGCGGTGATGTTGGCCGCGACGATCACCCAGAGCAGCAGGTAGCCGTACTCGGAGCCCGCGGCGAAGTTGGTGGCGAAGTTGCCGGGGTCGACGTAGGCGATCGCGGCGACGAACGCCGGCCCGAGAAGGGGGGCGGTGCGCAGCATCCGTGCCGGGCGGGCGGCGGCGGTGCGCATGGCGCTCATCATGCGAGCACGTCCAGGTCCACGTCCATCTCCACGTCCGTCTCCACGTGCACCTCGCGCCCGTGCACCAGGCGGGTCAGCGATTCGCCCAGGGCGTGGTCACGACCGTCGAACCGCACCCAGAGCGGGCCGCCGGGTCCGCGTTCGAGCACGACCAGGGTCAGGCCGGGGACGACGCCGAGGTCGTCGAGGTGCGCCAGCGCGGCCGCGTCCCAGTCCTGCACCCGCTCGACCCGGAACTCCCCGCCGACCGCGGCGTCGGCGAGGCGGGTGCCCCAGCACTCGACGTGGGCGTCGCCGGACCGCGGGATCGGGTCGCCGTGCGGGTCGTGCGTGGGGCGGTCGAGCAGGGCGTCGATGCGGTCGAGCAGCCGGTCCGACACGGCGTGCTCCAGGGCGTCCGCCTCGTCGTGCACCTCGTGCGGGGCGAGCCCGACGACGCGGACGAGGAAGGTCTCGAGGAGCCGGTGCCTGCGGACGACGTGCCGGGCGTGCCCGGCACCGTGCGGCGTCAGCGTGGCGCGGTGGTCCGTTCGCTCGACGAGCCCGTGCTCGGCGAGCCGCTTGAGCATGATCGACACGGTGGGTGGGGCGACGCCCAGGTGCCGGGCCAGGACCGACGTGCTCACCTCGTCGCCGCGACCCGTCAGCACGAAGATGGTCCGCAGCGCGTCTTCGGTCGGGGCGGTGGGCACGAGCCCGCAGCAGGCTCGTGACGAGCGCAGATCCTCCATCAAGCAACCTCTCACACCGGTGTTAGAGCGGCCTAATACCCCGAACCTAGGAGCGCACACCAGCAGTGGCTGTCTCATCGCGAGACGGACATGCCACGGCCCCGCCGGCGACGCTGCCGGCGGGGCCGTGGACGGACTCTTCAGGACGTGGCGGCGTACCGCTGGGCGAGCAGGTCGCGGCACGTGCCACCGTTCGCCTCGATGCTCACGCCCGTGAGCCGCGCCCGCCGCAGATGCAGCGGGACCTGCGCGGCCGTGACGGGCTCGCCCTCCGGATGCAGCAGCAACGGCGCGTCGTCGCCGCACGGCAGCCCGACTTCGGCCCGCCGCGCCCGCAGCCGGTCGAGGTCCTGCGACCGTGGGACCTGCCCGAGCCGCAGCGCAGCCAGCTCGTCGGGACCGACACCGGAGTTGACCAGCGGCCGCGCCACCCGCTCCTGACCGGCCAGCGCCGCCTTGCGGAAGAACGTGGCGCGCAGGTCGTCGAGCTCCGCGACGGCCTCACCCGGGAACGCGGCCACGAATCCTGCCCGCGCCGCGACGCCCTGGTTGATCACCTCGGAGACGAAGTGGTCTTCCAGCGCGACGTCCACCCGAGTGACCCCCGGGACCGCCGACACCGCGTCGTGCGCGTCGGCGACCATCAGCCACGAGAAGTTCGGCGAGCAGAAGAACGTCGGCAGGCGCAGCCGCACGGTTGCCACACCATCCGCGGACACGGTGCACGACTTCACGAACTCGAGCGAGGTGATCGGCTCGTCGAGCTCGGGGTCGAGCACCGTGTCCAGCGCTGCCCAGACGGCGTCCCGGAGGACACCACTCATGCCTGCGCCCCCGCGAGGTCCGTCGCCAGGTCCTCGCCCGGCTGCTTCTGCTCGTCCGCAGTGGTACCCGGCGCGGGCAGCTGGCACTCGACCGGTACCTCGAGGTCGTAGAGCTTCGCCGAGTTGAGGCCCATGATCTTCTTCTTCGCCGCGGTGGTGAGGCGCGGGTAGTCGGAGAACGCCTCGTCGTCCGGCATCTGCCAGTCGATGAAGCCCTCGACCTGCCACTTCGGCTCCCAGATGCCGTAGTCGCTGCCGAAGACGATGCGGTCTTCGCCGACCCAGAACAGCAGCTCGCCCATGACCTTCGCGAAGAACTTCGGGCGGGCGTACATGTGAGCGCCGATCACGACGGACAGGCCCGCGTACACGTTCGGCTCCTGGACCGCCGTGTAGCAGAAGTCCTCGATCCTCGGCAGGCCGACGTGCTCGACGATGAAGTTCATCTCGGGGAAGTCGGTGGCGGCGTGGTCGACGTCGTCGATGTTGAACGCGTCCTTGTCCAACGGCCAGATCGTCGGGCCCTTGTGCAGGTGGACGTTCTTGATGCCCAGAGCCTGGGTCCGCTTCAGGAACTCGCGTGCCTCGGGCTGGTCGATCTTGTAGCCGCGCGAGTCGCCGATCCATTCGGCCGTGTAGAGCTTGACGCCCTGGAAGTTGTACTTCTTGTGGTCGGCTTCGAACCGGCGCCAGCCCTCCTCACCCTCGCGCGGGTCCCAGCGGCCGTTGACGATGACCTTGCCCGGGTACGCGTCGGCGACCTGCCGGTTGCGCTCGACGGTGTTGAAGCCCTCGGTGTACCAGTGCTTCAGGTACGTCGACTGCAGGACGGCGAAGTCGACGTGGCCCTCGTCGAAGACGTCGTGCCCGTAGTCCTCGATGGTCCAGCGCTGGTACTTCTCCATCTCCCAGTGCGTCTCGGGCGGGCCGAGCGTGTGGTAGCCGTAGAAGCAGTCGATCCAGCCCTTGGCCAGGTTCTCCCGGCCCTCGACCCAGTTGTCGGGCCGGGCGTTCCAGAAGTGCTGGTGCTCGTCGACGATGAAGTACTTCTCGCCGTCCTTCTCGTACATGGTGGTGGTCCTTCGCGTCTGTGGTGGTGGGCGCGTCAGTTCGGGCAGTGTGGAGAACGGGTCAGGGGACGAGGATCGCCCGGCCCCGGACCCGTCCGGCGTCGAGGTCGTGCAGCGCGTCCAGGGCTGCATCGAGCGGGTACTGCTTGGTGTGCAGGGTGACCTTGCCCGCCTGAGCGAGGACCATGAGTTCGGCCAGGTCGTTGTAGGTGCCGACGATGTTGCCGATGATGCTCTTCTCGCCGCCGACGAAGTCGAGCGTCGGAGCCTTGAACTCGCCGCCGTAACCGATGATGTACTGGAATCCGTCCGGCGCGGTCATCGCCCACGCGTCGAGCTCGGCGCCCTGCTCGGCGACGAAGTCGAACACCACGTCCGCACCCTGACCGTTGGTCAGGTTCTTGACGGCGTCGATGTGGCTGCCGTCGGCCACCACCGTCTCGTCCGCGCCGATCTCCTTGGCGAGCGCGAGCGCGTCGGGGTTCTTGTCGACCACGACGATCCGCGTCGCGCACAGCGCCGCAAGGGCCTGGATGCCGATGTGGCCCAGCCCGCCCGCGCCCTGGACGACGGCGGTCGTCCCCGGCCACAGGCGCGGCACGGCCTTGCGCACCGCGTGGTACGCCGTGATGCCGGCGTCCGCCAGCGCGGCGACGTCGGCCGGGTTGGTGGAGGGGTCGAGCTTGACGCAGGCCCGGGCCGTGGTGCGCAGGTACTCGGCCATCCCGCCGTCGTTGTTGCTCAGGCCGGGGAAGAAGGCGTTGACGCAGTGCATGTCGTTGCCGGCCCGGCAGGCCAGGCACAGGCCGCACGACGGCTGCGGGTGCAGGATCACCGTGTCGCCGACGGCGACGTTCGTGACGCCTTCGCCGATCTCGTGCACCCAACCGGCGTTCTCGTGCCCGATGACGTAGGGCAGGTCGGGGTTCATCGCCTGCTGCCAGTCGCCGTTGACGATGTGCAGGTCCGTCCGGCACACCCCGGCGCCACCGACCTTGACGATGACGTCGAGCGGCCCCTGAAGGGTGGGCTCCGGTATGTCGTCGATCTGCGGATCGCTGTGGTACTCGTGCACCCGTACGGCCTTCACGCAGTGACCTCCTCGTCGAATCCGCGGTCAACCGATCCGACGCTACGTAGCGCCCATGGTGACCGGAGTCTCATGTTGAGACACGTCGATCATCCTGTCCAGCCTCGGGGGAGCACGGTCAGCTGACCGTCGTCCGCCGCCCACGCGTACGTCCAGCAGGCGATTCGCGGCCCGTGGTCCGGTGCGGCGGCCACCCGGATGCGCCGGTACTCCGAGCCCTCGTAGCGATCGAGGTGGTCGAGCGCGGAGAGGGGATCACGCACGGTGACGACCCATCCGGGCGCCCGCGACGACCCGTCGGGAACCAGCGCCGGATAGCCGAAGCCGGTGTCCCACACCTGCCCGGCCACGGTGGCGCGCCTCGGCTGTCCGACGGCGTGCTCCGCCAGCAACGGCCATGCCCGGTGGCCCGGCTGCAGTGTCCCGTAGACGAACACCGCCGAGGGCCACTCGTCGGGGTCCGGCGCACCACGCACGGTGGTGGCCGACAGCCCGTCGTCCGGGGCCGGGACGCCGTCGAGCGCGAAGGCCGCGGCCTGGTCGAGGTCGGCGCAGCGCACCGGGCTCCCGCCCACCAGGAGCGGGCGGCGGATGGCCGACAGTCCGAGGTAGCACCACGGCGCCTCGATGCGCAGGCCGTCGTCGGTGTGGACCGCGCCGGTACCCAGCCGGGCCAGCCGGTAGCGGTCGTCGCGGCCCTCGCAGCGGTCGAGCACGGCGACCTGCTCTGGCGTGGCCAGCCAGACGGCGTGCTCCTCGATCGCCCCCGGTGCGGCGCCGAGCACGGAGGTCCGCTGTCCGTCGCGGGCCCGGAACCCGCTGGCCCACACCGCCGCCAGATCCTCGGTCCGGGCCCGCAGCACCACGACCGGCCCGGTCAGCCCGAGCGACCGGCGCAGCCAGGTGATCTTGCTCGGGTTGCGGTTCGAGCCGTAGGAGAGCAGGGGGACTCGCGCCGCGAGCGGGGGAGCCCCGTGTCCGGCCAGCCACAGATCCAGCTCGGCGCCGCCCGCCCCGCCGACGCGCCAGCAGACGTCGAAGGTCAGCGGGTGGCTGTGTCCACCGATTTGGACGTCGTCGAGGTGGACGAAGGAGAAGGGCGGGACGGCGCCGGGGTAGGGGTCGGCAGGGAAGTCGTCGTCGGGAACGGGCCGCACGTCAGGTAGGAGCGGCGGCCGGCAGGCCGTGCGTAGCCGCAGCGGCGAGCATGCGTTGGTCGTAGGTCACCAGGACGTCGAGGTCGTCACGAATGAGCAGGGCCGTAGCGACGTGGATCGCGTCGAGGGTCCGCAGCATCGGGTCGGGCAACCGGCTGGCGGACTCCAGCACCACGGTGTTCGTGTCGATCTGGATCACGTCGAGGAGTTCGAGGTCGACGCGAGGTAATTCGGCCGGCACCGTGCGGAGGATGCTCCGCCGCGCTTCGACCGCCAGCAGCGCGCTGGAGACGAAACGGGGCGATCCGAATGTGCTGAGGTACCTGCCCAGAGCACCCGACTCCGGCTCCGCGATGACCGTCTTGAGGAATGCCGACGTGTCGAGGTAGATCAATAGTCTTCCTCGTCGCGCATCTCGAGAAGGACCTCCGAGAGCGGCCTGGTGCCCGGCGGCGCAGGTGGCGGGGGCAGGTGGTCGAGGAGGTTCCCGACAGCCAGCCGGACCTGCCCCGCCGCCACCATCCGCTCGTACGTGGTGCCCCCCTGGTCGGCAGGAACCAGGTAGGCGACAAGCTCGCCACGGTCGGTGACCGCAATGCGCTTGCCGGCCTTTGCCATCGCCACGTACCGCGAGGCGTGCTGTCGCAGCTCGCGAATCCCGATCCTCTCCGCGTCCTCCACGGAGCCAGAGTAGCACCTGAGGTGCTACCTGGCCGTGCCTCAGTGGCCCCGGACGATCCACTCCTCCAGGTGCGGCAGCTCCGTGCCGATCGACGTCGAATCGCCGTGGCCCGTGCGGACCGTGGTGTCGCCGGGCAGCGTGAGCAGGCGGTGGCGGATCGAGTCGATGATCGTGTCGAACGACGAGAACGACCGCCCCGTCGCGCCCGGCCCGCCCTGGAACAGGGTGTCGCCGGTGAACACCGTGGACAGTTCGGGGACGTGGAGGCACGTCGAGCCGGGGGAGTGCCCCGGAGTGGTGATCGCGTGCAGCTCGATCCCGCCCGCGGTGAGCACGTCGCCGTCGCACAGGTCGTGGTCCGGCTTGCGGTCCGGGTGCGCCATCGCCCAGAGCGGCGCCTCGGCGGGGTGCACGTAGACCGGGGCGTCGAAGCGGTCGGACAGGGCAGGTGCCTGGTTGACGTGGTCGTCGTGGGCGTGCGTGCACACGATCGCCACCACGCGCCTGCCGCCGATCGCGGTCGCGATCTTCTCCAGGTCGTGCGCGGCGTCGACGACGATGACCTCGTTCTCGTCGCCGACGAGCCACACGTTGTTGTCGACGTCCCAGGTGCCGCCGTCGAGGGAGAACGTGCCGGAGGTGACCACGTGGTCGACCGGGGCCATCAGAACACCACCACCGAGCGGAGGACCTCGCCCTTGTGCATCTTGTGGAACGCCGCCTCGACGTCGTCGAGCCCGATGGTCTCGGACACGAACTTCTCCAGCGGCAGCCGGCCCTGCAGGTGCAGGTCGATGAGCATGGGGAAGTCGCGGGAGGGCAGGCAGTCGCCGTACCAGGACGACTTGGTGGCCCCGCCGCGGCCGAAGACGTCGAGCAGCGGCAGTTCGACGCGCATGTCCGGCGTGGGGACGCCGACCAGGACGACGGTGCCGGCGAGGTCGCGGGCGTAGAAGGCCTGGGTGAAGGTCTCCGGGCGGCCCACCGCGTCGACGACGACGTTCGCGCCGTTGCCGTCGGTGAGTGCCTGGACGCCCTCGACCGCGTCGGTCTCGCGGGAGTTGATGGTGTGGGTGGCGCCGAAGTCCTTCGCCCATGCGAGCTTCCGGTCGTCGACGTCGACGGCGATGATCGTCGACGCGCCGGCGAGGCGGGCGCCGGCGATGGCGGCGTTGCCGACTCCGCCGCAGCCGATGACGGCGATGGAGTCGCCGCGGCCGACCTTGCCGGTGTTGATCGCGGCGCCGATGCCGGCCATGACCCCGCAGCCGAGCAGTCCGGCGACCTCGGGGCGGGCGGCGGGGTTGACCTTGGTGCACTGCCCGGCGTGGACGAGGGTCTTCTCGACGAACGCGCCGATGCCCAGGGCGGCGGAGAGTTCCTGGCCCGAGGTCAGGGTCATCTTCTGGGCGGCGTTGTGGGTGTTGAAGCAGTACCAGGGTTCGCCGCGGCGACACGCGCGGCAGTTCCCGCAGACCGCGCGCCAGTTGAGGATGACGAAATCGCCGGGGGCGACGTCGGTGACGCCGTCGCCGACGGCTTCGACGATCCCGGCGGCCTCGTGGCCGAGCAGGAACGGGAACTCGTCGTTGATGCCGCCCTCGCGGTAGTGCAGGTCGGTGTGGCACACCCCGCAGGCCTGGACCGCCACGACGGCCTCACCCGGCCCCGGGTCCGGGATCACGATCGTCTCCACCGACACCGGGTCGCCCTTCTTGAGCGACACGACCCCGCGAACCTCCTGCGGCATGGCTGCTCGCCTCCTCCTTCTCGACTCATGCGCAGCCTGCCATGCACCCCCGACAGTCGTCGTGGGCAGGACGGTGGGTGAAGTGCCGGAATCGTCGGCCGGCTGGGGTATGAAGGAGCGGAGCGACGGAGGGCGGCCATGGCGGCATCCACGACACCGATTCCCGAGGCCTACATCTACGAGGCGATCCGCACACCACGCGGGCGGGGCAAGGCCTCCGGCTCGCTGTACGAGGTCAAACCGATCGCGCTGGTCGTCGGCCTGATCCACGAGCTGCGCAGACGGTTCCCGACGCTCGATCCGGCGGCGATCGACGACGTCGTGCTGGGCGTCGTCACCCCGGTCGGCGACCAGGGCGGCGACATCGCCCGGGCCGCGGCGCTCGCCGCGGGGCTGCCGGACACCGTCGCCGGGGTGCAGCTGAACCGGTTCTGCGCATCGGGGCTGGAGGCGGTCAACACCGCCGCGATGAAGGTCCGGTCCGGCATGGAGGACCTGGTCCTCGCCGGAGGCGTCGAGTCGATGTCGCGGGTGCCGATGGGTTCCGACGGCGGCGCCTGGGCGATGGACCCGGAGACCGCCTACGACACGGGCTTCGTCCCCCAGGGCATCGGCGCCGATCTGATCGCCACCCTCGACGGGTACTCCCGCACGGACGTCGACACGTACGCCGTCGAGTCGCAGACGCGCGCCGCGAAGGCGTGGGCGAACGGCTGGTTCGCCCGGTCGGTCGTGCCGGTCCGCGACCGCAACGGGCTCGCGATCCTCGAGCGCGACGAGCACCTGCGCCCCGGGGCCACGCT
>Ga0136846_1227175_pt1 | contig 10500 bp, 4 predicted proteins | sample HopSoiMetagenom2_FD_96841 | JGI IMG/M metagenome (GOLD analysis project Ga0136846, IMG submission 96841) | Grasslands soil microbial communities from Hopland, California, USA - 2 Assembly 2016 (version 4) | ecosystem: Environmental > Terrestrial > Soil > Grasslands | place: USA: Hopland... | reverse complement strand
CATTTTTAAAGAAAACGCAATTCAAACCAAACGGGTGCATTCGGCCATTCCTTTGATATGTAGGCCAGACGCAGGCTTAGACGGCGATAAAAATAAAATGCCCTCCAAAAATGGAGGGCATTCCAATGTGGTGAACCGGATTGGATTCGAACCAATGACCTGCTGCTTAGAAGGCAGCTGCTCTATCCAACTGAGCTACCGGTCCATATTTCTTTCTTTTTGAACCAATTACCTTCCCGACTTTAATCGGGATGCTCTATCCAATTAAGATGAGCTACCGGTCCGAATATTGCTTTTGAACCAATGACCTTCCCGACTTTAGTCGGGATGCTCTACTCAATTGAGCTAATTTGATCGTAAGTTCCCTACCCAACTTTCATCGGGGACGCAAAAATAGCTTTTTACCGGTAAATTTCCTTGTCCGGGGCAAACTATTTCATGGGATTCACGGCCATAACCTTCAGGTAATCATTATTTATGGCTACCAGCACCATTTTTTGGCCCCGGGCAGTGGTTATCAGGGCCATATCTTTTACATCGCCACGGATAATGAAACCGCTTCGAACGGGCGGGATTGCCTGGAATTGTTTATGGCCAACGCCTTTTAGGAAACAACCATAAGAAGCATCGTACCGGCCAGTCATCACTTCTGACTGGTATTCATTGCCGGCCAGCAGCAGGTCTGTAATGCCATCGCCATCAAAATCGTCACACAAAATGGCGTTCACAGGCGCAAACTGGGCCTCGGGCGGCAGGTAATGGCGGCGGAATTGTCCGTTTCCGACGTTTTCGAACCAGCAACTGCGCGTTTCCGTACAGGTGTACTGGTGCAGACTGTCCTTCTCCTTAAAAATATCGTTGAAAGTGGCCTCCGCATATTGGGCATGGTGCAGGAACTGTTTTTTGATGGCAGGTACCTGGTCGGCAAACTGCCGGCGGTTAATGCCGGGGTACAATCGCTTTACGCCTGTGTGGTCTTTTATATAATAAAAAGGGATTGGGTCTATGCTTCCATTACCATCCAGGTCGGCGGCAAACAATTCCATTGGTGTGGTATCGCTCACCTGGTAATCACAATTCATTCCCAGGTTCCCGGCTACCAGGTCAATATCGCCATCCTGATCCAGATCGGCTGCAGCCAAACTGCGCCACATGCCGCTCACCCCTCCTATTCCGGTATTCATCTCCTGTAAATGTCCATGATCGTTTTTAAAGACCCGCACCGGCATCCACTCACCTGCTATTACCAGGTCGGGCTGGTGATCATTGTTCAGGTCTGTCCAAACGGCGGATGTGACCATACCGGGTTGTTGCAGGGCGGGGCAAACTTTGGCGGTAACATCGGTAAAGACGCCTTTGTCGTTATGCAAAATATAGCTGCGGCCGGGCAATGGGTAGCGTTTGGATACCCGGCTGCCGATAAACAGATCGGGTTGTCCATCGCCATCATAATCGCCGGTTTGCACACAGCCTGCAATGATTCGAATAGCTGGCGGGAGGGCTTTGGGTTGTAACTGAAAATGTCCCTTTCCATCATTGCTGTATAAACGCGGGGCGTTGTATGGTGAATTTTCTTCGAACTGTACATTGCCACTGGTCACCAGCAGATCGGGATCGCCATCGCCATCGGCATCGAAGAAAACACAATCCTGGTCTTCTTCCATTTTTATACTGTCGGTAAGGGCATGCGCCGTAAACTGTCCGTTCTTTTGTTGAATGAAGAGTTGTCCGGAGAAATTAAAGGCCCCACCTGCGAACAGGTCGGTGAGGCCATCGTGATTGATATCGGCCGTTGTTATATACGGACCCAACTGCGAAAACTTTTGTGGCAACAACCGTTGCTCTGCAAAGTCGTTGTAATTACTTTCTACATGGCGATAATTTATCTGTGTGGTGCGTGTTACGTCTGAAAAAACAGCCTGCAGATCATTCGTGCTGCTCTCCCACGTTTTTCTAACAGGCTGTTGCGTTATCTCCAATAACGAATCCACCGCCACCTGCCGCAATACCTGATACGTATTGTCGGGCCAAATGGTAACAATAGAATCGATATGCGTATTCGATCCCACCCCAAACAGCAGCTTTGTATCTACTGTTGAAAAATACCCCCGTACGGGACTCTGTTCCTGTACCTGCTCCTGGTTGCCGGTGTACACTTTTACTTTGGCGCCAAAGGCATGTTGGTTGGAACCGTTTCCTTTTAATTCAATGCCAATAAAATGATTCGTTATAGATTTACCTTTTGCATTGGTGCCATTGATGAGCACAAATGCTTCTTTATTGATATTATTCACTACAAGGTCAAGATCGCCATCGTTATCCAGATCGGCCCAGGCCGCGCCGTTCGACATAGCTGCTTCGTTCACCCCCGCCTGTTGCGATACATCGGTGAAGGTGTAATTGCCGTTGTTGCGATATAAATAATTACCCAGTTCCACATGGTGCAAGGAAGCGAGCTTGTCATTGATCAGCTTTCGTTGTGCTTTTATATCACTCACCCTGCCCATTACGGTTGAACTGAATTCGAGAAAATCGGCGTTTATAAAATCGCGGCCAATGCCATTGGTGATGTGCATGTCCTTCCAGCCATCATTGTCAAAATCGGCCATCAACACGCTCCAGCTCCAGTCGGTGCTGGAGATGCCTGCAAGCTGGCCAACTTCACTGAAAAACGGGATTGCGGTATCGCCAGTCGCTAATGCACCATTATTCAACTGCATCATATTCCTCATAAACTCCGGCTCATAGCCATATGAGCGTTCGGCCTGATAGCGTTCGTAATTCATCACCGACCAGGTAAGTTTGCGGCGTTCATTGTTTTCGGGCATCATATCGAGTGTCACTACATCGGGCCAGCCGTCGTTGTTTACATCGGCGGCATCCACGCCCATGCTGCTATAACTCTGGTGTTGCATACTGCGGGCAATGCAATTGGTGAACGTGCCATTGCGGTTGTTCAACCATAATATATCATTCGATAAAAAATCATTGGCCACATAAATATCCGGCCAGTTATCGTTGTTGAAATCACTTACCACTACACCTAATCCATACCCATCGTCTTTGATGTTGGCAGCCAGCGTAACATCGGTAAACACCGGGTGACCAACATTGCCTGCTACTCCATCGTTACGGTATAACCGGTCATTGGCAAGTGATCTCCCTGATTGATCGCGGGGGTAAATAGTGTTGGCATTGGCGCTGCTGAGCAAATAATTAGCGAGGTACATATCCAGGTCGCCGTCTTTGTCGTAATCAACAAACACCGCCTGGGTTGAATAACTGGTATCTGCCAGTCCGTATTCGGCTGCAGATTCTTTAAATGTAAGATCGTGCTGATTGATGAATAACAGGTTGGCCGCGCGTTCCAGTAAATTCTTTCCAAAAACACAAACATAAATATCATCATAGCCATCGTTGTTGATGTCTACTATGCTTACGCCGGTTGCCCAGCCACTGGTGCCGCAACCTGCTTTTTCGGTAATATCTTCAAAACTGTTATTGCCTTTATTAATGTACAGCTTTGAGCTCACCTGGTTACCGGTAAAATAGATATCTTTTAATCCATCGTTGTTAAAATCCCCGATGCCTACGCCGCCACCCATATATCCAAACTCATTGATAAATGAATGGGTCGAATCTGTTTCGTTTACCTGGTTTATAAAATGTATTCCCGTCGCTGTTGAGGGCAATGACGTAAATAAAGTATCGCGTTCTTTTGTTTTACAACCTAACGAATAAAAAAATATCAATAATACCGGTAACCTAAAAGCGATCTGCTTTTTTGATGAACCCATTGGCTAGAAAATATTTTTAGTACCCTCCGTTTTGTTTATTGATGCCATTGGTAGACAACTGCGGATTGTTGTCTATTTCCTGCTGGGCAATAGGCAGCAATTCATCACGGTCTTTTTTGAAGTAAGGTATTGGATCAGCTGTTGCTGAATAATAGCCTCTTTTCCGCCAGCGCAAAATGTCGCGATTACGAATTTCTTCTCCGCCCAGCTCTACTGTCTTTTCATGCATGATGGCTTTTGTAATTTGATCTTTTGTGCCGGTTGGGAATTGCGCTGTAGGATAATGCGGCATGTTCACCCCTGGCCGGTCACGCACCTGGTTCAGGTAATCTATTGCTGCGGCAGGATTGTTTAATTCATTTTCACATTCCGCCAGCATCAATAACACCTCTGCATACCGGATGATGCGTTGGTTATTGCCACCGCCTGCACGGTCACCGCCCTTGCCGTGTTTATAAATGATCATGAACTTGCGCCAGCTTATTTTTTTGGTAACCCCATTCACTACAGATGAATTACCATTCTGATCGTCATCTGTAAGAACCGAAGCGCCATTGTTATAGGTATCGCCCGATTGGTATACCGACATAGCAAAACGGGGATCGGTTTTGGCAGCGCCGGTGGCTGTATTTTCAAACTCATTCAAATAATGGTTAGATGGGATCAGGTTACGCCAGGCGATAGGCGAATATTCCTGGTTGCGCACCGTTCCCTGTGGCTGACTGGGATCATCCCCCTGCCCGGCCCAGTTGAACTGGTTTGGTTTGTTCTCGAAGTATACTGCTTCCCAGATCGACTCTTTATTGAATTCTGTTTCTTCGAGGAAGTTATCGCCATAGGGAATATTAATGGTATACCCCAGGGCTTTTACCGCTGTCAGGGCGACTTTAGCGGCAGCATAATCGCCTTTTTGCATTTGCACCCGGCCCAACATGGCATACGCAGCGCCTTTGGTAACCCGGCCGCGGTCTTCATCTCCATAAGAAGGCGGCAAGGCCGCTGCTGCGTAGGTAAGGTCTTTTACTATCTGATCGTAAATGTTTGCTTCCGATGCGCGGGATTGAAACTGGTTCGATGCGGTTACTGGTTCCAGGTACATGGGTACCGGCCCCCACATAGATACCAGCTCAAACAATGACCAGGCCCTGAAGAATTTGGCTTCGCCTACGTTGCGGTCGCGCAACGCATCGTTATCTGTTACATTGGGCGCATACTTTAAAACGGTATTGGCGCGATGCATAACGGTATACAAGCCATTCCAAACCGAATTCATCACTGAGTTGTCGGGCGTGGTAGAACCGTTCAGGATCTGTGCGCGGGGCACTTCCAGCTGGCCCCCACCCGCTGCCATATCATCACCTCGCAGATCATGTATAAAGAACCATTCGCGGCCAACCAGTGAACCGCCATGGAAAATTGAATAGATGGCATTGGTACCTTTCAGCAATTCATCACTGTTGCGGAAATAGGTGTCCAGCGTGGGATAGCTGGGATTGGTTTTGTTGAGTTGTTTTTCACAGGCAACGATCGTTACAGCAAGTAATAAAACGAATCCGATGCTATACCTGAGAATATATTTTGGTTTCATAATGATCAAATTGTTTTTTCATGAATAAAACATCCGGTTAAAAACCTACCTGCACACCAAACTGGAACGAACGGGCGGCAGGATACTGCCCATAATCGATACCGTTGGTGAGTGTAGTGATCTTGGAACCGATTTCAGGATCCCAGCCTTTATATTTAGTAAAGGTCAACAGGTTTTGCGACGCAACGTATATTCTGAAACTGCTTACAGTGCGTTTGGTGAATGTTTGCAAAAAGCTGGCAGGGATCGTATAGCCTATCATGATATTCTTTAACCGCAGGTAGGAACCGTCTTCTATCCAGCGGGTAGACGGACGAACATTCTGGTTAGGATCGCCACTAATGGCCCTGGGCACATTGGTGTGGGTATGATCTGGTGTCCAGGCATCGAGCACTGCTGTGCCGGAACCAAACAACCTTGCCATTCCTTCGCTGATAATGCGGGTAGCATTGAATATTTTGTTACCCTGCACGCCCTGGAAAAACACCGACAGGTCGAAGTTCTTGTAATTGGCGCCAAAGTTAAGCGAGTAAGTAAAGTCGGGCAAATAGTTACCAAGGAAAGTTCTGTCATCGGCAGTAATAACGCCATCAGGTTTACCATCTGGTCCGCTGATGTCTTTGAACTTAAGATCGCCGGCTTTTGTTTTATCGGTCTGGTATGGACTGCTTGCTACTTCAGCATCGCTTTGGAAAATGCCGTCAACAATATAGCCGTAAAACGATTGAATAGCTTCACCGGCCTTTGTTCTGGTAATGCCCGCACCACCGCCAAAATCCTGGTCGCCTCCCTGATCGATGCTGGCATTTGGCGTATTCAGGCTCACCACTTTGTTTTTGATGAAGCTGATATTACCGGTAATATCCCATTTAAATGCATGCATGTTTTGTTTGTAGCCCATTTGCAGATCGAACCCATGGTTCTCCATGTTTCCTACGTTTGCCAATACACCCTGTGTATTGAACCCGAATGAACCCGGTGTGGGTACATTCAACATCAGGTTATCGGTTTTGCGGCGGTAGTAATCAGCCGACAAAGTGATGCGATTGTTCAGCAATCCCAGGTCAACGCCAATGTTCAACTGTTTTGTTTTTTCCCATTCCAGGTCAAGGTTCGAAATGGCATTGTAGAACGATGCATTACCCCCAGATGGCAGGGTATTATTGAAGGGATATAACGCACCATTCTGTGAAACAACTGCCTGCCAGGGATAATCATTAGGCAATTGCGAATTGGGCAGTTTGCTAAAGATGCCAATGCCGTTTAAACCGGTAACGCCATACCCTGCTCTTATCTTTAATTCTGAAATGCTTTTTATGTTGTGCATGAAATCTTCCTGGTCAACCCGCCAGCCTACTGAGGCTGAAGGGAAGTTGGCGAACTTTTTACCGGGCGCCCATACTGATAATCCATCACGACGGATGGCAGCGCTCAGCATATACTTTCCACCAAATTCATAATTCAACCTGGCTACATAAGAGATCAGCAGGTTTTCACTCTTGGTGCTGAAGGCAGACACGTTTGTTGCACCAAACATGGTTTCAATATCGTTGGTGCTTTGATTACCGGTTATTTGCTCGCCAAAGGAGCGGGTGCTTTGGGTTTCATATACGCCGGTAGCGGTGAGGTGATGATTGCCGAATGTTTTATCGAATGTGAGTTGCTGGGTAAACAACAACGTGGTGAGCGTTGTGCGTACGTCATCAACAGACGCCAGCTTTTCACTGCGGCCTTTGTCATTATACATGGGTTTGAACTGATGCTGGAAAAGGTTCACATGGTCTACGCCAAATGTGCTGCGGAATTTTAACCAGGGGGTAAAATTCACATCTGCATAGGCGGTACCTAATACTTTCAAAGTTTTACGTACTGCATTACCCAGCAATACTGCATCTTCAACCGGATTGGTTGGGTCGGCGCCGTCAACGCTGTTCTCTGCATTTCTGTATCCGCCCTGCGTAGTAGGATCGTATACCGGTAAATAGGGCAAACTGCGGATCACATTCACCAGCCTGGTACGGTTACCGGTTGTATTATCATACCGCTGTTTTGAATACGACAGGAACAGGTTCTCGCCAAAAGTGAAAACCTTGCTGATGCGGTGCTCTGAATTGACGCGGTAATTACCTCTTTCATAATATACGCCCTTGCCAATACCATCCTGTTTAAAATAACCGGCCGAGCTGTAGAAACGGCTTACGTCATTTCCGCCACTTACGCCAATATTGTGCTGCATCAGCACGCCGCTTTTAAAATAAGCATCCTGCCAGTCAGTATTTGTTTGCGCATACGTTTGGCTGGTGCCTGTATAAATGGGCTGACTGAAATTGGCAGGCTGCAACCGGGGTGGCAGGCCAATACCGGCAGCTCCATTCAAAGCGCGTTCATATTTCAGGTATTGATCTGTATTCAGCAGATCGATAGTATTCCAGGGCTTTTGGGTGCCGATATAAGAATCGAGCGTTACTTTGATCTTATTATCGCGCCGGCCTTTTTTGGTAGTAATGAGTATTACGCCATTGGTAGCTCTAGAGCCATAAATAGCGGCCGCACTGGCATCTTTCAACACTTCCACCGATTCAATATCGCGGCTGTCGAAGTTGACGAGGTTACCGGTAGGAAATCCATCGATCACATACAAGGGGTCAGATGCAAAGTTGATAGAGCTCACCCCCCTGATGCGCACAATGGGTGATGTGCCCGGTTCGCCGTTGTTGGTGACCGTTAAACCGGCCACCCGGCCCTGCAGCGCCTGTTCAACACTGGCCACCGGCAGTTCATTGATGGCTTTTGTATTGATCGAGGAGATAGCGCCGGTCAATGAACTTCTGCGTTGGGTACCATACCCTACAATGATCACTTCGTTCATGTTGCTGGTTTCCGCCAGTAACCGAACGGTGATGTTGGTTTCATCGCCCACCTTTACGGCGCTTTCTTTATAGCCCACCATGGTGAACGACAGTGTTTCGCCCACATCGGCCGTAATCACAAACACACCTTTTTCATTGGTGCTGGTGCCTCTGTTTGTTCCGCGCACCAATACCGATACGCCGTTCAGGGGAGCTCCACCTTCATCGGTTACTTTACCAGTAATGGTTTTGGCCGGGGCTTCTTCGTCCAACAAAAATTTACGGGGATCGTCGGTGATATACATCGCCAGGTTAAAGGCTTCGCCTTTCCGCGTCAACACTATCTGGTTGCCGGAAACAAAATACAGGATATTCAAAGGCGACAAACACAGTTCCAGTACATCGCCCAGCCGCTGGTTACGGGCGGCCACCGATATTTTTTGCCGTACCGGAATGCGTTGAGAACTGTACACGAATTTGAGATCAGTCAGCCGGCTGATCTCATTCAGCACCGTTTTAACTTCCTTATTGTCTGCAACCAGGTTAATACGCTGGTTTAGAACCTCCTGTCCGTGAACCGGACGGGCATACATCATACCGGCAAAGCCGGTGATCAAGAGTAATGGCAGCAATCCTATTCTCATAAACCGGTAGATTAACTGGTTAACGAGTACTTTTTTCATAGTTTTGTACTATTAGATGGTTAAAGCAATCAGTTTTAATCAATGTTTGTCCCGCTACTGTTGAAGCCAGCAGGACAAATTATCTTCAAAAACCCTGACGTTGGTGCGAACAATGTCGGGGTTCTTTTTTTCCCTTTCTCAGGGTGGTAACTTGATCATATTAATGGGTTTATCAATGTTAAAATCATATAAAAGGTCTCTCTTACTTACATCCGGATGATTCAATTACGACTTGTCCGTCTATCAATTCGTAATGGGCGTCTATAGCGCTACATATCAAACTTAACTTCTGGTAGAACGGTTCATTTGAAATATCTGCCGTTACCGTGCATTTCTTTAACAGATCGCTGTCAAACACAATATTGATCCCATATATTCTACTGAGGTCGCCGAATACTTTATCGAGCGGCGCATCGTCGTATACCATTGATCGCTCTACGGGCGGAGATACGATCATGACAGGGTTGTTGAGCAATACCTTCTGGAATTTCTGGCCTGTTCTTTCGTATACCAGTTGTTGATTGGGGGTTAGTATGATCTCACTCATTTTGGAAGAAGCCGGTGTGGCTGCCTGTGCATACACGCTCACTTTTCCTGTTCTTACGGTTACCTGTATAGTGGTGTCTTTATCAAATGAACGAACGGTAAAACTAGTGCCCAATACTTTCGTCACAATTTCATTGGCAAACACCCTGAAGGGCCGGTGCGGGTTTTTGGTCACCTGAAAAAAAGCTTCGCCCAGCAGATACACGTCGCGCGTGACGCCGTTCCGGGCCGTATCGGCAGAACCAAACGTTTGGGCATAACTGATGCGGCTTTTGGGGGCAAGCGTTATCTGGCTTCCATCGGGCAGTTTCAGCACCAGGGGGTTCTGGGAAGTATTGATGTGCTCGATCAGTTGTTTGGCGGCCACCATGGCAGAGTACGCATATGGGTGTACGCTGTTATCCCTGAGATAAAAATACCAGGTACCGGCTACAAACAACAGCAATACTGCAGCGGCATACCACCATTTAAAAGCCACTACCGTTCCATTTTCGGGTTCCTGCTTCACTTGCTGGGTAGTAATGGTATTCATTAACCGGCTCACCTCCTGCTCTACCTGGGCTTCATTGATATTGCTTTGCTGAAATTGTATAGATTCTACAATACGCCTGGCAGTAGCAATTACCAGGTGTTTGTCGGGATGTTGCTGCAACCAGGTATTCCAGAACAGGTTATCTTCTTCGCGCTGTTCATGTACCCAGCGAATAAAGTCCTCATCTATTACAAAATCAGATATATCATAAAGCCGGAAATCCTTCATACAGCTCGGTTATATCTGTAAGTACCCGGGATCCCTGAATCCTACTGGGTAATTATGGCTTTTGTTAAAAAAATATCAGGAGTTGTAGGAAAAGTATCATCGTGGATCGGCAATAGTCGGCAATCGTGAATCGGCAAACGTGAAACGGCAAACGTGAAAGGGTTCGCGACCAGGTAATACTCCTCACTATTTCAACTCCCTCACATTTCATCCTTCGCCCATTATCAACTTTATCAACCTTATCAACCTGCTTTTCCTGGTCAACTGGTCAACTGGT
>Ga0136846_1211715_pt1 | contig 10500 bp, 10 predicted proteins | sample HopSoiMetagenom2_FD_96841 | JGI IMG/M metagenome (GOLD analysis project Ga0136846, IMG submission 96841) | Grasslands soil microbial communities from Hopland, California, USA - 2 Assembly 2016 (version 4) | ecosystem: Environmental > Terrestrial > Soil > Grasslands | place: USA: Hopland... | reverse complement strand
GGCGACGGCGTGGCGACCACGAACCTGGCCGGCCGCACCCTCACCGATCTGCTGCTCGGCCGGTCCACCGCGCTCACCTCGCTGCCCTGGGTCGGCCACCGGTCCCCTCGCTGGGAACCAGAGCCGTTGCGCTGGCTGGGCGTGAACGCGGGGCTGCGGCTGGCGGCCTCGGCGGACGCGGTGGAGGCACGCAGCGGCCGGAGCACGCCCGTCTCCCGCGCGCTCGGATCCCTGCTCGCACGGCTGACCGGCGGGTCGTGAGTCACGCACGCCCACCGGATCCTGCCGGTCGGCGCAGGTCAGCCCTCGATGGCCGCCTCACGGGCGGTGACGAAGGCGTTCAGACCGGTGAGCAGCTGCTGCACGTCCTGGGGCTCCATGGCCTGCAGGACGCGGCGCAGCCGCTTGCGGCGGGCCGCCCGGACCTCGTTGAGCACGCCGCGCCCCGCCGCCGTCAGCCGGATCTCGATCTCCCGCCGGCTCTGGGGGTGCGTGGAGCGGGCCACCAGGTCGGCGGCCTCGAGGCGGTCGACGAGCCGGCTGGCGGACGGCAAGGACGCCTGGGTCCAGGCCGCGAGGCTGCTGAGGTTGAGCGGGCCGTGTCGGGAGAGCGTCCCGAGCGCTCGCAGCTGGGCCCAGGAGATCTCCGGGCCCTCGTCGAGGGCCGAGAGGTGCTCCTCCATGAGCACGCGTGTGAGCTCCTCGATCTCGCGCGTCGAGGTGCGCAGATCCTTGTCCTGAGTGCGAGGCTTGGTGGGCACGCACAAAGGGTAACCGCCTGTGACAGCTCTTGGCTGCACCCGATGCTATGAGTTTCCTCATGTCGCGCTGAGTCTGGCCGCGCGAGAGCCGTTGTCGCTGAACGCGGTGGCTGCGTGAGGTCGCGGACGGCAATAAAGGGGCACCGGTTCGCGCGAGTTCACGGTTGAATGACGACGAGGGACGACGGAGGAGGGACGCACGTGATCACCGCCCGCGGGCTGGCTCGCACGTACCGCAGCAGGCGAGGGGACGTCCTGGCGGTGCGAGGGGTCGACCTGGACGTCGCCGAGCGCGAGATCGTGGGGTTCCTCGGCCCGAACGGCGCCGGCAAGACCACCACGCTGAGGATGCTGACCACGCTGCTGGAGCCGACCGCCGGTGAGGCAACGGTCGCCGGATGTGACCTGAGGAAGGATCCGGTGGGGGTTCGTCGGCGGATCGGCTACGTCTCGCAGAGCGGGTCCACCTACCCGGAGGCGCGCAGCGGCGAGGAGATCGTCGACCACGCGCGCCTCTACGGCATGCGCCCGCAGCAGGCGGCGCGCCGTGGGCACGAGCTGTTCGAGCAGCTCGACCTGCCCGGCCTGTGGGACCGGCCGACCAAGACCCTGTCCGGTGGACAGCGTCGTCGGCTGGACATCGCGATGGGCCTGGTCCACGACCCGGTGCTGGTGTTCCTGGACGAGCCGACGACGGGCCTGGACCCGCAGTCCCGCGCCAACCTGTGGCAGCACGTCCGGTCCCTGCGGGACGACCGTGGCAGCACGGTGTTCCTCACCACGCACTACCTGGAGGAGGCGGACGCCCTCTGCGACCGCATCCTGGTCATCGACGACGGACGGATCGTGGCGGAGGGCACGCCGGACGAGCTCAAGCGCGGCGTCTCCGGTGACGCCGTTGTCCTGGCGGTCGCTGACCCGGCGCAGCTGCCGCCGTCGGTCGCCATCGTGTCGGAGCTGGTCGGCGTCACCGACCTCAGCGAGGACGGCGGGACGCTGCGGTTCCGGGTCCCTGACGGAGCCGCCGCCCTACCCGGGCTGCTGCGGGCCCTGGACGCCGCGGGCGTTCAGCCGACGAGCGTGGAGGTCCGGCGTCCGTCGCTGGACGACGTGTTCCTGTCCCTGACCGGCCGCTCGCTGCGCGACGAGCCGGCCGACGTACCCGCGGGAGCGATGACATGACCTTCCTGCGCGACATGTACGTGGTATTCGCCCGATCCCTGCGGTTGTCCCTGCGCAACCCGGCCTGGGTCGTCATCGGGCTGAGCCAGCCGGTCCTCTACCTGGTGCTCTTCGGTCCACTGCTCAAGCCCCTGGCCGGCCAGCTCGGTGGCGACGCCTGGCGGGTGTTCGTCCCAGGGATGCTGGTGCAGCTCGGCATCTTCGGCGGCATGTTCGTCGGCTTCGGGCTGATTGCCGAGTACCGGGCCGGCGTCATCGAGAGCATGCGCGTGACGCCGGCCAGCCGGGTCTCGCTGCTGATGGGCCGGGTGCTGCGGGACGTTCTCGTCCTGCTGGTCCAGGCTTCCCTGCTGACCCTCGTCGCCCTGCCGATGGGCCTGCGTGCGCCGGTGGCGGGCGTGATCGTGGCGCTGCTCGTCGTCGGGCTGCTCGTGGCGGCGTTCAGCGCGGCGTCGTACGCGGTGGCGCTGACCCTCAAGAGCGAGGACGCACTGGCACCGCTGCTCAATGCGGTCGCCATCCCGGTGCTCCTGCTGTCCGGGATCCTGCTCCCGATGGCCCTCGCCCCGGGGTGGCTGCGCCGCTTGTCCGACGTCAACCCGCTCAAGCACGTGGTCGACGGCCTGCGGGCGCTGTTCCGCGGCGACCTCTGGTCCTCGTCCTCGCTGCTGGGGCTGGCGATGACGGTGCTGCTCGTGGTGCTCGGAACCTGGTTCGGCACCCGCACGTTCCGGCGCGAGTCCGCCTGACGCTGTCGTTGCTGGCAAGGGTTGGTTCAGGCCGGGTGCCAACCGGGACGCCGGAACAGCAGCTGCAGCCGGTCGCGCCACCGGGCGGTACGGCCGAGCTCCCGCCAGAGGGCCACGTACTCGTGGGTGGCGACGACGACCGGGTTGTGGCTGCGCAGCTGGTGGGTGAGGCCGTAGACGACCCGCTCGCCCTCCGGCTCGAAGGTGCGGAACAGGCGGTCCCACACGATGAACATGCCGCCGTAGTTGCGGTCGATGTACCGACCGTTCATGCCATGGTGGACCCGGTGGTGCGACGGCGTGTTCAGCACCGCCTCGACCGCTCGCGGCAGCCGCCCGATCCGCTCGGTGTGCAGGAAGAACTGGTACAGCAGGTTCACCGACTGTTGCAGTACCAACATCCACGGAGGGAAACCGGCGAGGGCCAACGGGACGAAGAACGGGATGGACGTGAACGGCGTCCAGGTCTGGCGCAGCGCCGTGGAGAAGTTGAAGTACTGGCTGGAGTGGTGGACCACGTGGCTCGCCCACAGCAGCCGGACCTCATGGTGCGCGCGGTGGAACCAGTAGTAGGCGAAGTCGTCGCACAGCACCAGCGCGACCCAGGCCGGCCAGAAGTGCGGGTCGACCCGTAGCGGCGTCACCTCGTAGGCGGCGGCCAGCGCCACGAGCGCCGCGGCCTTGTAGCCGATCCCGACGACGACGTTGCCGAGCCCCATGGCGAGGCTGGTCGCCGTGTCCGCGGGGTCGTAGCCCCGCTCGTTCTCGTCCGGCGCGAACCAGAGGGACGCGACCTCGACCAGGATGAACAGCACGAAGAACGGGATCGCCATGGCAATGATGTCGACCATCACGCGCTCCTGGGTGGACGTCGGCGGGGCAGGCGCTCCAGGGCGGTCAGCGCCTGGCTGAGGAGGACGTGGGCCACCTGCGTGGCCCGGTCGGCGTCGCGGTCGCCGATGGCCCGGGCCAGCTCGACGTGCGGCTGCGCGTCGTAGCGGTCCGCCTCCAGCAGCACCGCCATCAGCTCGGGCTGGGCGTCCACGGCATCGATCAGGCTGTTGAACGCCAGCCGGAAGGCGAGGTTGTCGCTGGCATCGACGACCTCCGCCCAGAACGTCCGGTCTCCGTGCCGCGAGGGGTCGCCGTCACGTGCCACGAGGGCCTGCGCCGCGGCGGCGATCCGCGCGCGGGCGCTCGCGTCGGCGCGCTGGGCCGCCAGCCGGGCGGCCTCGACTCCCACGCAGCGGCGCATCTCCAGCCCGTCCCGGACCAGCCGCTCCGCCTGCTCCCCCGGCGAGCGCGCCAGGTGCCCGAGCAGGTCGCGGCGGGCCGTGCGCCGGACGCCGCGCACCTCGGTACCGCCACCGTGCACGACCCGGACGAATCCCGCCTGCTGCAGCCGCTTGACTGCCTCGCGGACGGCGTGCCGGTTCACCGCGAACGCCTGCGCCAGCTCGCGCTCGGGCGGCAGAAACTCCCCCGGGCCGTAGCGGCCGTCGACCACGGCGTCGCGCAGCTGCGTGAACACGGTGTCGGACAGCGGTTGCCGGGAGACGGGAGAGAAATCGGGGGACGGCACGTCGTCGACGGTACGCCGCTGCTCGTCCACTCATCAAGAGGTTGGACCACTAGACGACGCTGGGGCACCTCTGGACGAAATCGCCCCTCCCCGGGCCCGCCCCACGGCAGGTCTGGACGAAACCGCCCGGACGTCGGGCCGCTCAGGACCGCAGGACGCCCCGCAGGGCGTCCAGCACACCCGGGTCCTCGATGGTGCTCGGGACGACCGGCGTCCGTCCGTCGGCGAGCTCGCGCATCGTCTTGCGGAGGATCTTCCCCGAGCGGGTCTTCGGCAGGGCCGCCACGACGTCCACCCGCTTCAGCGCCGCCACCGCGCCCACCTCGTCGCGGACGCGCTCCACGCACTCGGACGCCACCACCGCCGGGTCGACGTCGGCACCGCCCTTGAGCACCACGAACCCGCGGGGCACCTGCCCCTTCAGCTCGTCGGCCACGCCGATCACCGCGCACTCGGCCACGGCGGGGTGGCCCGCCAGCGCGGCCTCCAGCGCCCCCGTCGACAGCCGGTGCCCGGCGACGTTGAGCACGTCGTCGGTGCGCCCCATCACGAAGACGTAGCCGTCCTCGTCCACGTACCCGCCGTCGCCGGTCAGGTAGTACCCCGGGTAGGCCGACAGGTAGGACGCCACGTACCGCTCGTCGTCCTGCCACAGCGTCGGGGACGTGCCGGGCGGCATGGGCAGCCGCAGGCAGATCGACCCCTCGGTCCCGGGCGGGACCGGTCGGCCCGACCCGTCCAGCACCACCACGTCGTAGCCCGGCAGCGGCACGCTGGGCGAGCCGGCCTTGATGGGCAGCGGCTCCAGGCCGCGCGGGTTGGCGCAGATCGGCCAGCCGGTCTCGGTCTGCCACCAGTTGTCGACGACCGGCACGCCGAGCCGCTCGCTCGCCCAGGCATAGGTGTCCGGGTCGAGCCGCTCACCGGCAAGTACCAGCGTGCGCAGCCGGGACAGGTAGTATCCGCGGAGCTTGTCGCCCTCCGGGTCCTCGCGCTTGACCGCCCGGATGGCGGTGGGGGCGGTGAAGAAGCCGCTGACGCCGTGCTCGGCGATCACCCGCCAGAACGCACCGGCGTCCGGCGTCCCCACCGGCTTGCCCTCGTACATGACGGTCGTGCAGCCGGCGAGCAGCGGCGCGTAGACGATGTAGGAGTGGCCGACGACCCAGCCGACGTCGCTGGCGGTGAACCAGACGTCGCCGGGCCGCATGTCGTAGACGTTCGACATCGTCCAGTGCAGTGCGACCGCATGGCCACCGTTGTCACGCACGATCCCCTTGGGTCGGCCGGTCGTGCCGCTCGTGTACAGCACGTACAGAGGGTCCGTGGCCGCGACCGGCACGCACTCGGCGGGTTGCACCGCCCCCGGCCGCATCGCGGTGGCCCAGTCGATGTCGCGCTCCCCCATGGCCGCTACGGCCTGGGGCCGCTGGAGCACCACGCAGGCGGACGGCGTGTGCTCGGCGCGGTCGATGGCGGCGTCGAGCATCGGCTTGTACTCGACCACGCGGGTGGGCTCGATGCCGCAGGAGGCGGAGACGACGACCTTCGGGCGCGCGTCGTCGATCCGGGCGGCGAGCTCGGCCGGTGCGAAGCCGCCGAACACGACGGAGTGCACCGCGCCGATCCGCGCGCACGCGAGCATGGCGATCGCCGCCTCGGGCACCATCGGCATGTACACGACCACCCGGTCGCCCTTCTCCACACCGAGCCCGCGCAGCACACCGGCGAAGCGCGCCACCAGGTCGAGCAGGTCGGCGTACGAGTACGTCGTGGTGGAGTGGGTGACCGGCGAGTCGTGGATCAGCGCCGGCTGGTCGGCGTGGCCGGCGATCACGTGCCGGTCGAGCGCGTTGAAGCAGGTGTTCAGCCGGGCGTCCGGGAACCACCGGTAGAACGGCGCGGCCGAGTCGTCGAGCACCCGGCGCGGCGGCGTGATCCAGTCGATGGCGGCCGCGGCGTCCGCCCACCAGCCCTGCGGGTCGGCGAGGCTGCGCTCGTACGCGGCCCGCCAGGCGCCGGTTCGCGCAGCCGCTCCCCGACCGGACGTCGTCGTCTCGCTCATGACCCGCATCCTGCCCCGCCCACCACCGGTCCGTCACGCGAGTGCCAGGCTGGGCCGGTGATCCTCGACCCCGCCGACCTGCCGACGAGCGCCCTGGACTTCCTGCGCGAGCGGCACCTCGCGACCCTCACGACGCTCCGGCGGGACGGTTCTCCGCACGTCGTGCCGGTGGGCTTCACGTGGGACGACGGCGCGGGCGTGGCGCGGGTGATCACGAGCGGTACCAGTCGCAAGGCCCGCAATCTCGCCGGCGGCGGCCGGGCGGCCGTGTGCCAGGTGGACGGCTGGCGCTGGATCAGCCTGGAGGGTCCGGCCCGGGTGGTGCGGCTGCCCGGGGCGGTCGCGGACGCCGAGCGCCGGTACGCCTAGCGCTACCGACCGCCCCGCGAGAACCCGGCCCGCGTCGTCCTGGAGATCGCCGTCGAGCGCGCCCTGGGGCTGCTGGTCAGGCCCGCGCCGCGTCGCTGACGCTCAGGGAGCGGCGACCGGCTCGCCGCGCCCCGGCCGGTCCAGCAGGCTCCGGGTGCGCCGCAGCAGCAGCGCCAGCACGAGGCCCGCCAGGAACAGCCCTCCGGCGAGGAGCACGACGGCCGGCCAGCCTGCGGAGCTCCACGCCGCACCGGCCAGGCCGCCGAAGACCGACGAGCCCAGGTAGTACGCGAACAGGTACAGGGACGCCGCCTGCGCGGTGCCGCCTGCACCCAGCTGCGCCCGGGCCGCCACCCACCCGCTGGCCACGCCGTGCGCGGCGAAGAACCCGGCCGTCATCACGCCCAGGCCGACCACGACCAGCGGCAGCGGCCGGGCCAGAGTGACCAGCAGTCCGGCAGCCGTCAGCACGCAAGCGGCCGGCACCACGGCCCGCCGCCCGTGCCGGTCCGCCAGCCGCCCGGCGTACGCCGATCCCACGGAGCCCAGCGGGTAGACGCAGAAGACCAGTCCGGCCAGCCCGACGCCCAGCAGGTACGGCGGCGCGGCCAGCCGGAAGCCGGTGGCGTTGTACACGGCGACGAAGCCGCCCATCATCGTGGCGGCCAGGCCGTACAGCGCCAGCAGCGCCGGGTCGCGCAGGACGCCGGCGGTCGTGGCGGCCAGCGCACGCACCGACGGCGGCGCGGGCGTGAACCGGCGCGAGGCCGGCAGCAGCCAGGCGACGGTCACCGCGCAGGCGAGTCCCAGCGCGCCGACGCCGGCCGTGGCGACCCGCCAGCCGCCGACGTCGGCGAGGCCGCCGGACAGCAGCCGGCCGGCCATGCCGCCCAGGGCGGTGCCGCCGACGTACAGGCCGGTGGCCCGCGCGTGGCTCTCGTCGGCCACCTCCTCCCTCAGGTAGGCCATCGCCACGGCGGGCAGCCCGGCCAGGGTGATGCCCTGAACCGCACGCAGCACCAGCAGGGCCGTCCACCCCGGGGCGAGAGCGCAGGCCACTCCCACCACCGACGACGCGAACAGGGACGCGTGCATCAGCGGGGTGCGGCCCACCAGCTCGGACACCGGTCCGACGACCAGCAACGCCGCGCCCAGGCCCAGGGTGCACACCGACACCGACAGCGTGCTCTGCGCCGCCGAGACGTCGAAGTCCGCGGCCAGCTCGGGAAGCAGCGGCTGCGGAGTGTAGAGCAGCGCGAAGGTGGCCAGCCCGGCGGCGAACAGTGCGATCGTGATCCGCCGGAACGCCGGGTCACCTACCCGGTGACCCGCCACCGTCCGAGCTCCGGACGCAGCCGTCACGCCACGCGGCTCAGGATCGCCACCACCCGGTCGACGTAGCGGTCGACGGCCTCCTCGGCGTACCCCCGGGCGCCCCGCCGGGACCGGAACACCGCGCAGCGCAGCCGGTCGACGGTCAGCGGCGTCCGCCCGTCGAAGTACTCCGCGATCTCGTCGCAGAGCTCGTCCACCTGCTCGACGTCGTAGGTGCGCGTCCCCCACCCGCCGCGGGTGAAGCGGTCGCCGTGGGGGCGGGCCAGCCGGCTCCTCAGCACCTGCGCCTCGGCGGTCACCTCGTGCACGAACCGGCGTTCCCCGAGCGTCGACCGGGCGTGGTCGCGCTCGGCGCGGGACGCCTCGTCCTCCAGCCGGTCCAGCTCGGCGTCGACGGCCTCGACGTCGTACCCGCGCAGCCGCAGCTCGAAGCCGGCGCGCCGGATCGCCTCGGCACTGAGCCGCGCCCCGAGCGCGCGGGCGAGGAAGGCGTCGACCTGCCCCACCGCGTAGCCGCGGGCCCACGGCCGGGCGCGCGGGAAGCGTGGCGTCCGGGTCATGCGTGGCTTCTTCAGGCGCCCAGCACCTGCGCGGCGGCCAGCTGTCCACAGGCTCCGTCGATGTCCTGCCCGCGCGTGTCGCGGACCGTCGTCGGGATGCCGCGCGCCTCCAGCGCCGCAACGAACGCCCGCTCCACCTTCGGGTCGCTCGCCGTCCACTTCGACCCCGGCGTCGGGTTGAGCGGGATCGGGTTGACGTGGACCCAGCCGCGGCCGCGCGCGTTCAGCAGCTTGCCGAGCAGGTCCGCCCGCCAGGCCTGGTCGTTGATGTCGCGGATCAGGGCGTACTCGATGCTGACCCGGCGTCCTGTGGCCTCGAAGTAGCGGCGCGCGGCGTCCAGCGCCTCGCCCACCTTCCAGCGGGTGTTGATGGGCACCAGCTCGTCGCGCAGCTGGTCGTCCGGCGCGTGCAGGCTCAGCGCCAGGGTCACCGGGATTCCCTCGCCGGCCAGCTTGTCGATCGCCGGCACCAGTCCGACCGACGACATGGTCAGGCCGCGCGCGCTCATGCCCAGCCCGTCCGGCGCCGGGTCGGTGAGCCGGCGGATGGCGCCGACGGCGGCCCTGTAGTTGGCCAGCGCCTCCCCCATGCCCATGAACACGACGTTGCTGACGCGGAGCGGGTGGTCCTCACGGCCGCCGGACACCTCGCCGCGGGCCAGCGTCCGCGCCCCCGCCACGACCTGCTCGACGATCTCCGCGGTGGACATGTTGCGGGTCAGCCCGGCCTGGCCGGTGGCGCAGAAGGGGCAGTTCATGCCGCAGCCGGCCTGGCTGGACACGCACATCGTGACCCGCCCCGGGTAGCGCATCAGCACGCTCTCGACGAGCGCGCCGTCGAACAGCCGCCACAGGGTCTTCACGGTGGCGCCGTCGTCGGCGGTGCGCACGCTGACCGGCGTGAGCAGGCGGGGCAGCATGCCCTCGACCAGCTCGGCGCGCCCGGCGGCGGGAAGGTCGGTCATCTCGCCGGCGTCGTCCACCAGCCGGCCGAAGTAGTGCGTCGAGAGCTGCCGCGCACGGAACGCCGGCTGGCCCAGCGCGCGCACGGCCTCGGCCCGTTCCGGAGAGCTGAGGTCGGCCAGGTGACGCGGCGGCTTCGCGCGGCGGGGGGCGGTGAAGGTGAGCTGACCGGGCGCAGGAGTGGTCGTCATGGCCCATCCATTGTCGCACCGCCGCGGCCCCCCGCCCGCCGGCCGCCGCTCAGGGGACCAGCGCGTGCAGCAGCGCCCAGCAGACCGGGGCGGTCATCACCAGGGAGTCGAGCCGGTCCAGGATCCCGCCGTGCCCCGGCAGCACCGACCCCATGTCCTTGATGCCGAGGTCGCGCTTGATCATCGACTCACCGAGGTCGCCCAGCGTGGCGGTCAGGACCGCGGCGGCACCCACCAGCGCGCCCGCCCACCAGGAGCCGCCCAGCAGCAGCACGACGGCGAGCACGCCCACGACCACGCAGGTCACGGCCGATCCCGCGAAGCCCTCCCAGGACTTCTTCGGGCTCACCGACGGGGCCATCGGGTGGCGTCCGGTCAGCACGCCGGCGGCGTACCCCCCGATGTCGCTGGCGATCGTGACCAGGACGAAGGTGAGCACGCGCAGCGCGCCGTCCGGCTCGGCCAGCAGCAGCATGGCGAAGCCGGCGAGCAGCGGCAGGTAGGCGGCCGCGAAGATGCCTCCCGCGACGTCGCGCAGCGCGTCCACCGGTCCCTCCGCGGTCCGCCACACGACCACGCCCACGGCCGTCAGCAGGAAGCACACGGCCAGCGCCTGGCCGCCCGCGGTGAACGCGGCCACCAGCATCCCGACCGCACCCACCCCGACCGGCACGAGCGGCACGGCGACGCCTCGCTGGTGAAGCGCCTGCGCGAGCTCCCACAGCGCCAGGCAGATCGCCGCG
>Ga0136846_1227660_pt1 | contig 10501 bp, 6 predicted proteins | sample HopSoiMetagenom2_FD_96841 | JGI IMG/M metagenome (GOLD analysis project Ga0136846, IMG submission 96841) | Grasslands soil microbial communities from Hopland, California, USA - 2 Assembly 2016 (version 4) | ecosystem: Environmental > Terrestrial > Soil > Grasslands | place: USA: Hopland... | reverse complement strand
GGAAGTGCTGGGTCTCGAAGGCGAAGGCGTCGCCCTGGCGGTAGGCCTTGTTGCCGATGCCGAGGAAGGTGCCGTCGAGGAAGTTGCCGCTGTAGAACTGGGCGCCGGGCTGGTCGGTGTGCACCTCGACCGTGCGGCCGTGCTCGGGCTCCCAGAAGCGGGCGGCGAACCGGAGACCGTCGTGGTTCGGCCGGCCGCTGAGCACGAAGTTGTGGTCGTAGCCGCGGCCGACGATCAGCTGCGGGTGATCGTGCCGGAGCCGGGCGCCGATCGCGGTAGGTTCGGTGAAGTCGAACGGCGTACCGGCGACCGGAGCGATTTCGCCGGTCGGGATCAGGCCGGCGTCGACCGGGGTGTACTTGGAGGCATTCAGCTGCAGCACGTGGCCGTCGATGTGGCCGTTGCCCTCACCGAGCAGGTTGAAGTACACGTGGTTGGTCAGGTTGACGACGGTCGCCTTGCCGGCGACGGTCGCGTGGTAGTCGATCCGCAGGTTGTCCCGCCGGTCGAGCGTGTAGGTGACCGTGGTCGTCAGCTCACCGGGGAATCCCATCTCGCCGTCCGGGCTGACGTAGGTGAACGCGACGCCGACCGCCTTGTCGGTCTTGACGACCTTGGCCTTCCAGACCTTCTTGTCGAAGCCGATGGTGCCGCCGTGCAGTGCGTTCTCACCGTTGTTGACCGGGATCTGGTACGTCGTCCCGTCGAGGGTGAAGCGGCCTTTGGCGATCCGGTTGCCGTACCGCCCGATGGTGGCGCCGAAGTACGGACTGAGCGCCGCGTAGTCGGGCAGGTTGTCGAAGCCGAGGCTGATGTTCGTGGTCCGGCCGCGCCGGTCGGGGGTCTCGACGCGCTGGATGGTCGCGCCCCAGGTGAGCATCGAGATCGTCACGCGGCCGTTGGTGAACGTGTACACATCCACTTCCTGGCCGTCCGGCGTGGTGCCGAACGTGTCCCGGTGGATCTCCAGCTTGCCGTGGTGTTCGCCCATGGCGGTCAACTTATCCGGCGTACCAGCGCCGGCCATGGTCCGGGTGCCGGCGTCCGCGGTGCTGGTGAGAGCGCCCGCGGCGGCGGCACCGAGACCCAGGGCGCCCGCGGTCCGCAGGACCTGGCGGCGGGGCAGGTGGTCGGGCATCGCAATCCCCTCAATCGTGGTAGACGGGCCGGTGAGAGCGTTCCCGCCCTCGTTCTGGGCACGATAAGCACGCTGGACCGGTGTTTGGAACAGTTCGGAACGGTGTGAATTCGTCCGATCTCTCCAGGCATCCGGTCCTGCCCGGCACGGCGTGACCAGATCGGTCCGGTCCCGGCCTCGATCACCCCTTCCGCGGTACGTCGGAACGCCGCGACCATGGGGCCATGAGCCGAACCGCACTGATCGTGATCGACGTCCAGGAGTCGTTCCGGGCCCGCCCGAACTGGCAGCTGGTGAACCACCCGGACATCGCCGAGCGGGTGGACCGCCTCGTCCGGGCCGCTCGGGACAAGGGCGACCTGGTCGTCTGGGTGCTCCACCACGAGCCGGGCACCGGCACTGTCTTCGATCCGGCCAGTGGGCATGTCCGGCTGATCGAGGGGCTGGAGCCGATCGAGGGCGAGCCGATCATCGCCAAGACGTCGCACAATGCCTTCACCACAACGAATCTGCAGCAACTGCTGACCCAGCACGGCGTCACCGAGATCGTTGTCTCCGGCATCCGAACCGAGCAGTGCTGCGAGACGACCGCGCGGGTCGCGTCCGACTTCGGGTACGACGTGGTGTTCGTGACCGAGGCGACGGCGACGATGGCACTGCCGCACTGGACGCTGCCGGCGGATGCTTCGGTTGCGGAGATCCTGGCGGACCCGCGGACCCTCAGCGCGGAGCAGGTCACCGAGCGCACCGAGTACGCGCTGGCGGGACGGTTCGCCACCATCCGGACGCTGGACGACCTCACCGGCGTACCCGTGCCATCCTGACCGGATGCGACCTACCCGCGTGGTCTTCGTGCTGGTGCCCAAGGTGCACCTGCTGGATCTGGCCGGGCCGGCGCAGGTCTTCACGACGGCGAACGACCTCGGCTACGGCTACCAGGTGAGTTATGTGGCCGAGGCCGAGGAGATCGCGACCGCGCAGGGCGTGCCATTGCGGGCGCAGTTGGAGTGGCCCGAGCTCGGGCCGGATGACCTGGTCGTCGTACCGGGGTGGCGATCGCCGAGGTTGTCGCCGATCCCGCCGATCGGACCCGAAACCCGGCAGCGGCTGCGTGATCACCATGCGGCTGGAGGGACGGTGGCGAGCGTCTGCTCGGGCGCCGACGCCCTCGGGGCGACCGGATTGCTCGACGGGCGCCGCTACACGACGCACCACGACCTGACCGACGAGCTGGCCGCTCGCTACCCGCGGGCGACCATCGTGCGCGATGTGCTGTACGTCGAGGACGATCGGGTGATCACGTCCGCGGGGATCGCGAGTGGGATCGACCTGGCCTTGCACCTGGTCGCGGTCGCTCGTGGTGCCGAGGCGGCGGCCCGGGTCGCGCGGCAGATGGTCGTGTACGCGCGCCGCAACGGCGACGAACTGCAGGAGAGCGTGATGCTCCGCCACCGCGACCATCTCAGCGACCTGGCGCACCGCGTCCAGGACGTGATCGACGCGAGGTACGCCGACAAACTCCTGCTCGCCGACCTGGCCGGCCTGGTCGGCGTCAGCGAACGCACCCTCACGCGCATCTTCACCAGCGCCACCGGCCTCACCCCGCTGCGCTACCAGCAGCTCCTCCGCGTGGAACGCGCCGAACACCTCATCGGCCACGGCACCACCGTCGAGTCGGCCGCCCGAGCGGTCGGCTTCGAAGATCCCCGCATGCTCCGCCGCCTCCGCAGCCGTGTGCCGGCCTAGGCCGGGACGAACCTCGCCCCGGCCGTCGGCTGCTTACGGGAGCTTTGATGCTGCGGTCAGCTTGGTGATCGCGGTGCTGAGCCGGCCGCTGAGGAGGGCGTGGTCGGCGTCCGAGATTAGCTTGGACGCAGATTCGGTGACGTTCTGGCGCACGTGGTTCTGGGCCATCCATCGCGCGACCCCCACGACGGCGTCATCCTCGGAGAAGCTGTCCGCCGTCGTGCGCTCGAGGAACCTGGCGGACTGTGCAGCTGCCGCGAGTGCGATGGTTGCCTGCGGCCCCGACCAGTCGCGAACCTGCAGCGCGGCGGTCGCGGCGACCCCGGCCGCCAAGGCATAAGGATCATGCTTGCTCAGCAGGCTGTTGCGGGCCTCCGTCAAGGCCTGGCGGGCAGCAGCCTGGCTGGTCAGCCCCCAGCCGAACGGGTACTGCGGGTCGTAGGAAGCGTCACCGACGTTCAAAGGCTCCTGTGCCTCCGTGCGCGGCCAACTGACCGGCAGTCGCCCACTGAACGGCACCTTGCCGAACAGTACGTCGGCCACACCTGCACCCTCGGTCCCCGGCAGCCACGACGCCACGAGCGCATCGATCTCGCCGAGCTGGTCCGCAATCACCTGCGGCCGCCCCGACACGATCAGTACGACGCATTTCATCGCGCCGCACACCTTGTCCACAGCACCCTTGTCGGCGTCGGAGAGCAGCAGGTCGTGACCGTTGCCCACGTCCCCGATTCCCTCGGCGTACGGGCGTTCGCCGACCACGACCACCCCGACGTCGTGACCCTCGAGTGGTGCGGAGGCGTCGGCGCTGAAGGTCGCGGTCGGCGCCACCTGCTTGATCCCGTCCAGGATCGTCGTACCGGTGGTCGTCGCTCCCGAACCGCCCTGCCAGGTGATGCTCCAGCCGCCCATTTGGTTGCCCAGGTCATTGGCGTTGCTACCGGCAACGTAAATCTTCGACGTGGGTGCTAGCGGCAACAGATCGCCGTCGTTCTTCAACAGCACCTGGGACTTCGCCGCTGCCTCCCGTCCGACCGCGCGGTGTGCGGCTGATCCGATCGTCGAGATGTTCGTGGTGTCGGCGTACGGGTGCTCGAACAGGCCGAGCTTGAACTTCTGGGTCAGGATCCGCCGGACCGCGTCGTCGATCCGGCTCAGCGGGATCCGGCCGGCGGTGACCTCGTCGGTCAGGCCCTGGGTGAAGCCCTGGTAGTTCGTCGGCACCATGATCATGTCCAGGCCGGCGTTGATCGACGTCCGGATGTCGCTGGCATAGTCGCCCGGCAGCTGGTCGATCGCCTGCCAGTCGCTGATTACGAACCCGTCGAAGCCCATCCGCTGCTTCAGTACGCCGTTGATGAGCTCGCCATTGCCGTGCATCTTGACCGGCGGGCCGCCGTCGATGGCGACACTCGAGTACGACGGCATCACGGTGCCGACGCCGAGATCCACCGCGGTCTGGAACGGCGCGAGGTGCAGGGTCTCCAGTTGCTGCCGGGTGACCTCCGTGATGCCCTGGTCGATCTTGTACGAGCCGGTCGTCGATGTGCCGTACGTCGTACCGCCGTCACCGACGAAGTGCTTCGCAGTGGCCAGCACGTGGTTGTTGCGGGCCAGCTGACTGCCGTCGGCCTTGCCCTGCAGGCCGGTGACGACGGTCGCCATCGACTGCACGAGCGCCGGGTCCTCGCTGTACCCCTCGTACGCGCGACCCCAGCGGTCGTCGCGGACCACGCACACGCACGGCGCGAAGTCCCACGGGATGCCGGTGGCCCGGACCTCGGTCGCCGTCACCTCACCGGTACGCCGGGCCAGGTCCGGATCGCGGGTGGCGCCGATCGCGATGTTGTGCGGCAAGATCGTGGCGCCGACGACGTTGTTGTGGCCGTGTACGGCGTCGACGCCGTAGATCAGCGGGATCTGCAGGCGGGTCGCCTGCGCGTTCAGCTGGAAAGTGTCGATCATCGCGGCCCAGGCCGCCGGGGTGTTCGGCGTCGGCACCGAGCCGCCGCCGGAGAGCAACGAGCCAAGGGCGTACGACGCGATGTCGGAGCGGGACCGGAGTGCGTTGCGCTCCGCCTGCGTCATCTGGCCGACCTTCTCCGCGAGGTTCATCCGGGCGAGCAGGTCGTCGACGCGCTTGGGCACCGCGAGCTTGGGGTTCAGATAGGGCAGGTCGTGCGCGTTGATCACGACGACCGGCTGGGTCGAGGGCGCCTTGGCGCCGGACACTGTCAGCTCGAGTGGGATGGTCTCGGCGGCCTCCGCTCTGCGGTCCTTGCGCGTCGTGACCGCCACGAGCTGCGTGCTGCCGGACGTCGTACCGGCCGGGAAGGTGAGGGTGCCGCTGACGGGGGTGTAGTCGTCGGCGGAGGCGCTGCCGGTGTCGGTCTTGTAGTCGACGGTGACCGGCGCCTCGAGTGGACTGCCGTCGGTGGTCGCGACCGACACCTTCACCTGCGCAGTGCCGCCCTCCTTCACCGGATAGACCCCGGCATCGGTGACGACACTCGCCTTCAACGCCGGGTCGGCCTTCCCGTAGACCTCGACCTGGTCGATCGCGAACTCACCGGGCGAGCCGACCGGCATGGTGAACGCGTAGCCCCACATGTGGGTCAGATTGAGCACCTGGTCGATGCCACCAACCGGTTGGTAGTCGCCGCGGTAGACGAGCTGGCTGAACGGGATCTCGACCAGGTGCCAGCCCTGCCAGTCGTCGGTGAAGCTGGTGTTCCACAGCTCGGAGGCCTCGGCGTTCGCGCCGCCGTCCTTGATCTCGAAGAAGATCCGCTTCCCGGAGCCGGGTGGGAGCGGAGCGGTGTTCTGGCCGTACCACCAGAAGCGGATCCCCTTGTATGCCGACCAGTCGCCGGGGTTCACGTCGTACGTCACGTCGTGGCTGAAGCCGCCGTACCCGCTGACGTTGTAGGTGCCGTGCAGGACCTTGTCGCCGGCCGGCGCGTCGGCGCGGGTCTGCAGCTCCATCGTCGGCGGGTCGTCGGCGTCGCTGCCCCAGGTGAAGATGCCCGCGTTGGGCGGCGAGGCGAACGGCTCACCACCTTCGAACGCCGCCAGGGTGATCGGCGTCGGGTCGTCGGCCACGGCCGGTGTGGTTACGAGCGAGGCGGCCAGCAGTGCTGTCACGGCGACAGCGGCCACCCTCACTCTTCCGCGAACCGGCAGACGAAAAGCAGGCCACCTGGGCATGGGCGACTCCTCACTTCGCGCGGGCTCCACACCCGCGTCGAGCCCGACTCTCGGCCCTCACCCACCCCGGGTCAAGACTCCACCGGTTCCGAAACTAGAGCGCTCTCACACCCGCGGCGCTGACCGAAGGCCGGCCGGTCGCATGAAAGGTCGTGGTCCCGCGTGGTGGCGGAACCGGATCAGCTCGGGCTCGTCGATGGTCGCCTCGCCGATCACCCGCGACCGTCGCTCCTCGACCCATGCGGTCAGCTCGGTCGGCCGGGCGATGTCGGTGGTGAAATGCAGCAGGTTGAGGTACCAGATGTCCCGGCGACCGTGCGGCTGCTCGAACCAGCCGTCCGCCCCGAGCTCGACGGCGAACCGGTCCAGGAACTCATCCGCTCGCCCGTCGAGCGGCTGCGCGCACGCCATCACCGTTCCTGGCGTGAGCGTGAGGCCGTTGACGCGAAACCGCACGGGCCAGCTGGCGGCCGTTCTCGCACGTCGCAGCGCCGACTCGTAACGCTCGATCGCCGGGTCCGCTGCCGGGATCACTCTGCGGTGTCCTTCCAGCGCGCGGACCGTCAGGTGGGCGGATCCGAGTTGGCCCGTTTGCCAGTGGTCCGGGCCGGCCAGAGTGGCCGCCTCGGCGGTCAGGGCATCGAGCGCATACGCCAGTTCGCTGTCGTGCGGGGGACGCAGAACGACGCTGACAGGCCAGCGACCGCCGTCCTGGGGGAGGTGGTCGCGTTGGTGGGTGCCTTGGGCGATTCGGGGGGCGGCGGTGGTGAAGAGGTGGTCGAACTTTGTGGTGGTGATGAGCGGTCCTCCTCGGGGTCGGTGTGACGCGAAGACTGGACAGGTTGTTGTTGGTAGGTGACTGTGGTCCCCGGGGATCGCCGGGACTGTGGGAGGGCTGGATGAAGCTGCGGTATCTGCTGGGCAGCGTGATGTTGATCGTTCCGATGGCTGTGGTGGCGGTGGTTTCACCGGCCTCCGCGGCATCATCACAGGATCCGGTGTCGGCGAAGGTACCGTCGCTGCTCCGGGATGCGGCCAGGTCCGCCGCGGTGAAGAGCAAGCAGGCGGGCGCGAAGGCCCATGTGATGGGTGTCGACGGCAGCGGACGGCTCGGGGTCCAGGTGTACGCCGCAGCGCCGATCACCGCGGCGCAACAGGCGACCCTCACCTCGCTGGGCGCCTCGGTGCTGAAGAACTCCGCCGACTTCAAGGGTGTACCGGGCGCCGACCTGCCGAGCACCGGCCTGGTCTCGGCCACAATCCCCTACGACAAGCTGGACGCGGTCGCGTCGCTCGGCTGGGTGACAGCCCTTCGGCCCTCGCTCCGGCCCGCGGTCGACGTCGGGCCGATCACGGCCGAGGGCGTCCAGCTGCACAAGGCCGACGTTGCGCAGGCTCACGGTCTGACCGGTCGTGGACAGAAGGTCGGCGCGATCTCCGGCGACGTGGACCACCTCGCCGACTCGGTCAAGCAGGGCGAGCTGCCGGCGAACGTCCAGGTACTCGCACAGGCGGCGTACGACGATGACGAGGGCACCGCGATGCTCGAGATCATCCACGACATGGCCCCGGGCGCCAAGCTGGCGTTCGCGAGCACCCGGGACACCACGGCGGAGTACGTCGAGGCGTTCCACCTGCTCGCGAACGCGGGCGTGACGATGATCGCCGAGGATATCGCGCTCGATGACGAGCCGGTGTTCCAGCAGGGCATCGGCGCGGCCACCGCGGAGGGGCTCGCCAAGCACGGGATCTGGATCAGCTCGTCGGCCGGCAACCTCGGCGGCCGGCACGCGCCACGGGTGACGGCGACCGGGACCGGCGCTGGACCGGATGGCGTGACTGGCCCGTTCAGCGGTTGCCCGAACGCTCCCGACAACGTGGTGCAGCTGCGCGGCAGCGACACGACGTACGACCTCAACCTGCTGCCCGGTGCCACGGTCATGCCGACGCTGCAGTGGAGCGAGCCGCGCGCCGTCTACCCGACCGCCGGCCAGGGTGGCTTCACCGACCTGAACCTCTACCTCATGGACGCGACGGGTACCAGGTGCCTGGCATCCAGCACCGGTGTCCAGGCGAACGGCGTCGGCGACACCATCGAGCAGTTCATCTACGAAAACACCACCAAAGTCGCGCAGCCCGCCAAGCTCGTCGTCGACGTCCAGGGCACCTCGACCGCGCGGAAGGCGCCGATCCTCGACCTGCGCTGGCGCGCGCTCTCGGCCGGCGTGCAGACGATCGACCCGCCGGAACGGGCCGGGTCGATGAACCCGGACTCGAACTATCTCGGCTTCGCCACCAGCGCGGGCGCCGTCAACGCGAGCCTCTCGACCGATCCCGCGACTGCGCCGCTCGAGGCCTACAGCGCGGCCGGTCCGACGCAGCTGATCACCACCACCCGCTGCCCGGGTGGCAAGCCGGGCCCGTGCAGCGGAATCCCCGGACCCGGCACACGGAGCTTCCCGGCGCCGTACTGGCTGGCCTCTGACGGCGTCTCGGTCAGCGGGGCCGGCGGCTTCGGCTCCGGGACCTGCCCGACCACCGTCCAGGGTGCCTGCCGCTTCTTCGGTACGTCGGCCTCCGCGCCGTCCGCCGCGGGTGTGGCGGCGCTGACCCGGCAGGAATTCGGCGGCCGGCTGGCACCGATCGCGCTGAATTCGATCCTCGCCGCCCGGGCCGTCCATCGCAGCGGCCCAGGTGTCGGTGCGGGCGTGCTCAGCGCCCGCTGACCATCCGGTCGTCCACTCGATTCGGCAGGCTCGTCCTGGGAGCGGTCCGCAGCACCGCTCCCAGGCGCCGGATTGAGAAGCTGCAGTGGTCCGATTGAGAACGAATTCAGTACTCGTAGTCATGGACCCGTACCGCCGTCGCCGGAAAGGATGGCGGTATGAGTACACGTTTCGGGATCTTCGTTCCGCAGGGCTGGAAGATGGATCTGGCGCAGATCGCCGATCCGATCGAGCAGTGGGAGGCGATGACGGCCGTCGCCAAGCGGGCCGACGAGCAGTCATGGGACTCGATCTGGCTGTTCGACCACTTCCACACCGTGCCGGAGCCGAGTGACAACACGACGTTCGAGTGCTGGAGCGCCACCGCGGCGCTGGCCCGCGACACCAAGCGGGTGAATATCGGCCAGATGGTCGGCTGCAACGGGTACCGCAACCCGGCGTTGTACGCGAAGATCGCCTCCACCGTCGACGTCGCGAGCCACGGCCGCCTGTACGCCGGCATCGGCGCGGGCTGGTACGAGCACGAGTGGAAGGCGTACGGCTACGAGTGGACCGACGTACCGCAGCGGATGGCGGCGTTCCGCGAGGCGACCGAGATCATCTACAAGATGTGGACCGAGGACAAGCCGGTCTACAACGGCAAGTACTACTCGATCGACGCGCCGATCAACGAGCCCAAGGGCGTCCGGAAGCCGCACCCGAGCTTCTGGATCGGCGGCGGTGGTCCGAAGGTCACGCTGAAGCTGGTGGCCCAGTACGGCGACGCCGCGAACATCGGCGGCGGCAGCCCGGAGGTGTTCAAGGAGAAGGCGGACATCCTCCGCGGGCACTGCGAGAAGGTCGGCCGGAACTACGACGACATCATCAAGTCGACGAACTTCAACGTCTTCCCGATCGACAAGGGTGACGACCCGCAGAAGCTGACCGAGAAGGCCCGTGGGCCGATCGACCGCGACAAGTTCGACCGGGACAACATCATCGCCACCGAGGCCGAGATCGCCAACAAGGTCGAGGCGGTCCTCGAGGCCGGCGCCGACTACGTGATCTTCTACGTCCCCGGCGTCGCCTACGACCTGGACCTGATGGAGCGCGTGGAGTCGATCGCCAAGCGCTTCGCCTGAGCTCGGCCCCGAGAACCCACCGACCACCTTCCGCCCGATGGTGGTCGGTGGGTTCTCGACGTGGCTGGTACCGGTCATGGCGGGTGTACGTCAGGTGCAGAGGTGGACCGGGGCTGACGGCAACTGTCAGGGTGCGGACGATGGCCTCGCGTGGGTCGGGGCATCGGGAGGTGTCCGCCTGTGTTGTCCCGATCGTCCCGAATCGCGTCGGGCCTGCTCGCCGCGGTGGTCGTCAGTTCCCTGCTGCTGACGACCACCTCGGCGTACGCCGCCCAGCCCGACGATCCCGCCACCACCCCGACCCCGGGTACGTCGATCAAGCGGATCACGCTGGTCACCGGCGACGTCGCCGAGCTGACCACCAGCTCGAACGGGCAGGTCTCGGCCCACCTGACGGACGACGAGCCGTACTACTTCGGCACGTTCGACGGCGAGCTCAGCCTGGTCCCGGCCGACGCTTACCCGTTGCTGACCGAGGGCCGACTGGACAAGCGGCTCTTCAACCTCACCGAACTCGCTGCGCAGGGGTACGACGACGCGAGCAGCGACCGTCTGCCCCTCCT
>Ga0136846_1232142_pt1 | contig 10502 bp, 8 predicted proteins | sample HopSoiMetagenom2_FD_96841 | JGI IMG/M metagenome (GOLD analysis project Ga0136846, IMG submission 96841) | Grasslands soil microbial communities from Hopland, California, USA - 2 Assembly 2016 (version 4) | ecosystem: Environmental > Terrestrial > Soil > Grasslands | place: USA: Hopland... | reverse complement strand
TTGATCACTCCTCGCCTTCCTCTTCCACAACATCCACCGTCCGACTCCTCACTTCGTAACTGAACTTTTCTCCGCCGCCAGGCTGAAACACAACCCGCACCGGGCCTCGTTCCCACGCTGGAGCCGGGCAAATCTCGCTTTTCATCTCCGGTGAAGTCACCAGCATCCTTTTCAGCAACGGCTTTCTCCTGCCAAGCTGCGACACCATTGCAAAAGTTTTCTTGCCATCATCGGAGATGCCGCAATAGGCGGCGTAATCGCGAAACCAATTCACCGATGAAACTTCAGGATCGAAGTCGCTCAGCGAAACTGGCTGCACTTTGCCGCTTAGACGGTCTGTGAACAGCCATCCGCCGCGCTGCCATTGCCACCAAATTTTCCCCGGTTCCTGCGGCAAGGAACCGTTCAACCGGAATACGCGCTGTACCACAAATGTCCTCTCGGTTACTTCATGCGGCGGCCCAGCCACAAACTCTTTTGTACGCCCATCCACTATCAACGCCCTGATCTTCAACTCGACCGGTTGCCCTCCTTCCCCTATCAACTCAATTTGCGTCCATTTCCCGAAAGTCACGGAATGCGGCTTGCTCGCTGCACAGCAGATACCCGACACCAGCAACACACAAATGACAAATTTACGCATATTCTGCATGTCCGGAAATCTAGCAGTTGCTCACCTGAACGCAAGGTCACATGAACATTGTCGCGTGTGGATTTCCGCAATTGGGACTGCGGCTCTGCATGCAGGATGAATTGTCACCGCAGGAACACTTTAGCCACTGTTGAAAAAACGATTCCATTGCTACAAGGGATTTTCGCTTACAATGGACTAGCTCGGCTGTCTTGTCATGGAATCTGTCAGGAAGCTTTCAGCAATTTACTCCCGTAATCCGCAGCCTGCGGATACTCCCGATCTGAGCCTTCGCCGCCGCCTCGCGCGCGTTCTGGTCGTCGATGACAATCCCCACACTATGGAACTGATGCGGGACCTGCTTTCCTCGCGCGGTTACGACGTGGTCGCCGTACCTGACGCGGCCCAGGCAGAGGCGGAGATTCTGCGCCATGCTCCCGACCTCATTCTGTCCGATGTTGTAATGCCGGGAAAATCCGGATACGAACTCTGCCGCGAACTGAAGGAAAATCCCATCACGCGTCTGGTGCCCTTCGTTCTGATCACCGGACTCAGTCAGCGCGAAGATCGCGTGCGCGGCATCGAAGCCGGGGCAGACGATTTCCTGAACAAGCCCATCTTCCCCGAAGAGTTATTTGCGCGCGTCAAGTCGCTTATCAAGCTGAAAGAATTTACTGACGAGCTTGAAACCGCCGAAAGCGTTTTGTGCACGCTTGGCCTCAGCGTTGAGAGCCGAGATCCGTATACCGAAGGCCACTGCGAACGCCTTGCGGAAAATGCCAGCAATCTCGGTCGTCACCTTTTGCTGGATGAAGATGAAGTTATCGCCCTGCGCCGCGGTGGCTATCTTCATGACCTGGGCAAAATTGCCGTCCCTGACGAGATCTTGAAGAAGGGCGCTAACCTGACTCCCGAAGAATGGCAGGTGATGAAGCGTCATCCCGTGACCGGCGAAAATATCTGCCGTCCACTAAAGTCGCTGCGGCTTGTGCTGCCAATCATTCGCAGCCATCACGAGCACTTCAATGGCAGCGGATATCCCGATGGACTTTTTGGGCGCGAAATTCCGCTGCTCGCCAGAATTCTTCAAGTGGTTGATGTGTACGACGCTCTTCGCACCGCGCGCCCCTACAAGCCTGCGCTAACCCATGAACAGGCGGCGATCACCATGCATGACGAAGCCAGCGCCGGATTGTGGGATGAAGAATTGGTCCTTGAATTCTTCAATCTTCTCGCCCGCCAGCGCCAGGTCGCCTGATTTCACCCCGCCTTCAGCAGCCGGGACTTGCTCGGCCTTCGCCATGATACCTTCATCTAAACCCTCGGCCTGACGCTGACGGCCGAACGCCTGATGCCCCAATACAGCATCATCATTCCTGCTTACAACGAATCCGCGCGCCTGGGCGCGACACTCGATCGTGTTCTGAACTACGTCTCTTCTGAGCAATGGGATGCCGAAATTATCGTCGTCAACGACGGCTCGCGGGATAACACTGCGGATCTCGTCCGCCAATATGCCACAACGAACCCTCACCTCCGCCTTCTCCACAATCCTGGCAATCGCGGCAAAGGATATAGCGTCCGCAACGGCATGCTGAATGCTTCCGGCGAGATACTTCTTTTTAGTGACGCCGACCTGTCTGCGCCCATTGAAGAAGCCCCTAAGCTTTTCGAAGCGATCCATGCCGGCGCGGATGTCGCCATCGGCTCCCGTTGGCTTCGTCCCGAGCTTCAAACTCAGCGGCAGTCGTTGCTGCGTCAGTTTTACGGGCGCGCCTTCAACGTCGCGCTTCGAGTTGTTCTCGGCCTCAATATCAAAGACACGCAATGCGGTTTCAAAGCATTCACGCGCTCGGCTGCGCGAAAGATATTCCCACAGCAACAGATCGAGCGTTGGGGGTTTGACCCTGAACTGCTCTACCTTGCACGCAAATCTGGAATGAAAATCGCGGAAGTTCCAGTCGCGTGGGCTCACGTCGAAGGAACGCGCATTAGTCCATTACGCGACGGCCTGCGCATGTTTGGTGAAGTCCTGAAAGTCCGCTGGAATGCGATGACCGGGAAGTATTCGGGTTAAGCTGCGGTCGCGCCGGCCGCGAGTCGCGGGCGCACCGAAACGCCAATCCCCTTCTGCTCAACCACCGTCATCTTCGACGCGCAGTGGTCGCATAACCAGTAGAACTCCAGCCGGCGCAAATGTTTCTTGTCGCTGCTCTCAGGTCCCATTACCCGCCTGCGTTCGGGTCCGGCTTCGGCTTCAAATCGAAAAAGTTTTCCCTGATGGAAATATCGGAAGGGCACTGCACAATCGGGGTTAGCGCATTTGGAGACCATTGGTCGCCTCCAGTAATACTTACCTAATTCTCACCCTCTTCACACAGCGATTGCAACCCTGAATTGATGAAAATTGTGCAAAATTTCAGCGCCATCAAATCACCTACAGGCGATTGATTAACGATGCAACATAGCCCGCACCAAATCCATTATCAATATTCACCACGCTTACATTGGAAGCGCAGGAGTTCATCATCCCCAGCAACGCGGCCATCCCGCCGAACGCTGCCCCATAACCTACGCTCGTGGGTACCGCAATCACCGGAACTCCGACCAGGCCGCCCACCACGCTCGGCAGCGCGCCTTCCATGCCCGCGCACACGATCACCACACGCGCGCGGCTGATTGCCTTTCGATGCGCCAGTAGCCGGTGGATTCCCGCCACCCCTACGTCATAGATCCGCTCAACCTCGTTGCCCATGACCTCAGCCGTGACAACCGCCTCTTCGGCAACCGGCTGGTCGCTCGTCCCAGCGGAAATAACGCTGATCAGTCCTTTGCCATAACGCTCACGGTCCTTGAGCAATACGATGGCTCGTGCTGACGGTTCATACTTCGCTGCACGCACAGTTTTTTTTACCGCAGTGAATTGTTCCTTGGTGGCCCGCGTCGCGAGAACATTGGACCCATGCTGTGCCAGGCGCTTGAAAATCGCCGCCACTTGCGCCGGTGTTTTGCGCTCGCCGAATACTACCTCCGGCATGCCTACCCGCAGCGCGCGATGATGATCAACTTTGGCAAACCCGAGATCTTCGAATGGCAGGTGACGCAGCCGGTCCACCGCCTCGTCGGGAGTGGTTCTTCCCCGGCGGACGTCCTCAAACAACTTGCGAATGGATTTGGCGTCCAATGCGGCTCGGCCGCGGCTTCCCCGGCCAGAACCTTATTATCATCTAATTTCTTGCGCTCCGGTCGGTCGCGCCATCAACGAGCACTCGCCGCGAGTGCTTTCGCGCCATCAGATGTGTCGTTCTCAAAATATGCGGAGCCCGTCTGTCCGGGAAAGCCCCCGGCCCGCGATCTCTCATCCGGCAGCCGGAAGTTCCCCACCAACTTCCGTAGATCGAATGCCAGCCCCGAGAGTTCCTGACATGCTTTTTCCGATTGCTGAGCGCCTTCTGCTGACTCCATCAGCAATCGCGCAATCTGGTTCATGCTGTTGTTGATATCGTCTGTCGCACTGGCCTGCTGCGTCGCCGCAGTTGCAATGTGCGTGACCATATCGCCCACCTCTTGCGACATGTGAATGATCTCCTTCAGCGCCTCGCCTGCTTTCTGTGTCGTAACCACCCCCTCCACAACCTGCCGGGTCCCCTGTTCCATCGCCTCCACCGCCTGGCGCGTATCGCTCTGCACCGCCTCAATCATGGTGGCGATTTCCTTCGTTGACATGGTTGTGCGCTCGGCAAGCTTGCGCACTTCATCCGCGACTACGGCGAACCCTCGTCCCTGCTCGCCCGCTCGCGCTGCTTCAATCGCCGCATTCAGGGCCAGCAGATTGGTTTGATCGGCAATATCGTTGATCACGCCCACAATGCGGCCAATCTGGTCCGACCTCTTCCCCAGTTCTTCAACCTTTCCCGCCGTTCCGCGCACCGATTCCGCAATTACCTGCATCTTGATCAGCGTCTGCTCTACTACCACCCCGCCCTGCCGCGCCGTATCCGCCGCCTTCCGCGAAGCTTCCGCCGCTCTCCCTGAATTTTCCGAGACCTGTTGGACCGTCGCCGCCATCTCCTGCAATGCGGCCGCAACTTGCGCCGTCTGGTCTTTCTGGCTTCCCGCCGTGCTCGCCTGTTGCGACGCCGATGTAGAAATCTGTTCGCTCGCGCTCGCCAGGTGTTCCGCAGTTCCCGCAATCGACCTGATCATGTCGGTCAGACTGTCTTTCATTTCGCCCAGAGCCAGCCCTGCACGTCCGATTTCACTTTTGTCCGCCATTCGCAGATCGCTGGCGGCCAGGTTTTTCGCCGCCAGTTGCTGGATGAAAACAATCATCCGATCAATGGACGTCGTAACCGACCGACGGATGATGCTGCCCATGACCAATCCAAAGAATGTGCCCACAGCGCACAAACTCAACGTAATCAACTTGCCGTTGCGGACCTCTCGGTCCTGCTCGTTCTGCAAACTTTTCTTGCCGCCATCAATGTCGGTAACAAGCCCGTGGATCGCATCTTCAAGCGCCCGAAACGCGGGCAAGGCTTGCTCGCGCATCAAGCCCAGGGCATCTTTGCTCTTTGCCTGCTTGGCAAGTTGCAATTCACGTTCTGCAATCTGCCAATAGCGTTCGTGCGCGTCCCGAATGTCCTCTACCAGCGCATTGCTGCTTTCAGATTTCGTGAGCTCCAGCAGCTTGCGTGACGCTTCACCGTAATGACGCCGTTCCGCCGCTTCAGTCTCCAGCATGCCTTCATCGCCCGTAAGCAGAAACCCGCGCACGCTGTTCCCTTCCTTGGCCGACGCCTGATCGATCTCGTCGGTCAAAGTCCGCTCCAGGCTCTTGCGTTCCATTTCGTCAGCCGCGCGGTCCAGCACAATGAGCGTGCGGTAGTCGGCCACACCGAGGATCAGCGTGATCACCGTCAGCAAGCCGAAGCCGAGTATCAACTTTCCCCTTATGCTGGCAGGAAATATTTGCATAGGCCACAAAGAGCGACGTTATCCCTCGTTTCGAGCCGGGAAGGCGCCGTTTCAGATCGAGTCTCTATCCTAATCGGCGCCAATTACATCCCGCTTTAACCGAAACAGGCCATGCCCCATGCCGGTGGCAAACAAAGGTAACGCCAGGGCTCGGCTGACTTGAATTGATTACTCTGCCACAATACTAAGGACTGTTCTGAAGCTCGCGCTTCAGGACCACACACGAGCAACTGCAGCGCTTATGCCCAGTTCTATGGTCCTTGAAATCTGCGCCGAGTCCATCGAGTCGGCGATCGCCGCAGAGCGCGGAGGGGCGCACCGCATCGAACTTTGCACGGGCCTCGCATTGGGCGGCCTCACGCCCACCGCAGCGCTGATAGCCGCCGTTCGTAGCAGCATCACCATTCCTCTTCACATCCTGATTCGACCGCGCGCCGGAGACTTTCTTTACAGCGACGCCGAATTCGAGATCATGCAGCAGGAAATCCTCGCCGCCAAACAAGCCGGCGTTCAGGGCGTGGTATTCGGCATCCTTAAACCAGACGGCACTGTTGACACAAAAAGATCGCTCCACCTCGTCGAGTTGGCGCGACCGCTGAGTGTCACATTTCATCGCGCGTTCGACATGGCCAATGATCTAAGCCGCGCTCTTGAGGACATCATCGCCATCGGCATAAACCGTGTGCTGACTTCTGGCGGCGAGCAGACAGCCGAAGCAGGAATTCCCGCCATCGCCACGCTCACAAAACAGGCACATGGCAGAATCGGAATCATGGCCGGTTCAGGCATCACCCAGAACAATGTCCGTGAGATTATTGCGGCGACCGGCGTTCGCGAGATTCACGCCACAGCTCGCACTGCGGCGCCCATCCTTATGCAATACCGCAACGATCGCGTCTCAATGGGCACAATCAAAAATCAGGAATACGAACGCCTCACGACCTCCGAAGATCAGGTCTCGCACTTGCTGGCTGCCGCCCTGCAGCAATGATTGGCAACGCTTCCAACCTGCTCCGTTCGAAAATCATCCGACTACGCGCAGTTCAATTAAGACTGACATGGCCAGGCCTGATTCCTTAATCCGCGGCGTGATTGCCTCAACTCTCTGGGCAATATGCTTGCCTCTGACTTTTGCGCAGTCCAACACGGCCACAGGGACCGGCAACGGTCTGGACCAGATCTCCGCGTACATTCACGCGGGCTGGGACTCTCTCTCGCGATCAACCAGTTCCTGCTCCGGCGTGACCGATCCAAAGGTTTTGACGGTGCCGGTACTTTATCTTCCGGCGGATATGAAAGCGCCTGCGGAGGTAGTAGCAATGCAGCGCGAATGCCGGGTTGATGTTGAGCATCTGCCCGCGATCACCAGCCATGCTGCTGCTGGAACTCTCGAATCCATTCAGCCGCCCGGGCTACTGTATCTGCCCAACAAATATGTGGTCCCGGGAGGCCGTTTCAACGAGATGTATGGCTGGGACAGCTACTTCATTATCCGTGGATTGTTGCGGGATCACCGCGTGGAATTGGCGCGCGGCATGGTCGAGAACTTCTTCTTTGAAATTCAGCATTATGGCGCCGTGCTCAATGCCAATCGAACCTATTACTTGTCGCGTTCGCAGCCTCCTTTTTTGAGTTCAATGGTGATGGCGGTCCATCAAGCTGAAAGCGCCGCTCACCATGACGACCGCGAGTGGATGGAGCGAGCGTATTCATACGTCCGGCGTGATCACGACATGTGGACGCAGGATCCGCACCTCGCCGGAAGCACTGGACTCTCTCGCTATTACGATTTGGGCGATGGGCCGGCGATTGAAGCTTTGAAGGACGAGGCCGGCACCTACAGACAAGTGGCCACTTACTTTCTGCTTCACCCGACAGTTCCGAATTTTGCCGTGGAGCAATCGGCGGTTCCTGAGGGCCGCGCCTCGGGCGCTCCATATTCGATGCGAGTGTGCAGTGGCGATACTTCACAGGCCAGTTGTGGCCCGGTGCATGTCATCAGGTTGACTCCGGATTATTACAAGGGAGATCGTTCGATGCGCGAGTCGGGATTCGATATCTCATTTCGGTTTGGTCCTTATGGCTCCGCGACACATCACTATGCGCCCGTCTGTTTAAACAGTCTCTTGTTTAAGACGGAGCGGGATCTCGAGGAAATGGCACGTTTTCTGGGCAGGAACGAAGAAGCCGAAGCCTGGCACAAACAGTCTGAAGTACGCAAAGCGGCGATGCAGAAATATCTCTGGGATGAAGCGCATGGGCTTTTTTTCGATTACCGCTTTGCCGACAACGTGAGGTCGAGCTACAGGTACGCTACAACTTTTTACCCTCTCTGGGCAGGGCTTGCGACGGATGCTGAAGCGAAGGCGGTCATGCGAAACCTGCATGTATTCGAAATGCCTGGAGGTATTGTTACCAGCCTTGAGAAGAGCGAGGGCCAGTGGGACTATCCGTTTGGATGGGCGCCGTTACAGTTGCTCGCCATAGAAGGAATGCGCCGTTATGGATATAACGAAGACGCCAACCGGCTCTCGATCAACTTCCTTTCGATGGTGCTGCAGAATTTTCTGCGAGACGGCACCATCCGAGAGAAATACAACGTGGTCACTCGATCCTCAGAGACGCAGGTTGGTGCAGGTTACAACGCCAACGTTATCGGATTCGGTTGGACCAACGGAGTATTTGCCGAGCTGCTGAATTCAATTCCCGCCGCGGACGTTCATCGCGTGTCAGAAGGCATGACAGCGGCAACCACTTCGCACTAACCTCCATCTACAAGCGATTGCCTCCACGAGGAGAACGCATGAATATACGCCGGCGTGCAGCGGCTCTTGCCCTGATTTGTCTTGTCGCGCTGGTTTATCCGCTGCGCTCACAAAATAATGACAGTGGGTTGGCCTATTTCCCGTTTCAAGATACGGTCTCTCTGAAAATTCTGCGCGACGCCGTTCCGGCACGGCCATTTACGGTTGTGGGTCCACGCGGAGCGCTGCTTGGGCGTCAGGACGGCTCCTTCGAGGGCTGGATATTTCCCTGGAAGCTTTTCAGTAATCTGCGGATCACGGCAGAGATGCAGAACTATCCCGTACCCATTGACGTGAATCATCACGCCGCGTCGATTGAAGTTCGGCCCGATCACACGACCATAACCTTCTCTCATGCGAACTTCACGATCCGCGAGGTCTTATTTGCGCCGCACAATGCTCCGGATGGCGCCGGAGCCCTGGGCTTCTTCCAAATTGAATCGGTGAGGCCGATGACGCTCACCATTCAATTCACTCCGGAGATGAAGCGGATGTGGCCGGCGCCATCGGATCCATATCCTTCACCGGAATGGGTGGCAACGCCCGGCGGAGGGTTTTATGTGCTGCATCTCGCTTTTCCCGATCACGCGGCCGCACTTGCAATTCCGGGAGCACACGCCGGCATTCTGCCTCCTTATCAGGAGCAACCGAGAACCTACCCTTCCGAGTTTGTGTTGAACTTCGATCCGGTTCGGGACGGCAAAAAGCTCTTCCCGCTCCTGATGGTCACCGCAGACACGGTCGCCGACTCTCGTCCTCCGGCGTTGGCACAAAAGCTGGAATCACTTGCATCGTCAGTGCAGTCGCTTTATCAGCAAAACGCGGACTACTACAGGAACTTTCTTGCTCAACACCTGAGGATTCGGACTCCCGATAAAGACTTCGACGACGCTTTTGCCTGGGCCGAAGTGTCCATCGATCAACTGAAAGTGCAGACCACTCCCGCTCATGACGAGACCGCCCTGGTTGCCGGCTTGTACCCATCTGGAGATTCGGTTCGCCCCGGCTTTGGATGGTACTTCGGTCGCGACTCCTTGTGGACGCTATATGCCGTCAACAGTTACGGGGACTTCCAACTCACACGTGATGAACTTGAATTTCTTTTGAAACGCCAAAGCCCTGATGGCAAGATCATGCACGAGTGGTCCCAGACTGCGAATCTGGTGAATTGGGCCAGCTTGCCCTATGAATATGCTTCGGCCGATGCAACGCCTTTGCTGCTGATGGCAGCCAACGACTACCTTAGCGTCAGCGGAGATACCGCGTTCATACAATCTCACTGGGATGGAATAGCCAAAGCCTGGGGTTTCGAAACTTCTCACGACTCTGACGGCGACGGCATTTATGACAACGCCTCCGGCACCGCATGGGTTGAGTCCTGGATTCCGGCAATGCCTCATCAGGAAATTTACCTCGCGGCCCTCGACCAACAGGCCAGCACGGCTTTCGCCAGGCTTGCGCAAGCAACTGGGCACAACAATGAAGCGCAAGCCGCAACCCAACGCGCGACACGCATCGCGCAGCAGATTGAGAGCGAATACTTCGCTCCGGGCGACAAATTTTACGCGTTCAGCCGCAATACCGACGGCACCCAGGATGCGAGTCCTACGATCTATCCCTCTGTCGCAGCCTGGGATGGCACCTTCAACTTCTCCCGTCCGCAAGAGATGCTGAGTCGCTGGGCTTCGCAGGAATTTTCCACGGATTGGGGTACGCGGGATTTGAGTCCGAAGGTGAGTTTCTTCGACCCTATCAGCTATCACCAGGGAAGTGTTTGGCCGCTGTTTACCGGATGGGTCTCGCTTTCCGAATATCGCGAGGGCCGCAGTCTTTCTGGATACGCGCACCTGATGCAGAACGCGGATCTCACCTGGGCTCAGGACCTGGGTTCGATCACTGAATTGCTGTCGGGTGAGCTTTTCAGCTCGCTTGGACGAAGCAGTTCACATCAGCTCTGGTCTTCTGCCATGGTCATCTCGCCTGCGCTGCGTGGAATGTTCGGACTGGAATGGGATGCAGCCCGGAATACGCTCAACGTCACTCCTCAGTTGCCCGCGCAGTGGAATGAGGCTCACATATCGAGAGTGCCG
>Ga0136846_1210585_pt1 | contig 10502 bp, 7 predicted proteins | sample HopSoiMetagenom2_FD_96841 | JGI IMG/M metagenome (GOLD analysis project Ga0136846, IMG submission 96841) | Grasslands soil microbial communities from Hopland, California, USA - 2 Assembly 2016 (version 4) | ecosystem: Environmental > Terrestrial > Soil > Grasslands | place: USA: Hopland... | reverse complement strand
CTGTTGGCGACGAACAAAGACCTCACGCGATTTTCGACCGACGATGAAACGATCGGTCAGCTGGCGATCACGCACTTCCGCGTCGTTGCTCATCTGGAAGGCGCAACGCTCGTGCAAGTCCGGTTGGAAACGGGCCGTCGGAACCAGATTCGTGTTCACTTCGCGGAAGCCGGCCATCCCGTGCTCGGCGATCCGCGGTATGAGCCTGAATTAGCTCAACATTCTCGCTGGCCGCACAAGCGACTCGCGCTCCATGCTCGCTTGCTCGGTTTTGACCATCCGGTCACCGGCCAATCGCTGCGGTTAGAAAGTCCGTTACCCGTGGAGATGGAGAAATTTCTAAGAGCGAGAAAAGAAGGAAGCAAAGACAAAAAGGGAACAAAAGGAAACGAAGATTAGCGCAGAACTACGCCAGCAGCTCTTTGATCACTTGCCCGCCGACCTGGCTGAGCTGCTTGTAGCGGCCTTCGTGAAAGTAAGTCAGCTTGTTGTCGTTGAGGCCGAGCAGATGCAGCAGCGTGACGTGGAAGTCGCGGACATGGTGGACGCATTCGACTGCGTGGTCTCCTAATTCGTCGGTGGCACCGACGACCGTGCCGGCATTTACACCGCCGCCGGCAAGCCAGACGTTCATGGCCTTGGCGTTGTGATCGCGACCAACGACCTGACCGCCGCCGCGAACGCCGTTGTCAGGCGAGCGGCCGAATTCCCCGCCCCAAAGGACGAGCGTGCTGTCGAGCAGGCCGAGCCGCTTCAAATCCTTGAGTAGCGCGGCGATTGGCTGGTCGATCGATTTGATTCGCTGAGTGTGGGCCCGCTCGAGATAATCGTGCGAGTCCCAGCCGGCTTCAAAAAGCTGCACGAACCGCACGCCGGCCTCAATCAGCTTACGGGCCAGCAGGCAGCGGCGGCCAAAGCTATCGGTCTGGGGCCGTCCGATGCCGTAGAGATCGAGCGTCTGCTGATTTTCGTGCGAGAGATCGACAATTGCGGGCACCTCCGTCTGCATGCGAAATGCCAGCTCGTAGGCTTCCATGCGAGCGGCGAGGTCATTTTGATGCGGATGGCGCGAGAGATCGGCCTGATTGAGCTCTGCGAGCAGATTAAGATTCGCGCGCTGGTCTTCTCGACGAGTCCCGTACGCGGGCACAAGATCGAGAATTGGCGAGCCGCTGGGCCGCAGCGGAGTGCCTTGAAAGTAAGCAGGCAAAAAACCGTTTGACCAATTGGCCGTGCCGCCCTGCGGAAAGGCGCCTTCTGGAAGCACGACGAAGGCCGGCAGATTCTGGTTTTCCGTGCCGAGGCCATACGAGGTCCACGAGCCGAGCGCCGGGTCGCCGCCAAAACGGTTGCCCGTGTTCATCTGATAACAGGCGGTCGGGTGATCGACGGAATCGACTTGCATGCCCTTGAACACGCAGAGCTCGTCGGCGACCGTTGGCAGGTGCTCGAAGCGGTCGCTCATCCAAAGACCCGACTGGCCGACCTGGCGGAAGCCGAACGGGCTTTTGATGTAATACCGCTTGCCGCTGGCCATCTGCGAGGCGAATTTGTCTTGCCGGGCGAACTCCTGCATGTGCAGCTCGGCCAATTTCGGCTTCGGATCGAACGTGTCGATGTGGCTCGGGCCGCCTTCCATGAACAGACAGATGCAGGCCTTGGCCTTAGCCTCGTGATGCGGCTGCTTGGGCGCCAGCGGGCCGGCGGATGATCTGCGCTGCTCGTCACCGCGCAATAGCGCGTGGAAGGCCGCCGTGGCGAGCGAGAGGCCCAGGCCATAGAGGAAATCGCGACGAGATGGAGCACAGCAATTCATGAAAACTTATCTCACGCACAAAAACTCATTCGAGTTCATCAATACCAGACAAACATCGGCCAGCGCGCGGGTATGTGCATCGACTTGCCAGGGCATCAGATCGCGCTCGTAGGCTTCGAGCACCGAGAGATCTTCCTCCCAATGAACCATTTCACCCGTCAGCTCTTCCACCATGCTGCGGCGAACTTTTTTTGGCAGCTCCGTCGGCTTCTGCGGATGTTGGCGATGGTCCTCCGTCCTATGCGCGAGATGCGCGAGACATTTTTCGGTTTCTGTGTCAGACGGCGGGCGGCCATAGACCGCGCGGAAGGCGGCGGCGATGCGGTTGGTATCTGAGGTGTGGTCTTTCATCAGGCGATCGGCCATGGCCAGTGCGCGCGTCATGGCGAATTCGCTGTTGAACAGGGCGAAGACCTGTGGAGTAACGGTAGTTTCATCCCGTCGCTCGCAGCTTGTTTCGCTGCCCGGCCGATTGAGGACTTCCAGCATCGGATCGTTTAGCGTGCGGATTCTGAAAGCGTAGATCGTGCGCCGATTGCGCTCGGCCCGCGTTCGAGATGGGATATAGGCCGGCGCCATGGAGCCCATAATCTGCCTCGGCTGCAAGGCGACTTCCCAGTTCAGCTCCGGAAACACACCGGGCCCGCCCATTTCAGAGTTCAGCTCGCCGCTGGCTGCGAGCATTGCGTCGCGAATTTCCTCGGCTGACAGCCTATGCGTCGGAAAATATGCGAGCAGCTCGTTTTTTGAATCTTTCTCGCGCAGCGCTTCGATTTCGGGTCGCTCGGAGGCCTGCTGATATGCCGCACTGGTGACGATGAGCTCGTGCAGCTTCTTGAGTGACCAGCCGTTATCCATGAACCAGGTTGCCAGCCAATCGAGCAGCTCGGGATGCGACGGCCGGGCGCCCATTTTGCCGAAGTTATTGGGCGTGGCGACGAGGCCTTTGCCAAAGTGCTGTTGACAGATGCGATTGACAATCACACGGGCCGTGAGCGTGTTATCGCGGCTGGCAATCCAGCGGGCCAAGGCCAAACGGCGCCCTTCCGTCTTGTCGGGTATGGCGTTCCACTCACTGCGGGCGACAACATCGTTGGAGCCGAACATCGCGCTAAGCACGCCGGGCCCGACTTCATCGGCAGGCGTGGTGAGTGACCCGCCCGGAAGAATGTGCACTACCGGCACGACACCGTCGCGCTGACGCGGGACTTCATAGAGCGGCTTGATCGACGTATAGCCGTTGGTTGGACCGGAATAAACGCTGAGTGTGTAGGGCTCGAACCGCTTCAGCTCGCGTTCGAGGTAGGCCTGTGACTTTTGATAGATCTTTCGCAGGGACAAATCGGTTTTGGAAAGGCCAAATGTGCCGCCGAGGTAATCTTGCTTGGGCCGCTGATCGGCGGGCAATTCGTCGATCGACTTGATCCCTTTCTCAGCCAGGAAAGCGGCAATCGCGTCGCGATTTTTCTTCCGCAGAGCCGCTTGCGCCCCTTCGAGCTGAGACAGCCGCTGCTGGACGAGCGATTTGGCTGCGTCAAAATTCGAAATATTCTCAGATGGCAGAAAAGGCGTCGGCCGCTCAGCGAACTGGACGGGCGAAAAGATGGCCTGCATGCGGTAGTAGTCGCGGGTCGGCACCGGATCGAACTTGTGATCGTGGCAGGCAGCACAGCGGAGTCCTTGCCCAAGCAATGAAACGCCGACGTGATTCGTGACGTCGTCTAAGTACTGCTGCCGCGTAATGGCGGCGACGGTCATGCCAGTGTGCTCCCACGGACCCATTCGCAGGAAACCGACGGCGATCGCCATTTCCGGGTCGTCCGGCGCCAGCTCATCACCGGCGAGTTGTTCCAGGACGAAGCGATCGAACGGCTTGTCGCTGTTGAAGCTGCGGATGACGTAATCGCGATAGCGCCACGAATTTGGCCGCTCGAAGTCGTTGGAGAAACCGGCCGTATCGGCGTAGCGCACGACGTCGAACCAGTGTCGCGCTTGCTGCTCGCCATAGTGCGGCGAGGCGAGCAGGCGGTGTACCAGATTGCGGAAAGCAGAATGCGGGTCGTGGATTGATTCGGTTACGAAGGACTCAATTTCTTCGGGCTTCGGCGGTATGCCCGTCAAATCAAACGTGAGACGGCGAATCAGCGTGCGCGGGTCGGCAGGCGAAGCGAAGGAGCTGATGCCCTTTTTGCGAAGGGCATCGAGAAGGAAAGCGTCGATAGCGTTGGCGGCCGCATTACCCTCGCTTGCGCTTCGGGGCAGGGTGGGCGCTTTCGGACGCCGGATCGGTTGATAGGCCCAAACTGCGTCGGGCTCATACGTGCGGTTATCCCAATCGGCCGATCGCCCGCCGCTGGTGGCAATACGAATGCCTCCCGCGGCGGTCGTCCAGCTTTCGCCGGTTTTATTCGCCGGCTGCCCGGCGTCGTTGATTTCTTCCCACTTTGCGCCGGCGGCAATCCAGCGTCGAATCAATGCAACCTGTTCAGCCGAAAGCCGATCGTTTTCCTTCGGCGGCATCTGTAGTGAGTCGTCGGACCAGGTGACGGCCTTATAGAGCGGGCTTTTTTCGGGGTTACCGGGAACGATCGCCGCATCGCCGCTCTCGCCGCCTTTGGTCGCCGCCTCGCGGGTGCGCAGATCGTAGTCGGCCTTCAAATCCTTCGGATCGTTGCCGTGGCAGGCCAGGCACTTGGCGACGAAGATGGCGCGGATTTCCGCGAACGTGGGCGGAGAATCAGCGGGGCTGGCCGTTTCAGAAATGCTCGATATCGCGACCAACAAAGCGAGGAACCCAACGCGCACGCGACGGCTGCGCACAAAGCGAGATCGGCCAGTACTTAGTACTGAGTACTGAGTACTGACGTGGCAATCGAGGCTACAACTCATGACCGTTGAATTGATTCTTTGATCCGCCGCTTCAGCACGGCCCAACACGGGTTCCTTACAGTCTAAACGATCCGTCGCCGTTCTTCGTCGAGTTTGTCGGCCAAAAAGCCGACGGCACGGGCGGCCATGCGGTTATAGTAGTCAAAACCATGCCCGCCGCCGCTGGTTTCCAGGTCGCACTCGTGGGGGATGCCAAGCGAATAGAGCTTCATTCGCAGGCGGTCGGCACTGTCCCACCAGCGATAGTCCTCCGGATCGCAGCAAAAGAACTGGTGCCGCGGCCAATTCAGCGGATGGACGTGCAGGATTGCTGTATCTTGGCGGGCCGCCTCAGGATCCGGATACATCTGCGGGATCGTCTCGTCGCCTTCGTTGTAGCGAAGCTGAAAATCGATGGCCGGCGAGATAGCGGCGACGACGGGAAAGAGTTGGGGGAATTTATATGCCAATCGCAGCCCACCTTGCCCCCCCATGCTCGTTCCCAATAGGCCAATTCGCGGTGGCTTGGCGCTGAGCTGTGTTTCGATAAACGGCAGCACATTTTCGAGCACGTGCCGCTGCGCCGAAATTTTGGGGTCGAATTCCAGACAGATTTTGTCGGTCCACCAGCTTCGCTTCGTCTCCGGGGCCACAACCGCTAGCCCATGCCGGTCGAACTGCTCCATGAACGCGGGCTTATCATGTAACCGGTTCAGATGGACGCCGTGCAGGTACAGCGCGACGTAGCCGTGCTTGTTTCGCTGAGGCGGCAGATAGACCTCGCAGGGATGTCCAGCGACGGTTTCGAGCTTCCAGGTGCCAGGCATGAATCGTGGGCAAGGGCCGGTGGATGGAGCGTGTTTCAGCAGCCTCCAAAGTAACGTGAGCCTTGCTGAGCGTGAATCGCTCCTCACGTGGCGGCAACCTGTAGCTGCCGAATTGATTGACAGCACTTGCCCAAGGAGTAAGCACCTTCAAGCTGCGATGAATCGGAAAACAAAGCATTTCAGGTGCTTTTCAGCAACTTTTTGAAAAGATACGGCGATTGGCTTGCCAGTTGCTTTGCCCGGCAGACGTTCGTCTGCTGCGCGTTGAGCCTCCCAAAGATCGAGCGGCGAAGCTGCGCGCGGCGGGCAATTGTCGCATCTCGAATTTCCTCCACAGGCGGAGTCCCCATGAGGTACTTACTTGCACCTTGCTGTTTGTGTTTGTTTTTATTTGCGTTCATTGCCCTAGGCCCGATTTGCCTGGTCCAGGGTCAAGAAACGGCTACTAGCGCATCTACCCTCCCTGAGGAAACCAAAATTGAGCCGCCGGCAGCCGCACCAGCCGGTCCTCCGAGCAATGCCGATCTGAAGATTATGGCGGATACGGTGTGGGTGCTGGTGACGGGTATGTTGGTCTTTTTTATGAATCTCGGTTTCGCGACCGTCGAATCGGGAATGTGCCGGGCCAAAAACTGCGTCAACATCCTCTCGAAGAATTTTATTGTGTTCGCTGTGACTTCGATTGGCTTTTGGCTGCTGGGGTGGGGCATTATGTTCGGCAATGGATCGCCTTATTTGGGCACGGAGGGCCTGTGGATGTTGAAAGGCGCGGACAACAGCCCCGCGACGGCGGCGGACTATAAAGGCGTTTACAGCGCGATCAGTTGGACCGGTGTGCCGCTCGTAGTGAAATTCTTCTTTCAACTGGTGTTTGCTGGAACCGCCGCGACGATCGTCTCGGGTGCAGTTGCCGAACGCATCAAGTACCTTTCGTTCATTGTCTTCAGCTTCATCATGGCGATTTGCATTTATCCGGTGGTTGGCCACTGGATCTGGGGCGGTGGATTTTTATCGACGCGCGGTTTTGTCGATTTCGCGGGCTGCACGCAAGTCCATTCCATTGGCGGATGGGCGGCTCTGGCCGGCGTCATCATGCTTGGGCCACGGATCGGCAAATATGGGCCTGATGGGAAGGTGAACGCAATTCCCGGCCACAACATGACCGCTGCCACAATTGGTTGCTTGATCCTGTGGCTCGGTTGGTTTGGATTCAACCCCGGAAGCACGATGGGCGTTGATCCGCTGGCAATCGGTGAGATCGCAGCGACGACGAATATGGCTGATGCAGCCGCGACTCTGACCGCAACGGCGACCTGCTGGCTGTTGCTCGGGAAGCCGGATATCGGCATGACGCTGAACGGCTGCCTGGCGGGGCTCGTTGCGATCACGGCCTCTTGCGCGTTTGTGACCGTTCAAGATTCGGTGATCATCGGCGCTATCGCTGGTGTGGTCGTGGTGCTATCGGTGATGGGCTTCGATAGGATCAAGATCGATGATCCCGTAGGTGCGACTTCCGTGCACCTGGTGTGTGGTGTATTCGGCACGATTTGTGTCGGTCTATTTGCGACGCCCGACCGGATTGCTCGTAGCGGCAATACGGAGCAAAAAGCCGGCCTGTTCTATGGCGGCGGCACCGAGCAATTGATCGATCAGCTGATCGGCATCGGCTGCACCGCTGGATATGTGCTCATCGTCGCGTTCATCGCTTGGACCATTCTCAAAGTCACGATGGGCATTCGCGTTTCGGAAGCCGAAGAAATTGACGGGCTCGACACCGGCGAGCATGGCAATGAAGCCTATCACGGTTTCGTTATGTCAGACGTTTGAAACGACGACATCCGACGACAGAACAATCGACAAACTTGCTCCGGCACCGCCTGGCCGGAGTAATACCCTCCAGACTTGGGTGCGGCCGCTTGTCGGTCCGCGCCCAAGTCGGGGTTTTAAGGAGCGCGGCTATTCTACGTTCGTCGGTCCGCCAGCGCCGCCGCGATCCGCACCAATAAATCATCGCGGGAGATCCCGCGAATCAAGAATCGCTTTTGCGACTGGGTCTCTCCAGAAATCAGCTCGATCTGCGATCGCTTGAGATGCAGTTGGTCGGTCAAGACTTCGATCAGTGCAGAGTTGGCTTTGCCCTTCTCCGCCACCTGTGTGACTGAGATCTTCAGAGCACCGTTCTGCTCGCCGCGAATGCTGTTCTTGCGACTGCCCGGCTGAGCTTTCACCGGCAGCACGACGCCCTCAGAATGATCTGCAAGCTCAATCATGGCAAAAGTCGAAGCTGAAACTGCGACTTAGGCGTAGCCGCGCTGCCGGAACCAGTCCCACGTATCGGACAGCGTTTCGGCAAACGGCCTGAACTTGTATCCGAGCTCAGTTTCGGCCCTCCGACTGGAAAAACAATGCTGCTGCCGCCCAAGCTTTAAGACAGCCGAGTTCATTTCGCTCTCGTGCCCTGTCAACCAGGTCCACGCATTCAAAACGGGTCCTGCGATGGCTCGGAAGATCGGCCCCATCGGCATGATGGGACTGAGCTTGCCGCCCAAGCGCGCCATTTGCCGCCACGCCGCTTTGTAGGTCAGATTGTGGCCACCCAAAACGTACCGGCGGCCCGTTCGGCCGAGGTCTGCCGCGGCGAGGGTGCCCGCAGCGACGTCGCGGACGTCACAGAAGGTAACCGCACCAGTGGGATAGATGGGGGCGAATTTCGCCACCGCCAGCAGCATTCGTCCCGATGACGGCTTCCAGTCCCACGGGCCGAACATGCAGCCGGGATTGACGATCCGTGCATCCAGGCCGCGGGCCACCTCGTCCAGCACGACGCGCTCCGATTCGCGCTTGGTGATGACATAGGGAATCTCGACGATTCCCGGCAGGCCTGACTCCTCATCGGCCGGATTGTTGAGGCGTCCCAGACCCAGGGCGTTGATCCCCGAAATGTGAACCATCCGAATGCCAGCCTCGCGAGCGGCGATGGCCACGTTCCGCGTCCCCTCGACGTTGATTTGTCGGTGCAATTCGAGCTGCGACCACCCCAGATGCACAAAGCCGGCTGCATGAATGACGCGCTGCACGCCCTGACACGCAGTGATCACAGAGGTCGCGTCCCGCACGTCACCGGTGGCTCGTTCCACTTGCAGGCCCTCCAGGCCGCGAAGATCGCTCGAAGGCCGCATGAGCACCCGCACATCTTCGCCTGCGCCGAGCAGCTGGCGGATGATATTGTTTCCCACCAGCCCAGTCGCGCCCGTAACCAGATACTTCATTACCCTCAATCTCCACTGTCCGCGGCGAGATGGTTTCGACTATCATCGACCATCTTACACAGACGAATCGAACGCAAGAAAGCTTGCACTGCTGCAAGGATGGTTGTCGCAGCCCGATGAAGCCGTCGCTTGTCGTTAAACCAGTCGAGACGCGCGCCGAGCGCAAGCAGTTCCTCGAGCTTCCCTGGCAGATCAATCGCGGCAATCCCAATTGGGTGCCTCCGCTGCGACAAAACCAGGAAGAGCTGGTCGGTTATCGCCGGCATCCCTTCTATGACGACGCGGAAGGTCAGACCTTTATCGCCTTATCGGGCGGCAAGCCGGTCGGCCGCGTGATGGCGATTCTCAATCACTGCCACAATCGCCAGCACAAGGAGAACCGAGGTTTTTTCGGTTTTTTCGAGTCCGTCGATGATCAGGAGGTCGCCACGGGGCTCTTTGCCGCGGTCCGCGACTGGTTCGCCAAGCGCGGCGTTACGGAATTGCGCGGTCCGACAAACCCTTCGATGAACTACGAGTCGGGACTGCTCATCGAGGGCTTCGATCAGCCGCCGTACTTCATGATGACGTATAACCCGCCTTACTATCAGCGGCTGATCGAGGGCTGCGGCTTCGCCAAGTCGCAAGACATGTTCGCGTTTGGCGCGCGAACGGAAATTCTCCGTAATCTGGACAAGAAGCTGGGCTTTATCGTCGAGGAGTGCCGAAGGCGCTTTGATGTCAAGCTTCGCAGCGGCGACAAGCGGCATTTTGCTCGCGACGTACGGCTATTCCTGAACATCTACAACCAGGCGATGATCAATAGCTGGGGTTTCATCCCCATGTCGGATGCGGAAATTGACCACATGGCGGCCAGTCTCAAGCATCTGATTGTTCCTGAGCTGACCTCGATTGCGGAGATCGAGGGCCGCACGGTCGGCTTCATGTTCGGCCTGCTCGACTACAACGATCGCATCAAGCGGATCGATGGGCGGCTGTTTCCGTTCGGCTTCTTGCGATTGCTCTGGAACAAGAAGGCTATCAAACGCATCCGCCTGATCAGCACCAATGTCATCCCGGAGTATCAAAAATGGGGTGTCGGTCTGGTGATTGGGTCTCATCTCGTTCCGACCGCGATCAACTGGGGCATCGAAGACGCAGAGTTTAGCTGGGTGCTGGAAAGCAACAACCTTTCGTTCGGCACGCTCAAGCGGGGCGGTGCAAAGATCACGAAGACGTACCGGATGTTCGACAATCCGGCGCCGCCACAACAGACCTAGACCATCGGCAAGGAACGCGCTCTGTGGCGTTCCTTGATTCGAGCTCGCTGAATCTCGCCGCGGCGCTATTCTTGTATTGAGACATCGTGTTGCGGAAATGGCGCGCTGTGGTGAATTCCACCGGGGCGCCAGCGTCTGTAAAGAATGCGATTATTTCTGTAAGTCGCTGGAAATATAAGCTTTATAAGCTGATTTTCGGCGTGTCAGCACTGCAGGCACAGCACTTGCACCAGGTGGTACCAACGAAAACGACTGCCCTTTCGAAAACGACCGAAAGGAGCACCAAAGCCATGTCGAAGCCCATCGAAAAAACGCGACAAAAATCCCTGGTGCACCGTCCTTCGGACGTGCTGGACTCGTTCGGTCACTACGACGCCGAAAACCGCAACTGGCTGCAGTTCGATGAGAGCGTCAGCGAGCAAATTCGCAATCTGGAAGCGAAGAACCAGCAGTACATTCGGGT
>Ga0136846_1221691_pt1 | contig 10503 bp, 9 predicted proteins | sample HopSoiMetagenom2_FD_96841 | JGI IMG/M metagenome (GOLD analysis project Ga0136846, IMG submission 96841) | Grasslands soil microbial communities from Hopland, California, USA - 2 Assembly 2016 (version 4) | ecosystem: Environmental > Terrestrial > Soil > Grasslands | place: USA: Hopland... | reverse complement strand
GTGACGTCGATGATCTTGGCGTTGCCGTGGATGCTGGTGGTGATCACGCCGGCCTGCGAGCCGGTGAAGGATCGGGCCTGCGCGCCCAGCGAGTCGATCGCCATGGCGACCAACGCGTTGGAGATCCGCTCGCCGGCGGTTAGCAGCATGTCCATTTCCCGCGGCGGCGGCGCCGGACACACCTGTCTGGCCAGATCAAGCAGGTCGTCGGTGGTGTCGCCCATCGCCGAGACCACGACGACCACGTCGTTGCCCTGCTTCTTGGTTTCGACGATGCGTTCGGCGACGCGGCGGATCCGGTCGGCGTCGGATACCGAGGATCCGCCGTACTTCTGCACGACGAGCGCCACTGTCAAACCTTTCTTGGGCGGGGTTCATCTAAGAATAAAGGGTCTGCGCACCCCAATTAGCCGGTCGGTAGCGGCGCAAGCCTCTCGCGAGGCTGCGGGGAGATCGCCAAAACGCGACAGATCACGATCTGTCCGCAGTCTCGACGCGCTTGCGCAGCTTTAACGCGGCCGAAACACCACAAGCCTGTCTCCGTAACAGAAACATCGGTAACTGTCAGTGAACGGCCTCGCGGGGGCCGCACCACTGCAGGAGATGTTTTATGGATACAGGAACCACAGCATTCATGCTGTGTTGCATCATCGGCCTCACGCTGATGATTCCCGGGCTCGCGCTGTTCTACGGCGGCATGGTTTCGGTCAAGAGCTCGACCAACATGATGATGATGACGTTCGGCGCGGTGGCCATCGTCGGCGTGCTCTGGGTGCTGTTCGGCTTCTCGATGACCTTCGGCACGTCCTACGGCGGCTTTGTCGGAAGCTTCACAGAGTTCGCCGGGATGAAGAACCTCACCGAACCGATGACGACCATCAACGGACTGCCGGTGAGCCTGTTCGCACTCTTCCAGGCGTTGTTCGCGGCGATCACCGTCGCGCTGATCTCCGGCGCGGCAGCCGACCGGATGAAGTTCGGCGCATGGATGGTGTTCGCGACGCTGTGGGCCGTCCTCGTCTATTTCCCGGTCGCCCACTGGGTGTTCGCGTTCGACGGGGTGACCACCGAAGACTCGGTCGGCGGCTGGATCGCCAACAAGCTCAAGGCGATTGACTTCGCCGGTGGCACCGCGGTGCACATCAACGCCGGTGCGGCCGCGCTGGCCGTCGCGATCGTGCTCGGCAAGTCCGCGATGTGGGGCCAGCTGCGCAAGCCGCACAACGTGCCACTGACGCTGCTGGGCGCGGGTCTGCTGTGGGCCGGCTGGTACGCCTTCAACGGCGGTTCGGCCCTCGCCGCGGGCAATTCGGCGGCCATCGTCATGGTCACGACGTTCGTCGCCACCTGCGCGGCCACGCTGGCCTGGCTGGCGGTCGAGAAGATCAAGGACGGTCACGTCACCGGTGTCGGCGCCGCCGCGGGCGCGATCACGGGCCTGGTCGCCATCACCCCGGCCTGTGGTGCCGTCACTCCGGTCGGCGCCATCGTCCTCGGGCTGGTCGCCGGCGCGATCTGCCCGTTCGCCGTCGGACTGAAGTCGCGGTTCGGCTATGACGACTCCCTCGACGTGGTCGGCGTGCACCTCGTCGGCGGCGTCATCGGCACGCTGCTGATCGGCTTCCTCGCCAGCGACGGCATGCCCAACAAGACGAACGGCCTGTTCTACGGCGGCGGTCTCGAGCAGTTCTGGAAGCAGGCGATAGCCGCGGGCGCGGTGATGGCCTACTCGTTCGTGGTGGCTTTCATCATCGCGTATGCGATCAAGAAGACGATCGGCATCCGCATCTCGCCCGAGGAAGAAGAGAAGGGCATCGACGCGCACGTCCACCGGGACGCGGCGTACGAACTGCAGCCCGCCTGACTAGCTCCGGCCGGCGTGGGACCACTCGCCCACGCCGGCCGGCCCCTCACTTCGACAGACAAGGTTGTCCAAGACATGTCTTCTGACCTCGCCACACTGGCCGAACAGTCAGGAACGAAGTTCATCCTCGCGCTGTTCGTCGACCTTCGAGGCAAGCCGTGCGCGAAGCTGGTGCCCGTCGAGGCGGTCAACTTGCTCGCCACCGAGGGCGTCGGCTTCGCCGGATATGCGGTCGGCGCCATGGGCCAGGAGCCCAAAGACCCTGACTTGATGGCTATTCCGGATCCGGCCTCGTTCACGCCGATCCCGTTCATCAAGGACGGCCTTGCCATCGTCCACTGCGACCCGCACGTCAACGGTGAACCGTGGCCGTACGCGCCCCGCGTGATTCTCAAGGCACTGATCCAGCGGACCGCCGACGCCGGCTTCGAGCCCTGGGTCGGGGCCGAGGTGGAGTACTTCCTGCTGCACCGCAACGCCGACGGCAGCCTTTCGGTTGCGGACGCCGCCGACACCGCCGCGCAGCCCTGCTACGACGCCCGCGGTGTCACCCGGATGTATGACCACCTCACCGCGATCTCAGCGGCGATGAACACGCTCGGCTGGTCCAACTACGCCAACGACCACGAGGACGGCAACGGCCAATTCGAGCAGAACTTCCAGTTCGCCGAGGCTCTCACCACCGCTGACCGCGTCGTCACGCTGCGCTACCTGCTGTCGATGATCGCGGCCGAACGCGGCATGGTGGCCACCTTCATGCCCAAGCCGTTCGCCGAGAAGACCGGCAGCGGTTTGCATCTGCACTTGTCGCTGACCAGCGGCGGAACCCCCGTCTTCCCCACTGATGTTGACACCCGCGGCCTCGGCCTGTCCGAGACCGCGTACTCGTTCATCGGCGGGATCCTCGAGCACGCCAGCGCGCTGCAGGCCGTCGTTGCACCAACGGTCAACTCCTACAAGCGAACCGGTGCGACGACGACGGCGTCCGGGGCGTTGTGGGCGCCGAAGACGCCGACCTACGGCGGCAACGACCGCACCCACTACATCCGCGTGCCCGACTCCGCACGCATCGAACTACGCGCAGGTGACGGCTCCGCCAACCCGTACCTGGCGATCGCCGCGGCACTGGGTACGGGCATCGATGGGATCAAGCGCAGCGCGGACCCCGGAGACATTGGAGGCAAGGGACGTTCGCCGCTGCCCCAGACACTGCTGCACGCAGTAGATTCGTTCGTGGGCGACCCCCTGGTCACGGGTGTACTAGACGCCGCGGGCGACGGTGTGGCGGGCTACTTCGCCAACATCAAGCGCGAGGAATTCTTCGCCTACCACAGCGCCGTGACGCCGTGGGAGATCGACCACTACCTGACCGCCTTCTGAACCGTCAAACGTCAAAGGAGACAAGCCATGTGCGGGATCGTCGGGTTGCACCTACGCACCCCGGAGCTCTATCCGCGACTGGGGGAACTGCTCACCGGAATGCTGTGCGAGATGGGCGATCGCGGCAGCGACTCGGCAGGTGTCGCCGTCTACGGCGACCCGATCTGGTCACCCCCGGGGCAGGGTTGCGTCGCCGTGCTGGAAGTCGATCCGACGGCCGACGACCTCGGCCTTGACGTCACCGTGGCCCGGCACGGCGACACATATCTCCTGACCGCCGACGAACCTTCGGACGTGCTATTGGATGCGGTCAAGGCGGCCTACCCGGAGGCGCTGATCGCAGGCTTCGGCACGGACATGGCCGTCCTCAAGGGCGTCGGCCATCCCAGCACACTGGCCGAGGCGTGGGGCCTGGCCAAGGCGCAGGGCTGGCAGGGCGTCGGGCACACCAGGATGGCGACGGAATCCGCGGTGACGCCAGCCGGGTGCCATCCCTACGCGGTCGGTCCCGGACAGTGCATGGTGCACAACGGCTCGTTCGCCAACCACGCCACCATCCGCCGCGAGCTCCGTGCTGGCGGTGTTGGATTCGACAGCGACAACGACACAGAGGTGGGTGCGCGGTTCATCGCCAAGCAGCTGGCCGATGGTCGCGACGTGGACGCTGCTTTGAAGGAACTGTGTGCGACGTTCGACGGGTTCTACACCCTGCTGGTGTCCAACCGCGACTCGTTCGCGGTGGTGCGTGACGCGATCGCCTGTAAGCCGGCCGTCATCGCCGAGACCGAGGATTGGGTGGCGATGGGCAGCGAATACCGCGCGCTGGCAGGACTTCCCGGTGTCGAGAACGCGAAGATCTGGGAGCCGGAGCCGGAGGTGATCTACGCATGGACACGCTGACCGCATTCGATCTGCACGTGACATCACTACGTGAGGTGAACAGCGCCCTGCACGCCGCAGATCTGACCGGTGAGTTCGTGATCGCGCATCCAGACGGCGCGCACAACGTCGCCGTCGGCGTCGACGCGCCGGTGACGGTGACAGTCGAGGGACATGTCGGCTACTACGCCGCGGGCATGAACCAGCAGGCCGAGATCGCGATCAACGGCAACGCGGGCACCGGCGTCGCCGAGAACATGATGAGCGGCACGGTCTGGGTCAAGGGCAGCGCGTCGCAGTCGGCAGGTGCCACCGCCCACGGTGGTCTGCTGGTGATCGAAGGCAATGCCGCCGCACGATGCGGCATTTCGATGAAGGGAGTCGACATCGTGGTGGGCGGCGATGTCGGTCACATGAGCGCGTTCATGGCGCAGGCCGGACGCCTGGTGATCCGCGGCAACGCCGGCGAGGCGCTCGGCGACTCGATCTATGAAGCCCGCATCTACGTTCGCGGCGACGCCGCCTCGCTGGGCGCCGACTGCGTCGCCAAGGAAATGCGGCCCGAGCACCACAAGGAGCTCGAATACCTGCTCAATGCGGCGGGTTTCGAAGCTGACGACACGGCGGCCTACACCCGCTACGGTTCGGCGCGCAACCTTTACCACTTCCACGTCGACAACGCTTCGAGCTACTGATGACATACACCAGCGACGAGCGGGCTCGTCTTGGCCTGCGCGAGTCCGCCACATTTGACCGGCCGACGATCGCGGCCATCCAGCGAGCCGCCGAAACCGGCATCTACGACATCCGCGGGTGGGGCGCCAAGCGGCCACTACCGCATTTCGACGACCTGCTGTTCCTCGGCGCGTCGATGTCGCGCTACCCACTGGAGGGGTACCGCGAGAGGTGCGGCACCGACGTGGTTCTTGGCGACAGGTTCGCCAAACACCCGCTGCACCTCGATGTTCCGGTGACCGTCGCCGGGATGTCGTTCGGCGCGCTGTCCGGCCCCGCCAAAGAGGCGCTGGGTCGCGGCGCCAGCGAAGTGGGCACGTCGACCACCACCGGCGACGGAGGCATGACGCCCGAGGAACGCGGACAGAGCAAATACCTTGTGTACCAGTACCTTCCGTCGCGGTACGGCATGAACCCCGACGATCTGCGCAAGGCCGACGCGATCGAGGTGGTCCTGGGCCAGGGCGCCAAACCCGGCGGCGGCGGAATGCTGTTGGGCCAGAAGATCTCCGAACGCGTAGCGGGGATGCGCACCTTGCCCGAGGGCATCGACCAGCGCTCGGCCAGCAGGCACCCCGACTGGACGGGACCCGACGACCTGACCATCAAGATCAATGAACTGCGCGAGATCACCGATTGGGAGAAGCCGATCTACGTGAAGGTCGGCGCCACCCGCACCTATTACGACGTGAAGCTGGCCGTGCATGCCGGCGCTGACGTCGTGGTCGTCGACGGTATGCAGGGCGGCACCGCCGCCACCCAGGAGGTGTTCATCGAGCATGTCGGCATCCCGACGCTGGCCGCGGTGCCTCAGGCGGTGCAGGCGCTCGCGGAGCTCGGCGTGCACCGGAAGGTGCAGTTGATTGTCTCGGGCGGTATCCGCACCGGCGCCGACGTGGCCAAGGCGCTAGCGCTTGGCGCCGACGCCGTCGCGATCGGCACCGCAGCGCTGATCGCGTTGGGCGACAACCATCCTCGCTACGCCGCCGAGTACGAGAAGCTCGGCAGCGCCGCCGGCTTCTTCGACGACTTCCAGGACGGCGCCGATCCGGCGGGGATCAGCACGCAGGATCCCGAACTTGCCGCGCGGTTCGATCCCGTCGAGGGCGGCCGTCGGTTGGCGAACTACTTGCGGGTGCTGACGATGGAGGCGCAGACGATCGCCCGTGCCTGCGGCAAGGCCCACGTGCGGCACCTCGAGCCAGAGGACCTCGTCGCGGTGACGATTGAGGCGGCTGCGATGGCCCGGGTGCCGCTGGCCGGAACCAACTGGGTACCGGGGCAATGACCACCGCGGACGTCGTCATCGTTGGCGGCGGGATCGAGGGCGCGGCCGCCGCGTGGGCGCTGAGCCAGCGCGGTGTCACGAATGTCGTTGTGGCCGAGCGTAATACCGTCGCGTCTGGGATGACCGGCAAATCCAGTGGCATCGTCCGCTGTCACTACGGGGTCACCTCGTTGGCCGCCATGGCCACCGCCGGACTCGAGGTGTTCGAGAACGCCGACGAGATCTTCGGCACTGATATCGGCTTCCGGCAGACCGGATACGTCGTCGGCGTCGGCGAACCCGACGTCGAGTCGCTGCGCAAGAACCTGGCTGCCCAACGGGCCGTCGGAGTGCAGACCGAGGAGATCGACCGGTCCGAGGTGGCGCGCATATGGCCGTTCGCGGATCTGTCGCCGTTCGAGGCATTCGGGTGGGAAGTGCGCGGCGGTTATGGCGACGCGTACATGACCGCTCAGGCGTTCGCTGCCTCGGCGCGTGCGGCCGGTGTCCGAATACGCCAGGGGACAACGGTAACCGGGCTGCTCGTCGACGGTGGTCGCGTCACCGGCGTCCGGCTCGCCGACGGCAGCGAGATCTGGGCAGGCACCGTCGTCGTCGCAACGGGCGTTTGGACGAAGCCGTTCCTCGCGCGATACGGCGTCGATGTTCCGATCCGGGTAGTGCGTGAGCAGATCGTCACGATTGCGCCCGGGATTGAAGTTGGCCCCGTCCCTGTCTTCTCCGATCTGGTGTCGCTGCAGTACGTCCGGCCGGAAGTCGGCGGCGACATCCTGTTCGGCAACAGCGATCTGTCCGACGTCGAGGAGGCCGATCCGGACAACTACCTCAACCGCGCGACCGATATGTTCATCGACCTCACCGTCGACAAGGTCGGCACCCGCTTCCCCGGATTCACCAATGCGGCGATCAGCGGTAGCTACGCGGGCTGCTACGACGTCACGCCGGACTGGAACCCGGTGATCTCGACGACCGGGCTCGACGGTCTCGTGGTCGCGGCCGGTTTCAGCGGACACGGGTTCAAGATCGCGCCCGCGGTGGGTCGGCTCGTCGCCGACTTGGTCGTCGACGGGCACAGCGGTGACCCACGCATCCCGCATTCTGATTTCCGACTGACCCGGTTCGCCGAGGGTGACCTGCTGAAGAGCCCGTATCCGTATGTCGGTGCGGGGCAGATGCGATGATGGTGTCCCAGTGAGCGATGTTCCACTTCTTCGCAACAAGTCCGGCACGGCACGAGACCGTGATCCGCACGAGCCCGTCGAGGAGCTCGAGTTCGAGGCCGCGATCGGTCGTAATGTACGGCAGCTGCGGCAACAGCAGGGTCTCACCGTCGCGGAAATGGCTGCCCGCGTTGGCATTTCCAAGGCGATGATGTCCAAGATCGAAAACGCGCAGACGTCGTGCAGCCTCAGCACACTTGCGTTGCTGGCCAAGGGTTTCGACGTGCCGGTCACCAGCTTGTTCCGCGGCGCCGAAGTCGAGCGCCCGGCAGCGTTCGTCAAGGCGGGCACCGGCGCGCGGATCGTGCGAAACGGCACCAAGGAAGGCCACGAGTACCAGCTGCTCGGGTCACTGCGGGGGGAGCACAAGCGGCTCGAGTGCCTGCACGTCACGCTGTCGGAGAAGAGCCAGACCTATCCGCTGTTCCAGCATCCGGGCACCGAGTTCATCTACATGCTGGAAGGAGTGATGGATTACAGCCACAGCCGCTCGGTGTACCGGCTGCGTCCGGGTGACTCGCTGCAGATCGACGGGGAGGGCGCGCACGGCCCTGTCGATCTGGTCCAGGTGCCGATCCGCTTCCTGTCGGTGATCGCGTTCCCGGATTCTCAGGTGTAGTGCCCCTCCTGCGGTGACCGTAGCCCGCGTCAGGAACAGGCCTTTTCCAACTCCGCCAGGTTGTTGGATATCCGTGCGTTGAGCGCGGCCATCTCGTAGACCGCCGGCGGCGCAGGCGCACCGGGAGCCCTCGACTCCGCTTGGGATCGCACCAGTGGCAGCTTTCCGACGAACTCGCCGGCGAGGGTGGCGACGGTCGTGCTGGTGCGGGCCAGGTCAGGGGAGGTCACCTTCTGGGCGCGTTCCGCCAGCCCGTCGGCCCACGCCTGATAGGCGGCGTCCTCGCCCACCGTGGGAACTCCCTGCTCGTCACCGGTCTTGGACTCAATGTGCTCGGCCTGGGCGCGATTGAAGTCCAGCAGGTCCTTGACCGGACGGCATTCCTCGGACGGACGGTCAAACACCGTGTAGGACAATACAATCGCCACTACTGCCACCGCCGTCACCGCGATGACGGCCCACCATCGCCGTTCCAGCTTCATCGCTCGAACCTAGCCGTAGAGCTTGGCCGCGGCCACCGCGACATCCGTGACGACGTCGCAATGCACGCCGCCGCTGTCCACCATGACCGCGGGCCGGATCACCACCTCGCCGGTGCCGCCGAAACCGCCGCCGAACAGCTTGCGCCGCATCGGTGCGCCGACGAACGCCACCGCCGAGCAGAACGTCTGGTCGACGAGCAGCTCGACATCGTCGCGCTCGCGGTGCTGCCGTGTCTCGGTCGCCATGTCGTACATCTTCGGCTCGAGCGACACCTGTATCGGCACGACGTCTTTGCCCTGCGAGAGCCGGAAGTTGCACTCGTATGGTCGCGAGCGGGTGACGTCCCATCGCTCGACCTCGGCGGCGACCACGGACAGCACCTGGCACGGATCCCGCTCGGCCAGCGCGCTGGGATAGACGGCGACCGCGTCGCGAACCGGGAGCCGCAACGACTCCACGATCGGGGCCATGGCACGGGCGAGGCGCTGGGCGAAATCGCAGTTCTCCTCGGCGATGAGTCCGACGCGCACGAACGGCTGATCGGGTTGCCGCAGCGGCTGGGCGCCCGGCAGCAGTGACAAATTGAGCGGCAACAGGTAATCACACGATCCGGGATACGACTCGTAGACAGGCAGTCCGCCGGCCAAGAATGCGACGGGCTGGCCGACCATTCGGTTCAGGATCACTTCGATGCTGGCGTAGCGACGGCTCGCCTCGCCGGCCACCTTGATGTCGATATCGCATTCGTCGAATGCGAAAAGCGTTCCCACCGAGCCGATTTCGCCGATCCTGGCGAGTGCATCGCGGGTCAGCAAGCCACACGGGTCGATCCGTCGCATGGCACGCAGATATGCCAGCGTGGCGACCTCACCGGGATCCACCCGCTGCCCGTAGGTGGCGACATCGCCAGCGAAGAAGTAGGCCGCATCGACCTCGCGGGGACCCATCGCCGGAGCCCCGTGGATGTCGCGGTCGCACCCGGCGAGCAGCGCAATGGCCAGCAGCATCGTGGCGGCCAGCTGCCTCACCGATTCAGTGTGGCATAGCTGGAGTTTTGGCCTCTCAGCCAAGCTTGATACAGTGGGCGCGTGCAGCGGGTGCTCCTTCTCGGCAGCCGCGACGGGGTCTGATCCAGACCGGCTTCCCGTCGCGGGTGTTCGCGATGCGCCGGTCTCGACCTTTTGAGGTCCCACCCCAAACTCCCGGAGCAACCATCGTGACCACGTTTTCCAAACCCGCACCTGATTCTCCTGACGCCTTCTCGTCAGCACGCACCATCAACAAGCCGGCCGGCGCGCCCAACCCCGGCCAACCCGCCTGGAACACCCAGCGCACCACGTCGATGCCGGTCAGCCGGTATCGCACGTTTGCCGAGGAAGTCGAACCTGTCACGCTGGCGGATCGCACTTGGCCCGACCGCGTCGTCGACCACGCACCGATGTGGTGTGCGGTCGACCTGCGCGACGGCAACCAGGCCCTGATCGACCCGATGAGCCCGGCCCGCAAGCGCCGCATGTTCGAGCTGCTGGTCCGGATGGGCTACAAGGAGATCGAAGTCGGGTTCCCGTCGGCCAGCCAAACCGACTTCGACTTCGTCCGCGAGATCATCTCCGACGGCGCCGTCCCCGATGACGTCACCATCCAGGTGCTCACGCAGTGCCGCCCGGAACTGATCGAGCGGACGTTCGAGGCATGCGAGGGCGCGCCGCGCGCGATCGTGCACTTCTACAACTCGACGTCGATCCTGCAGCGGCGGGTGGTGTTCCGCGCCGACCGCGAGGCGGTCAAGGCCATCGCCACCGATGGCGCGCGCAAATGTGTCGAGGAAGCCGCGAAGTATCCCGGCACGCAGTGGCGGTTCGAGTACTCGCCGGAGTCCTATACCGGCACCGAGCTGGAGTATGCGAAGGACGTGTGCGACGCCGTCGCCGACGTCATCCAGCCGACGCCGGAGTGGCCACTGATCGCCAATCTGCCCGCGACGGTCGAGATGGCCACGCCGAACGTCTACGCCGACTCGATCGAGTGGATGAGC
>Ga0136846_1229660_pt1 | contig 10504 bp, 8 predicted proteins | sample HopSoiMetagenom2_FD_96841 | JGI IMG/M metagenome (GOLD analysis project Ga0136846, IMG submission 96841) | Grasslands soil microbial communities from Hopland, California, USA - 2 Assembly 2016 (version 4) | ecosystem: Environmental > Terrestrial > Soil > Grasslands | place: USA: Hopland... | reverse complement strand
CGGGTGTCGTAGCGCCAGAAGCTCCGGGAGAAGAAGCCGAGCAGGACGGCCACCGCGATACAGGCCAGCCCGCCGCTCACCCAGGAGAAGCTGACCGTGGTCACCGCCGCGATGCCGCCGGCGCGGACGTCGCCGAGTCGCGGTCCACCGTTGACCACCACGATGAAGACACCCTGCATGCGTCCGCGCAGCTCGTCCGGGGCGTAGGTCTGCAGGATCGTCTGCCGGAAGACCGAAGAGACCAGGTCGGCCGCACCGGCCAGCGCGAGAAGAGCCACCACGAGCCAGAGGGAGCCGACCAGCCCGGCGAGCGCAACCGCGGCTCCCCACAGCACGATCGCCCCGGTCAGGGCGGCGCCCTGCCGCCGGACGCGACCGATCCAGCCACTGGCCGACCCGGCCAGCACGGCGCCGATCGCGATCGCTGCGTACAGCGGCCCGACGAGTCCGTGGTAGCGCGTCTGCGCCATCGCTGGATAGAGCGAGCGCGGGCTCGCGAGCACCATCGCCACGATGTCCATCGCGAACGAGGTCAGTAACACCGGACGCTTCGCAATGAACGCCAGCCCTTCGCCGATCGAGCGCAGCCCGGGGCGGGACGTGCGGCCCACCGGCGCGAGGTCGGGCAGCCGGAAGGCCGAATAGAGCGCCGCCAGGAACAGCAGCGCGTCGATCGCGTAGGAGTAGGCGAACCCGTTGTGGCGTCCGACGAGCACGCCGGCAATGATCGGGCCGAGCACCTGGCCGACGTTGCTCACCGTGAAGGTGAAGGTGTTCGCCGCCGGTACGAGTTCTTTGGGGACGATCCGTGGAACGATCGCCCCGCGGGTGGAGGACGACACCGCGAACAGCGCCGCCTGGACGAACACCAGAGCGAGGATGAGCCCGACGCTGTTCGCCCGTCCGACGGCTTGGGCCAGCAGCCCGATGGTCACGAGCAGGGTCCCGACCGAGGACCAGAGGTACAGCTTGCGCCGGTCGACCGCGTCCGCGATGGCGCCGCCGTAGAGACCGAAGCAGATGAGCGGGACGAGCCCGACGAAGCCCACCATGCCGACGGCGAGCGAGGAGTGGCTCAGCGCGTACACCTGCACGGGGACGGCGGTCTGCGTGAGCATCGCGCCGACGAAGGCTGCCCCCTGACCGACCGCCAGCCGGCGGAACTCGGGGATCGCCAGCGGTCGCAGGTCGAGCGCCTGGCGGCGCAGTCCGGCGAAGCGGCGCGGCGGAGCCGCCGCGGGCGCCCCGCCCGCCGCGGGTGCCTCGCCCGCCGCGCTCTCTTCGCTCGCCTCGGTCGCGGTCACCTCCAGTCTCCGAACGGAAAGAGCTCGGCTGCGGTGTGCGGACGGCTGGTCAGACCTTGGCGGTGGAGGTAGCCGAGGAACGTGTCGAGGGCGTCCGCGTTGGCCGACAAGCCGTAGGGCCAGTAGTCGGCGCCCATGAGCTGGGTGGTGCGTTCCAGCTCGGCGTACAGCCAGGGCAGCGTGGCCATCGGCTCGGCCAGGTGGGCCAGCCGGTGCTCGGCATCGTGCTTGGCGGCGGCGAACAGGTCGAACACCCGGTTCGGCAGGCCGGCCTGCTCGGCCAGCTTCCGGCGGATCAGCAGGACGTGCATCGGCGGGAAGATGCCGGTGGCCGCGAAGTACTCGCGCTCCACCGCGGCCGGGTCGGCGAGCAGCCGGCGGACCGGACCGCCGGGGACGAAACCGGGCGGCGGGCCGGGGCTGAAGATCGCGTCCAGCTCTCCCTCGGCCAAGCGCAGCGCCAGCTCGTCCAACGGCGCGACGACGGGCGTGATCGCATCGGTGGCGATGCCGTGCCGGTCGTCGAGGATCCCGCGGATCCAGACGTTCGCCGTGATGGCCAGCGCTTGCACCCCGACGCGCGCACCGTCCAGCTCGTCCAACCGCTGCCGCGGCGAGCCGGCGGCCACGTAGATCGCGTTGTGCCGGAACATCCGCGACGGGAAGACCGGGATGGCGACGTACGGGGCGTCGCCCGGCGTCTCCAAGGCAATCGCGCACGCGGCGAGTGATCCCTCGAGCACGTCGTACTCCCCGGTCCGTAGCGCCGGGAACAGCCGCACCGGATCCAGGCGGTGGAGGTCGAGGACGAGCCCGGGATCGCCGAGGTCGCCGGTGGCCAACGCCGACACGCGGTCGTAGTTGCCACAAGCCACGCTCAGTCGAGTCGGAGTCGTCATGTCCTCATGTCCCTGCACCCGTCGCCGTCGCACGCCCGCAGTCGCGGCCGCGGGCCGATCAGACCGGGCATCTGTGACGGGTAGATTTCGCCACCCGACGCCGTCGGGTGCGCGACGCGGGTCCATGGCCGCCGACCGCGACCTTTCGGACTCCCCGGCGAGCGCCCCCAGGTCCGCCACGTGGCGAACTGCCGGGCGCGATCGGCGGAACCCCTTTGTTTACCGGCCGATTGCGGCTAATGCGAAGACCGTTGCCTGGCGTAGCAACACCCGTACAGCTGGGCAACGAACTCTTAATCGCCGGCCCGTCTACTTCTCACTCAGAGGTCACAGCACGCCGTGAGAGGCAGGCAGCGTCATGGTCGAGTTCGGAGTCTTCCTCCCGATCGGCAACAACGGGTGGATCTTGTCGGAGACCTCGCCGCAGTACCGGCCCACCTTCGAGCTGAACCGCACGATCACGCAGCGGGCCGAGCACTACGGCTTCGGCTTCGTCCTGTCGATGGTGAAGTTCCGTGGCTACGGCGGGCGCACGATGCACTGGGACTACTGCATGGACTCGATGACGCTGATGTCCGGCCTCGCCGCGGCCACCTCGCGCATCAAGCTCTACGCCTCGGTCTCACCGATCACGATCCACCCGGCGATCGTCGCCCGGATGGCGGCGACGATCGATGACATCTCCGGGGGCCGGTTCGGCATCAACATCGTGGCGGGTTGGAACCGCAGCGAGTACGCCCAGATGGACATGTGGCCCGGCGGCGACTTCTACGCCTATCGCTACGACTACGCGAGCGAGTACGTCCACGTGCTGCGCGAGCTGTGGCGCGAGGGCCGGCTGACCCACCACGGGAAGTACTTCACCCTGGACGACTGCGAATGCCTGCCCACCCCGCCGCACGGGGTGAGCATCGTCAGCGCCGGACAGTCACCGCGCGGGCAGGAGTTCGTGGCCGAGTACGCCGACTTCCACTTCAGCGGCGGCAGCGACGCGGCCGAGGTCGCCGCGTCGAACCGGCACATGCTCGAGCGGGCCCAAGCGCGCGGCCGGACGGTGTCGGCGTTCACCGGCGCGATGATCGTGCTCGGCGACACCGACGCCGATGCGCGTCGCAAGGTCGAGCTCTACACCGACGGCGCCGACGTCGAGGCGATCAACTTCATGACGGGCCAGTACAGCCTCGACACGGCGAAGGACGGCTCGTCGGCCAAGGTCGTCGCCGGGCACAGCGGTCCGAAGCCGTCGCCGTTCTACGGCGGCGGCGCCCCGTTCGTCGGTTCCCCCGAAACGGTGGCCCGCAAGATCGACGAGCTCGCCGCGATCGAGGGCACCGGCGGCATCATGCTCACCTTCGACGACTTCGTGGAGGGCGTGGAGCGCTTCGGCGCCGAGGTCATGCCACTGCTCAGCAGCTCGCCCACGGTGGCGGTGGCGAGCTGACCACCGCCGACGCATCCCCGGCTTCCGCCCCCACCGACCTGGAGTACTCGTGACCAAGCAGATGAGCCTGGCGCTCGACCTGTCCTTCTTCCACATGGAGGGCCGCTGGCGCTTGCCCGGCTCGTGGACCGGGCGCACCTTCCCCGATCTCGCCATGTACAAAGAGCTCGCGCTGATCGCCGAGCGCGGCTGCATGGACATGATCTTCTTCGGTGACGGCACCGGGATCCCGAGTGCCTACGGCGGATCGCGCGACCCGGCGGTGAGCTGGGGGGTGGGCTGGCCGCGCCAGGACATGAGCCCGTTCATCGCGGCCCTGTCGCAGATCACCAGCCGGATCGGCTTCGGGCTCACCTACTCGTCCACGTACATGCACCCGTTCTACGTCGCTCGGCTGCTCAACTCGCTCGACCACGTCACCGCCGGCCGGATGGCCTTCAACATCGTCACCTCGTCCCGGCCGGCCGATGCCGCCAACTACGGCTTCGACGAGCTGATGGATCACGACGAGCGGTACGTGCGGATGGAGGAGTTCGTCGACGTCTGCCAGGCGCTGTGGCGCAGCGTCGAGCCGGATGCCTTCGTCTGGAACCGCGAGACCGGTCAGGTCGCCGATCCGTCGAAGGTGTCGGCGATCGACCACCGCGGCAAGTACTTCTCCGTCGCCGGCCCGCTGAACTCGGTGCCGAGCCCGCAGGGCGCGCCCGTCCTGCTGCAGGCCGGCGGTTCACCGCGCGGCATCGAGGCCTCGGCCCGCTTCGCCGACTTGATCTTCGCCGCCGGACACAAGCTCGAACGCGTCAAGGCCCATCGCAAGCGGCTGGACGCTGCCCTGCTGGCACAGGGACGGGATCCGAGCCGCGTCGGGATCGTCTGGGACATCCAAGTGGTCGTCGGCCAGACGAACGAGGAGGCCATCGCCCGCAAGGAACAGCTCTACGGGCTGCTGCCCCGCGAGGCCGTCGGCGCGAGCCTGTCGGCCAACAGCGGCTATGACTTCTCCCAGCTTCCGGAGAAGTTCGTGCTGGGCGAGATCCACGAGCAGATCATCGCGCGCAACGCCTCGCCGATGGGCTTCGTCGGCGGGCTGGTCGAGGAGCACGGCGTCGACTACGAGATGAGCAAGGACGAGCTCTTCGAGATCGGCTGGAAGCAGGTCTCCGGGTTCGACCACACGATCGCCGGCAGTGCCGAACACGTCGCCGACGAGCTCGAAGAGATCTTCGAGGCCAGTGACGAGCGGGGCGGGTTCATGATCGCGCACCCGCAGGTCACTCCCCGCGACCTGGTCGACGTCGTCGGCCTGCTCATACCGGAACTGCGGCGTCGCGGCCGCTTCCGGGAGAAGTACGAGGGCACGACGCTGCGCGACCTGCTCGGCCTCGACCCGTTCTCCACCACCGCCCCGGCGCGTCCCATCGCGTCGGTGTCCTGAAGTCCCGACCCGGTTGCGAGGCCTGACATGACGACCGACACGCTAGCCGCCGACGCGCGGATCGACGAGAAGCTGGGAGCCGTTGCGTTCTCCGGCGTGAGCAAGCGTTTCCCCGACGGCACGCTGGCCCTCGCCGACGTCGACCTCGACGTCCGGGCCGGCGAGCTCGTCTCGATCGTCGGACCCTCGGGCTGCGGCAAGTCGACGCTGCTCCGCCTGGCCTCCGGGCTCAGCAGTTGCACCGGCGGCAGCATCGACGTGGAGGCGAACAACGTCGGCTTCGTCTTCCAGGACGCCACGCTGCTGCCCTGGCGGACGGTGCGCCGCAACGTCGAACTGCTCATGGAGCTCGCCGGCGTGCCCTCGTCCGAGCGACGCCGCCGCGGCCAGGAGGCGATCGACACGGTCGGTCTCGGCGGCACGGACGGGAAGTTCCCGCGCGCGCTGTCGGGGGGCATGAAGATGCGGGTCTCGCTCGCTCGCTGCCTGACGATGGCGCCCGAGGTGTTCTTGTTCGACGAGCCGTTCGGCGCACTCGACGAGATCACCCGGCAGCGCATGAACGAGGAGGTGCTGCGGCTGTTCCAGGAGCGGGAGTTCTGCGGCCTGTTCGTGACCCACTCGGTGTCCGAGGCGGTGTTCATGAGCACCCGGGTCGTCGTCATGTCGGGGCGGCCGGGACGCATCGTGGCGGACATCCCGATCCCCTTCGGCCAGCCGCGCCCGCCCGAGCTGCGCTACACGCAGGAGTTCGCCGCCGTCGCGGGCAAGGTGAGCGCAGCGCTCAGGGAAGGGCACCGGTGAGCGGGGCAACCGGGGCAACGTCCACCGTCGCGCCGCGGAGCAGCGTGCCGGCCGCAGCGCCCGAGCTCCCGGCCACCAAACCGGTGCGGGGCCGCGGGATCGGGCGGTTCCTGCTGACCGTCATCCTCCCGCCGGTGATCGTGTTCATCCTCGCCATGGGCGTGTGGTGCGTCTTCACCTACGTCGTCCTGAAGCCCTCCCGGCGATTCCTGCTGCCGCCGCCGCAGGAGGTGCTGACCCAAGGGCTGCTGAAGTGGACCAGCCTGCACCCGATGCTGACGGCGCTGGCGCTGACCGCGAAGGCGGCGAGTCTCGGCTTCCTCATCGCCGTCGTGCTCGGCTCATTGCTCGCGACGCTGATGTGCCAGGCGCGCTGGTTGGAACGCTCGCTGTTCCCCTACGCCGTGATCCTGCAGACGATCCCGATCCTCGCGCTCGTTCCGCTGATCGGGTTCACCCTCGGCTTCGACTTCCGCAGCCGCATCCTGATCTGCGTGATGATCTCGATCTTCCCGATCATCACGACCGTCCTGTTCGGCATGCAGTCGGTCGATCGCGGGCTGCACGACCTGTTCACCCTGCAACGCGTCTCGCGGTGGACGCGGTTGCGCAAGCTGATGATCCCGGCCGCGCTGCCGTCCTTCTTCATCGGCCTGCGCACGTCGGCCGGCCTGTCCGTCATCGGCGCCATCGTCGGCGACTTCTACTTCTTGCAGGGCCAGCCGGGAATCGGGGCTCTGATCAACTCCTACAGCTCGCAGCTGCAGTCGGACCAGCTGTTCGCCGCCGTGATCCTCTGCTCGCTGCTCGGCGTCGTCGCGTTCACCGTCGTCGGGCTGCTGTCCCGGCGGGTGATCGGCAAGTGGCACGAGTCGGCGATGGATCACTCCCGCTCGTAGCGACCGCCCCACCTTCCACGTCGACCCTCACCGCCGCGGGCTGGCTACCACCGATTCGATGATTGGACTCTCTGTGAAACCGAATGAGACCAACGGCTCCCGCCGGCTCATGATCCCCTTCGCGGTCGTCGCCGGCGCCGCCCTGCTCGTCTCGTCTTGCTCCTCCAGCGGAGGCGCCAGCACGACGCCGACCTCCGGTGGCGCGTCGAGCAGCGGTGGGTCCACCAGCGCAGCGGCCGATGCGGCGTTCTCGCTGAAGGGCGTCTGCCCGGACACGATCACGATCCAGACGGGGTGGGACCCGGCGGTGGGCAACGAGTACGATCTCTACGAACTGGCCGCCCCGAACGGCAAGATCGACCCGTCCCAGAAGGCGTACACCGCCCCGCTGATCGCGCACGGCCACGACACCGGCGTCAAGATCAAGCTCGATGTCGGCGGGGCGGTGAAGAACTACCAGAGCGGCGGGCAGCTGGCTCGCGAGGACGACTCGGTGTTGCTCGCCGACGACGGGCTCGACACCAACATCCTCGGCTCGACCAAGACGCCGCTCGTCGACATCTTCCAGCCGCAGCTGCACAACGCCCTCGGCGTGATGTGGGACCCGAGCAGCCACTCGGGCTGGAAGACGCTCGCCGACATCGGCAAGAGCAAGGGCACCATTCTGATCAGCGCTTTCAGCCCGCTGCCATGGCAGTACCTGGAGAGCAAGGGCGTCATCAAGGACAGCGAGCTCGACAAGTCGTACAAGGGCGCACCGGCGCTGTTCGTGGCCGCCGGCGGCGAGAAGGCGCAGCAGGGCTACGCGACCAACGAGCCCTACCTGTTCGAGCACGTCATCACGCAGTGGAAGAAGCCGGTGCAGTTCCAGAAGCTGTCGGACTACGGCTACGACCCATACGCGAACGCCTTGGGGACGATCCCGAGCAACATCACCAAGTACGCGGCGTGCTTCAAGAAGCTCGTCCCGGTGATGCAGCAGGCCGGCATCGACTACCTGGCCAGCCCGACGGCCGCCGATGCGCTGATCGTCAAGCTGGTGAAGCAGTACAACGACGGCTTCGTGTACTCCGCCGATCAGGCCACCTGGGCCGCTGGTGCGCTGAAGAGCGAGAACATCGTGGGCAACAGCGCCGACGGCACGTTCGGCAGCTTCGACCCGGCCAAGGTCAGCCAGTTCTTCGCCATCCTCACGCCGATGCTGTCCAAGGACAACATCACGATCAAGAGCGGGTTGAAGCCCACCGACCTGTACACGAACCAGTTCATCGACCCCTCCATCAGACTCGCTGGCTGATCCCGGTCCCCGCCCGGGGCGGTGCCCCTCGCCGGATGGCGGGGGGCACCGTTTTGTGTGTGGGTTGCGTCAGTCGGCGATGCGCACGCGCTCGGCGCTGAAGGTGACCGTCATCCGGTCACTGCGGTGCCGACCGTAGGTCACCATGAGGACGTTGTCGTCGGCGTCGACGAGGGTCGACTCCATGAGCAGCAGCGGCGAGCCCGGCTCGACGTTCAGCCACTCGGCACTGCTCGGGTCGGCGGCGAGCGCAGACACCGCGCGGGTCGCGCGGGCGATCGGCCGGCCGAACCGCACCTCCATCAGTTCGTAGACGTCGCCGAGCACGTCCGCCGCTTCGATGTGTTCACCCTCCCGCAGCGCCAGGAAGTGCGTTCGCAGTTCCACCGGCACGTCGTCGCGGCTGACCAACCGCTCGAAGATCGCCAGCGTGGCGTCCGCCGGCAAGCGCAAAGCCTCGCGCAGCGTGTCCGGCACGTCCGTGAGGATCCGGAACCCGATGGCGCGGGCGTGGGCCTCGGCCCGAAGGTCGAGGTCGGCCTTGCTGAAGTCGACGATGCGGTCGAAGCCCGCGCGGTCGGGGACCATCCGCGCGAAGCTGCCGGAGCCGACGTTGCGGGCGATGCGTCCCTCGTCGGCGAGCAGGTGCAGCGCTTCCCGGACGCTGTTGCGGGACATGCCGAAGCCCTTCGACAGCAACCGCTCGTCGGGCAGCCGCGCGGGGTTGCCGTGCGTGCGCTCGAGGACGGTGTTCAGCAGGTCGCGCAGCCGCCGCGCTTCGTCGCGCCGACGGTCGTGGCCGGCGAGCTGCAGGGCCGAGCCGACGCGCTCCATGCGACGAATCTAGTCGGTCACCGCGCCGTCCACGGGGCTTCAGCGAGGTTCGTGGCCATCCGGGAGGGCGGCGATTTCCGTACCCGTGATCGCGGGACGGCCCGGTTTCTGCGGCTCGTTTCGCGCGCGGAGTGGGCTGCGGGTGGCGTAACCAACGGGGTGGGGCGCGGTCATCGGCCCGAAACCGGTGAGCGATGAGCTTGGCGCCAGGACAGGTAGCGGAGGGGTTCAGATGAGCAGACGGGTCGAGATCGGTGTCTTCATGCCGGTCGGCAGCAACGGCTTCATGATGTCCAACCGGACGCCCAGGTATGAGCCCACCTTCGAACTCCACCGCGACATCGCAGTGCGGGCCGAGCAGATCGGCCTGGACTACGTGTTCTGGATGGGCAAGTGGAAGGGCTACGACGGCACGAGCGGGTACTGGAAGAGCACGCTCGAGCCGATGAGCCTGGCCGGCGCGATCGCCGGCGCTACGTCGCGCGTCAAGCTGTACGCGACGATCAGCCCGCTGCTGTTCCACCCGGCCGTGGCCGCCAAGATGATCTCGACGATCGACGGCGTGAGCGGTGGCCGGTTCGGCATCAACGTGGTCACCGGCAACACGCTCGACGAGTACGAGCAGATGGGCATGGTGCCCGAGGGCTACAACGAGAAGCGCTACGGCTACGCCGACGAATGGCTCGACGTCATGAAGTCCCTTTGGACCCAGCACAAGACGACCCATCACGGGGAGTGGTTCGATCTGGACGAGTGCGTCAGCGATCCGAAGCCCGTCCGCAAGCCGTACCCGTGGATCGTCAGCGCCGGCACCTCGGCCGAGGGTCTCGCCTTCGCCGGCAAGCACTGCGACTACTCCTTCGGCGCCAGCACCCCGGAGCTGTCGAGCGCGGTACGGGCGCAGGCGGCCGCGCACGGTCGCGAGATCAAGGTGCTCACGAACGTCTTCCTGCTGCAGCGCGAGACCGATGCCGAGGCGGAGGCCGAGCTCGCGCTGATCCGCGAGGACATGGACGTCGACGCGGTTCGCAGCCTGATCGCCGCCGGCGACCGCGACAACCGAGCGTCGTACGAGCGGCGCAAGGAGCACCTGCTCAACAGCGGGATGGTCGGCTTCGGCGCCGGACTGCCGCTGGCCGGCTCGGCGCACACGATCGCCGAGAAGCTGGCCGCCCGCATCGTCGACGAGGGGCTGGACGGTATCCAGCTCACGTTCGTCAACTGGCTCGACGACCTGGCCGCGTTCCACCGCGACGTCCAGCCACTGCTCGGGAAGCTGCTCGCCGAGAACGACATCGTCATGGGTACCGGCGAACTCGCCGCGGCCTGACGACCGACCTTCAGGAGAACCCCGCATGACCGCCGACGCCAAGCCGCGCATCGCCATCTTCTCGGGACCGCGCGCGACCATCCAGAACAGCCCCGCCCTGGTGACGAGCCGGCTGCGCCGCGACGGTGACGATTCGCCCGGCTACGACGCCGTGCGCTCGCAGTTGCTCGCCGCTCCGGTCACCGTCTACGTCGAGCCGTTCTCCGGCCATCCGCTGGAGAAGGACGCCGCGGACCTGTACGGCGACGTGGACGGTTACCT
>Ga0136846_1215396_pt1 | contig 10504 bp, 7 predicted proteins | sample HopSoiMetagenom2_FD_96841 | JGI IMG/M metagenome (GOLD analysis project Ga0136846, IMG submission 96841) | Grasslands soil microbial communities from Hopland, California, USA - 2 Assembly 2016 (version 4) | ecosystem: Environmental > Terrestrial > Soil > Grasslands | place: USA: Hopland... | reverse complement strand
CGACGAGCACGCTGACGGCGTCGCTTCGCTACCTGTGGGGAAACCCGAACCCCTATGCGACGGGAAGCTTCCCGTCGGAGAACCCCGTCCTCGTGACGCTCGTGTGGATCGGGCTGATCCTCGCCGTCTTCGGCCCGCTTGCGGTCCGCCGATACCGAAGCCTCAACCGCTAGCGAGTCTCGACTGCTGGCTGTGCCGACCTCGGCGGCCGCTGGGTCCCACCTTCAGCCGGTGTTCTGCAGGCCGGCTGCGACGCCGTTGACGGACAGCTGCACCAGCCGGCGATGAAGCTCACGGTCCGGGTCATCGGGCGGTAAGGCGCGCAGGCGGCGGAGTAGCCGGACCTGTACCTCGGAGAGGGCGTCGACGTACGGGTTGCGTAGCGCGATCGACCGCTGGAGGACCGGCGCTCCGTCGAGCAGCCGTTCTCGGCCGGTGATCCGGAGCAACCAGGTCACGGTCCGGTGGTACTCGGCTTCGATCGTCGTCCACCAGCGCTCGGCGTCCGACCCGCTCGTCAGCGACGCATACCGGCGCCCGATGCCCATGTCGGCCTTGGCCAGGATCATCTCGGCGTTATCGATGACCGACGCGAGGAACGGCCACGACCGATAGAGTCGGGCGAACTCGCCGATCCCCTGGTCCCCGTGCGACGCCGCGTAGGCTTCGAGGGCGGCCCCAAGGCCATACCAGCCCGGAAGATTGATGCGCGACTGCGACCACGCGAACGTCCAGGGGATGGCGCGAAGCGAGTCGATCGGTGGCGCGTCGTCGGGATCGGCGCCGGCGCGGCCGCGGGCCGCGGGGCGTGACCCCAGCCTGAGGTCCGAGAGCTCGGCGATCGGCGTGATCTGGCGGAAGAACGTCGCGAACCCCGGGTCGTCATGGACGAGCGCCCGGTACGCAGCGCGGGCAGTCACCGAGAGCTCGCTCATCATCTCCCGACCGGCCTCGACCGCCGCCGCGGCCGCGGCATCGTGCTCCGGCGTGGACGCGATCAGGACGGCGCCCGTCAGTTGCTCCAGGTGGCGCTTGGCGATCGCCGGGTCGCCGTAGTTCGCGAAGATCACCTCGCCCTGCTCGGTCAGCTTGAGCCGCCCATCGACGGACCCAGGTGCACCGCCGACGATCGCCCGGTTCGCCGGGCCGCCGCCGCGTCCGATCGCGCCGCCGCGCCCATGGAAGAGCGTCAGCTCGACGCCGTGCGAGCGCGACGTCTCGACGAGGGCGGCCTGTGCCTGATGCAGCATCCACGCGGCCGCGAGGAATCCGGACTCCTTGTTCGAGTCGGAGTATCCGAGCATCACCTCCTGGCGGTCGCCACGCCGCGCGACGTGCGCCCGATAGCCCGCGTCGCCGAGGACGGCGTCCAGGAGTGGACCGGCGGAAGTCAGCGCGTCGGACGATTCGAACAGGGGCACGACATCGATGTCGGTCGTCGCTCGCGCTGCGGCGGCGAGTGCAAGGACGTCCGTGACGTCCCGCGGATCGTCCGTGAACGACACGATGACCCGCCGGACCGATTCGGGGCCGTACCGGCGCTGCCCCTCCCCGATGGACCGGAACGTCGCGAGCACCTCGGCGGTCGTGACCCCCGGTGCGACGTCGGCCGCGACATCGCCGCCGCTCTCGAGCGTTGCGAGCGCCGCGCGGTGGACCGCGCTGTGCTGCCGGACCTCGAGCGATGCGAGGTGGAACCCGAACGTCGCCAGCTGCCAGCGAAGCTCGGCGACCTCACCCCAGGCGACCCGTCCCATCCCGTCGACCTCGAGCGCCTCCTGGATCTCGCGTAGCTCGACGTCGAGAGCGCCCGGACCGTCGTAGGCGCCGGCGCGCGGACCGGCCTCGCCGGTCAGCACCGCGCGCGTCCTACGCAGTCGCTCGGCGATGAACCCGAACCGCTGCCGATACGGCTCGTCGGGGAAGCGCCGACGTAGCTGACGGTCGATCTCCAAAAGCTCCTCGGCGTCGCGAGCGAGGCGGGTAGCCAATGGCTTCGCGAGACGGTCGTGCGGCGTCGTGGCTGCCTCGGTCTGCATGAGCCGCAGGGCGACGGCCTCGTAGCCGTGGAGGACGTGATCGGCCTGGATCCTCAGCGTGTGACCGGTCAGGTCGGACGTGACCGCCGGATTGCCGTCGCGGTCGCCGCCGATCCACGACCCGAACCGGAGGAATGCCGGCGTCCGCGGGGTGCGAACGCCGGAATCCGCGTCCAGCGTCGCGTCGATCCCGCGGTAGAGCCGCGGCACGAGCTGGAACAAGGTGGCATCGAAGACGGCCATCGCGGTCCGGACCTCGTCGAGCGGTTCGGGCTTGACGCTTCGGAGGTCCGAGGTGCGCCAGAGGACGGTGATCTCCTCGCGCAGGCGACGCCGGATCTCGCGGTCCTCCGACGGGGTAAGGCGTGGATCGTCGAGGCGCTCCAGGAGCACCGCGCACCGACGCAGCGCGACGAGGGTCGTGCGGCGACGTGCCTCGGTCGGGTGGGCCGTCAGGACCGGCGTGATCCGAAGCCTGCCAAGCATGGCGTCGATGTCGGCGTCGGACCGACCGCGCCGCCGAAGCCGTGCGACGGCCTCCGCGACCGAGTCATCCAGCAGGCCGTCCCGTGCGGCGCGCTCCCGGCGACGAAGTGCCCGGACCCGGGCGCGCGCCTCGGCCAGGTTGACGAGCTGGAAGTACAACGAGAACGCGGTGATGACCGCCTCGGCATCCTCGAGCTCGAGGGCGTCGAGCTCACCCTCGAGGCGCTCGCGGACGTCTGGCTGGTCGCTCCGCCGGAAGTCGATCGCGGCAAGTCGCAATCGCTCGACGAGGTCGTAGATGCCCTCGCCGGCCTGCTCCGTGATCACCTGGCCGAGCAACGAGCCGAGCAGCCGGATCTCGAGGGCAAGCGGGTCACGGGCGTGGGCAGAACCGATGCTGGCCGGTTCCGCAGCCCGGGCCGACCGGGCCCGCTTCCCAGACGTGGTCATGCCACGACCCTTCGCCGCGACGGAACGACCGCTCGGTAGCGCAACCCAGCGACGACTCCGTCGCAACCTTGCTCGGGCTTTCGCGTTCCTACCCTTGTAAGGTGATGGGCGTGATGCAGCAGCGCGCGAGCGTGGACGAGCGTCGGCAGGGAGGTCCGGACGGTCGCCCGCCCGATGCCCCGCGCGGTCGACGCGATACGGATCAGCTCGACCAGCTCCGCTTCATCCATCAGGTCGCGCGGCTCGCCACGACGGCGCGCACCTGGGACGAGCTCCTGGAGACCGTCGTCGACGGCACGCGTGACGCGCTCCATGCCGATGTCTCCTCGCTGTACCTGCTCGACCGCGATGGAGCGTACCTGACGCTTGCGGCGACGAATGGTCTCGACCGGTTCCAGATCGGACGGGCTCGTGTGCCGTTCGGCGAGGGCGTGACCGGCTCGGTCGCGGAGAGCCAGCTCCCGTTCGTGATCCCCGACGTCAAGGAGGACCCGCGCTTCCTGTGGGTCCGCGGCATCGACCAGCGGCGGTTCGTGACGTCGATGCTGAGCGTTCCGCTGACCTGGCACGATCAGACCGTCGGGGTGCTCAACGTCCAGACCGAGCACCGCCGTGAGTTCAGCGCGTCCGATGTCGCGCAGCTCAGCGCTGTAGCCGACGTGCTTGCGGGGATCGTCGAGAAGGGCCGCCAGCAGACCGAGGCCGAGGCTCGGGTCGAGGCGCTCAAGGCGATCGACGAGGCCCGCAGCGAGCTCATCGCGCTGGTCACCCACGAGCTGCGAACGCCGCTCGCCGTCGTCCGCGCCTACACCGACCTGCTCGCGGAGGAACCCGCGCTCGAAGGGCGTCAGTCACGCGACGTCGAACGGCGGCGCACACGCGCGGAGTGGCGCGACGCCACCCTCGAACAGATCGAGCGGCTGGACCGACTCGTCGACTCGATCCTCGCGTCGGTCCGTGTCGTGCCCGACGATGCCGCGACCCTCGAACCGGTCGACGTCGAGGCGCTCGTCCGGGAGGTGCTTCATTCGCTGACTCCGCTGCTCGGGCGTCATGAGGTCGTCGCCGGCGGACCCGTCAGGCTCCACGCGCTCACCGATCCCTCGCGGCTGCGCCAGATCGTCGAGCACCTTGTCGAGAACGCCGTGAAGTACGCTCCGTCCGACACGATGATCCGGATCGATTGGGCCCTGGTCGAGGGGATCGTGCACCTCGGCGTGGCGGATGAAGGCCCGGGCATCCCCGATGAGTGGCGCGAGCGGATCTTCGAGCCCTACGCTCGGCGTGATACCCATACGGCGCGAGGGTCGGGCATCGGCCTGTACGCCGCGAAGCGGCTCGGCGAGTCGATGGGCTGCCATCTCTGGTGCGAACCGGCGCTCCCGCATGGCGCGCGCTTCGTCGTGGCCGTGCCGGCTGCTGCGGCGATCTGATCGATGGCGACCACGACGACCCGTCCGCTGCGCATCCTCGTCGTCGACGACGACCCGGCGATGGTCGGCGCGATCACCGCGCTCGTCGGCACCGAGGGGCACCAGGTGATCACCGCGTACGACGGGTTGACGGCGGTGAAGCGGTTCCGCGAAGAGCACCCGGATCTCGTGCTGCTCGATCTCGCGATGCCAGGACCGGACGGATTCTCGGTCGCAGGCCAGATGCGAGCCGTCGGACAGGCGCCGATCCTCGTGGTCTCGGGCGAAAGCGGCGAGGCGGCCAAGGTCCGGGCGCTGGGGATCGGGGCCGACGACTACCTGACGAAGCCGTTCGGCAAGGCCGAGTTGCTGGCGCGGATCGCCGCGGTGATGCGGCGGGTCGATCGCGCTGGTCCGGGTACCGGGCCCGCGGGCCCGCTCGAGGCTGGGGCCCTGGTCCTGGAGCCGGGACGGCATGAGGCCCGCGTCGGTGACCACGAACTCTCGCTCACGCCGACGGAGTTCCGTCTGCTCGAAGCGCTCGTCCGCGCCCAGGGCGACATCGTTCCCCACCTCCAACTGGCACGTGCCGGCTGGCCTGCCGAGACGGACCCGGACCTGCTCTGGCTGAAGCCGCATCTCGCGCGGCTCCGGGCGAAGGTCGACGAGGCTGGTGGGCCGCGCGTCGTCGCCGTCCGAGGCGTGGGCTATCGGATCGTGGGAGACGGGGAGAAGCGACCCGGCGCCTGACCGGCCGGTGGCCTCGCTAGACGGCGATCGAGACGCTAGACGGCGATCGAGACCGCGCGCCCCGTCGAATCGTGGGCGGCGTCTGCGCACGCGACGCGGCATCCGCGGGCATCGCGTCCGGCGATCGGGTTGAAGTGGAACCACGCCTCGCCGGTCTGCGCCAGTCGACAACCACACGAGGCACAGGTCACCGGAGCGCTCGCGCCATCACGCACGACGAGAGGCGTCTCCGCGTCGGGTCCGGACGGGTGGAGCATCGCGGTCACCTCCTCGCTCATCGGGGTCCCGGACGCATGCTCTGCCGTCCCAGGGAGACGTTTCCCCATCATCGTCGCGAGCCTATGCGCCCCGGACGGTGCCTTTCGGCACCGCGACGGATCCCGAAGGGTTGCAGGTCGGTATCGCCGGCTGCGGGCCCGAACGTGCCGCGAGCTCGTCGCGCCGGTCCTGCTCGAGCCGGCGCCACCGGACCTGTCCGCGTCATTCGCCGATGCGCCATCATCGCTCGATGACAGACGCCGCCACCGACCCGATCCAGTCCCCCGACGGGTATCGACGGATGCTCCTCGGCTACCTCGCCGAGGATGACCCGGCGCAGGTGCAGGCAGCGACGGTCGCTCGGCTCCGCGAGCTGGTCGCCGAAGCCGGCGGCGACCTCCGGACTCGCCCCGAACCCGCGGAATGGTCGGTCATCGAGTGCATCGGCCATCTGACCGATTCCGAAGTCGTGACGAGCGCGCGCGTCCGCTGGATCCTCGCCGAGGATGAGCCCCAGATCATCGGCTACGACCAGGATCTGTGGGTTGACGGCCTTCACCACGACCGGGACGACCCAGATGCGCTCATCGTGCTCTTCGACGCACTGCGCTCGGCCAACCTCGCGCTGCTGTCGACGCGCTCCGCGGCCGACCTCGAGCGGTTCGGCCGGCACAACGAGCGCGGTCCCGAGAGCTACGGGCTGATGATCCGCCTGACGGCGGGCCATGACCGGTTCCATGTCGCTCAAGCCGAGCGGGCCCTCGCGGCGGTCCGCGGCACGCCTCAGGCGGCGGTCGAGCGGCGATAGCGCTCCGCCAGGCGGCGGAGGTGGTCGACGAGCTCCGGTGGGTCAGTGACGACGAAGTCGGCGTCAAGCAGGCCGAGATACACCGCCATCATCTCGGGGCTGGTGGCACCAGCGTCGAGGAGGCACGATCGCTCGTCGATCGGCTCGACCGTCCCGATCCACGGTCCGACCCGCTCGCGGACCGTCTCGGCCGGCGCGTGGACCATGACGCGCGCCCGGAAACCCCAGCCTGAGCCGGTCACGCCGCGCGCAACGTACGCCGCGACATCCTCATCGGGCAGCGGGCGCGGTGTGAACGACGCCCCGAGCGGCAACCGTGGCTCGATCCGGTCGACCCGGAAGGTCCGCCACGCCTGTCGGTCGACATCCCACGCCACCAGGTACCAGCGCCGACCCCAATTGACCAGCCGGTACGGTTCGGCCTCGCGGCGCGTGGCGGCTCCCTCGCGGTCGAGATACGCGAATCGCAGGCGGACGTGGTCACGGCACGCGCCCGCGAGGAGCGTCAGGACAGCGGCATCGACGGTCGGCTCGCTTTCGCGGCCGGGGACGAGGACCGTGAACGCCTGGATCGCATTCACCCGTCGCCGGAGCCGCTCGGGCAGGACCTGCTCGAGCTTCCCAAGGGCGCGGAGCGCCGTCTCCTCGATCCCGGCGATCGCGCCGCCAGCCGACGTCCGCAGACCCACCGCCACGGCGATCGCCTCGTCGTCATCGAGCAGGAGCGGCGGGAGCACGGCGCCCGCCTCGAGCCGGTAACCACCCACCGACCCTCGGGTCGCGTGGACCGGGTAGCCGAGGGCTCGGAGCCGCTCGATGTCGTTCCGGACCGTCCGTGTCGTCACCTCGAGACGATCGGCGAGCTCGGCGCCGGTCCAGTCGCGCGGCGTCTGTAGCAGCGAGAGCAATCGAAGGAGTCGGGCGGAGGCGTCCATCAGGATCCGAAGTTAACGAACGATTAGGAACGAAACGTTCCTAATCACGCGCTATCGTAGCCGCCCAAGCAAGCACGGAGGGACCCAGTGACGTCAGCCCAGCAGACACCATTCGTGGACAAGCCGCCGATCGAGCTTCCGCATCCCGTACGGATGCGGATCCTGTTCATGGTCATGATCGGCGTCTTCCTCGCGGCGCTTGACCAGACGGTCGTCGGCACCGCGCTGCCGCGGATCATCACCGACCTCGGCGGCAACGACCTGTACACGTGGGCATTCACCGCCTACCTGCTCACGTCGACGATCAGCGGACCGCTCTACGGGAAGCTGTCGGACCTGTTCGGACGCCGGCCGATCTTCCTGTTCGGGATCGGGATCTTCATGGTGGGCTCGTTGCTGGCCGGCCTCTCCCAGGAGATGTGGCACCTGATCGGAGCCCGCGGCATCCAGGGTCTCGGCGCCGGCGCGCTGTTCCCGATCGCGCTCGCAGTCATCGGCGATCTCTTCTCCCCGTCCGAGCGCGGGCGATATCAAGGACTGTTCGGAGCGGTCTTCGGGCTGTCGGTGCTGATCGGCCCGGCCATCGGTGGATTGCTGACCGACACCGTCGGCTGGCCGTTCGTGTTCTTCTTCAACCTGCCGATCGGCGCGGTCGTGTTCTACGTGGTGTGGCGAAATCTGCCCTCGTATCACCTCGGGGGCGACAAGCCTGTCATCGACTACGTCGGCGCGGCCCTGTTCACCGCGGCGCTGGTCCCGATCCTCATCGGGCTCACGAACAAGCAGTCGGCCGATTGGACGGACCCGATCGTCGGTGGGCTGATCCTCGTCGGCCTCGTCATCGGGCTCGTCTTCCTCGTCGCCGAGTCGCGCGCGCGTGAAACCATCGTCCCGCTCGAGCTCTTCAGGATCCGCTCCTTCTCGATCTCCGTCGCCGCGTTCTTCCTCGCCTCGTTCGGGTTCCTCGCGGCGGTCGTGTTCCTGCCGCGTTGGTTCCAGGTCGTCAACGGCTCCTCGGCTACCGAGTCGGGCTATCAGATCCTCCCGCTCCTCGGCGGTCTGATCATCTCCGCCACGGCGTCCGGCCAACTCGTCGCGCGGACCGGGCGCTACAAGGCGCTGATCTTCGCCGCGCTGGTGACGATGGCTGCGGGGCTGTGGCTGTTGACGAACCTGCGCGCCGATACCCCGATCCCGCTCGTCTGGCTATGGATGTTCATCACCGGCATCGGCGTCGGTCCGTCGTTCGCGGTCTTCACGCTGGTCGTCCAGAACAGCGTCCCGATCCAACGGCTCGGGACGGCGACCAGCAACCTGACCTTCTTCCAGTCGGTCGGCGGCACGATCGGGCTCGCGATCACCGGCACGATCTTCGGGTCGACGCTCGCCGCGGAGGCGCCGCGGCAGCTGGTCGCGGCGGGCATCCCGCCGGACCTCGCGGCCGCCGGCGGCGGTCAGCTCGACGCCGCGACGGCCGTCGGAGATCTGGGAGCGGCGATCCTCGCCCAGGTCCCGGAAGCGTTCCGGGCCCAGGTCGAGCCGTTCATCCCGGCCATCGTCGATGCGATCCACCAGGCCGTCTCGATCGCGACCGCGAGCACGTTCTACGTGGGCGTCGCCGCGTCGCTGCTGGCGGCGCTCCTCGTCGCCGGACTCAAGGAGGTCCGGATGCGCGACGAACGACCCGTGACCGACAGTGGCCACGAACGAGTCGGCAACGACCATCCGGTGGCCGCGCCCGGCGCGTAACCCCCTTCCCGCGCGAAGCCTCGTGGTCCGCTGGGGAACGGACCGCGGGGCTTCGTCGTGTCAGGCGCGAATGGCGGCGCCGGACGTCACGCTGGCAGCGGGATCGAGGACGGCCTCGGATCGCTGGTCCGGAACGCCGACCGGCTCGACGAGCCACGTGTCGGCAGCGAGCGACTCGGACAGCACGAGACGCCGCGCGAGGCTCGATCCGATCGCGGCGTGATCCTGCAGCAGCCCGAACAGCTCGTCGAATCGATCGGTCCCGTCCTCGCGTGCGCGGATGGCTTCCGAGAGGCGCATGGTCCGGGCGCTGTCGGCGTGGACGGCCGCCACGTGCCGGCCGTTCGGGTCGTACAGGTACGCCCGACCACCGGTCATACCGGCCGCGAAGTTCGCCCCGATAGGGCCGAGGACGACGACGACGCCACCGGTCATGTACTCGCAGCCGTGGGCACCGATCCCCTCGACCACGGCCGACGCGCCGCTGTTGCGAACCGCGAAACGCATCCCGGCCCGACCGACGAGATGAAGGCGGCCGCCGGTCGCGCCGTAGAGCACCGTGTTGCCGGCGATCGCCTCTCCCGACGCCGCGACCGGAATCTCCGATCCCGGCCGGACGACGATCCGACCCCCTGATAGCCCCTTCGCCACGTAGTCGTTGGCCTGTCCGACGAGCGTCAGGTCGATGGCCGGCGACGCGAACGCCCCGAAGGATTGGCCCGCGGAGCCACGCACCTCGAGTCGAACGGGACCCCGCAGCTCGCCGCGCTCGACGGCGCCGGTCAGGCCGGCGCCGAACGAACGGTCGCCCGTCGACAAGCGCAGCCCCGAGGCCGTTACTGGACCCTGCCCCTCGAATGCGGCGGCCACCCGGACCTCGAGCGGCGAGGCTGGCGCATGCCGGGTCGCGCGCGCGGCGGACCCGGGGTCCGCCCGCCGAGCCGCAGTCGCGCCCCACGGCGCGGCGCCGACGACGGCGCGGAGCTCGGCAGCCGCCGCGCGTGACGGGCGAAGGGCGCGGCGGCTTTCGCCGATGATCTCGCCGACCGATGTCGCGCCGATCGCCGAGAATTCGCGCCGCAGGTCCTCCGCGATCGCGAGGAAGAAGGTCTCGACCATCTCGGGCGTCCCACGGAACTTGGCACGAAGGTCCTCGCGCTGGGTGGCGATCCCGGTCGGGCACGTATCGAGGTGACACTGGCGCGCCATGTCGCAGCCGATCGCGACGAGCGCCGACGTTCCGAACGCGAACTCCTCGGCACCGAGGAGCGCCGCGACGAGCAGGTCGCGCCCCGTCTGGAGACCGCCGTCGGTACGGAGTGCGACCCGGTCGCGCAGGTCGTTCCGGAGCAGCACCTGGTGGACCTCGGCCAGCCCGAACTCCCACGGTGCGCCGACGTGCTTGATCGACGACAGCGGCGAGGCACCGGTCCCGCCGGCGTGACCCGACAGATGGATGTACGACGCGCCCGCCTTGGCCACGCCTGCCGCGATCGTGCCGACACCTCGTGAGGCGACCAGCTTCACGCCGATCCGGGCGGTCGGATTGATCGCGCGCAGGTCGGCGATCAGCTGGGCGAGGTCCTCGATCGAGTAGATGTCGTGGTGCGGCGGCGG
>Ga0136846_1226987_pt1 | contig 10505 bp, 8 predicted proteins | sample HopSoiMetagenom2_FD_96841 | JGI IMG/M metagenome (GOLD analysis project Ga0136846, IMG submission 96841) | Grasslands soil microbial communities from Hopland, California, USA - 2 Assembly 2016 (version 4) | ecosystem: Environmental > Terrestrial > Soil > Grasslands | place: USA: Hopland... | reverse complement strand
GTGAACTGGTCAACCGAATCAAAACAATTCACCGCTACATCGAGGCGTTCGCCATACCGTATCTTCTCCAGTTCAATATAGTTATGAATGTATTCCATTTCCTTACTTACGGGAATGAATTCCTGCCGACTATCGTACAGCATATAACTCAACAGGGATGATAAACGATATATAAGGTCTGAAGTTCCGGGGCTGTTCTTTAGTGATAGCGAATAAATATTATTAAGCGTATTAAAAATAAAATGGGGTTGCACCTGGTTCTTTAACAATTCCAGTTGTGCAATGGCTTTATCGCGCTGTAGTTCTTGGGCAAGCCGTTGTTGCTCGTACCAGGCCCGCAAAAAATAGAACATGGTAAACAGGGCTACAATCAGGTAAATGTTTACGCCCTCTATCAGGAGTTTGGGAAACCACCAGTAAGAAGTGGTCTTCAATCCCTCCGGCCAATAATGAGGATAGGTATACAAGTAATTAAAAGCCCGGCGGGCAAGGGTGAACGCCACCACGCCTATCACAAACCCGATGCGAAAAGCAACAACCCTTTTTTTTAGCAGAAATTTCTTTATCAGCACCTGGATGGTAAACCAGGTAGCCATGCCGGTAATGGGTACAATGGCGCAGGCATTTATGAAGTAACGGCGGTATTCACTGGACAATGAGGCCTGCCCCAGCCACTCGTACAAAAAATAAAGCAGCCAAAATAAAACAGGTAACCTGACATTGCTTTTGTTGTAATTCATACCCCGAATTCTTACCTAATTTACCTTATAATCAACAAAATGCGGGGCATTCTTAGACAAACGACAGATCTGTACCACGAACGGCAAGCCAGTTACCAGTTTCGGTTCAACCCTCAGATTTTGAGCTATCAAAACTGCGGCCATTTTACCGGCATGCTTTGAGCATTTTTATAAGAAATTGTTTATTAGTCAAAACGGAATAATTCTTCACGAAAACAGCTATCGTTCTCAATAAAACCAATGCTGTTTTCACGAAAAAAAAGCAACTCCTGTCGAAGAAAGAATTTCTCCTGACAAAAAAAGTATGTTTACCTAATAAGAAGAACATTTTTTTGAAACGAAAAGCTTTGTTTAATTGAGAATTGATATTGTTTTCAGGAGAATTGATTCTGTTTTCATGAGACTTTTATTTATATACGTGTAGAGTAATACTTGTTTCAATAAGAACCCTTTCCTTTTTATCTAAAAAAGACTTTTTCTTAATAGAACAGAACTGTTTTTAACAGGAAAAGTCTTATTTCCACAGGCTTTCAAAAACAAAACCCCATCCCGGCAGAGCCGGGACGGGGTTTATATTCAAAAAGTTCAATACTTATTTAAGCGCATTAAACAACACCTCAACCGGGTGCAGAGCATGCTTACCGGTTCCATCTAATACCTGATGGCGGCAGCTGGTACCGGGCGCTGCAATGATCACTTCTTCGGGTTGCTTACGAACCGTTGGGAACAATACCAGCTCCCCTATCTTCATCGACAGATCATAGTGTTCTTTTTCAAAGCCAAATGAACCGGCCATACCGCAACAACCTGATGGAATGGTTTGCACGGTGTAATTCTCCGGCAATGACATCATTTTTACCGATGGGGCGGTTGATGACAAGGCCTTTTGCTGACAATGTCCGTGTAACTGGATCACCTTCTTTTCAGTAGTGAATTGTTCTTTGCGAATAGCGCCTTTCTCCACTTCGCGGGCAATAAATTCTTCGAACGTGAATACATTTTTTGACAGTTGACGAGCCGCTTCCAGTTGTTCATCCGAAGCCAGGTCAATGTACTCATCGCGGAAGGTGAGAATAGCCGATGGTTCAATACCAATAAGCGGCGTTTCTTCAGTAACTACCGGGTGAAGGAGCGCAATATTCTTATTGACGATCTCTTTTGCTTTGCGTAACAACCCTTTCGATAACCAGGTTCTGCCGCTTTCCAAATGCTGGGGTATCACTACTTCATAACCCAGTTTTTCCAACAATTGAATGGCCTTTATACCTATTTCTGTGTCATTATAATTGGTGAATTCGTCACAAAACAAATAAACCTTTTTCTGTATTCTTTCTGCCTTCTGCCTTCTGCCCTCTGCCTTGTTCTTTTTGTACCAGCTTAGTAAGGTGGTTTTATACAAGGTGGGCATGCTGCGCTTTACGGCAAAACCTGAGAACTGTTTTATCCATTTGCCTATTACCGGATTGGTAACAGCAAAGTTGTATAACCCAGGTGCAAGAGCGCCCAGTTTTGCTGATGCCGAAAAATTGGCAATCAGCTTTGAACGCATCGGCACGCCATTGGCATCGTAATACTGTTGCAAAAACTCTGCTTTCAGTTTAGCCACATCTACATTCGAAGGACATTCAGACTTACAGCCTTTGCAACTCAAACACAGGTCCATTACTTCATAGATCTCTTTATGATCGAAGCGATTGACCTTGTCGGAATGTGTAAGCATTTCGCGCAGGATGTTGGCCCTGGCGCGGGTAGTGTCTTTTTCATTGCGGGTGGCCATAAAGGAAGGACACATGGTTCCACCCGATAAATGCGTTTTACGGCAGTCGCCCGAACCATTACATTGTTCAGCGTGCTGCAACACATCCTGGTTGTGATACCGGAACACCGTTTTAAACGCCGGTGTTTTTTGACCCGGCGTATACCGCAACATGCTGTTCATGGATGGGGTATCCACAATCTTGTTGGGGTTGAAAATATTATCCGGGTCCCAGGTATATTTTACCTGCTTCAGTAATTGATAGTTCTTTTCGCCCACCATTTGCGGAATGAATTCACCGCGTAAACGGCCATCGCCATGTTCACCACTTAATGAACCGGAATATTTTTTTACCAGGGTTGCAATCTCTTCCGCAATGATGCGGAACAACGCATTTCCTTCTTCCGTTTTTAAATTAATGATGGGGCGTAAATGTATTTCACCTGAACCGGCATGCGCATAATGCACCGAGTACAGGTTGTGTTTCTTCAGGATCTCGTTAAAGTCGCGGATGTAGGCTGGCAGGTCGTTTACATCCACGGCAGTATCTTCAATTACCGGTACGGCTTTTTCATCGCCCGGTAAATTACTCAACAAGCCCAGGCCGGCTTTACGTAAAGTCCAGATCTTTTTAGTATCGTCGCCAAACAACAGCGGGAAGTGATAACCCAAACCGGCGGCCCGCATTTCTGCTTCCACTTTTTGAGCGGTGGCAGTTATTTCCTCGCGGGTAGCGCCGGCATATTCCACCACCAGGATAGCGCCGGGATCGCCCTGTACAAAGAAGCGGTTTTTGCGTTGCTCAATGTTATCCTTGGTACATTCAAGAATGTAATGGTCTATCAACTCACTGGCGCGTGGATTATATTTCAGCGCAATCAAATTGGCGCGTAACGATTCATCAATTGAATTAAAATGTACGCAAAGCAACCCGGTTTCTTTAGGTGGCAATGGCACTACATTCAATTTTATTTCGGTAAGGAACGCCAGGGTACCTTCAGAACCGGCGATGAGGCTGCAAAAATTAAACTCGGGTCCACCGGCAGTAAACGGCGCCATCTCCAACATCACATCCATGGCATACCCAGTGTTCCTGCGCTCGATGCTCTGTTTTGGAAATTCCTTTCTTATCTCAACCTGGTTATCGTAACTGCTTAACAGGCTGCGAATGGTTTTATAAATATTGGCTTCCAGGGTGGCGCCTTCACATTTTTTATGAAAATCCTCGATGTCCATGGCAGCAAACACCGCTTCGGAACCATCGCTGAGTATCGCTTTTACTTCCAGTAAATGTTCGCGGGTGCTGCGGTAAACTACCGAGTTGGAACCACAGGAGTTATTGCCCACCATGCCACCGATCATGGCGCGATTGGCAGTGGAAGTTTCAGGGCCAAAGTACAAACCATGTGGTTTCAGAAACAGGTTCAACTCATCCCTGATAACCCCGGGTTGAACGCGTACCCATTTTTCGGCGGCGTTCAGTTCCAGTATCTGCGTAAAGTTTTTGGAAACATCTACGATAATGCCATTTCCCACTACCTGTCCCGCCAGGGAGGTGCCTGCCGTACGCGGTATCAATGATGTTTTATTGGTATGAGCAAAGTTGATAAGTTTCCTGATGTCATCTACATTTCGCGGTATGGCAACAGCCAGGGGCATTTCGCGATAAGCCGAAGCATCAGTGGCATACAAAACCCGCATTGTTTTATCAAAATACAATTCACCTTCGAGGTCCTTAGCCAACTGTTGTAACAAATTGTTCATGAATCTTCTCCTTTGATTGGGGCGCCCGCAAATTTACTTCATTACGATTGGTTTGGCACAAACGGGCAAAATATTAGATAATTTTCAAAAATTATTTTCCTAATACTGAATTGATTAAGAAAGGTCCATTCTGCGACTTAATTAGGAAATTGAATAAAGAATGGCTTTCGGACTATAAATCCCCTGGTTACCGGATTTCCAGGTACCGGTTACCCGGCTACTATTTTACCTTTGATGTAACAAACAAATAGGGTACGGATTGGTACTTAAAAGGTGCAGGAATCCCCCATCCTAAAACATACATCTAAAAGCCCTCCATAAAGAACCGTGAAAACCTATTTTAAGAAGGACTTATAAATCTGTTCGTTGATTAATTAAATAAGCAGCTTCTACGAGTGCTTCCAGTTTTTCATAGAAGTAAATATGATTGTTTCGTTGTTGCCCTTCCTGGGAAATGCTGCGGCTACTGCTTACAATTTCTACCAGCCAGTTCCACAACGTGTGCCGGACTTCCTGCAAATGATAACACTCAAAAAAATTATCGATAATTAAGCGGGGATTCTTTAACTCTTCTTCATTTAGCCGGAGTGGTTGATTATGCCAATCAGGATTTTTATTCAGGGACCGCATAACAAAATGGTTGATGGTGAAGAATATCATTGAAATTGGTAAACAGCCCTAACCGGCTGGCATACCGTGCAATCCCCTGATAATGCTTAAACGAAGATAATAATTATTTTAATATGATGTACTATACCCCAGCCGAAAAATTAAAAATATTTATCATCTTAACCCCTTAATACTATAACCATTGGCTGCTAACCACCAGATATTGAAAGCATTCGGCGCAAATCTGCGCCACTTCAGAAATGAAAAGGGCTTGAGCCAGCGCGATTTATACGCGCTTTGTAATATTGACAATGCCGAAATAAGCAGAATGGAGAATGGCGAGGTGAATGTTACACTTAATACACTGGCTCAATTAGCCGAAGCATTGGATATTCCTGCTTATATGCTTTTAAAGCAGTAATAGCCGAAGGAACATATGGTGAAAAAAAAATCCCCCGGTAAACGAGGGATCCAGGTAATTTTGCTCACCTGTAAGGCTGTTCTTATTGGTTCTTCATAGATATTGACGTATAACCTCTTACAGGTCCTGGGTAAACTTTTGTTCATAAGATACCGTTTTAAAAACGGGGCCTGCTTCGATAGTTATTGGATCTTTTACAAATCGAAAATACCCAACAAAAAAGCAGGATCATAGTATGTCCTGCTTCAATTCGTTAAAATCCTCAATATGTTTACAACCCAATAAGGGTGTTCCTTTACTATGTAAGTTGTTGTAACGTTGATGCGAAAGGGTGATATTTACACTACCTTCTTCAACAGGTTTTCTGCCGCCCACTCCTGAACCTTAGGAAATGCAATATTGAACCAGGCCGTGTATTTCTGCGGGTGCGATTGTAAGGTAGCTGCTATCTCTTCAAGGCTTTTAAAACAATAGTCCTTTACTTCCATTGGGTCGGGCGCTATCCTGCCTTCGTACATGCCAACAAAAGCATGGTCGAACTCGTGTTCTGTTAACCCATGTTCAAATTCGGCCAGGTATACAAAATCGAAAACCTTTTCAAGTAAGGTGGTGAAACCCATTTCTTCATTTAACCGGCGGGTGGCTGCCTGTAAAGTATCTTCCCCAGGGGTCGGGTGACTGCAGCAGGTATTCGTCCATAAACCACCGCTGTGGTACTTACTTATGGCGCGCTGCTGTAATAACATTTCGCCTTTACTATTGAAAATAAAAACGCTAAAAGCCCGATGTAATACGGCTTTGCGATGAGCCTCCATTTTTTCCATTACACCAATGGGCTCATCCTGTTCATTTACCAATATTACGTCAGTTACTTTACTCATTCCACAAAGTTGCTAAATAATCATGGTGTTACCATGCCCGAAGGCACAGAAAAAGCCTGCTTATTGAATAAAAGAAATTCAATACTAAATAAGGAAGGTAAATGACACACAACTTAAGGCACCGGATATTCGATAGATACAGGATAACCCCTACTACCCTGGTTACTCTAAAAGCAGTTCACTTAATGCCGTTCTATCTGCGTTTTCAACAGTTTACGGGCAAAGTGAATCCGGCTTTTAATGGTACCCAGTGGTTCGCTCAGCATATCTGCAATTTCATGGTATTTAAAACCATCGAAATACAACAGAAATGGGTTTCTGAATATCTGTGGCAGGTTATGGATAGCTTCCTGAATATCCTTTAACCGCAAATTTGATTCAGCATTATTAGCAACAACGCTTTGAGTCTGGTTAATCAGAAAATCATTAGGAGTACTATCAAAAATAGTATTCTGTTTAACTTTTCTCCGGTAATTGTTAATAAAGATATTGCGCATGATAGTATACAGCCACGCCTTGATATTTGTGCCTACACTATACTTATCCTTGTTGGACAATGCACGAAACAGCGTTTCCTGAAACAGGTCTTTCGCAGCCTCAGAGTCTCTCGTTAACGTTATTGCAAACGGCTTCAAAAACTCTGCATTGTTCACCAGCATTTGATTAAATTCAACCGTCGACATAAAAAAAGTGTTTAAATAATTACATCACAAATTTAAACAGAATTCGCTTACTGAAAAAATCCAGGGTGCTTAATAATTCTATAAATAATCAAACCAGCCATGTATTGCAGAAATATGACAATACAGAAAAATCCTACCCCTATATAGATTGACGGTTAATAGGCTAAAATATTTGTTAAGAAAATGAAAAAGGGATGATTAAAAGCTGCTTAAAGTGCCGCAATAAACTCAAGAACTTCTGATAATGAACGTTTTAGGAGAACACCGGCGGGTAATTTTTTCATATTGCAATTGGTAAGCTGACCAGAAACAATTATCTGAACCTGTGGAGCGTGTTGATGGATCTTGCTGAGGAACTTCTCAAAATTAAAATTGCCGGCAATACAGGTGAGGTGAGTATACAGGTAATCGGGTTGTTTATAGGAGGTTATGAATTCCAGATCATGAAAAGGCACATTAGCGCCGAGGTATATTACCTGCACACCCCGGCTTTTAAGCAGGTAGTAGGTGTACAACAAACCCAGCTCGTGGTACTCGCCTTCAGGTAAAAAAAGGATCACTTTTTTATTAACCGCTATATGCGACACCACGCATTCAATACCAACGATCAGCTTTTGGCGAATGATATTGGTAACTATATGTTCCTGAGCTGGATGTAATTGGCTGGCCTGCCACAAAATGCCTATTTTGTCAAGAAACGGAAAAATAAGGAAACTAATGACCTTGTCGATCCCCTTGGCCTGAATGTAGTTATCCAGCAGGTCTTCGAATTTTTCCAGGTCAAGATCGATCATATATTGCAGCAGGTCATTCACCAGCCGTTCCTGCAGCGCTTCCGCATGCGAAAGTGATACAATTTTCTCCCGTACCTCTTCTGCACTCATTTTGTCTATATGGGAAATTTTATACCCATATTTATTCAGCAGGGCGATGTTCAGAACAATTTTTAATTCTTCATTGGTGTAATAGCGAATGTTGGTAGTAGTACGTTGCGGGCGTAAAAAGGAATAGCGCTGTTCCCATATTCGAATTGTATGGGCTTTAATACCAGAAAGATTTTCCAGGTCCTTTATGGTAAACGCGTTCATATACAGTTAACTACAAAGGGCATTGACAAATTGTTTAAACAATTGGGAAGAAAATACTTACAAGGTGGGATTTAACAACTGGCCGCTATCGAGGAGGGATAGAACCGGCTCCATAATGTTATTGGCAGACCGTAGCGTATCGAGGTGCCGGAAGTGATGACAGTCGGTGCCCAGCAGGTTTATATATCGTTTATTCAACAGGTATTGGGCCAGCTGAAGCGAAGCTTTGCCATAATACCCGGCGAGCGACAAAATATTCAACTGAAAGTAACACCCTGCGTCTTTCAGTTCATCGTACCATTTTTTGTCACTCATAAAATACAAATACCGTTCAGGATGCGCAAGGATCGGTTGGTATCCTTTCATTTGCATGTTGAACAGCTTGTCTTTAAAATTCAGAGGAGTGGTAACAAAAGAGAATTCAACCAACACCCAGTTTTCGTGGATGGTCAATAAGGGTGTATTGGTTTCCAGTAATTCATCAAAATGTTCATCGAGAAAGTATTCTGCAGCCGCTTTTATTGGAACACTCGAATTATTCTGTTGCAGTGCCTGTTGTAGCTCGCGGTGCGCGGCGCCAATAGACACTGCATCATTTTTATACATATCCCACAAAATATGTGGAGTGGTAATAAATTTCCGGTAGCCCAGGTCTTGCAAACCGGCAATCAGCTGCAGAGAGGTTTCTGCATCAGGCGATCCATCGTCGATACCGGGTAATAAATGCGAATGCATATCAGTACCCACTCCGCTCAGATCAAGCCGGATCTTTGGCTTCTTATTAAAAATAGAAAACATGCAAGACTCCCCTTATTATATTGATACAGCAACAAATCTACACTCCGGCAGCGTATAGTTGCGAAAATTCTTTGTACACGCGTTCAAGTCCTTCCTGTAAACCAATTTTTGCTTTCCAGCCCAGGCCGTTCAATTTTTGAACATCCATCAGTTTGCGTGGCGTGCCATCTGGTTTGCTCAGGTCATGTTCAATATCACCGTTGTAACCTATCACATTCTTAATCAGTAACGCAAGGTCTTTTATAGCAATATCATCGCCAACCCCAACATTTACCAGGCCTGGCTCATTGTATGTTTGCATCAGAAAGAAACAGGCATCGGCCAGGTCGTCGGCATGCAGAAACTCGCGTTTAGGCGTACCGGTTCCCCACATTACCACAGATGGCGCATTATTCATTTTTGCCTCGTGGATCTTTCTTATTAATGCTGGCAATACATGCGAAGTTTCGAGGCTGTAATTATCGTTGGGGCCGTACAAATTGGTAGGCATTACCGAAATGAAATTACAACCATATTGAGCGCGATAGGCATCGCACATTTTTATACCTGCAATTTTAGCAATGGCATAAGGCTCATTTGTTTCCTCCAGCAACCCTGTTAACAGGTAATCTTCTTTCAGGGGTTGCGGCGCCAGTTTGGGATAAATACAGGATGACCCCAGGAACATGAGCTTTTTAACACCATTCACCCAGGATTCGTGAATGATGTTCGATTGCATCATAATATTATCGTAAATAAAATCGGCGCGATAGGTATTATTGGCCAGAATGCCACCCACTTTGGCAGCGGCGACAAAAACGTAATCCGGCTTCTCCTGGTCCATAAACTCCTGCACGGCCTGCTGGTTACGCAGGTCGAGCTCAGCCGATGTACGCAGTACTAAATTTTCAAATCCTTCCTTTTTCAACTTCCGAACAAGCGCAGAGCCTACCATACCCCGATGACCGGCTACGTAAATTTTGTCTGTTTTATTCACGGTAATATCTATGATGAATGTTAAAATTAAATCTTATAATAAATCCTATTCAAACTGATTACGTACGTAATAACCAGATTGTTGCAATAATTTCTCTTTTTTGAACAAGTCCACATCATTAGCCACCATTTCCTTCACCAATGCAGGCAAATCATATTTAGGTTTCCAGCCCAATTGAGTTTGCGCCTTGGTGGGGTCGCCGATCAACAGGTCAACCTCAGTAGGACGATAATATCTTTTATCTACAGCTATCACTTCTTTGCCGATCTCCAGCTTGAATTCGGGGTTATTGCAGGCTTTCACAATACCCACTTCATTTTCGTCCTTGCCTTTGAATTCCAATTCAATGCCAACCTCTTTAAAGGCCATCCGTACAAAATCCCGTACCGGGGTAGTTACACCAGTGGCAATTACATAATCCTCAGGTTTTTCCTGTTGTAAGATCAACCACATAGCTTCCACATAATCCTTGGCATGACCCCAGTCGCGTTGTGCGTTCAGGTTGCCGAGATAAATTTTGTCCTGTAATCCAAGGGCAATTTTTGCCACACCACGCGTAATCTTTCTGGTTACAAAAGTTTCACCGCGTAATGGTGATTCGTGGTTGAACAAAATACCGTTCACTGCATACATATTATATGCCTCGCGGTAGTTTACCGTGATCCAGTAAGCATACATTTTTGCAACTGCATATGGTGAGCGGGGATAGAATGGCGTTCTTTCCGACTGGGGCACTTCCTGCACCAGGCCATACAACTCAGAAGTAGAAGCCTGATACACTTTTGTTTT
>Ga0136846_1237416_pt1 | contig 10506 bp, 8 predicted proteins | sample HopSoiMetagenom2_FD_96841 | JGI IMG/M metagenome (GOLD analysis project Ga0136846, IMG submission 96841) | Grasslands soil microbial communities from Hopland, California, USA - 2 Assembly 2016 (version 4) | ecosystem: Environmental > Terrestrial > Soil > Grasslands | place: USA: Hopland... | reverse complement strand
GCCGGCGTGCCCATCCAGCACGTGCAGCGTATCCTGCGACACGCGAACGTCCGGACGACCGTCGACACCTACGGCCACTTGGCCAACGAGGACCTGCGCGCACCGCTCGAGTTGCTCCCAAAGCTGACGGAAAAGGCTCTGCCGCCGCGCGTCGATCTGCGCCGTGTGCCCAATATGTGCCAGCCGGTCCGGGAGCCGCAAAACAGAGGGCCCGGGGCCGGCGCTAAGTCCGCGACACCCGAGCCCATTTTGTTGGAGCGGAACACCGGGTTCGAACCGGCGACCTTCGCCTTGGCAAGGCGACGCTCTACCAGCTGAGCTAGTTCCGCGAAGCGAGGGCCGGATTTAGCCCCGCTGCTCCCCTGTGTCAAGAGTGTAGAACGCGCGTACGTAGTCCGCGGCGGAGAGGATTCCCGGCACCAGCGAGAAGTACAGCAGCGTGGTGCCGACCGCCTGGAAGTCCGTCATCACGATCCCGAACACGTAGTCGATGGCGAAGTGGTAGTGCAGCATCAGGCAGATGATGCCGGTGAGTTGCAGCGAGGTCTTCCACTTGCCTCCCTGCGACGCCGAGATCACCAGCCCCTCGCTGGCGGCGATGCTGCGCAGGCCGGAGATGAGGAACTCGCGGGCCACGATCACCACCACCACCCACACCGCCACACGCCCCAGCCGCACCAGCATCACCAGCGCGGAGAGCACGATCACCTTGTCCGCCAGCGGGTCGAGGAACTTGCCCAGCGTGGTCACCTTGTTGGAGACGCGCGCCAGCCACCCGTCCAGCCAGTCGGAGAGCGCGCAGACCGCGTAGACGGCGGCGGCGAGGAAGCTGTTGCGGCGGTTCTCGTAGAAGAGCAGGTAGAGGAACACCGGGATCAGCGCCATGCGCCCCAGCGTCATGAGATTTGGCGCGTTGAGCAGCTCCTGCTTGAGGCGCTCGCGCCGGTTCATGGCACGTCGATGAGCGCGCGCCCTTCGCCGGACAGCTCCAGCGCCACGCCCAGCTCCGGCGCCTCCTCCACCATGGGCACCAGGCGCGGCTGGATGAGCGGGCCGTGCCAGCCCACCAGCTGGTCCATGGGGATGCGCATCGCCTCGCCCCGGCGCACGTCCACCGATTGCGGCGCGCCCTGCGTGACCAGGAGCAGCCGGCCGGAGCCGCGCAGGTGGACGAGGTGCAGATCGTTGCCGCCCTTGGCGGGAACGCGGCCGTTCTCGAAGAGGATCGACTCCTCGAAGGCGAAGAGCACCTCCTCGCGGAAGTAGGCAGGCTCGTCTCCCAGCTCCAGGGCGGTGAACTCCCTGCCTTCGCGCGAGACGACGAAGCGGCCTTCCCCGGTGGCGCGCAGCATGCGGCGCGGGCCGTCGCCGAACGGCTTGTCGGTGGCCTTGCCTCGGAAGCGCTTCAGCTCCGGCTTCATGGTGACCGATCCCCACGACGCCACCAGCCCGTCCATCCGCGTGAGCATCTCGCCCTTCACCTGGATCAGCACCTCCGAAGGACCGATGGCGAAGCCGCCCTTCGCGTCGGGCATGGGCAGGCGCCGCGCGTGCGTGTACTGCGACATCGAAGGAGTGACCGGGCCGGGGACGTCCGAGGTGGCCTCGGTGGCCGCCTCTGCCGGAGAGGTCGCGGGCGGCTGCGACGGCTCGGGCGCGTTGGCGACCACGTGGGCCGCAGGCTCGAGGCCCGGCCCCAACGGCGGCGCCACGGGCTCTGCGGGATTGGTGGCCAGCCAGCGAGCGCCGGCCGGCGCATCGCCAGCCTTTTTCGGCGCCGCAGCCGGCGCCTCGTCGACCGCGGAATTGAAGGGCTTCTCCTCGGCCAAGGCTTCCGAGGCTCCCTCCGCCACCGCCCGGATGGGGCTCTTCTGCAGCCCTTCCGTCATCTTCTCTGCCATCGCGTCGTTGCCGGCGCGCAGGAAGTACTCGCGCGCCCGGGCCAGATCGCCCTTCTGCGCCAGGGCCAGCCCGAGGTAGTTCTGCGCCTTCTGGTGGTTGGGCTGCAGATCCAGCGCGGTCTCGAAGCAGCGCACCGCATCCGGCGAGGCGTTCTGCTTGAGGAAGACCAGGCCCAGGTTCACGCGCAGCGTGGGGTCCGAGGGATGGTCCTCGATCAGCGCGCGGTAGATCTCCTCCGACCGCGTCAGCTCGCCCACCTTGAAGAGCGAGAGCCCGAGCAGGTTGCGCGCGCGCTGGTTGCGCGGCTTGTAGCGCAGCGCCTTCTCCAGGGCGATGCGCGCATCCGCCGGGTTCCCCTGGGCCAGCGCCTCGGTGCCGGCGCCCAGCGCGCGATCGAACTCCTGGTTGTCGGCGAGATCGGAGTCGTCCTCGTCGAAGATGCGTGTGTCCGCCGGCCGCGGGTCGCTCACTTCTCCGCCTCGGCGACCGCTGCCTTCCGCACCGACTTGAGCTGCTGGTAGTAGGAGATCACCTTCTTCACGTAGAGCCGCGTCTCCTCGAAAGGCGGGACGCCGCCGTACTTGCGCACCGCCTCCGGGCCGGCGTTGTAGGCGGCCAGGGTGAGGATCATGTCGCCGTGGAACTGGTTGGCCAGCCAGCGCAGGTAGCGCGTGCCGCCCATGATGTTCTGCGCCGGGTCCACCGGATCCTGTACGAACATCTCGCCGGCGGTGTGCGGCATCAGCTGCATGAGCCCGATGGCCCCACGGTGCGAGACCGCGCCCGCGTCGCCCGCGCTCTCCGCCCAGATGACGGCGCGCACCAGCTCTGCCGGGACGTTGTAGAGCGCAGCGGCGCGATCGATCTCGTCGGGCGGCGCGTCGCTGCGCTTCTCCCACCACCCGCCCTTCTTTCCCGCGGGCGCCACTTTGCGCGGCGAGGTGCGCGAGCGCGTCGGCGGCAGGTCCTCCACGTGCAGCACCCCGTCCTTGTCCGTCCAGGTGTGCAGGGGCGGGCGCGCCACGGACGGCAACGCGAGCAGGAACGTGGCGAGGAGCAGTCGGAGCATATTCAGAGTGGAACGATAACCCTCCGCCCCTCTGGCGGGCAAATGTTTGCCTGCTCTAACGGCCCGGCGGGGAACAGCGGCCACTCACCCATGAACACCCCACCTCTGTTATCTCTGCCTCCCATGCGCCACCAGCACGATTTCCTCGTCGTGGGAACCGGCGTCGCAGGCCTCTCGTTCGCCCTGCAGGCGGCCAGGCATGGGTCTGTCGCCGTGCTGTCGAAACGCGGAAGGGGCGAGACCAACACCGCATACGCCCAAGGGGGCATCGCCGCGGTGCTGGCACCCCAGGACAGCTTCGACCAGCACGTCCGGGACACGCTGACGGCCGGCGCCGGCCTCTGCCGGGAGGATGCGGTGCGGGTGACCGTGACCGAGGGCCCGGCTCGCGTCCGCGAGCTGATCGAGCTGGGCGCGGAGTTCACCCGCGACGCTACCCCGCTGGGATACCACCTCACCCGCGAGGGCGGGCACTCGCAGCGGCGCGTGTTGCACGCGGCCGACATGACCGGGCGCGAGGTGGAGCGGACGCTGCTGGAAGCCGCCACCCGGGCCGGGGTGCAGTTCTTCGAGGAGCACCACGCCATCGATCTCATCCTCGCCTCGCGCCTGGGCGCCCCGGAGGAGCGGGTGGCGGGCGTATACGCGCTGGATACCCGGGGCGGCGGCGTGCACAGCTTCGTGGCGCCCGCCGTGGTGCTGGCCAGCGGCGGCGCGGGGAAGGTCTACACCTACACGACCAATCCCGACGTGGCCACGGGCGACGGGCTGGCCATGGCCCACCGCGCCGGGGCGGCGGTAGCGAACCTCGAGTTCATCCAGTTCCACCCCACCTGCCTCTACCATCCGCAGGCGAAGAACTTCCTCATCTCGGAGGCGCTGCGCGGAGAGGGCGGCATCCTGCGCAACAAGGCCGGCGAGGCCTTCATGGAGCGCTACGACCCCCGTCGGGAACTGGCTCCGCGCGACGTGGTGGCGCGCAGCATCGACAGCGAGCTGAAGCGGCGGGGCGACGACTGCGCGTACCTGGACATGACACATCTGGGAAAAGCCTTCCTGGTGGAGCACTTCCCGCACATCTATACGACTTGCGTGGCCTTCGGCATCGACATGGCGGTGACGCCCATCCCGGTGGTGCCGGCGGCGCACTACGTCTGCGGCGGCGTCTGCACCGACCTCGCCGGGCACACCACCCTGCCCGGCCTGCTCGCGGTAGGCGAAGTAGCCTGCACTGGTCTCCACGGCGCCAACCGGCTCGCCTCCAACTCGCTCCTGGAGGGCCTGGTCTTCGGCCACCGCGCGGTCGGCGCGGCGCGCGAGCTGACCGCGGCATCGGGCAAGCTGCCCTCGGTGCCGGACTGGGATCCGGGCCGCGCCGTCGCTCCCGACGAAGGCGTGATCGTCAAGCAGAACTGGGACGAGATCCGCCAGCTGATGTGGAACTACGTGGGCATCGTGCGCACCGACCGGCGGCTGGCCCGCGCGCAGCGGCGGCTCGACAACCTGGTGGGCGAGATCCAGGAGTACTACTGGGGCTACCTGGTGGACCGCGACGTGCTGGAGCTGCGCAACCTGGCCGACGTCGCGCGGCTGATCGTGGCCTGCGCGCAGGAACGGAAGGAGAGCCGCGGCCTGCACTACACGCTGTCGTGGACGGGGCAGGGACCAGGCCCGCCCCGCGACACCGTGCTGGTGCGCGGAAAACCGGCCCCCTCGGCGTGGCCGCGGTGAGGGCTGCGGCGCGTCCCGCGCGCTGATCACGGCTTGGGATTGGGCGCCGCGTTCTTTGGAGGTCCCGCTTCCGCCGAGGCGGGCTCCTCGGGGCCGCCGTCGAGGCGCCAGTGGAACTGCATCTTGCCCAGCGCTCCCGCCGCCACCAGCTGCGCGTCCACCGGCGTGAAGGCCGACTGCGGGCTGGCCGCCACCCCTGGCGGCGCGGCGGGGTCGGGGAAGCGGACCAGGTACGCCACCGAGTAGTCGTCGATGTACGGGTAGAGGATGCGCAGCTCGGCGTTGAAGGGAACCTCGTAGCGGGTCACGCGGTCGGGAGCCTGCTCGCCGAAGCCCATGTTGAGGGCGAGCCGCCAGACCGACTCGCGCTCGTTCCAGTCGTTGGCGGTCTTGTCCGGGATGTAGACCACCGCGAAGAAGCTCGGCTGCCGGTACTCCGCGCGCATCCGGGCCAGGGTGACAGCGGCCTGATCGGGCATCTCCGCCCTCATCCGCGAGAGCTCCTTGGCCTGCGCGTTGACGAAGTCGGGCGAGAGGTACACCACGCGCACGAAGGCGCGGGTCTCCAGCCCGCTGTAGAGCGCCACCCGCCGCGTCCACTTCTTCAGCGACTGCCCGTACTCGCCCTCCAGGTGCGGATCGGGAAAGGGCAGCGTCCGGCAAGCGGTTGCGAGCGCAACGATTGCGAATGCAACGACTCCGCGGACCCTCACGGGAAGTCGCTCCGCACGAAGAGCGAGCGCAGCGCCACGCCCGCGGCCTCCACCGCGTCGCGGCCGCCCTCCTCGCGGTCCACCAGCGCCACCACGCCCAGCACGTGAAGGCCCTCCTGGCGGCAGCGCTCGATGGCCTTGAGGGTGGAGCCGCCGGTGGTCACCACGTCCTCCACCACCGCCACCTGCGCCGGCTGGGGGAGCCCCTTCTTGCCCTCGATCCACTGGCCGGTGCCGTGGCCCTTGGGCTCCTTGCGCACGTAGAAGGCCGGCAGCGGCGAGGCCTGCAGCCAGCTGGTGAGCGAGACGGCGCTGGCGATGGGGTCGGCGCCCATGGTCATGCCGCCCACGGCCTGCGCCCCGGAGAAGTGCGCGCGGATCTCCGCCAGCACCAGCCGGCCCACCAGGTAGTGTCCCTCCGCGGTGAGCGAGGCCTGCTTGGTGTCGATGTAGAAGTCGCTCTCCCTGCCCGAGGAGAGGATCACTTTTCGTCTCTCGTACGCGAGCTGGGTGAGCAGCTCCAGCAGCCGGTTGCGCTCGCTCATTTCCCCGCGGCCGCCCTCTGCGCGCCCCGCGCGCGCTCGTCCAGCCAGCCGACCACGTCGCGGAAGACGAGGTCGCGCTCCGGCTCGTGGAAGAGCTCGTGCAAGAGGCTGTCGTACTGCTTGTGCTGCTTGTCCTTGGAGGTGGCGTGCTCGTAGAACTCGCGCCCCGCCGCCGCATCGGCGATGGGATCGGACCCGCCGAAGAGGAGCAGGAAGGGCGTGACGAACTCGGTGGCGCGGCGCAGGACCGTCTCCTGGGCGGCGCTGTGCTCGGTGAACCAGCGCGGGGTGGCGATCTGCTGGTAGAGCGGATCGGTGCGGGTGGCATTCTGGATGGCCACGTCGCGGGTGAGCTGCTCTGGCTTCAGCTCGTTGCGCATCGGCAGGCTGGGCAGCACCCGCGCGAACATCCTGCCGGCCATGATCTTGAGCGGCGAGACCTTCAGCTTGAGCCGGAAGTACGGCGAGGCCAGCACCACGCCCCGTACCGCCTCGGGCTTGTCCAGCAGGTAGCGCGCAGCGATCAGGCCGCCGTGGCTGTGGCCGAGGAGGAACACCGGGGCGCCCGCGGCCTGCTCCTTGACGCGGGCCAGGAACAGCTCCAGATCCGAGAGGTACTCGCCGAAGCGATCGACGTGCGCCCGCTTGCCGCCGCTCTGCCCGTGGCCGCGGCAGTCCATCAGATGCGCGGTGTATCCGGCCTCGTTGAGGGCATGCGCGATCTCGGAATGCCGCCCCAGGTGCTCGGCATAGCCGTGCAGCACGGCGACGTGGGCAACCGGCGCGGGGACGCTCGACACGTGCCAGAAGAGCCGGACGCCGTCGCGCGCGCTGAAGAACCCTTCCTCGATGTGGGTCTGTGGCATCAACCTCGCCCGATGTCCGCGCCGCGTCGGGAAAAACCACGGCGCGCCCCGGCAGTCAAGGAGCCAGCGCCTTGAGCTTTCGCTCGATCTCCTCGCGCACGCGGCCGTCGGAGGGGTCGGCGATCCGGTCGGGCGGATCGATCAGCGCGTGTGTCCCCGGCCGCGGCGACTTCCGCGACGGCGGCAGGAGCCGCGAGAGCGCCGTCCGGAACGCCGCCAGCGCCTTGTCTTTTTGACCGGCGGCCAGCAGCGCGTCTCCCAGATGGCTGAGGATCACCGGATCTCCCGGCGCCAGCTTGTCGGCGCGGCGCAGCTCCAACAGCGCCTCATCCACCCGGCCCCGCCGCAGCAGGCAATAGCCCCAGGAATCGGCGATGGCGCCGTCGTCGGGGCGCAGCTCGACGGCCCGGGAGAGCAGCGCCTCCGCCTCGTCCAGATCGGCGGGCGCGCCCGATTCAGCCATCGTGTAGCCGACGAAGTTCAGCGCGCCGGAATGCTCGGGCTGCAGCGCGAGCGCCCTGCGCATGGTGGAGAGCGCCTCCTTCCGCCGGCCGGCGCGGTCCTGCGCGTTGCCCAGCGCGTAGAGCAGCCCGTCGCTCTGGGGATGAGCGCGGGCCGCTTCGTTCAGCAGCTGCACCGCGTCCGCGGTCCTGCCGGCGCGGTCGAGCACGTCCAGCAGCGCCAGCGCCACCCCTTCGTCTGCGGGATGGGCCGCGAAGAGCGCGCGCACTCGGCGCAGCGACTCGGATGCCTCGCCCGCCCTCCCCCGCGCCAGCGCGGCCTGCACCGCGGCGTCCAGCGCCAGGGCCTCCGGATCCGCGCCCAGGAGCGGCGCAGCGGCGGGCCTTGCGCGATCGGCGAGCCGCTTCTCCACCGCCTCGAACGCGGCTGCTCCCTCGCGAGGACGGCCGCGCTGCACCAGCGCCAGCGCCCGATGGAAGGAGAGCTCCGGGTGGTTGGGATAGAGCCGGAGCGCGCCCTCCAGGGCCGCCTGCGCGTCGGCGCTGCGGCGGGCCCCGAGCAGCGGCACCGCCACCCGCAGCAAGGCCACCGCCAGCTCGCGGCGATCGTCGTCGGCCGCGCCGACGCTGGAAGCATCGAACGCCGCTGCCAGCGCCATCAGCTTCTGTGCATGTGCGCGCGCCGTGTCGAGATCGCCGTCCTCCAGCGCGAGCCGCGCCAGGGAGGCCAGCACCTCCGGCGCCTCCGGCCGCTGCGCCAGCAACCTCAAGTAAAGGTCGCGCGCCTCGCCGTTGCGGCGCCGCGTCTCCAGCCAGGCGGCCTGCGCGGACAACACCTCGGGATCGGAAGGGAGCGCCGCCCGCGCCTTGGCGAATGCCTCCTCGGCAGCCGCGTGCTCTCGCCGCTGTGCTTGGGACCGGGCGACTGCCAACCATGCCGAGGCGGCCTCCTCGCGCAGCCGCTCCGCGTCCACCAGCGTCCCGCCACGCCCATCCTCGGTGTCTGCTTCGCGCCCCGCGCGCTCCTGGGCCTCGCGCGAGAGCTGCGAGATGCGCTCGGCGGCATCGCAGGCCCCCTCCATGTTTCCGGCGGACAGCTCCAGGCGCACCAGCTCGCGATACGCATCCGCGCTGGCGGGATCCGCGGCGATGGCGGCGCGCAGGTGGCCGCGGGCATCGTCCGGCTTCTCGCGCGCTTCGTCGATGCGCCCCAGCAGCACCAGCGCCGGGGCATGCCGCGGCTCGAGCGCGAGGGCGGCGTGCAGCTCCTCCTCGGCCGCCGCCACGCGCCCTTGCGCGAGCAGCACCTCGGCCAGCACGGTGTGCAGGTGCGGCGATTGCGGATCGTAGAGCAGCGCCTGGCGCAGCTCCACGGCGGCGGCGGGCAGGTCGTCGGCGTTCTTCGCCAGGAGCGCGTCGAGGTAATGGCGATAGGCCGGCGCGCTGGCGTGGCGATCGGGCGGCACGTCGGTGACCGAGGCCGCCTGCTCGGTGGCAGGCGCATGCGCGCAGGCGACGACCAGCAGCAACGCCCAGGCGGCGGACTTCATGGGCAAGCTGCCCCGGCGGTGCGGCTGTTGCAGGAGTCGCGGCCAGGACGGGTCCAGGCGGTGGAGGACGCCGGCTCGGGGGTCACGGGAAGCTGGACCGCGTAGACCCAGCCCGCGCCGTCGACGACGTAGGCAACCCCGAACGGGCCGCGAGTGTCGATGGCGGGCGCGACGGGTCTGGTTCCGCCGCTGAACGCGCCGACGGCGAGGAGCGTGGTCGCGGAGCCGCCGCCGACGACGTTGACCGCGCCGTCTGCCTGCACCACGAGCAGGGACTTGTCGTGCAGCAGCGTGGGGGCCGACCCCGCGACCGACCCGGAGTGCGACCAGGATGGCAGGCCGCTCTGCTGCGACCAGGCGAAGAGGTTGCCCTGGGCGTCGGCCGCATAGATGGAGGTCGAGTCGTACAGGGGCGTGAAGGGCAGGCTCGCGCCGGCCTGCTGCGCCGTGAAGCCGGAGGCCTTGGTCCAGCAGGGCTGGGCGCCGCAATTCGTGTTGAGGCCGGCGCGGTAGATTTTCTCGTCGGTGGGCTCGGTCCCGAAGACCGCGCCCGCGGGATCCAGCACGGCGGGCGCCGCGCTCACCGATACTTGTTGATTGAAGGCAGTGATCGTACCGAAGTTGAACGCCGTGCCGGACTGGTCGAGCGTGGTGAAGCCGGCGGGATGCGAGACGAAGACGCGGCCCGGCGCGGCGCTCACCCCCGTCAGGTCGGCGCCGTTGGGCGTGAAGAGGCTGGTGCCGGGCGAGCTGCATCCGCCGGCAAAGACGAAGAGGTTGGCCGACGCGGTGATGGCGTGCGCGGTGGCGACCACCACGGCAGCCTCCGCCCTGTTGGCGGTGGTGACGGCCGGGGGCGCGCCGAGGCTGACGTTCGGGAGGGTGCACACCACCGGCGCGGACGCTCCCGGGGTGACCAGCGAGAGGGTGCCGCTGCACCCATTGGCGCACGAGGAGCGCGTCGAGACGGCGTAGATGGTTCCGCCTGGCCCCAAAGCGAGGTCGGCGCCGGTGCTCACCGCCTGGGTCCAGGCCTGCGAGCCGTCGGAGGCAAGGGCCGTGACGGCGTTGGCGGTGCCGATAGCCACGGAACGCGCTCCGGTCGGCCCCGCGAGCAACACCGGCGCTCCGGTTGCGGGGCCCGGGAGCTGCCGCTTCCAGCGCCAGAGCGAGAGCGATGCGCTCCCGGCCGCGGAGACGGCATTCCCCGTGGCGTCCGCGGCGGAGGCGGCCAGTTGCGCAGTCACGGTACCGGCCGCGTCGGGCGCGGAAATGGCCGCAGCTCCGAAGTCCACCCGCGCCTTGAAGTGGTGCGTGCGGTTTCCGTTCGCGCAGGTGGACGCGCTTGCAGGAGGCACTTCCACGGCTTGCACGGCTTGGCCACCGGCCATGAGCGCCGGCGGCGAAACGACCCCGGCGCCGCAGTCCTTGACGTCGAAGGTCACGTCGGCAGCATCGTCGCGCAGCAGACGTGTGCTGCCTTGGCGGCCGCAAGAAAGGCCGCTGGCGCAGGCATCGGCCGGAGCCGCGCTCGCGTAGACAACTTCGAGTTCCGTCACGAGGGGCGGCACGCCGTCCACGGGCACGGAACCGTCGGCCCTGGCGACGTGGCCGAGCGCGTCGGTGGCAGTGATGGTGAAGCGCAGCGGAAGCTGCTTGTTCACCGCGT
>Ga0136846_1235878_pt1 | contig 10506 bp, 7 predicted proteins | sample HopSoiMetagenom2_FD_96841 | JGI IMG/M metagenome (GOLD analysis project Ga0136846, IMG submission 96841) | Grasslands soil microbial communities from Hopland, California, USA - 2 Assembly 2016 (version 4) | ecosystem: Environmental > Terrestrial > Soil > Grasslands | place: USA: Hopland... | reverse complement strand
AACAAAAACAGACCGTCGCATCCGTCTCAACGCCATCGCAAGCCCCTCTGCTCAACCCAAAATTTGCACCAGTCGAGATTGTGACTTCTAAGCCGATCCCGGATTCCGACGTCATTAGAACCGTGCCGAGTCAGGCGCTCATCGTCCGCACCAGAATTACTCTCCCTGAAATATCCGATGTCCAGTTGCTTGCCCTGTTCAAAGGGCAGGGTGCAGGTTTTGTCGAGGGCGAAGGCGGACGGCGATTTGTGGTGATGAATCCGAAAACAATGGCTCCCGCCCGGATCGAACGGCAGAGGAATATTCAATAAAACTGCCGGTTTTCGGGAAAACTTTCAATCTGGTCCGGATAAAGTGAGTTGGCTCGAGTTCAGCAAAATTACAAAGCGTTTCCCGGGCGTTCTCGCGCTGGAGGAGGTGAGCTTCGGCGTTGAACGCGGCGAGTGTCACGCGTTGATTGGCGAGAACGGCGCGGGTAAAAGCACGCTCGGCAAGATTCTCGCGGGCGTTTACACCGCCGATTCCGGCGAGATCCGTCTCGACGGCAAAACAATTCATCCTGCGAATCCATTGCTCGCGCGCAAACTCGGCATCGCGATGGTGCACCAGGAACTCGCTTTTTGTCCCAATCTTACCGTCGCGGAAAATCTTTGCCTTGGCGATCTGCCCCGCCGCGCCGGATTTGTGGATCACGCGTCCATGCGTCACCGCGCCGAAAAGATGCTCGCGGAAATCGAAGCGGACATTCCCGTGAACATTCCTATCGGCGAACTCTCGACCGGGCAGGAACAAATGGTGCAGATCGCCGCCGCCCTGGGCATCAACGCGCAGGTCATCGTCATGGATGAGCCGACCAGCTCCCTCTCAGCCAAAGAAAGCGAGCATCTCTTCCAGCTTCTCGGTGAGCTGAAGAAACGGCGCGTCACCGTGATCTACGTATCGCATCGCATGGAGGAAATCTTCCGCCTTTGCGATCGCGTCACGGTTCTCAGAGATGGGCGGCATGTCTCAACGCAACCAGCCGTTGAAACGAATCCGGAGAATATCATTCAGCAGATGATTGGCCGCGAACTCCTCCTAGCCAGGCCGCGACACATCGAAAAGAGCCTCGGACCTGAAATGCTGCGCGTCGAAGGCTTATCTTCTCCGGGTAAATTCCGGAATGTCCGTTTCACTCTGCGCGCCGGTGAAGTCCTCGGCCTTGCCGGCCTGGTGGGTGCTGGACGCAGCGAAGTGGCCCAGGCGATTTTTGGATTGGACCCGGAATCCACAGGAAAGATTTTCGTGCGCGGCGAACCGGTCCAAATCACTTCACCGCAGGCCGCGCTCGATGCCGGCCTCGGCTTTCTTCCGGAGGACCGCAAACGTCAGGGCCTTGTTTTAAGCATGAACTGCCGCGAGAACAGCACCCTCGCGGCGTTGCGTGAAGTCACCACGGCAGGATTTATTAATGTCGCTCAAGAACGGTCCGTCGCGGCTCAATTCGTGGAGCGCTTGCGCGTGAAAACGCCTTCCATCGATGCGGCCGTGTCGGGACTGAGCGGCGGCAATCAACAAAAGATCGCTCTCGCAAAATGGCTGGCCCGGGAGTGCCAAATTCTGATCGTGGACGAACCGACGCGCGGCGTGGATGTCGGCGCGAAGGCCGAGATTCATCAACTCCTGGACGAACTCGCCTGCAATGGAGTAGCGCTGCTCGTCATTTCCTCTGAGCTCCCGGAAATCATGAATCTGTCCAGGCGCATCATCGTTTTGCGCGAAGGCGTTCAGATGGGCGAACTCCAGCGCGACCAATTTTCCCAGCCAGCTTTGATGCGATTAATGGCCGGTGTGAGCGCCTAACAACATCTGCGGATGCTCTTGTAACGAGCATCCAGATGCTCAAGAAAACGTTCTTCCGCCGAAGAAGGCGGACGGTTTTCCGCGATGCCCAACGCGTGATCCTCGCAACAATTTGCCGCCACTTGCGTTTGCTCGGCGCGTTCCATATCCGCTTCGCCGGAAAGTTCCTTCATCAACGCGATCGATAGCGCCACCGCACCCGCCGCGGTTCTTAATGGCTTGCCTTCGACCACCGCATAGTCAGGCAACCACACCGGCTCACTTTCCTTCAGGTCTGCGGGCCGTTCCCGCGCGATGAGACGGTACCATTCCCAAATTGAAATCAACATCACGGCCGCCACCAGGACGATGAAAGCGGTTGCGACCACCGCGTCGAGATAATTGTTGAAGATCAGCGTGCGATTCTCGCGCAACGCTTTTTCAGCCTCCGCAGTTACAGCCGCATTCCCGCTCTGTCGGGCGGCAGCCACGGCTTGCACCAGCGCCGGAGTCTTTGCCTGCAATTCGTGAGCGGCGGTGATAAAACCAATTTTCGGATTGGCCGAACCAATCTTTTCGAAACCCGCCGTCATCGTCACCACCAGCAAGAAAATTAATGGCAGCAGCGTGATCAGCGCCAAAGACGGATGCGGATGACGTTGCATCGCCTCGCGCTTTTTGATATCTGCGAGCTGCATCTTCAGAATAATGGTCGTCGCCAGACAAAGCGCGATCGCGGCGAGCAGTTGGTTCGCAATACCGAACAACGGCCAGAGGGAGTTTATCCCCCCGTGCGGATCGCGAACACCCTGGATCAGAAAATATCCCCAGCCCGTAACCACCAGAACACTGGCCAGCAGATTCGCGCGAATTGACTTCGTATCTCCGAGCGGCTTCCAAATATTTCCGAGGCAATCCTGGAGCAGATACCGCCCCACACGCGTCCCGGCGTCCAGCGTCGTCAGGATAAAAAGTGCCTCAAACATGATCGCGAAGTGATACCAAAGCCCCAATCCAGCCCCTTTCGTGACCGAGGAAAAAATGCTCGCCATCCCAACCGCCAGAGTGGCCGCGCCACCCGTCCGGCCGAAGAGTGTCTTTTCCTTCACCTCATCCGCCAGCGCATGCATCTGTTCGGCCGACACACTAAAGCCTGCTCCCTGCACCTTTGCGATCGTATCCTGCGCGATTGCGTCCGGCGTCGCGCCCGCTCCTTTGATATTCATACTCAGGTAGACTCCGGGATCGAGCGAACACGCAGCGATCAATGCCATAATTGCCACCAACGATTCCAATAGCATCGCGCCATACCCAATGTGCCGCGAATAATTCTCGCGCGTTATGATCTTCGGCGTCGTTCCACTGGAAATCAGCGTGTGAAAACCGGATATCGCGCCGCAGGCAATCGTAATAAAACAAAATGGGAAAAGCTTTCCGGCGACGACCAATCCCGAACCATCAATGAATTTTGTCACAGCAGGCATTTTCAGTTCCGGCAAGATCGCGAATACTCCAAGCACCAGCGCAAAGATTGTCCCGAGCTTCATGAAGGTGCTCAGATAATCGCGCGGCGCGAGCAGCAGCCAGACCGGCAGAACACTCGCCGCCAGGCCATAAATAATGATCGACCAGCCAATCGTTGATTGTGAAAGGCTGAAAGTCTTCGACCAGATCGGGCTCGAATGCACGAATTGCCCGCCCCACACCGCCAGCAGCAGGAGCACAACGCCAAATGCGGATGCCTCCAGCACTTTGCCGACCCGTGCGTATCGCAGATAACCGCCCATCAACATCGCAATCGGAATGGTCGCCCCCACCGTAAAAATCCCCCACGGACTTTCCGCCAGCGCCTTCACTACTACGAGGGCCAGCACCGCCAGCAGAATGATCATGATTCCCAGAATCGCCGCGAGAGCGACGCCGCCGGCCAGGTTGTTCAATTCCTCCCGGACCATCTGCGCGAGCGACTTCCCGTCGCGGCGCATCGAGCAAAATAAAATAACAAAATCCTGCACGGCGCCGCCCAGCACTACTCCGAGAAGAATCCAAATGGCGCTGGGCAAATATCCAAATTGCGCCGCAAGCACGGGCCCGACCAACGGTCCGGGCCCGGAAATCGCCGCGAAATGATGCCCGAAGACAATCCACTTGTTCGTCTTCACAAAATCGCGGCCGTCATCGTGCACCTCGCAAGGGGTGGCCCGCCGGTCGTCCAACGTCAGAATCTTCGCCGCAATCCATTTTGAATAAAATCGGTAGCCGATCGCGTAACTGCACAACGCCGCCAGCAACACGTACACCGAACTGATCCTCTCCCCACGATGAAAAGCCAGGGTGGCGTAACCAAAGGCGCCGAGCCCCGCGACAAAAAACCACCAGATAATTCCAACGAGTTTGGTCATGCCCGCATTCTACGATTTCAGCGCTTTTGGCTCCAGAGAAAGAATTGTCCCTGTCTCAATCCGGCGAGATGCTTAACACTTTGCGCAAAGCAGCCGATGAGGTAATTATCTAGTGGTAGGAATAAACGATTTCTTATGAGGATTCCCATTCTTAGTGGATTAATTGACCGGCGGATACTGGTAAACTTTCGTCTCGATCCAGCGGCAGTGAAGAGGGTCCTGCCGCCGCCCTTCCGGCCAAAACTGGTCAAAGGCTACGCCATGGGCGGCATTTGCCTGATTCGGATCAAGGAAGTTCGGCCCCGCCTGCTTCCTGGATTCATCGGAGTTTCCTCCGAGAACGCCGCGATGCGCTTCAGCGTCCAATGGGACCAGGATGGCGAGGTCCGCGAAGGCGTTTACATTCCGCGGCGCGTGACCAACTCCCGTTTCAACACGCTCGTCGGCGGCCGCCTCTTTCCGGGCGTGCATCATTACGCCCGCTTTGATGTGAAGGAAGAACATCCCTTTTACGAAGTCGCCCTCGAAAGCGAAGATGCGGAAACAAAGCTCGTGGTTAAAGGCGTCGTCGCTGATCAACTGCCGGGCCGTTCTCTTTTTTCCAGCGTCGATGAAGCTTCTGAGTTTTTCCGCGCAGGCTCGCTCGGTTATTCCGCCACGCGAAGCGCAGGCGTTTTTGATGGGCTGGAACTCCGCAGTTTCAACTGGAAAGTTGCGCCTCTGGACGTCCAGCAAGTCGAATGCAACCTCTTGAGCGATGCGAGTAACTTTCCTCCTGGCGCGGCCGAATTCGAGTGTGCCCTGTTGATGCGCGCGATCGAACACGAATGGCACGGACGCGAGTCGCTTCACGCTCCCGAGCTTTGCTGCGCCGCCTGATCAAAGAAGGTTCTTCGGCAAGCGCAATCCGAGCAACGCACGGATATTCCGCCGTCTGAATTTCAGAAACGATCGCCAGTGAAGGGGCGAAGCTGCAATTCAGCATCACCAATGATCACGAAGGACTCAAATTTTCCGGCTCAATTCGCTGATTTTGCCTCCGGCTTCTCTTGCTTTTCCGGTGTCTCCGGACCGTTTTTCTGATCCTGAACCCATTGGCAGGTACATCGTCCCTCGACATTTTTGAGCCGTTCCTCGATCTGCGCCTTTTGTCCCTTTTCCTGCTCCGAACCCGCGTTTCCCGCTAACTGCACCACGCCGTTTTTCATGGTGATCTGCACGCCTTCTGCCGCCGGTCTCGGTTGGGCTCTCTCTTTTGCCAACTCCGCTTCACTGTCGCTTCGGCCGGTGATCGCCTGCTGCGCGGATCCGACCGCCTGATGAATTCGGCTTGTTTGTTCCTCCACATGCCGTTCCTGTTTTTTAAGCGTTGCCTCTGCCTTGGCCTTTTGTGCCTCAATCGCCGCTTCCGCCGCTTTTGCTTCGGCTTGAATCCGCTTTTCCTCCGCATCGGCCGCGTCCTTCACCTGCCGTTGCGCCTCCTTCGCCGCCGCTTCCACCTGCGCTTTTTTCTGGTCAGTTAATATTTTTATATCCGCCTCCGTGGCCCTTACCGGTTTTTGCGCCCGCTCAACGCACCCGACCATGAAGACGCACAACGTACCCGCCGCCAATATCCGAACCATAAAAACTCCTTCTCCTTCCTTGATGAGCCTTCCAAAAACTAATGGATTAACATCCACTACATCGCGCCCTTACCAACCCCGGCGCTTCGCGAAATGCGGGTAGGCCGCTCGCTCTTCCTCCGCTCAGAAAATCACCTACCGAGTGCTTCAATCGGCTATCGCTCAATACCCAGGCCACTGGGTAAAAGTTTCTGCCTGCATCAAGGATGCAGTGAAACAGGGAAGGCCCTGAATCAGTTCTCGCGTCATAGTCAGTCGCGTCCGGCGGCAGCGATGAAAGGTCTTAGGTCTTTCATCAGTTGACTGAACATTTCCAGGGTGACCTGTTGAGCGCCGTCGCTCCAGGCTTCGGCAGGGTTAGGGTGGACTTCAATGAGCAGGGAATCGGCCCCCATCGCGGCAGCGCCTTTGCACATAGTCATGACGAGGTCGGCACGACCGGCCCCCTGGCTCGGATCGACGACGATCGGGCAGTGCGATTCTTTCTTAATGATCGGGATCGTTGAAAGATCCAGGGTGTTGCGGGTGTAGGTTTCGAACGTCCGAATACCCCGCTCACAGAAGAGCAGATTCGGATTATCATTGGCTAAAATGTACTCCCCGGCGAGGAGCCATTCCTCAATTTTCATGGAAAGACCGCGCTTCAAAAGGACCGGTTTGCCCGTTTTTGCGGCGGCGATGAGAAGCTGGAAATTCTGCGCGTTACGGGTGCCAATTTGAATGATGTCAGTGTATTCGGCGATCATCTCGGCGTGGTCCTGTGAGAGGAGTTCAGTAATAATTGCGAGGCCGGTTTCCTGGCGTGCCTTGGCCAGCAACTTCAAACCTTTTTCACCAAGGCCCTGAAATTCATAAGGCGAGGTCCGCGGCTTGAACGCGCCGCCACGCAGCACTTTGGCGCCCGCGGCTTTCACGGCTACGGCCGTGGTCATGAGTTGGGTCTCGCTTTCCACGGAACATGGGCCAGCCATGACCACAAACTCTTTGCCGCCGATGACAACATCTTTGTTCACTCGGATCGTGGACGTCGCGCGGTGGGCTTCGCGGCTGACGAGCTTATAGCGCTTCTGCACCGGCATGACGCTTTCGACCTGCGGCCATGCGGTGAGGGTCTCAAGCGTGTGGTGGGTGCGCTCGTCGCCAATGGCGCCGACCACGGTGCGCTCGACTCCGCGCATCACGTGCGGCTCGTATCCGAGTTTTTTGATTTCATCGAGCACAGCCTGCTCGTCCTTTTTCGAAATGTTGGGTTTGAGAACTACGATCATATTTCCTTGGGCGACACCGCGCTGTGGTTTCAATAAAAAAGCCGCAGGCGATGACCTGCGGCTCGGGTTAAATTTTGAATTCTTTTCAAGACAGCCCGAAACGCAGGGATGGGCTAAAATAAAACGCCCAAAACTCGCTGCTAAATAGGCTGTAGTACCACTTCATTGTTCATGCAGAGCTTAACAAAAGGGCAGGAAGCGTCAATTCGCTTTTTCGGAAATCCGGGGAGACTTACGTACGGTATTTGTCAGGCGCAAACCGAACCGGGATTCAGGTCGCATCAATTCAAATCTCGAACAAAACTGTAGAGATTAATCTTAAGACAATATGCCGACCGAGAAAAGACACGAGGAGCTCTGCAACGCGTTTAAAGCCGAGATGCAGGAGTATATCAATGAAGGCTTCCGCGCGAACGACTGCTTTCCCTTTGTTTTCGCAAATCTTATCGAAAGCACCGGCATTGCAGCAACAGATCGCGCCGAACTCCGCCAGGAACTGATGGAGTGGACCGCAAAGATCTTGTAAGTGGCGAGTGTGACATGACCTGAGAGGTGGCTAAAGGTTTTAGAAAGGCACTGTGAAACATGCAGAATACCTGATAAGGACAAGGGTTTTGGAAATACCACTTGCGATCTGCCAGAAAATTTGTCCCGCCCGGGTCAAACAAGGGACGAGCCTTTATCGCACGGAACCGGCTGAAAAAGCCGCAGGAATTCACTTTCGCCGCAAGGACGGAATCGCCTAAAAGCTTTAGCGGCTCGTGCAAAAAGGGGGCTCTTCTCTTAAATGGTGACTAAATGGTGGGTTGGCAGGGACTCGAACCCTGGACCAATGCCTTAAAAGGGCACTGCTCTACCAACTGAGCTACCAACCCCCATGGGAGAGCGTCTTAAAAAACGCGCCGCGCAAACTAATACATGACCTCCGAGCCCGCAAGCCCTTGATTTGGATTCGGGTGTGATCATCCTCCTCGACCGACGGTCAGCCGATTTGGAAATCGGCGATACAGCAGGGTGGGAAACCTGCGCCACGAAAGGAAACGGCGTGACCTTTCGATCACGCCGAGCCATTTCCTTCCCGACCCTAATTCCTATACATCATAGTACAGGTGGAATTCATAAGGATGCGGCCGCAAGCGGATAGCATCATGCTCCTTCCGCTTGTTGCTGATCCACATTTCGAGGAAGTCCGATGTGAACACGTCCCCCTTCATCAGGAAATCGTGATCGTCCTCGAGGTAATCCAGAGCTTCGCTCAAACTGCCCGGCACCTGGGGAACCTTGGCCAGTTCTTCCGGTGGCAGTTCGTACATGTTTTTGTCCATCGGTTCGCCTGGATCGATTTTGTTCAGCACGCCATCCAAACCCGCCATGAGCAAAGCTGTGTAGCAGAGATAAGGATTGGCTGAAGGATCCGGCGGGCGATATTCGATTCGCTTGGCCTTCGGGCTTTCGCTGAAGGTGGGAATACGAATGGCCGCGGAACGATTGCGCGCGCTGTACGCGAGGTTCACCGGCGCTTCATAACCAGGAACCAATCGCTTGTACGAGTTGGTCGTCGGACTGCAGATTGCGCAGAGCGCCTTCGCGTGCTTGAGGATGCCGCCAATGTAATAAAGGGCCATCTGCGAAAGTCCCGCGTATTCCTTGCCCGCGAACAACGGCTTGCCTTTTTTCCAGAGCGATTGGTGGGTGTGCATTCCCGACCCGTTATCGCCATAGAGCGGCTTCGGCATAAACGTGACCGTCTTGCCGTGTTTTCGCGCGACGTTTTTGATGACGTACTTGTAGAGCATCATGTTATCGGCCGTTTTCACGAGCGTATCGAAGCGGAAATCGATTTCCGCCTGACCCGCCGTAGCGACTTCATGGTGCTGCCGTTCGATTTTGATGCCGAGTGACTCCATGACCAGCGTCATTTCGGTTCGGATGTCCTGTTGGGTGTCGGCCGGCGCCACTGGAAAATAACCTTCCTTGTGGCGAATTTTGTAACCGAGATTCGGCATTTCCTCCCGACCCGTGTTCCAAACTGCTTCTTCCGAATCAACGCTATAGAAGGTCCCGTTCGGCTTATGATCAAATCGCACATCATCAAAGATAAAGAATTCCGCTTCCGGACCGAACACCGCGGTGTCCGCGATGCCAGTGGATTGCAGGTACTTTTCACCGCGCTGTGCAATGCCGCGCGGATCGCGGTTGTACGCTTCCTTGGTTCCTGTTTCCGCAATGGTGCAAGTGAGGCTCAGCGTCGGCACCGCGCAGAAAGGATCAATAAATGCCGTGTCAGTATCGGGCATGGCGAGCATGTCGCTGGCTTCAATGCTTTTCCAACCCCGTATCGAAGACCCGTCGAATCCAAAGCCCTCGTCGAATACCTCTTCAGTCAGTTCGTTAATGGGGACGCTGAAGTGCTGCCACGTGCCGAACGTGTCGACGAACTTCACATCCACCATTTTGGCCCCCTGTTTTTTGGCCATGTCAATTACACTTTTAGGTGTGCTCATTTCTATGTTTTCTGATTTGCTGTTGGTTCAATTACGAAGCCGCCTCCACTACTCAGCAGAGGCAGCTTCGAAAGTTTCTGTATCCCGATTAAGCGGTGGCGTGATACGCCTCTTCTCCGTGCTCGGCGAGGTCAAGCCCGATGGTCTCGACTTCTTCGCTGGCACGCAGACCGACTACCGCCTTCACGATGTAAGCGATGACCACAGTTCCGACCAGAGCCAGAACGAGGGTCACGCCAATCGCTTTGAGCTGCTCGATCCAAAGGCCGCCGTTCGCCACTAAACCCGCAAGCCCGTTGGCCTTGGCGTACGAATTGGCGTCGGTGAGATTACTGTTGACGGAGGAAGTAGCAAGAATTCCCGTCATCAAAGCACCGAGGGTGCCGCCCACAGCATGAACGCCGAAGGTATCCAGGGCGTCGTCATATCCGAAGATTCCTTTGAGCTTCGTTACGGCTACGAACGGAACTGCACCCGCCAGCACGCCGATGATCATGCCGCCTTTGGTATCGACGAAACCGCAAGCCGGAGTGATCACCACCAGGCCAGCGACGATTCCTGAGCAGAAGCCGAGAATGCTCGGTTTGCCTCTGAACATGTATTCCAACGCAGCCCAAACAAAGCCCGCTGTCGCCGCGGCAAGCGTGGTGGTTGTAAACGCATTAGCAGCAACACCGTCAGCAGCCACCGCGGAGCCTGCATTGAAACCGTACCAGCCAACCCAGAGCATGCCGGTGCCGACCATACACAAAACCATGCTATGCGGGGGCATGGGTTCCTTCCCAAAGCCCAGGCGCTTGCCCAACAGCATGCAAAGCACGAGGGCCGACCAACCTGAAGACATATGAACCACTGTGCCACCCGCAAAATCGATCGCGCGGATTTT
>Ga0136846_1209065_pt1 | contig 10506 bp, 9 predicted proteins | sample HopSoiMetagenom2_FD_96841 | JGI IMG/M metagenome (GOLD analysis project Ga0136846, IMG submission 96841) | Grasslands soil microbial communities from Hopland, California, USA - 2 Assembly 2016 (version 4) | ecosystem: Environmental > Terrestrial > Soil > Grasslands | place: USA: Hopland... | reverse complement strand
TTGTTCGGCGCGTACTTCTCCATGAACCGTTCGCCCTTGGCGTTGAGGAGATGAGCGCCCTCGCCGCGGGCGCCCTCGGTTATCAGGAAGCCCTTGCCCGCCAGCGTCGTCGGGTGGTACTGGATCATCTCCATGTCCATCAGCTTCGCTCCGGCCCGGTAGGCCATCGCGATCCCATCGCCGGTGCAGATCAGCGCATTGGTGGTCGGCTTCCAGACCTGGCCGTTGCCGCCGCAGGCGAGGATCACCGACTTGGCCTGGAAGAGCTGCATTGAGCCGTCGGCGATGTTGCGGGTGACGACGCCGCAGCACTCGCCCTGCTCGTCCAGCGCCAGCGCAGTGCAGAACCACTCCTCGTAGCGGGCGACCGTGTCGGAGTGCTTCATCAGCTGCTCGTAGAGCACGTGCATGATCGCCTGGCCGGTGATGTCGGCGACGTAGTAGGTGCGGGCGGCCGAGGCGCCGCCGAAGGCGCGAGTGCCGAGCTTGCCCTCCTCGTTGCGGTGGAAGGTGACGCCGAGGTGCTCGAGGTGGAGGATCTCCTCCGGCGCCTCGCGGCACATGATCTCGACCGCGTCCTGGTCGCTCAGGTAGTCCGAGCCCTTGATCGTGTCGAAGGCATGCGACTCCCAGGAGTCGCCGGGATTGAGCGCCGCGTTGATCCCGCCCTGTGCCGCATTGGAATGCGAGCGAACGGGGTGGACCTTGCTTACGATCCCGACCGAGACGCCTTGCTCCGCCGCTGCCAATGCTGCTCGCTGCCCGGCGAGGCCGGCGCCGATCACCAGTACGTCATGAGTGGGCACGAGCGCGGACTCTATAGAGCCGAAATCCGAGTCCGCAGTCGGATTTCGGCTTCTCGCCAGGCGGTGCAACGCATTGCCCCTCGCCAGGGGGATAAAGCGTTGCACCGGAGGGATTTGTGGGCTGCCGCTCTACCATGGGGACATGCTCGGCGGTCGACCGATCACGCTCTTCCACATCCGCGGAATCCGCATCGCGGTCGACTGGTCGTGGTTCATCGTCCTCTTCCTGATGATCTTCTGGCTTTCCGACTTCTACGGTCGGGTCCTGGACGAGAGCAGCTCTTCTTCGGCGCCGTTTGCCCTCGCGGTTGCCAGCGCGCTTGCGTTCTTCGCCTCGGTGCTCCTGCACGAGTTGGGGCACGCCTTCGCCGCACGGCGCAACGGCATCGGCATATCGAGCATCCAGCTCTGGATCTTCGGCGGCATGGCGCGAATGGATCGGGAATCAGATACGCCTTCGACCGAGTTCAAGGTGGCGATCGCCGGGCCGCTGGTGACGCTGGCGATCGTCGTCGTGCTGACTGGATTCGGCCTGGCGGCGGTGGGCTGGGAGGAGTTCCGCCGTTCGGCCCTGGTCGAAAGCGGTACCGGTGTCTCCGGCTTCTGGGCGATGATCGCCTGGCTGACCTCGATCAACCTCTTGGTCCTCGTCTTCAACATGCTGCCGGCCTTCCCGATGGATGGCGGCCGGGTGGTGCGGGCCATCGCCTGGTGGCGAACCGGCGATCGCACCGCCGCCACCCGGATCGCCGCCGGCCTGGGACGTGTCTTCGGCTACATCTTCATCGGCGGCGGCCTATTGCTGATCGCCAGCGGAGACGCCTTCGGTGGAATCTGGCTGGCCCTGATCGGAATGGTGATCAACGGTTCCGCCCGCGCCGCCTCGATGCAGACGGCGATCACCGGCAAGATCAGCAACCTCTCGGTGGCCGACGTGATGGACCGCGAACCGGTCGCGATCCCCGGAGAGATCACTGTCGAACAGGCGCTGGACGAGTACTTCCTGCACTATCGCTGGCCCTGGTTTCCGGTGGTCGATGCGGCCTACAAGTTCCTCGGCCTGGTGGTTCGCGATAAAGCAGACGACGTCCCCGAGACCTCTCGCGCGACCTCGCACGTCTCCGATCTGCTCGAGCACGACGACGGCACCTTCCAGGTCCGCGATGACGCTCCGCTCGACTCGCTGCTGGCCAACAGCGCGCTGCGCCGCTTCGGCGCCGTGATGGCGGTCGATATTGACGGGCGGCTGTCTGGGGTGATTACGGCCGAGCAGGTCGGGCGGGCGCTACGGGACCAGTCGTGAGCCGCCGGGGGTTCCTTGTCAGGCCGCTTCGCGGGAGTTCCTGACAAGGAACCCCCGGCGGCTCAGGCCCGGGGCCTGTGGCGCTCAATTATTGAGCCGAAGCCCGTGCCCGCTGGAAGGGTTCCGAAGGCGTTGCCCCAGTCGCCGGAGAGACGCGAGGCGCAGAAGGCATCTGAGACGGCGGGGTCGCCGTAGCGGACGAGGAGCGAAGCTTGTAGGGCTATCGCCATCTTCTCGACGATGCGGCGGGCGCGGTGCTGGATCGTCTCTATGTCGCCGGGTATCTCCTTCCGCAGGGAAGACACATAGGTATCCAGCTTCGGTTCTGCGCCCGCTGCCTCCAGAACCTCGGCGAAGAAGGCGTCTACGGAGGCGGGGTTCTTGACCATCGCGCGCAGCACGTCGAGGCACTGGACGTTGCCGGAGCCCTCCCAGATCGAGGCAAGTGGGGCCTCGCGGTAGAGGCGGGGCAGTCCGGACTCCTCGACGTAGCCGTTGCCGCCGAGGCACTCGAGGCACTCGACGGCGTGGGAGGGGGCCCGCTTGCAGAGCCAGTACTTGAGGACGGGGTTGGCGAGGCGACGAAACTCGGTGGCCTCGCCATCAGCGGCGGCCACCTCGTCGTAGGAACGGGCCAGGCGCATTGCCGCGACCGTGGCGGCCTCCGACTCGACGCAGAGGTCAGCGAGCACGTTCTGCATCAGCGGCTGCTCGATCAGCTCGGCGCCGAAGGCGGAGCGGTGGGCGGCGTGGTTGAGCGCCTGCACGACGCCGGCCCGATAGCCGGTGGCGGCGCCGATTACGCAGTCGAGCCGGGTGTGGTTGACCATCTCGATGATCGTCGGCACGCCACGGCCCTCGTCGCCGACCATGCGCGCCCAGGCACCACGGAACTCGACCTCGCTGGAGGCGTTGGAGCGGTTGCCGAGCTTGTCCTTGAGCCGTTGGATCTGGAAGGCATTGCGCTCGCCGTCGGGTGTCCAGCGCGGCATCAGGAAGCAGGAGATCCCCGATTTGGTCTGGGCAAGCACCAGGAAGGCGTCGCACATCGGCGCCGAGCAGAACCACTTGTGACCGACGATCTCGTACTCGGCTCCCGGCCCGCCGCCATTGAGAGGGGTCGCGGTCGTGGTGTTGGCGCGCACGTCGGAGCCGCCCTGCTTCTCGGTCATCGCCATCCCGCAAAGGGCGCCGCTCTTGCGCTCGGCCGGTAGGGAACGCCCGTCGTAGTCGAGGGAGAGGAAGCGCTCCTCCCACTCGGCGGCCAGCTCGGGCTGCTTGCGCAGTGCGGGGATCGCCGAGTAGGTCATCGAGATCGGGCAGCCGACGCCGCTCTCGGCCTGCATCAGCAACATGAACATCGCGGCGCGGGCGACGTGGGCGCCGGGCCCCGGTTCGCGCCAGGGCATCGCGTGCAGGCCGTTGCTGACGCCGATTCGCATCAGCTCATGCCACGACGTGTCGAACTCGACCTCGTCAACGCGATTGCCGTAGCGGTCGTGCGTCTTCAGCTCTGGCTTGCGCTCGTTCGCCTCAAAGCCCCAGCGGATCGTCTGGGCTGATCCACAGATCGCGCCGAGCTCGCGAGTGCGGTGCTCGGCCCACTCTGCGCCCTCTCGCCGCAGGGCCTCCTGCAGTGGCCTATCGGCGTCGAAGGGGTTGTAATCCTCCAGCGGCGGAGCCTGGTTGAAGACGTCGTGAGTCCGCTGTGCGGTTGAGCGCTCGACGGTTGCCACACACTCATTCTCGCAGCAGGTTGGACTTCTGTCAGGCGGCTGCGCCCTCCGGCTGTGGATCGGGCCTGATCACAACGGTGTCGGCGACCTCGAGGACTTCGTCGGCCGGCATGTCGACGCGCTTGGCGTGCCGTCGCACCGACTCGATATCCGTCGCCTGGTAGATGCAGACCGTGCCCAAGGTTCCACCCGGCTCGCTGATCACGTAGCTGCGGATCCAGGAGATGTCGTCCGGGAACTCGCTTTCCGCGACCTCTTTCGAGCGCGCGGCGGTGGCCTCCAGCTCTTGCGGCGACTGCCAGGCCTGCTCCCTGCGGATCACATAGGTGTTCATCGTTCCTCCTCAGTCGACAATTACAGACAACCAGTCGGTAAAATACTGTCCCTCAATGGCAAGTGCAAGGGGACTCCGCGGGCGGCCCAGCGAGGGAGCCCGCAATGCCGTGGTCGACGCAGCCCGGAAGCTGTTCATGGAGCGCGACTACGCGCAGGTTTCGACCACCGAGATCCTCGCCCTCTCCGGGGTGAGCCGCGGGGCGCTCTACCACCACTTTCCCTCCAAGCGCGACCTCTTCCTGGCTGTCTACGAGGCGAGCGAGCAACGCATGATCGCTTCGATCGCCGCTGAGGCGGCGGGCGCGGAGACGCCCTTCGCGGCCCTGCTCCAGTCCGCCTGCGCATATCTCTGCCTCTGCGAGAAAGATGAGGAATTCCGCCGGATTGGCTTGGCGCAGAGCCGCGTCGTGCTTGGCTGGGAGGGCTGGCGAGTCGCCGCCAACGATCTGGGAATCGGTGTCACCCTTGCCCTGGTCAGTGCCGCCATCGACGCCGGGGAACTGCCCGTTGCCGATCCGGAGACAGTGGCGCTGATGCTGCTCGGCGCCCTGATCGAGGCGGCCATGCTGATTGTCGTCGCCGAGGACCGCGCGGCAGCCCGCCGGCGTTCGGAGCCGGTCATCATCGAGATGCTCGAAGGCCTGCGTCGATAGCATCGCCCGCCGCGTGGCAAAGATCTCCGTCAAGAATCCGATCGTCGAGCTCGACGGCGACGAGATGACCCGAATCATCTGGGCCTTCATCAAAGAGCAGCTGATCCTGCCCTACCTCGATATCGACCTGGTCTATTTCGATCTCGGCATCGAAAGCCGCGACGCCACCCGTGACCAGATCACCGTCGACGCTGCGAACGCGATCAAACAGCACGGCGTCGGCGTGAAGTGCGCGACGATCACCCCGGATGAGGCCCGGGTGGAGGAGTTCGGCCTGGCGGAGATGTACCGCTCCCCGAACGGAACGATTCGCAACATCCTCGGCGGCGTCATCTTCCGAGAGCCGATTGTGATTTCGAACGTGCCGAGGCTGGTGCCCGGCTGGACGAAGCCGATCGTGATCGGCCGTCACGCCTTCGGCGACCAGTACCGCGCAACCGACATGGTGGTGCCAGGCCAAGGCACGCTGACCCTGACCTACACGCCCAAGGACGGCTCGGAGCCGATCGAGCTCGATGTCTATGACTTCCCCGGCCCGGGTATTGCGATGGCGATGTACAACCTCGACGACTCGATCCGCGACTTCGCGCGCGCGTCGATGCGCTACGGGTTGGACCGCGGTTATCCGGTCTACCTCTCGACCAAGAACACGATCCTGAAGCGCTACGACGGGCGCTTCAAGGACCTCTTCGCCGAGGTCTATGAGAACGAGTTCAAGGCTGACTATGAGTCTGCCGGAATCACCTATGAACACCGCTTGATCGACGACATGGTCGCGGCGGCGCTTAAGTGGGAGGGCGGATACGTCTGGGCCTGCAAGAACTACGACGGCGACGTGCAGTCCGACACCGTTGCCCAGGGTTTCGGATCGTTGGGCCTGATGACCAGCGTCTTGATGAGTCCCGACGGTAAGACGGTCGAGGCCGAGGCAGCGCATGGCACCGTCACACGCCACTTCCGCCAGCACCAGCAGGGCAAGCCGACCTCGACAAACCCGATCGCCTCGATCTTTGCCTGGACGCGGGGCCTTGCCGCTCGCGGCCGTCTCGACGACACACCTGACGTTACCCGTTTCGGCGAGACGCTCGAGCGCGTCTGTGTGGAAACCGTCGAAGGCGGCCGGATGACCAAAGACCTCGCCCTGCTCGTTGGTGGGGGTCAGGAATTCCAGACGACGCAGCAGTTCCTCGGCTCTATCGACGAGGGCCTGCAGCGGGCGATGGCATAGCCCTTCTCTTCAAAAACCACGAATCCAGGAGATAGAGATTCCGTGAGCACCCCCGTGAAAGTCACCGTTACCGGCGCCGCTGGGCAAATTGGCTATGCGCTGCTGTTCCGCATCGCGAGCGGCCAGATGCTGGGCCCTGACACTCCGGTCGAGTTGAGCCTGCTCGAGATACCCGATGCCGTCGAGGCGGCCGAGGGCACCGCGATGGAGCTCGACGATTGCGCCTTCCCGCTGCTGCGGCGCATCGACATCTTCGACGATCCCAAGCCTGCCTTTGACGGCTGCAACGTCGGATTGCTGGTCGGCGCCCGTCCCCGCGGGCCGGGAATGGAGCGCTCGGACCTACTCGAGGCCAACGGCGGGATCTTCAAGCCACAGGGTGAAGCGATTGCCTCTGGCGCCGCTGATGACGTGAGGGTGCTGGTGGTCGGCAACCCGGCCAACACCAACTGTCTCATTGCGATGTCCAATGCCGACGGTGTCCCCCGCGAGCGCTTCACCGCGATGATGCGCCTCGACCACAATCGGGCGATCGCCCAGTTGGCAAATAGGCTGGGTAAGGGGATCTCAGAGGTCAGCAGGATGACCGTGTGGGGGAATCACTCGACCACCCAGTACCCGGACCTGGTCAATGCTCGGGTCAGCGGCGAGAGTGCATGGGATGCGGTTGGCGATCAGGCGTGGATTGCCGACGAGTTCATCCCGCGGGTGGCCAAACGCGGTGCTGCGATCATCGACGCACGCGGCGCTTCCAGCGCTGCCTCGGCGGCAAACGCGGCGATCGATCACGTGCACGACTGGATTCTGGGCACCCCGGAAGGTGACTGGGTTTCGATGGGTGTCGCCGCCGATGGTTCCTACGGCGTGGCGGAGGGCATCGTCGCCGGCTTCCCGTGCCAATGCAGCGGCGGACAGTGGTCGATCGTCGAGGGAGCCGAGGTGCCGGAGTTTTCACGCGCACGCATCGATGCCAGCGCCGCCGAGCTCCGCGAGGAGCGCGACGCGGTGGCCAAGCTCGCCCTCCTCTGAGCCGACCAAGCAATGAAAAAGCCGGCCCAGGTGGGCCGGCTTTTTCAAAGCGCTGCGGTTGACGTTAGGCGGGGTGGTACTCACGCCCCTTCTTCGTCACCCGACCCTCTTTCTCCATTTCACCGAGGACTCGGTAGAGATAGTTGGGTTTGATTTTCATCTGCTTGGCGATCTCCGACGCGGAGATGCCGGGGTTCTGCTCGACAAGCGCGACGGCCTGATCGGCACGCGTGCCGCCGCGGCGACGACGTCGGCGACGCGGAGTGGCAGTTGATGTCGAGGGAGACGCAGATGCAGATGCAGCCGAGGGTGCATTTTTACGAGGGCGACCGGGGCCACGTTTACCCGAGCCAGGGGGTCGGCCTGGACGTCGGGTGACGGTCCCGCCAAGCTCTGCGAGGGCGCGCTCGAGACGCTGGCGCTCCTCGTCAAGCTCGGCGAGCCGCTTCTTGACCAGGTTCAAAGCCTCGTCGAGTACGTTGCTGGTGCTGGGCATTTCCTTCCTTTCATCCCGTGAGGACTTTTGCCTCCCGGGTCGTCAGCTCCCCGGAGTGTGGCACAGTCACAGTGACAGTGACTATTCATATAGTCAAATCCATTGCCGACAGGTTGGCAATTTGAGGGAAGGCGCTCAGGCAGGTGGTGCTGAGGCGGCACGCTGGGCCTGACGCTCCGGTGAGATACGCACCACATTCCAGGCAAGGCCAAGTTTCTCCATCGTCGCGATTATCAAAGCCGAGGGGTCTATCTCCCAACGGCGCAGGCCATGCACCGCAGAGCGGGGGAAGGCGTGGTGGTTGTGATGCCAGGACTCGCCCAGTGACGGCAGTGCCAGCCAGAAGACATTGGTCGAGCGATCATCAGTGTCAAACCGACGCGTACCAAAATAGTGGCACACCGAGTTGACGCTCCAGGTGACGTGGTGGACGAAGAAAATCCGCACCAGTCCCCCCCATAGCAGTCCCGTTGCGGCGCCGGCGAGCGTGCCGCTGAGCGCATAGCCGGCGAGCGCCGGGACGGCGAGGCTTGTCAGTACCAGTAGGACGAACTGACGCGAGATCGCGCGCATGCCGCGGTCTTCATAAAGGTCAGCGGCGTACCGTTTCCAGTCGGCACGGCCCTGGGTGGACATAAGCCAGCCGGAGTGAGCGTGCCAGAGCCCGGCGAGAACGCCGCGCACGCCTCCGTCATGACCGACGTGTGGGCTGTGTGGGTCACCCTCTTCGTCTGTGTGGGCATGGTGCTTGCGGTGGTCGGCGACCCAGGAGATTGCCGGCCCCTGCACTGCCATCGAGCCAAGCACCGCAAATGTGTACTCAGTTGGCTTCGAGGTTTGAAAGGAGCGATGGGTGAGCAGGCGATGGAAGCCGACCGTGATCCCGATCGCGGTCAACAGGTACATCACTACGGCTATCTCCAGGTCCCGGGAGCTGACGAGCCGGTTCCAGAGCAGCACGATCGCGGCAAGCGTGGCGACGAAGGGAAGGACTACGGCGCCGAGGTTGGCGATCTTCTCGGTTTTGCTCATCTCACCCATCACGCCCCAAGGTATGTGCTTTCTCCCGATAAGAGTTAAACATCAAACCAGAATTTTGTTGCTATTTTTGTCATGCAGATGACAAGTTCTCTCAATTCAGAGCCCTGGAGACAGCTGCCGCCTACGGTCGCCGACCTGATCGAGCCCGAGCTGGCAAAGGTGACCAAAGAGATCCTGGCGACGATCGCCCGGGAGGTGCCGGAGTACGCGCGTCCGCTGGAGGGGAAATTCGGTCACGGAATCCGCACCGGTGTCGGCGAGGCGCTGAGTCAGTTCGTCGCCTTGATCCGCGATCCGGACGCGGGCCGCGAGCTGGGACGCGAGGTTTACCTCGCGCTCGGTCGCGGCGAGCTGCGTCAGGGCCGAACCCTCGACTCCCTCCAGGCGGCCTACCGGGTTGGCGCCAGAGTCGCCTGGCGCAGGCTTGCTCTTGCCGGGCGGCAGGCGAAGCTCGACCCCGAGGCCCTCAGTCTTCTTGCCGAGGCGATTTTTGCCTACATCGATGAGCTCTCGGCCGACTCCGTCGAGGGCTATGCCCAGGCCCAGTCAGAGCAAGAGGATCTCCGCCGACAGCGGGCGCGCGAGCTGGCTTTGCTGCTGATGCGTGAGCCCGCCGCCGAGCCTGTCGGCCTACGCGCCGCGGCAAGAGCGGCCGGCTGGAGAATACCCCGCACGCTCGCCCCTCTCGTCTGCCCTGAATCTGAGTTGGGACGGCTTGCGCATCGGCTTCCGGTCGACTGTTTGGTGACGCAGATCGACGAAAGCGGTTGCGTGTTGCTGCCCGATCCCGACGGACCCGGTCGCAAGGCCCAGATCGAGCGCGCCGTCGCCGGCAGGACGGCGGTGCTCGGGCCGTCCGGCGAGCTGACGCGGCTGCGCGATTCCTGGGAACTGGCGAAGAAAGCCCTACGCGCTCTGGAAGCAGGCGCGATCCCGGCTGACGGTTTGGTCCGGGCAGAGGACCATCTCGCCAGCTTGCTGCTCTTCGAGGGCGCTGCCTTGGCGGCCAGGATCGCTGCCCGCAGGCTGGCGCCGCTCGATTCGCTCACGGTGAAGTCGCGCGAGCGGATGCAAGAGACGGCGCTCGCCTACGTCCGCCACCGCGGCAACTCGGTTGAGATGGCCGTGGCCCTGCACGTTCACCCCCAGACGGCCCGCTATCGCGTCGCGCGGCTGCGCGAGCTACTGGGGGATCAACTCGATGATCCCGACGCCCGCTTCGAGTTGGAGATAGCGCTGCGCTAGCCGTTTTGCCGGCGGCGCGGCAGGGTGCGGAAGACGACGTCCCAGATCGGTGAGGAGACGCCGTAGCCAAAGCGATGGTCCTGGAAGTGGTGGCGCATGTGCTGCTCGCGCAGGCGCTTGCCGAAATCGGATTTGGGCACGAAGTGGTGCACGTAGTAGTGCGTGTAGTCGTAGAAGAGGTAGCCGGCGATGAAGCCGCCGAAGAGCGGGTAGGCCGCTGGGGTGCCGAAGAGCAGCGTGAAGGCGAAGAGGAAGAGGGCGGCGAGGGGAATCGCCACGGCGGGGGGCATCACCAAGCGCAACTTGTCGTTGGGATGGTCGTGATGGATGCCGTGGATGATGAAGTGCATGCGTCGTCCGACGGCGTTGTCTGGCTCCCAGTGGAAGACGAGCCGGTGCAGCCAGTACTCGGTCAGCGTCCAGATGCCGACTCCGCCGAGGCTGAGCAACAGCAGCTGCCAGGCGGCGTAGCCGCCGACGGCGCCGAGCCACTCGACCGCGAGCACGACCGGTACGAAGACGATCGCCGGTACGGCGGGATGCACGCGCGAGAAGAAGTTAAGGAAGTCGCTCTCGAAAAGCTGGGGCGATGCCGAGAGCTTGTCGGTTCGGCTGGAGGAGTCCATCCGCGGC
>Ga0136846_1219099_pt1 | contig 10507 bp, 9 predicted proteins | sample HopSoiMetagenom2_FD_96841 | JGI IMG/M metagenome (GOLD analysis project Ga0136846, IMG submission 96841) | Grasslands soil microbial communities from Hopland, California, USA - 2 Assembly 2016 (version 4) | ecosystem: Environmental > Terrestrial > Soil > Grasslands | place: USA: Hopland... | reverse complement strand
TCCGCCGTCGGGACGAGAAACAGATCGTCCGGCATCGTGCGATAGAGATCCTCTTCGAACTTCGGGAGCTGCCCGGTGCCCGTCATGACCTCGCGGCGCACGAGAAACGGCGGCTCGACTTCGACGTAGCCATGCTCGTTCGCATGCAGGTCAATCATGAAGTTGATCAACGCGCGCGCCAGCCGGGCGCCGCGACCCATGAGCACCGGGAATCCGGAACCGGCGAGCTTCGCGCCGCGCGGCAAATCGAGTATGCCCAGCTGCTCCGCGATTTCCCAGTGCGGCTTGCCGCCCTTCGGGACCGGTGTGCCCCAGGTGCGGAGCGTGGTCTGCTCGTCGGGAACGTCCGGCAACGGCGTATTCGGGACGAACAGCGCCTTCGCTTCCAGCGTCATCTCGATCTGCCGCTGCTCGCTTTCGAGACTCGTGATGCGTTCTCCGAGCTTGCGACGCTCGGCGACCACGGCGGACGACAGTCCGCCCGGCGACTTTGCCGCGAGCGCGTCGCCTTTGGCGGCATCGTTGCGTTCGGCTTTGAGCTGATCGAGCTGCGCCGTCAGGGTCCGGCGCTTCATATCGAGGGCTTCGATTTCATCGAGAAGGCGGGTGAGCGACGGATCTCCCCGGCGCGCGAGCGCGGCCCGCACCTGGGCGGGCGAGGCGCGCAGCAACTTCAGATCAATCACGTTGCTAACTGTGAGGCAGGCCTGGCTCGAGCCCGCGATAGCCGCAGTTGATGTTGGTGAGAATCTCCAACTTGATGAACCGCCCTCCCCCGGTCGAGGACGTATCAATCTCCAGCACGTGAAGCTTCGCGAAATAATTGTGAATCGGCTGATAATCGTAGGAACACTGCACAGAGCGCGAGTGCATCACCGCCACCGAATTGACCGTGAGCACCACCGCGCTGTCCACCTTGTAGCCACCCGTCGGCGCGATACGCAGCGAATCGAACGCGAGCGTGCTGAGCTGCACGCCCGACTGCTGCCCCAGCTTGAGGGCGCCCGTCGGCAACAGTATCGCGCGGCCCAAAGAATCGATGTCGAAGGCAACATCGAAGGCCGAGTTCTGATCGGTCCGCACGACCTGGCGGCTGACGATCCAGTACGCGGACGGCGCCGTGACCGGCGTGCCGGTCAACGCATAGACCCAGATCGTGTCGGTCCGATTGGGGACAGAGGCGGGCAGCAGGCCACTGACGTCGCCGCAAGCGGCGAGAGCGAGCGCGGCTGCCAAAACGGCGCTGAAAACGGAAAGAGATCGCATGGAAGTGCTGGACAAGTTACAGGGCAGCGTTCGAGTGGGTCAACCCACAGTGGCTGCTTGACTTCGATATTCCAAAAACCTACGTTGGCAGCCCTTATGGCCACCATCCGCGACGTGGTCGAAGCGCTGAGCCGCGCGAGCGGCGTGGACGCTGTTATCGTGGTGGGCCGCGACGGGCTGCCCATCGATTCCCGCGTGGCAAACGGCGTCGACGCCGAGAGTGTAGCGGCGCTGCTCCCGACTGCCCTCCGACACATGGCCCAAGTGGGCGATGCGGGAGGACGGGGCGAGTTCGCTACGGCGGTCATCGAGTTCAGCCGCGGCCTCGCGGTCGTCTCCGTTCTCCATGCCGACGCGCTGCTGGTCGTGCTCGTGCAGCCCGCGACCAACGTCGGCGCTCTCCTGTTCGATCTTCGACGCCACCGCACGGCCATCGCTGGCCTGCTCTAAGCGGACGGGTTGCCGGTGGCCACCGCACGACATCTCCTGGTTGTAGATGACGAGCCGCACATCGGACTCGTGTTGCGTCCGTATCTGGAGCAGCTCGGCTACAGCGTGAGCTTCGCGCGGACGCTCGGCGAGGCGCGCACGGCCCTGCGCGCCACGCCGGTGACCGACGGGGTATTGCTCGATATCCATCTCCCCGACGGGTCGGGACTCGACTTCCTCCGCGATCTGCGCCGACAGGGCGGCACGGCGAGCCTGCCGGTCCTCGTCCTCACCGCGGAGGGAGAGGATCGGGTCCTGCGGGAGGCGCGCAGGCTCGGCGCGTCACTCGTGACCAAGCCCTTCAGTCCTTCGAAGCTCAGCCATCGCATTGCAATGATGTTCGGCGATGCCGAAGACAAGCGCGGAGAGCCCCGATGAGCACGTGGGCCGCGATTCTCGCCGGCGGCTCGGGGACGCGCTTCTGGCCGCTGTCGACGCCGGAGCGACCCAAGCAGCTGCTCGCACTGACCGGCGATCGGCCGCTCTTGGCGCAGGCGGTCGGGCGACTGCGTGGCCTGGTGCCGCCGGAGCGCGTTCTCGTGCTCACCGGTCCCGCACTCGTCGAGAGCGTCGCGGCGACGGTGCCGGAAATTCCACACCCCAACATCTTCGCCGAGCCGCGCGCCGCATCGACTGCCCCCGCCCTCGCCTGGGCCGCACACTGGATCTCCAAACAGGATCCGAGCGGGCAGATGTTGTCGCTTCACGCCGACTGGGCGGTGGGGGATGACGGCGCGTTCCGCGCCGCTGCCTCCAGTGCGCTCGGCGTGGCTGCCGAGCAGGATGTGCTGGTCACCGTGGGTGTGAAACCGACACGGAACGAGACGGGCTACGGGTACATCGTTCCCGGCACCCCGAGCGGCGAAGCCCACACCGTGAAGCGCTTCATCGAAAAGCCGAGTCCCGCCCGTGCCGCGCTGTTACGGCGGCGTGGCGCGCTCTGGAATACCGGGTTATTCGCCTGGGGCGTCGCGCGGTTTCTCGGCGAAGCGGCTGCCTACGCGAGCGAGCTCGCCGCGGGATGGTCGGCACTTGCGAGTGACGATGCGCCACGATTTTTCTCGGCGGTCAAGCCCGTCGCCGTCGATGTGGCCGTGCTCGAGCGCACGACGCGTCTCGCGGTGGTCAGCGGCACTTTTCCGTGGGACGACATCGGGTCGTGGGACGCCCTGCTTCGCATCCGCAATCCCGATGCGAACGGCAATGTCATCGTGGGCAACGTCACGCTCGGCGAGGACGTGCGGAACTGCGTCGTCTGGGCGGAGGATGAGCACCTCGCCGTGAGCGGCATGCAGAATTCGGTCGTGGTTCGAGCCAACGGCCACACACTTGTCATGCCGACCGGACGCGCCGACCAGCTCAAAGCGCTGGTGCAACGGCTATGACTGCTTCTGCCGCCGCGCCTCACGCGCTCTATTTGCTCGACCCGGATCCGGGGCCGGCATGGGCACCGTTCGCCGGGGTCCGCCCGCTCTCCGAGCTGCGCGCCGGTGCGCACCTCGTGCGGGAGCGGTGGGAGATGTTCGTCGGGACGGAAGCGGCTGGAATCTTCGCGCTCCCGCACCTGGCGGGATTTCCCGAGCCTGGAGTGCCGCGCGTCGAAGCGCGGCGTCCCGTCAGCGGACCTGCGGTGATCGGGTCGTCGACATTCGCCCCGCGTGGTCTCGCCACGTCGTTGCCCAACGCGCCGGCGCGACTGACGCATCAAGGCATTACCGTCGGCTGGGCCGTCCCTGCCGGGACCACATGGGACGGCCCGCTCCCCAACGCGCAGGCGGTGGACGTGGCTGGGGTGCTGTTGCGTGGTGTGCACGACCTCGTGGGCTCACTCGAACAGCTGCTCCGGGAGGATGTCCTCAAGCTGCTCGGTGATTCTGATCCCGTACCCAAGGGCAGCATCGTGATCGGCGATCCCGCCTGGATTGTGGTGCGCGAGACGGCGATCGAACCCGGTGTGACCTTCGACACACGCAACGGGCCCGTCGTGCTGGAAAGCGGCGTCGAAGTGCGCAGCGGCACACGGCTGGAGGGCACTGTCTGGGTGGGCGCCAACACCAGGTTGGTGGGCGGCCCAATCAGGATTGCGGCGATCGGGCCTTGGAGCGTTGTGCGGGGCGAGCTGTCGACGACGGTTATCCTCGGCTACAGCAACAAGTCGCACGAAGGCTTCGTGGGCCATTCCGTGCTCGGCCGCTGGGTGAATCTCGGCGCGGGCACCATCACCTCGAACTTGAAAAACACGTATGGCCCCGTGCGGCTGGAGGTCGCGGGAACGACACTGGAAACCGGACATCAGTTTCTGGGTAGTCTAATCGGCGACCACGCCAAAACGGCGATTGGAACCCTGCTCCCCGCAGGTGCCGTCGTCGGCGCGGGCGCTAGCATCTTCGATGATGTGCGTGCACCCAAGTACGTAGCGCCCTTCGCCTGGGGAGGCTCCGCATCCGAACGGATGGCGCAACAAAAGTTCCTGTCGGTAGTCGAACGCGTCTTTCCACGGCGCCACGTGGAGGTGACCGATTCGATGCGGTCGTATCTGACACGCGCCTACGACTGGCTGACCCGGTGAGCGACGCGCCGCAGCGCTACCGGCGACTCGGGAAATACGAGCTGCACCAGCTCCTGGGCGAAGGCGCGATGGGCATCGTGTGGAAGGCGTACGACACGGTGCTGCGGCGCTACGTGGGGCTGAAGCTGCTCGGCAGCAGTTTCCGCAAGACGAAAGACATGCAGGACCGCTTCCTGCGCGAAGCGCGCGCCGCCGGCGCGATCCAGCACCCCAACATCGTCACCGTCTACGACCTCGGCGAAGCGGAAGGCCAGCTCTTCATCGCAATGGAGCTGGTGGAAGGGCGCGATCTGTCCGACATGATCGCGCTCCGTGATCCGCTCGCGCTCGAGCGCAAGCTCGACATTACCATCGAGGTGCTGGCGGGACTGCACTTCGCGCATCAGCGCGGCGTGATCCACCGCGACGTCAAACCGTCGAACGTGCGCGTGATGCCCGATGGGCGCGTCAAGATCATGGACTTCGGCATCGCCCGGCTGCAGAAGACCGATGCCACGGGGTCGGGGGCGATCGTCGGGACGCCGACCTACATGGCGCCCGAGCAGATCACCAACGGCGCGATTACGGCGGCCACCGACGTCTTCTCCGTCGGCTGCATGCTCTACGAGCTGCTGTGCTATCAACGTCCCTTCGAGGCCGAATCGGTGCACGGCGTGCTCTATCAGGTGCTGACGACCGAGCCGCGGCCGCTGCGCACCGTCGCGCCGTCGATTCCCGCGGCGCTGGAACGGGTGGTGGCGAAGGCGATGAACAAAGTGCCGCACGAGCGCTACGAGTCGGCCGGTTCGATGCTCGCGTCGCTCCAGGGCATCCGGTCCGCGCTGTCGAGCGCGGACGACGAAGCGACGCAACCGCTGGGGCGCTGGACGCCGCTGCCCCGGCCGGTGCTGAAGCTGATTACGCACGCGCCGATGAAGTGGCGCGTGGGCGTGCTGGCCGCGCTGGCGGCGGTGGTGATTTTGCTGATGTACGCGCCGAGTGCGCCCACCCCCGATACGAGGAGCGTCATCGCACCGCCCGCCGCTGCCGCGTCGGCGCCCACGACCGGGCTGGTGGCTCCGCTGGCCGCGCCTCCCACGGCCGCGCCCGTTTCGCTGGCGGTGAGCACGCGCCGCGATTCGGCGCTCGCCGCCCACGATCGCGCGCTCAACGCGGGCGCGGGCAAAAACAACGTGCCCGCCATGATCCTTGGCGAAACGATGTTCGAGGCATCGGATCAGGCGCTCCGTGTCGGCGATCAGTCGCGCGCGCTCAGCGGCTACGTCGAAGCAGCGCGGCAATATGTGCGCGCGCAGGCGGAAGCGCGGGCGATGGAGCGCGAAGCACAGCACATGGTCCAGCGCGTCTCACCAGTGGTCCAGGCCATGCCGACGGGTCGTGCGGCAGCCGATGCCGGCATCTTCCTGGCGCGCGCCGAATCACTGCTGCACGAGAAAGATTTCACGCTCGCGAAAGTCGCCGCTCAGAGCGCCGAGCAGATCGGGATCGACGCCGGGATCGCGCCGCCGACGCCGCAACCTCCAGAGAGCGGCCCTGCGATTGACGTCCTCCTCGCCGATCTGGGCCGCGCGCTCTCGAGTGAGCGCATTCCGAACCTGCGCGTGCTCTATCCCGGGCTGACGGATGACGAGCGCAAGGGGTGGGAGCAGTTTTTCCGCGGCTGGAATCAGATCACGGCGAAGTTCACCGTCGACGATCTCAAGGTGCAGGGCAACATCGCGAACGGGAACGTTCGCGCGATATTCCAGTATGTGCCCGCACGCGGAGGAGCCCCCCGAGTGGATCGGCGCCGGTTCGCCATGCGATTCGAACGGAAGGATGTCGGCTGGCGACTGGCCGCCGTCAGCGAGCTGAAGTAGCTACCAGGCCCGCTGGTTGGGAGCGGGCGCGTCGGGAATGATCAGGCTGTCGGGTCGCGCCGTCGCCGGGCCCACGCGTTTCAGGCTCGCTGGTTTCTCCAAGTCGCCGCCGCTGATGGTCAGCTTTGCGCCCGCCCCACCCAGCTTGATGCCGTAGACCTGCCACACGCCGTCGCCCAGCGTAATCCAGAGACTGTCGCCCACCACGCGCCACCGCGCGACGTCCGAGCCGAACTGCGCCGAGCTGTCGCTGCGAACCATGATGTGCCGGATCTCGTCGCCCGCGCGCGCCTGCCAGTCGCCCGTGAGTTTTACCGGCGCTTGCGCCGCCAGCAATGCGATCGCACCGACACCAAGAGTCGAAAACCGAATCATGAACCCAATCATAGTCACGCTGGAGGCGGTTGGGCAGCGGCGGCCGGGCTCGTGGCGGGAACGGGAGCGGGAAGCCCCATCTGCGCATCCGAGAGCACAGTCACCTGCCGCTCCCATTGCCGCATCATGCGGGTGAACGCCGAGCAGAGCTCCGAATCGAACTCCATGCCTTTTCGCTCGTCCAGGTAGCCGAGCGTCTTTTCGAACGACCAGGCTTCGCGGTAGGGACGCCGCGTGCGCAACGCGTCGTAGACATCGCAGACATGCACGAGCTTGCTTGCCTGATGGCAGTCGCGCGCGTAATGCAGGACGGGGTAGCCGCCGCCGTTGATCATGATGTGGTGTTCATACGCGACGACCACGGCGAGATCGAGCTCTTCCTCCACCTGAAGCAGGAGCCGCGCTCCCGCCGCGGGATGCTCGTTCATGAGCGCGCGCTCTTCATCGGTGAGTTTGCCGGGTTTGGTGAGCACCTCGATCGGGATCTTGATCTTCCCGATGTCGTGCAGCAGGCCGGCGATTCCGAACGTGCGCACGTCGCTGGCCGAGAGGCCGAGAAACTCCGCGAGCGCCATCGACAGCACCGCGACATTCATCGAATGCGTCGTGGTGTACTGATCGAATTCCTTCAGCTGGAGCAGCGGCATCATGATCTGCCGGGCGCCGCCGCCGTGCATGGCGACCGCCAGCGAGCGTACGACCGCCTCCGCCTCCGCCAGATGCAGCCCGCCACCCCCCTGCACCTCGCGCTGCAGCCAGCGAATGGTGTCGACCTCTTCTCCCAGCGAAAAGCTGATCGTGGCGGTCGGCAGCGGCTCCGCCGCGAGGCTTTCCTCGCCCTTGAGCCCGACCGCACCGAAGCGAATGCTGCTATGGCGCATCTGCCGCGCTTCCGTGCTGATCGCCGACAAGGTCAGGCGGGCCAGCACTTCCTCCAGAAAGCCTTCGAAATCTTCGCGCCCCACGCGATCCTCGAACTCCAGACGCTGGATCCCGGCCTGGGCCAGCCGTTTCCCCCAGTCCCACGCCTTCATCTCCCGCAGCGGCACCCGCCCGAACACAACCTCATCCCCGAGGAACGTGAACAACGGACGCGGATCGTCGGCCTGCAGATCGTGGAGCTGCTGATAGGCCAGATCGACGGCGCGCTCGCGGGCGGGATGGCCGTCGCGATACAAGGCCATCGCCGCCAGCGCCTGGGCGAACGTGCTCAGAAATTTCGCGGGATCGGCGCTCATCGTTTTCCTTTGGCCGACGCCGCCGCGCTCCGGATCTCTGGATCGCTGGACGCCGCCGCGAGCGCGAGCACAACCGCCGCGCGTGTGTCAGTGCGCCAACCGGACGCGAGCGCAATCAATGCGGCGAGCAGCTCGATGGATCGGTTCGCGAGTTTGGGACGGCCCAGCCAGGTGGTCCCGCCGTCGACCAGCTGCAGAAGCGCGGTCAGGGCGACGCTTTGGCGTACGCGTCCCAGGACCTTGATGGCCAGCACGCGCAGCTCGGAGGTGACCGCCGGATCCTGAGCCATCGCGGTGATCAGCGGCAGCGCCGCCGCCGGGCAGTCTTCGAGCGCCGCGCTGAGCGCGAGGCGCACGGTGCGCGGATCCTCATCTCCGAGAGCGCCGAATAAAGCACGCTCCCGCTCCGCGGGCACCTTGAGCGACAGCTTCAAGGCTTCGCGGCGGACCCGCGCGTCCTCGTGAGCGATGAAGGCGGCCGTCGAAAAGCCATCGGGCAGCGCGGGCAGCGCGTCGAGAATCAGCAGCAGGTTTCGCGTCACATACCACGGGATGGCACCCGAAAGGCGTGTGGCGATGAGCGGGCCGAGCTCGCGTGGCGCGTGCGTGAGCCGATCGAGTAATCCCCGGCGTGTCGTGCGGGACTCCGATACGCCCAGCACATCGAGGAGCGGCTCGAAGGCATCGACGGGCAACCGGGGCAGCATGCGATCGAGCGTCACAAAGTCGGGCGGCTCCGTGTTCGCGAGCTGTCGCACCACGTCGGGCGAGGTGACGCGCGTCCACAGCGGCGCGATATCACTGCGCAGCGGCGGGCGGGACGCGTCGGGGGATTCAGGGGCCTTCTCGTCGAGCATGTCGACCAGCTCGGCCACGTGATGGTCGGCCACCAGCCGCTCGACCGCGCGCCAGGCGCCGAAACCCATGGCTCCCGTCTCCACGGCCGTTTGCACGATGCGCAGCGGCTCGGCCAGCTGTTTGACGTCGCTGCGCAATGGAGTGGCGTGGGAGGCGGCGGCCATCTTATGCAGGGCCTGCCCGTACGCTTCGGGATTCGGGTCCACCAGCGACCAGCCGTGCAGCAGATCGCGCACCTGATCGCGCAGCGCTTCATCGGCCTGCACGCGGGTTTCGGGTGCGCCCTGCTCCGCGTGCTGTGCCAGCTTGGTCAACATGCGTACAAGCGGATCCGACACGGTCTTCTGCGTCGCATCCGCCATCGCGCGGACGATCTCAAGCACCGCGTCGACCGCCAGTCCGTGCGTCGCGTCGATGGCGAACTTGAATCGCTGCGCATTGTCGCCGCCCATCTCGATCAGCCGCCGCAGCGTGCTCGGCTGCAGCGCACCGACGAGCTTGGAGGTGCGCCGCCGCAGCGCCACCGCTTCGGCGCCGCCGACATTCTTCAGCTCGTCCGCGATCTGGAGCAAGTATCCCACGATCACCTGATCGTAGGCGGCGCTCTTGGGATGCTCGTCGATCGCTTTCGCGATCACGGCAGGCTCCGACGGAGGGGCATCGGGGTTGTCGATCGCCTCCGCGCTGAGGGCCGCGCGCGCCAGACCGAGCCACAGCTGGGCGGCGCGCACGCCACGCTCCTTGCCGGCCTTGTCATCAGCCGGCGCCTGACCTTCCTCCTCCAGCAGCTCGAGCTTCTCGTACGTCACCGGGTGCAGGCGCACGTGCTCCCAGGTCCGCAACCGCTCCGCGGGTCCTAGACCGAGTGGCTCGCCGCTCCGATCGGCGTCGATCGCGAGAATGCGAAGCACGTCGACCACCTCGGTGACGCGCAGCCCCCGGTGGAACGTGACCGCACCGAGATGATGGCGATGCAGGCGGTTGGCGAGCTCGGCGAGCAAGGGATTTTTGGGATCAGTGGCGACGCCCTCGATCACGAGCTGCTGGCGCGCTACCCCCAGCGCCAACGTGGACCGCTCCTCCAGGAGGTGCTCCGCACGCCGGGTGACGCCCGCCGCCGCGGGGTCCAGCGACGGATGGCCCTGCGGGTACATGGCGTGCTTATGGAGGGCAATCGAGAACTCAATAAGGAAGTCTGCCAGCTCCCGGGAGAGGGCGGTCCGTTCAGGCTGCTGGGGCGCTTGGCCGGGGGTGGCGGTCATGGGCTCCACAAAATAGCGAGTAGGCCCGTGCGGAAGCTCACTTTCGCAAAACGCAACAGCCCCGGGATTGTCTCCCGGGGCTGTTTTTGACTTCCTGTGCGTCTATGTGTCTCTGCGTCTAGCCTTAATACATGCCACCCATGCCACCACCGCCAGGCATCGGAGGAGCCTTGTCCTTCTCCTTCTTCTCTACCACGACGCACTCGGTCGTGAGGAGCAGGCCCGCGATCGAAGCAGCGTTCTGCAGGGCCGTCCGCGTGACCTTGGTCGGGTCGATGACACCGGCCGCAACCAGATCCTCGAACTTATCGCTCGCGGCGTTGTAGCCGAAGTTCTTGTCCTTCGACTCCTTCACCCGCCCGACGACAATAGAACCTTCCGCGCCGGCATTCTGCGCGATCCAGCGAATCGGCTCTTCGAGCGCCTTGCGCAGAATATCGACGCCGGTGCGCTCGTCCTCATCGGTGCCCTTCATCTTGTCGAGCGCGCGCTGGCCCCACAGGAGCGCCACGCCGCCGCCTGGAACGATGCCTTCCTCGACCGCCGCGCGAGTCGCGTGCAGGCTGTCGTCCACCCGGTCCTTACGCTCCT
>Ga0136846_1234514_pt1 | contig 10508 bp, 10 predicted proteins | sample HopSoiMetagenom2_FD_96841 | JGI IMG/M metagenome (GOLD analysis project Ga0136846, IMG submission 96841) | Grasslands soil microbial communities from Hopland, California, USA - 2 Assembly 2016 (version 4) | ecosystem: Environmental > Terrestrial > Soil > Grasslands | place: USA: Hopland... | reverse complement strand
GATACAGACAAACAACAATGCTTTCGAGCGGATGTAGCGATTAGTCATAGCCGTGTCTCCACATGAGAAAAATGCCGAGAAGAAGGGCCGGAAGCAACTGCCAGAACTTACAGAAGCGACCAGCGGGTCGGGACGGAAACGACAAACGGCGTTCTATTCAAAATATCCTGCAAGGATTAACAGTACCCACTGCTTCGGCGGAACACTATCTTGCTTAGTGTTGGTCTGGGGATCAAAGCCCGAGATCTTCACGCATTTAATCTTCCGGCGCCTGGCGAATGTCGCGTCAATGCCTCTATTCGGACTCAAACCCGCAGGTTTGCTGCAGACAATTTTTGAGAATATTGGGGCTGCTGTCGCGGTAATTGATTTACAAGGCAACTTCGTTTTTGCCAATCAGACGGCGCTCGACATGTTCGCGTTGGGAAGAAGCGACAGCCTGGTGAGATTTACGGACTGGCGTCATAACTATCAGGTTGAAGATTCTCTAGGGCGTGAGATTCGAGTGGATGACTCCGCTATTATGCGTGCCTTGCGGGGCGAACGCGTCGCATCGCAGGAGGTTCGCGTCAAATTCCCCGATGGGAGCACCAAATGGCTTCTCATCTGGGCCTACCAGTTCTCCGCGATGGGGCTCAGGGGAGCGCTGGCGCTGGTTCTGGACCAAACCGCCGAAGTTGAACTTCGCCGCGCCGCTGCACAACTACAGCGGATGGAAACGCTCGGCGTACTTGCGGCGGGACTCACACATGACTTCAACAACATACTCGATACTATTTCGCTAAACGTAGCTCTTGCCCAGCAGGAGAAGAATCCCGCCAAAGATGGGCGCGCCCGGCTGGAACAGATTGAAAGCGCCGCAAGAAGGGCTGCTGAACTGGTGACTCGGTTAATGCAGTTTAGTAAGACTCAAGCAATGCACATGCGAGTCGTGCACATCAACCAGATTGCTCGCGATGTTTTACGCTTGCTTCAGCCGTTGTTTCGCGACAACATCTTGCTGAAGGCTGATCTTTCCGACGGCATCCCACCAATTCTGGCCGATCCTTCGCAGCTCGAACAGGTTTTAGTGAATCTCATTGTGAATGCGCTGGATGCGATGCCCGAGGGTGGGGAACTCGAGGTTTCGACAGGAGTTGAAGATGGTGCAGCAGCGCGAACGTCCGACGCTGGTCTGCAGTCCGTCACTATCTCGGTTGCGGACACCGGCACCGGAATTCCTGAAGAACTGCACTCCAGTATCTTCGAACCGTTTTTCACCACCAAGCCTGAGGGCCAGGGCACAGGCCTCGGACTGTCGAGCGTCTATGGCATTGTGCAACAGCATAAAGGCAATATCAGATTAGAGAGCGCGGCGGGCGCCGGCGCAACATTTGTTGTTTCCTTTCCTGCGCAACAGGCTCTCGCAAGCACCGGAACTCCGGTGGCGTTTACCGGCGCAGCGGTCACCCGCTAAAACCTGCTCTGAATGAATGGAAAGTTTGGCGGCACCGAGTACGCCGGCACTATCGGCAGTTTTCATTGAACAAGTTGTTGCCTTTTTTGGGCGCTCTCGCGCGCTGCGACTAATTACAGTTCTCCGCAGGGAACTGCGCATAGTAGTGTTTTCCAAAAGGAACCTGCAATGACAGATAACCCATGGCGTAACGTTTATAGGGAGGCGCTACTCGAAGAAAACCCGATAATGGTCCCACGGCGCGTCGACGCAGCAAGCAAAGCAATTCAGGACCGCCTTGCCGAGGATCGTCAGCCTCTAAGCAAACGGGAATTCGATGATATTGATGGAGCCATCAGAATCCTCCGCTTCTTAACAAGACAGGCTGCCTGACCCTTCGGCAGCGGCAACCTGGTACCTGTCGGTTTTGCCAGTCGCAAACCTGAGTCTCACCGTATCTATTGGTGACTGGGATGCCTTTGTTGGAGAGTTCTCCTGGATCGATGGCCTCCACAAATCAGCAGCAGCGTCGAAGATGGCCAATCCCGACTTTGCTGCGGCAATGGAGAGTCGCCGATCGACTCTGCTGAAAAGGTACCCCTCTTGGGCCCCAAAAAGGTGCGCGGTGTCTTTTCACCTCTCACACGGCGCACCTTTTCTTGACCAAGAGAATCGATTTGCTGATCGGCTGCAAATGAGGCTAGGTGTGCCCGACATATTGTCGGAAAATTCTTCGGATCTTTGAAATCCTGATTTTCATTTACTGTCGGGCAGCTTGCGTCGAAGCCGCTCGGAAATAAACGTTCTTCCCGCGAGTGCTTCCCGGACAGCTATTAGAAGATCATCATCGATTCGGGATTTCAGGACATACCCCGATGCGCCTTGCGATAAGGCCTCCTTCGCAAGCTCCTCATCTTCGTGGACGCTCAGAATGACCGCTGGGGTATTAATTCCCATCGAACGTAAACGATGCAGGGCCTCAATTCCGGTTAGTCCTGGCATCGAAATGTCGGTTACAAAAATGTCCGGCTGGAGTTGGCAGATGCGTTCAACCAGAGCGAGGCCGTCGCTTGCCCGTCCGACGATTTCACACTCTGATTTCAGCCGTCGCTCGACCGCATCCAGAACTTCTGCAAAGTCATCCGCAATCACTGCGCGAACCCGGCGTTGCAACTGTTTAGATGAGGGCGATTCCTCGCCGCCTCTTTGGTTGCTCACTGGACCTCCATATTCCCCCCAGATATGGGACGCAGAACCGGCGACACTGTCAACGAGATCGCCGGATTCAACAACAAAATACTCTCGCCGGCTTGAGGCGCGCTCCAAATACTGTTCCCAGCAAGGCCTTCTACGATTTCTATTATCCACACTCTTGAAGATAAGTAACGCCCGCTGGGCTGAAATAAAATCTTCTTGCGCCATATTTTTTCGTGTGCTAAGCTTCCGCCTCACTTCGCACACGCGTGATGAGAACAGCGATGAACTCGCAGTTTACAGCTCATCATCTCTGGCCTGTATAAGCGGGTTAGATGCGGCAGTGATGAAGAATGGCCACTCATCAGTGAGCCCCGCCCCGACATCAAAGGGCGAAGCCTCTACTCGAGAGACAATTACCTTCCCCATCTCTGGCCTGATCGGCATTTCATCGCAACAGATGCGATTTTTGAGTGTCAGGCACGTGATTCTGTTCGTGTGAGATCGGACCCCGTCGTCCTGCAATAACGAACCAGGCGTCCGGTCCACTTGCTGAGCCGGGAGGCTGTGATGGCGGGCGTTTGGCAAATCCGACTGCTCCACACAGTTCCTCTATGTCTCGTGTTGGGATGCAACGCGTCCCTGCTGGCCCGTTATTTTACTTGGGCTCCGGCAGTCCGGTCGTCGCTCGTCGCGATGCCGGTTATTTCTGAAAAAACATTGCAGGCAACCGTTGATGGTAACGTTCCAGTCCACACCTCCGTATGGAACCGATACAACCGGTACATGTCCGTCGGAGTTCCGGTTGCGTTAGCGGAGGCTGCGCTGATTGTCCTTCTGCTCGTTCAGTGGAGACGCCGCAAGCACGCGCAGGCAGTGCTCGAACGCCGCTTTGCCGTGGAACGAGTCATTACCGAACTCTCCACCAAGTTAGTGGATTGCCTGCCGGATCAATTGGAGATCGAAATTCAGGCCGGCCTGCACCAATTATTGGAAGCCGAAAACGTGGACCAGGTTACGTGGTGCGCGGTCCCAAAAGACACGACGTGGAACACCCTCTTTGTTCAACGCACAGGCCCCGGATCGTATCCAGTTTTTCCATCTGAGTTGCCCTGGTTCATCCAGCGCTTGCTGGAAGGACAGACGGTCGCCGTTACCCAGGTCAAGGCTCTTCCGGACGAGGCGGAAAACTAGCGGCAATATCTCTCTGGCTTAGGGGTGAGGTCCATAATCGAGGTGCCATGCACGCTGGGAAATGGATCTAAGGGAGTGCTGGGGTTGGCCTGCGTTGCCGGCGATCGGCTTTGGCCTGAAGCTCTGATCAACCGATTGGTCGTGCTCGGAAATGTGATTGGAGATGCGCTATTGCGTAAGAAAAGCAGCGACTCGGAGCGCTCCAGCGCACAGCGTTTCCGCCATCTGTTCGAGGAGGCACCGGTTGGGATTGCGCTCGAGGATATCCATGGCAAGCTGCTGTTGGTCAACCCATATCTGTGCGCAATGCTAGGCTACAGCAAAGACGAAATTCTCGGGATGGAGTGCGATCAATTCGCCGATCCCGAAGACCAGGCCTACGAGCGGAAGTTGTTTCGAGAACTACAAGATGGGCGAGCGCAACAATACCAAATCGAAAAACTTTTCGTGCGCAAAGACGGCCGTCGGGTCTGGGGGCGCCTGAATGTTTCGCGTCTGAGTTTTCACGCTGAAAATGCTCCATTGGTACTGGCGATGGTCGAAGATATCACTCGCCGCAAAGAAGCCGAGGAGAAATTGAAGCAGGCACAAGCTGTCTTGCATGACCTTCCTGCGAGCCTGATCCAGGCGCAGGAGCAGGAAAGGCAGCGCATCGCTCGCGAGTTGCACGACGATATCGGCCAGCGACTCTCGCTGCTGATGGTACAAGTTGAGCAAGTCAACCGGGAATTGCCTGTCTTCCCGATGGAAGCCTATGGTCAGTTTGCGGAACTGCTTGAGGGGTTGGACGAGGTCACAAGTGACGTACATCAACTCTCTCATAAACTGCACTCATCCAAGCTGCAATATCTCGGCTTGAACGCAGCCCTGAACGAGCTGTGCCAACAAATTTCAGCACAACATGGCGTTATGGTTTTCCAACGCATGGATGATCTCCCAGATCTCACATCTGAAGTGCAACTCTGCTTGTATCGTGTGGCTCAGGAGGCACTGAACAATGTGGTGAGGCACAGCAATTCAAAGACGGCGTTTGTGCGACTGGCCGAGGTTGCGGGTATGGCTCGCCTGACCATCACAGATATGGGAAATGGATTTGATCCTCAGAGGACGGGCGAAGGCTTGGGGCTGGCCAGCATGCGTGAACGACTTCGAAGCGTCCAGGGAACTTTCAACGTAAGCTCATCGCGTGAGAGCGGCACCAAAATTCAGGCCGAAGTCCCTTACGAAGACGACCTAGGTCTTGCCAAAGCCGGCTGATACTCGGCGTGTTCGTTTTTTGGATCTCTTGCAAAATCCTCGCCGGAAGTGAAATCAGGGTGCACCGAATCGTCCTTATTTGGTTGGTGTTTCGAGGATTCGTCTGTAGCCTTCATCCCGTCCCGGGCTCACGCTATTGCTCAGTGTTATGCAATCCCGATGCATGCTCACGCACTGTATGACGAATTTCTCGGTTTCCAGACTTTCTGTTAATTCTGACAGTTCTGGCCTTCCTTCAACGGGAATCAAATGAAACCCGCGCCTCCAGCCGGGCACGTGGGGATATCAATTCCCTCACCGATCTCTCGGTACGAAACACTCGGCGGTGTTCGCAAACTGCATAGAGCCGCGTATGCGTCGCCTTCTCAAATCATCGGCAACCGCAAGCCATCTTAGACCTCCCGATAAAGACATGGTGTGGATTCAGGGTGGATCGTACTTGATGGGCTCAAATAGTTTTTATCCAGAGGAGGCGCCCGCTCATTTGACAAAGATTTCGGGTTTGTGGATGGACAGGTTTGCGGTAACTAATCGTCAGTTCTCTGCCTTTGTCAAAGAGACTGGTCACGTGACTCTTGCAGAGCGACCGCCGAAGGCAGAAAACTACCCAGGGGCGAAGCCAGAACTGCTCCGGCCTGTATCGGTCGTATTTCAAAAGCCTTCGGCTCCCGTTGATGTAAGCAATCACTACAACTGGTGGACAAACATCGTCGGCGCGGACTGGCGCCATCCAGAGGGACCTCACAGTTCGATTGAAGATCGTGCCGCGCATCCCGTCGTTCACATCGCATATGAAGACGCCGAAGCTTTTGCGCGGTGGGCTGGCAAAGAATTGCCGACGGAGGCCGAGTGGGAGTTCGCCGCGCGAGGGGGATTTGACTGCGCGACCTATTCGTGGGGAGAAGAGTTCACGCCCGGCGGCCGCTACATGGCAAATACCTGGCAGGGGGAATTCCCCTGGCAGAATCTGGTCAGTGATGGATACGAAGGGACCGCGCCGGTTGGGCAGTTTCCACCTAACGAGTTCGGTCTCTTCGACATGATCGGAAATGTGTGGGAATGGACGACGGATTGGTATGGCCCACATCATCCGAAGTCTAAAGCCTGTTGTGGGGGCAGCATCTTGAAGGGTCCAGATCGCGAGCAGAGCTACGATCCTCACATGCCCGGTATCATGATTCCGCGCAAGGTCATCAAAGGTGGTTCATTTCTGTGCGCGCCGAACTATTGTCGTCGCTATCGGCCGGCGGCGCGTATGGGGCAGCCAGTTGATAAGTCGACCTGCGATGTCGGAATACGCCTCGTTGTGCGAGTGCCCAAAAAGAGCAGGACCGTTTCTCTGAGCAAATTTCGCTCGGGTTCTGTCGCCAGAAGAATTCGACCAGTGCACCCGACCCGAGTCTGAGACAGTAGTCGGAATGCACTCACAGGTGTTGCACCGCAGCGATCATGATGTAGATCCAGATAGCAAAGAGGAACTCCATGGCATCTAAATTCACATCATCCGAACTCGCGGAGCGCGCAATTTGTAGTCATGCCGTCGAAGCGGTGATCTGGGGCATGCCCGCCGTTAACTTTGAACTCCTGTACCGTGCGCTGCTGCAGGCCAAGGGCGACTGGAATCAGATTGTCTATTGGTCGCAACTTCCCAACTGGAAAAACCAAACACTCACTCCGAATCCGGACACCGTCTATTTCTTCGTTTTTTTTAACACAATGGATGCAGGCCCCGTAGTGGTCGAGATACCACCAGCTCAACGCGGTTCCATAACCGGCGGCATCTACGACGCATGGCAGTCCGCGTTGGAAGAGGTGGGGCTAGCCGGAGTGGATAATGGCAAAGGCGGAAAGTACTTAATTCTGCCGCCTCGTTACAAAGGGAAAGTACCCGACGGATATATCCCTTTACAATCGCAAACCTATGCGGGCTTCGCGCTGTTGCGCTCCAACCTGAACAGTGACAGCGCCGCAGACATCAACCAGGCTGTTCTTTATGGCAAGCGGGTAAGACTATACCCTCTGACGCAAGCTTTCGATCTTCCTCAGACGACCTTCGTCGATGCGATCAACCTTGTATTCGAAAGTATTATCCACTACGACTACCGATTCTTCCAGTCACTCGATCACTTTATCCAGAGAGAACCGTGGCTGGAAAGAGACAAGGCGATGATCGATCAACTGAAGTCGATCGGAATCGAAAAAGGCAAGCCTTTCAGCCCGGACAGGACGACCAGGCAGATACTTGGAGAGGCTGCTGCCGAAGCTCATGCCAGGCTCGACCTCCAATACAAACGCGTCCTGTCGCGTCCGTTCCATCCCGCCAGTAAGTGGGCCGTTCCGGTGCCGTTAGAGGTCATCGCCGGATTGCAGACGCGGTTCGCAAACCCTGATTCCTATCCCGTCGAGGGCCGAGCCGTCAGCTACTCAATTGCTTTTTGTAATGCCAGGCATGTGGGCCAGTTTGATCTGATGACTATCGCGGACAAAGAAGGCCTACCCTTGCGTGGAGCGAGAACCTATTGTCTCAACGTGCCCGCGAATGTGCCAGTTGGTCTTTACTGGTCGGTGACAGCTTACGATCGCGCAACTCATGCGCTGATTCGCCATCTACCTTGGTCGAGTCGCTCCTCCCACACCCAGGGGTTTCGAGCCAACGCCGACGGCTCTGTGGAGGTTTACTTTGGCCCGGAAGCCCCTCATGGCAAGGAGTTCAACTGGATACCCACGAATCCCAGCGAGCAGTTCGAGGTGCTATTCCGCTTCTATGGTTTAACAAAAGCGTTCTTCGATATGACTTGGTCATTGCCGGATATGGAGCAAATGGAAGTCCCGAAAGTAAAGAGCGCCGCTTAGACAGAATTGCCTGCCGATTTGCTGGTGTGGAATTCTTTTATCCTTCTGTCGCTTTTCGCTCCTGGATATATCTGCTAAGCTCGCGTCCGCAACTTGCCAGGGCACGGCCACTATTTTAAGTGCAATTCTGGTGGTGCAGATCGGCGCTTTAGGGTTGGAACGAAAGTCGTCTGCGTGGCATCACCAGGTCGCTGTTCTGCTTGGCTCAAACGCATTTTCACTTCTTCAAATTCGGATGTGTCGACTTTGTACTGGGGTCTGGCCGGAAGCAGGTTATTGATTTCCCGCTGTATTCTGTCAATCCGGTGCACCATTTCCGGATGGCTGCTAAATGCCTTAGTAACGGGATCATCTGGGGTGCTTTCCAGGCTTGATATTCTCTCTAAGAATCCCGCGAGTGCTTGCGGGTCATAGCCAGCTTTGTACAGGTATTGCACGGCAAGAAAGTCGGCTTCGGACTCAAATCGCCTGGAAAATGTCATGAGCATGATTGGGGTTGCCACCGATAAGGCCTCGTATAAGGCCGAACCCAATGGCCCTCCGACAACCATCAGTGGAACTGAAACGAAATTCAACAACTGCCCACGGGTTCGCGAGCGAGCGGCATGGCATGCCGCAACGTGGGCAATCTCGTGCGCCATGACACCAGCCAGCTCTGCCTCATTGTCGGCGGCAAGAATCAGACCGTAGTTTATGAAAAAGAATCCGCCTGGAAGTGCAAATGCATTCACTTCATCGGAGTCGATGACCTTGAATGTAAAAGGCACGTGAGAATCGGAATTTCGGACGAGATACTGCCCTAGTTCGTTGATATAGGTCGTAATCAGGGGGTCCGTGATCAGTTTGGACACGGCCTCGACTTCGCTGGCAGAGTCTTTGCCCATCTTCATTTGTCGCTCCAGGGTGTACCAATTCCGAAAGCCCCGGTTGCACCCGACCTTGCGGTAGCCAATGGCCTCAATGTCGCGAATGCCGCCGCCACTTAATCTCTTCACGCCGGACAAATTGGAGTGCGAGGAGTCCGGTGGAATTGTGGTCGCTTGTCCGGCTGCGAGACAAATGCATACGCTGTGAAACAGTAGGTAAGATGACACGCTCAACACAGTTGCGCGGGCACGTGTAACCGACATCCAGGTAGACCTCATCTGTCGTGTGCTCTTTCTGTCTCTATCCGAAGTGTTGGGTCTTGCTGTTTAGATCTCGACGGACAAACTCATCCCTTTCAGGTTGGGGGCGGCGGCTGTCAAATGGGACTGTTAATTGTTTGAGCGGTGTTAAAGCAGGGACGTTAATGTTGGTGGTGGTTTGGAAAAGTATCAGCATTCCCGTTGTTCTAGGGTCCTCGTACCAACTCACCTGTAAGCAATCACAGTAGCCGGTGATCGGATGAGTTCGTAGCCTCGCATTAGATTGTCTTTCCAAAGTTCCGCAATCAATTGGAGGAGCGAACGGTGAATAAAGAAATGAGTTGCCGAATCCTGCTGGCGGATGATCATGATGTCGTTCGATCCGGCCTGAAAGCCGTGCTGAGCGCCGAAAGCGGCGTGACAATCTGCGGCGAATCACATGATGGAATGGACACCATTCAGCAAGCGAAACAATTGAGGCCGGACATTATTGTTGCGGACCCGTGGCTTCCACGAGCCAACGGGGTCCTCCTGACACGGCGCATTCTGGAACGATATCCTCGGCAAAAAATATTGATCTTCGGGACCTTTGAGTCTGGCGCCAATATTCGGGACCTTCTGAGCGCTGGAGTTCGGGGCGTGGTGCTGAAAAGTGATCCAATCTCAGACCTCACCGACGCGATTGCGGCTTTGCGAAATGATCGCACTTATTTCACTTCTTCTTTCGAATCGGTCATTCTCCATGAATACCTGCAACCGGTGCCGCTCGCCCCAACGGAGCCGTCAGATACCTCACTCACAATACGCGAACAAGAAGTTGCGCAGTTGCTTGCAGAGGGCAGCGTAACCAAGGAAATGGCTACAATTCTCGGCATAAGCGTTAAGACCGCGGCTACGCATCGCATGAACCTGATGCGTAAACTCGGAGTGCATAACCTCGCCGAGATGACCTTGTATGCCATCGCACACCACTTGATTGAAGTCCCAAAGTTCCAGGTGCTCGCAGAAGTAATAGAACTCAGACAAGGAACAAACCAGCATGCGGCCAAAGCTGCTGCTTGAAAGCAAGTTGCGCCGATGCGTCTCGATCACGCGCATGAGGTGACTTTGCGCTAAAACACTTGAAGTGAGGTGTAGTACGGGCAGCGCCTGGCAGGAGTCAGGGATAATAATCGGCAGCACCCTCGAGTGGTAGATTACAAGCGAAGAAAGGTTGATGTCAGGCGGCCCGCAATCCTGCAGTTGTGCTGGGGGCGCGCTCCGCATCGTGCTTTTCGCGCTGCTCGCTGAATAGCACACGATAAATTGCCCCTCCCGTGATTCCCCCGAACAGGGGAGCGACCCAGAATAGCCACAACTGACTTAGCGCCCATCCCCCAACAAAAATTGCCGGGCCCGTGCTGCGTGCCGGATTTACTGAGGTATTGGTAATGGGGATACTGATTAAG
>Ga0136846_1224059_pt1 | contig 10508 bp, 8 predicted proteins | sample HopSoiMetagenom2_FD_96841 | JGI IMG/M metagenome (GOLD analysis project Ga0136846, IMG submission 96841) | Grasslands soil microbial communities from Hopland, California, USA - 2 Assembly 2016 (version 4) | ecosystem: Environmental > Terrestrial > Soil > Grasslands | place: USA: Hopland... | reverse complement strand
TGACAGGAGCAGCATCAGTGGGTGCGCGGGTTGACTTGACTTAAACGTGTCACGCGACTGCGTGCGCGAGCGCCATACCCTCGAACAGAGGGCAGCTTCCTCCGTGACTCGCCCCACCTCCCCTAAAGGGGCGGCGCGGCAATGGCGTGACAAGCTGGGGGTCACTGGTTCGAGCCCAGTACCGCCCATTCGCCGTTCGAAATCCGGCACGCCTTTGGCGAGCCATGATGATGTCGAACGGCTCGTCTTTTCGTTCGCGGCGGCGACGGGCTCACCTCAACGGAGGAAGGGAGCTCAGGGTCGGTCACGCGCTGTTGTAAGCATGTGTGGCAGTCGCTGGACACGCTCCGGACGCCATTCACCGCCCAGCAGGCGCGAACGTGCGCGAAACGGCGCCCGGCTAGAGGCCGCCGGCGAGCTTCGGCCGGCGCTGGAGCGGCACGTCAGTGCTGAAGCCGAGGGCGTCGGCACGCTTCGTACCGCCCGCCGAGAGGTTCGTGTACCAGAGTCCCAACGACGGCCGGAAGATGGCGACGTCGGCTGTCTTGTTGTTGTCGTAGTACCCCGGGATCGGCACATCCCCGCTCTGGCCGAGCGTGAAGGAGAACCTCCCGGATGCGCCCTCGTACGGGCCCGTCCAGAGGCCGTTCGAAGGCCGGAAGACCACCGGGTCGGCGCGCCGGTCGCCGTTGTAGTCGGCGGGAACCGGGATGTCGCCCGCCTGGCCGTTCGTCGCCGTGTAGGTGCCGCCGCTCGACAGCAGCGCGTTCCAGGCGCCCGTGCTCGGGCGGTACGTCGCGAAGTCGGTCTTGCCGTCGCCGTCGTAATCGCGCGGGACGGGGACGTCGCCGCTCCCTCCGAGCATCTTGCCCTGAGTGCCGCCGCCGCTGAGGATGGCGAAGAACAGACCCGTCGACGGGCGATAGATGGCCGCGTCGGTCTTCTTGTCGCCGTCGTAGTCACCGGGCGCCGGGATGTCACCCGCCTGACCGAGGTACATCTGGATCACGATCTGGGCGGCGCCGGTGCGCGGCCCGTACCAAAGACCGGTCGACGGGCGGAAGATGACGGCGTCCGTCTTCCCGTCGCCGTCGTAGTCGCCGGCAACGGGGACGTCCGATGTTGCGCCGAACCAGATCTGGAAGGCTGCGCCGCCACCGCTCGCGGGGTCGTACCAGAGCGCGTCATCCGGCGTGCGGCCGCGATACAGGCCGCCGAGGTCGGTCATCTGGTCGCCGTCGAAGTCGGCGGAGTCCTGCGCCGCCCAGTTGTACGCGGACGCGCTCGTGGCGCCGGTGCCGGTCAGCGCAAGGGCCTGTGGGCTGCCCGCAGCGTCGTCGGCGATGGTCACGCTCGCCGTGCGGGATCCTGACGCGCTGGGCGTGAACGTCACGGAGATCGTGCACGAGGCGCCCGCAGCGAGCGTGCTCGGGCTCACCGGGCACGTCGTCGTTCGCGCGAAGTTGGCGGCGTTCGCGCCCGTAAGCGAGATGCTGCTGATCGTCAGGGCGGCGTTGCCGGTGTTCTTCAGCGTCGTCGACTGGGCGGCGCTCGTCGTGCCGAGCGGCTGCGAGGCGAACGTGAGGCTCGCGGGAGTCAGCGAGACCGCGGGAGCCGGCGGCGGCGGCGAGATTCCAGCCAAAGCATCCGCGCAGGCATTCCCGTGGTCGCTGTCCGCCCGGGCTGCCCAGATGAACGTTCCCTTCAGCCCGGCCTGCGCCGCGTACGTCGCGAACTGCGCGCAGCCATCAGCGGGAAAGGCGTAGTCGGTGATGTCGATCCCCATGATGAACTTGTTCGCGGGAAGCCCCTGATTGATGGTCGACTGCACGTCGGCCTTCATCTGGGCGACGCTGTCGCCGAAGGTCATCAGCTGGTACTGGTCGACGTAGGCCTGGCTCGGCGCGAGCCACGGCCCCTGCCAGTTCGTGATCACGTCCTGCGAGAGCATGAGGCCGGCGGCGTGAGCGGCGTTCGAGATCGCCTCGATGCAGGTCGTCATCGCCGGATTCGGCGGGCCGATTGCCGACCACGGGCCATCCTCGATGTCGAGGTCCACTCCGTCGAACTTGTTCGTCGTGGCGAAGTTGATGAGGTTCTGGACGAACTGCGCCCGGTTCGTGTCGTTGCAAGCGGTCCCCCAGTTGTTGTTGCCCTCGCCGCCGATCTGGACGAGCGTCTTGATGCCTGGATGCGCGTGCGCGGTCGCGACCCACTGCGGGACGTTGATGTTCTGGATGTTGCTCTTGTCGAGCGCCGGTCCCGCGGAGGTCGCCAGGTTGAACAGCTCGACCTGGGTGATGTCGTTCCAGGGGATGTTCGGAGACGGCGCCCAGCCGAGATCCACGGTGACGACCTCTTGCCCCGATGCCGAGGACGAGGCTGCGCCGGTGCCCGGAACGATCCCGACGATGACCGCCACGAGGACCGCGACGGCGCGCGTCGCCGGGACGAGCGGTCGACGCGCTCGCGGAGAGCGCAGACCACTGGCGGCCCAGGCGGCGGCCAGAATCACGGGTATGGCGGCGAAGTATGCGGGGGACATGGGCGGGGGACCCTGCCGCAAGCGAGTCGCAGACCCTATCGGTGGCTGCGGACGGTCGCCGCATCAGTCGTTCGAGTGATGTTCAGCGCGCCGAACGCACGTTCCGCGCTGCCGAAAGATTTCGTGCGCTTTTGCCAGGTACGTGCGCCGCGACTTCCCGATCGAAAACGTGAAAAGCGGCTTGAAAACGCGAAAGCACGGAAATTGTAAGCCTTCGCCGCGTTCGGATAGCCGCACCGACGGACACCTGCTGACCCGTTGTCGCACGCCTTGTGCAACTCGCATGCTGAATGCGTGCATCACCCGACGACCGAGGACATGACGAATGCCGAGTCAGCGATCGCCAGTCCCGGACGCTAGCACCGCACTGGCGCGCGCACTCGCGCGACGCGACCGACATCGCCGACGGCCACTCGGTCTACGCGTGGTCCCTTTCGCAGGCGTTGCCGTCCTCATCGGCGCCTCCGTCGAGATTTTTTTGCGCTTCGGCTTCCTTCCGCCGTTGGTCACACCCGCGGTCGTCGCGTTGCTCGCGCTCGAGTTCCTCTGGGCTGCTCGCCTGCTTGCGTGGGGCATCGAGCGCATAACGCGTCTGGCACGGCGGCTGGCCCGAACCTAGGGGCCGGCGCGCGGCGGCATCGGGTCTACGGGAGCCCCATGCCGGCGCAGGGGCTGCCGCCGCGCAAGTGGTAGTTGCCGTGAGCCGGGTCGACGAACAGCGGGTCCGCGACGACGTTGTCGCCGGCGCTGAAGCCGCCCTGGCTCGCGTCGATGTTCCCTTCGGCGCCGTTCCAGAGGCAGTTGCGTGTCAGCGTGTTGTCGCTTCCTTTCTCGCCCGGCCACCACGACTCGACGTTGTACTGGCGCGTCGAGTCGGCGATCACGTTGGACCGGACCACGTTGTTGCTCGAGGCTGTACGCGTGTCGCCCGCGAAGATGACGCCCATGCCGTTGCCCGCGATGACGTTGTGCTCTACGACTGCGCCTTGCGAGTCGGGGTAGATGTGGACGCCAAAATCAGCGGTGTCGGTGATGACGTTGTTCACCACGTGCGCATCGCGGGTGGTGTCGAGGTAGATCCCGTGATCCTGGTTTGTCGGCGGAAGCCGGCCGCAGCCGTGGATCCGGTTCGAGTCCACGACCGTGTCGTGGGCGATTCCCCACCGGTCACCGTTTCCACCGACGACCACGCAGATGGCGGTGTGGCGGTTCGTGATCACGTTGCGGCGCAGCACGACGTGATCGCCGTTGATCTGCACGCCGGGCGTCGCCGTCGGGTTCGCGCCGTCGAGTGTGAGGCCCTGCACCGTGACGTGGTCGCCTGTGATCTCCAACACGCCCACGATCGTCGCGTGCTGTTTCGGGGCACTCCGCAACGTGATCCCGTCCTTGCGGATCGCAACGTTCCCCCTGTAGACGCCGCCGCGGAGGCAACCGACCTGGTTCGGTGCGAGTTTCCGGATGAGTGCTACGACGCTGGTGCTCCGCGACGAAGCTGCGTATCGCGTGCACGAGCTCGCGTCGCGTCCGTCGGCAGCCAGCAGATCCGTGCCCACGACGGCTACCACGAGGGCCGCGGCGACGACGACGCCGCCGAGCAAGCGCTTGGACGGTGCGAGTTTCAAGAGCGCGAATCAGCCTAGCCCGTAACGCTTCAACGCTTGAATAGCGCCCCGGGCTTCCCTACAGTCGAATGCGCCGCCCACGCGGCGTTGCCCCTCGAGGAAGGACTCTTCGCTTGGACACGTATCACGTCGTTCTCTACCTGCACCTCCTGGCGCTCTTCATCGGGATCGGCGCCGCCTCGATCCTGCTCGTTTGCATCTTTCAGCTCCGCAGCGCGCAGACGCTTGCGGACGCGATCCCGTGGGGTCGGGTCGCCGGCAAGATCAGCCGCGCATTCCCGGTGGCCGTGTTGGGGCTCTTCGCGACAGGCGCGTACATGACCTCCGACCTCTGGACGTGGAGCACAGGCTGGATCTACGTCTCGATTGTCGGACTGGCCGTTGTGGCGGTGCAGGGGCCTTTGATCGCAGAGCGGACGGCGCACAAGCTCGGCGTCGCGCTGCGCGCGAACGGCCCGGGCCCGCTCGGCGAGCACGCGCGCCGGATGACGCGCCACCCGGGGCTCTGGGTCGCCGAGTTCACCAACGTGGCGGTCGTGCTCGGGGTCGTCTGGAACATGACCCAGAAACCCGGCACAGCGAGCGCCGTCGTGACCCTCGTGATCGCCTACGCCGTCGGTGCGGCTGCGGCACTCTGGTTTTCGCGGGCGCCGGCAGACGCGCCGGTCAGCGCGATCGAGCCGACCGGCTAGCCGTCGCCGCGGCGGCGAGGCTGCTGCAGTTTCCGGCAACTTCGTGGCGTCAGAGGCGTAGATTTGCCTTGACAGTCACCTCGATATCGCCAAGGATCCGACTATCCGAGAGGGGTCTCGGTGGTCTCTGACACCAACAAAATTGGAAGGGGAGAGATGCTGAAGACGAGTCTGCGGCTGGTGCTGGCGCTGCTGTGCATTGCCGGTCTGGCGGTCGCGCCTGCGTTCGCAGGAGACGGGGCAGGTGCTCCGGGAGCAATTGGCGGCTCTGCGAACGAGACACCGACGAGCTGGTTCGTGGAGCTTGCGAGCCCGCCGGCGGTGAAGGGCACCAGCAGGGCGAAGCTGAAGGCGGAACGGGACGCATTCAAGGCGAGCGCGGCCGCCGACGGCGTGAAGTACACCGAGCGCTATTCGTACGACTCGCTCTGGAACGGCCTCTCGGTCTCTGTCGCCCCCTCACAGGTTGCGGCCCTCGGCTCCGTTCCCGGCGTCAAGGCTGTCTATCCGGTCCACACCGTTTCGCTGCCGGACTTCACGTCCGAGGGCGGCGGCGGCGCCGACGCCGAGATGAAGAACGCCGTCGGGCTCACGGGCGCTGACATCGCGCACAACGAGCTCGGCCTCGACGGGTCCGGCGTGACGATCGCGATCATGGACAGCGGTCTCGACTACACGCTGCCCGAGTTCGGCGGCTGCTTCGGCGCGGCGTGCAAGGTGCGCGGCGGTTCCGACCTCGTCGGCGACTCGTACAATGTGACTGCCGGCCCGGCGTTCCAGCCGGTTGCGCATCCCGACGGCGACCCGATGCCGTGCGACCCGAACGTCGCCGACCGGGCCGAGGTGCTCGGTGCGGGCGCGTCGGATGCAGGCCACGGCACGCACGTCGCAGGCATCGCCGCGGCGGACGGCCACGGCACGGGCCAGGTGGTCGGTGTCGCACCCGGCGCGAAGCTGCTCGCCTACCGCGTGTTCGGCTGCAACGGCTCCACCGACACCGACGTGATGATCCATGCGATGGAGCTCGCCCTGGGCGACCACGCCGACGTGCTCAACATGAGCATCGGCTCGGCATTCAGCAACTGGCCCGAGTCGCCGGAAGCGGTCGCGGCCGACAACCTCGTCGACGCAGGGATGGTCGTCGTCGCTTCGATCGGCAACAGCGGCGCGAACGGCGGCCAGTTGTGGTCGGCCGGCGCCCCTGGCGTCGGACGCAAGGTGATCGGCGTGGCGTCGTTCGACAACACGAAGGCCACGTTGCCGTCGTTCGTCGTCGGCGGCACGTCGTACGGCTACAACCGTGCCGCAGGAGCGCTTGCGAGCGTGCCTCAGTCCGGCAGCGGCGAGATCGTCTTCACCGGCACGCCGGCGACGACGAACGACGGCTGCAGCGCACTCCCGGCGCACTCGCTCGACACGAAGATCGCGTTCGTGCGTCGCGGTACGTGCGGCTTCTACAACAAGGCGCTGAACGCGCAGCACGCCGGCGCCGTGGCCGTCGTGCTCTACAACAACGCCGCAGGTGCGCTGAACCCGACCGTCGCGCCGGTGCCGACCGGTGCGGAGCCGGTCATGATCCCCGTCGCCGCGATCACGGCGACGGATGGAGCAGCGATCTTCGCGAACCGCGCGTCGGCTCATACGCTCACCTGGACGGCGCAGACGATCGAGACACCGCTGGCGACGGCGGGTGTGATCTCCGATTTCAGCTCGTTCGGCACGGACGCCGAGCTGCAGCTCAAGCCGGACATCGGCGCACCGGGTGGTCAGATCTACTCGACGTGGCCGCACCAGCAGTACAGCGGTCACAACAGCATCAGCGGCACCTCGATGGCGGCGCCTCACGTGGCCGGCCTCGCGGCGCTCGTCCTGCAGGCGAAGAACAAGAACGTCTCGCCGGCGCGGGTGCAGACCCTGCTGATGAACACGTCGCTGCCGAAGGGCTTGAACATCGCCCAGGGAGCGGGCCTCGAGCCGACGTGGCGCCAGGGCGCCGGGCTCGCGCAGATCGTTCCGGCAGTGCAGACGCCGGCGTGGGTCACCCCGTCGAAGTTCTCGCTCGGCGAGGGCAACGGCGGCTCCGCCCAGCTGACGATCACGAACGGGGGCTCCACCGCAGTCACGTACGACCTCTCCCAGGTGACCACTATCGGGACGGGGCCGTCGACGGCGGCAGGAACGGTCTACCCGTTCAACTTCTCGTACCTGGTCGACACGAACACCGCGACGTTCAGCTCGCCCACGGTCACCGTGGGACCGGGCGGCACCGCAACCGTGACCGTGAACATCGCGGCCGGTGCGTGGCGCGACAGGTCGCTCTACGGCGGCTATGTCGTTCTGACGCCGCGGGGCGGCGGTGAGACCCTGCGCGTGCCGTATGTCGGCTTCAAGGGCGACTACCAGTCGCTGCCTGTGCTGACGAGCGCGAGCTGCGGCCTGCCGGCCGTGTTCAAGGTCAACGCGTCCGCGTCGGATGCGTGTCTCGGCGGCGGCATCCAGCGTCTCGGCGCCGCCGGCGCTTCGTTCACGCTCCAGGGCGCGGACGTGCCGATCGTGCTCTACCACCTGAACCATCAGGTCCGGAAGCTGACCGTCCAGGTCTACAAGGCCGACGGCTCGCCGGTCCATCCCGTCTTCAACTACGCGACGCAGCTCGACTATCTGCCGCGCAACTCGGCGGCGACGAGCTTCTTCGAGTTCGACTGGGACGGGACTCGCTCGCAGGACAACGGCGGCGGGAACGGCGACCATCGCAAGGTCGTCCCGAACGGAACGTACATCCTGAAGCTGAGTGTGCTGAAGGCGCTCGGCAGCGAGAGCAACCCGGCCGACTGGGAAACGTTCACCAGCGCGCCGCTCACGCTGGCGCGCCCGTAGAAACGGCGTCTGGGGTCTGACCCGACCGGGTCAGACCCCAGACCTCCAGATCAGCTCGACTTGCGGCGCGTCGTGCTGCGGCGCGTGCTGCTCGACTTGCGCTGGGTGGACGAGCTACCCGACGACGACCGCGCCGAGGCGCGACCGCCCTTTGCGCCGGCTCGGCGAACGGTCATGCGGCCGGTCCCGGAGCGCGATGAGCTCTTGCTCGTGCCGCTGCTGCGGCTCCGCGTCCCGGTCGAGCGCGACCGCGTCCCGGTCGAACCGGACCGCGTGCTCGTCGAGCGCTTGGCGGTCGACCGAGCACGGGTGCCCGTCGAGCGCTTGGCGGTCGACCGAGCACGGGTGCCCGTCGAGCGTGACCGTGTCCCGGTCGAGCGTGTGCCTGTCGAGCGGGAGCTCGTCGAGCGCGACCGCGTCGTGCCGGTCGCCCGCTTGCGGGCTGTCGTGCGGCCGCCCTTCGCGGCTGCCGCGCGTGACGGAGCCCGGCGGGTCGTGCTGCGCGAACCCGTGCTGCGCGTGCCCGTGCTGCGGCTGCGCGTGCCGGTCGAGCGTGTGCCGCTCGAGCGTGTTCCTGTCGACCGTGAGCGCGTCCCAGTCGAGCGTTTGCGCGTTCCGCTCGATCGCGTGCCGGTCGATCGCGTGCCGCTGGAGCGCGTCCCGCCCGAGCGTGTCCCGGTCGAGCGCGACCGCGTGCCGCCGGATCGCGTGCCACTCGAGCGCGTTCCGCTCGAGCGTGAGCTCGTGCTCCGTGACCGTGTGCCGGTCTTGCGCGAGCGTGTGCCGGCCGAGCTGCTGCGCGAGCTCGTCCCGCTGGACCGTGAGCGCGTGCCGGTGCTCCGTGACCGCGTGCCGCTCGAGCTTCCCGTGGTCTTCCTCGAGCGCGTGCCCGTGCTCTTGCGGCCGGAGCTGCTCTTGCGGCCGGACCCGCTGCCGGTGCCGGAGCGTGCGCGGCCGCCTGAGGACGAGCGCGAGCTGCCCGAAGACGAACGCGAGCCGGTCGATCGGGAGCGCGTACCACTCGACGACTTCGAGCTCCCGGACGTCGAGCGCGCGCGACTCGTGCCGGTGCTCCGGCTGCGGCTCGTACGGCTGGTGCCCGATCCGCGACGGCTCGAGCCCGATGAACCACTCGTGCCCGACTCGTCGTCGTTGTCGTTGTCGTCGTCGTCGGACGAATCGTCGTCGTCGTTGCCCATCAACTTCTTCGCAACGCCGACAGCGGCCGGAACCGCTACTCCGAGCGCAGCACCTGCAACCACCTTCTGCGTGGTCGACATGCCCTCGTCTTCGTCGTTGCCGTTTTCCTCGTTCATTCCTTCGTCGTTGATCGCCACATTTTCCTCCCGGGTCGGGATTGGAACCGATCTTGTCTTACCGCGTCACAAACCTGCGAAACGCATGGTTAGCCTGCGAAAAGTTGGATACATCAGGACCGTGGCGATCGCGACCACCGGTACCGCAGGCAATTACCTGCAGCGCGCCCCGAGCCCCTCGGGGCTCGCCGACGTGCTCGACGTGATCCTCGACAAGGGTCTCGTCATCGACGCATACGTGCGCGTCTCCGTCATCGGGATCGAGGTGCTGACGATCGATGCGCGCATCGTCATCGCAAGCGTCGATACGTATCTGCGCTTCGCCGAGGCCGTCAATCGCCTCGACCTGACGCAGACCGAGCTGGCGGGGTTGCCAGAGCTCCAAGAAGAGGGCGCCAAACAAATGACCGAAGGCGCGATCGAGGGTGTCGAGGACGAGGTGGAGCCGGATTCGCCCGCGGTGCGCAAAGCGCTCAAGGGCGTTGCGGCCGGCGCTGCCGCCGCAGGCGTCGCGGCTGTCGCGAAGAAGCTCGCGGATCGCGCGGGCTCGGGCGACGGGAACGGAGATGGCTCCTAAGGTTGCAAGGCGCGAAGCGCGGCGGCTCGGCGAAGTCGGCCTGAAGGGCTGGCGTCGGCCGGTCGCCGATGCCGCATCCCGCCCGCTGACGAAGGTGACGCCCATGTCGCGGGACGAGTTGCGCGGCTGGCTCGGCGTGGGATTCGTCCTGATGTCGAGCTGGTATCTCGGAAGCACGATCGCGCGTTTTCTTCGCACACGCTGACGAGGAGGAACGACATGAACGAGGGCACGACTGAGAAGTGGCGGAAATTCCTGTTGCCGGGAGCGGCAAGCGTGGTCGGGGCCGGTGCCGGTCTCGTCCTGACGCGGACGGACAAGCTCCGCGACGCTCTGCCGAAACTGAATGACGTCGGGATCGGCGATCTAGCAGACGACCTGCGCACGAAGGTGAGCTCGGTCGTCGGCGGCGGGGACTCGAACTCAAACGACGAGCGCTCGTCCGGCTCGGGATCGCGCACCCGCGCGACGCTCGAGGGCGACGAGCTCCAGAGACGCCTGAAGCAGCGCCAGGATCGGCGTAAGCAGCGGGCTGGGAGGTGAATCGGCGATGGCAATAGCGACGCAGGGAACCGCGAACAACTACTTGCAGCGCGCACCGAGCCCATCCGGGCTCGCCGACGTGCTCGACGTGATCCTCGACAAGGGTCTCGTCATCGACGCGTACGTTCGCGTCTCGGTCATCGGCATCGAGGTCCTGACGATCGACGCGCGCATCGTGATCGCGAGCGTCGACACCTATCTGCGCTTCGCCGAGGCGGTCAACCGCCTCGATCTCGCACAGACCGAGACGGCGGGGATCGACGAGCTACGAAACGGCGGCTCGGGCGGGAAGAAGAAAGCGGAGGGCGCGCTCGAAGGCGCCAAGGAGAAGAT
>Ga0136846_1213618_pt1 | contig 10508 bp, 10 predicted proteins | sample HopSoiMetagenom2_FD_96841 | JGI IMG/M metagenome (GOLD analysis project Ga0136846, IMG submission 96841) | Grasslands soil microbial communities from Hopland, California, USA - 2 Assembly 2016 (version 4) | ecosystem: Environmental > Terrestrial > Soil > Grasslands | place: USA: Hopland... | reverse complement strand
TGCGACGAGCCCACCGGCGACCTCGACCGCCAGTCGGCCGAGGACGTGCTGGCGCTGCTGCGCGCGCTCAACCGCGACCACGGCAAGACCATCCTGATGGTCACCCACGACCCGAAGGCCGCCGAATACGCCAACCAGACGCTGCACCTGGACAAGGGAACGCTGGTCGAGCAGGTCGCGGCCTGAGCCGGCGCAGGAGTCGCTCATGAAATACCTGCACCTGATCTGGGCCTCGCTGTTCCGCCGCAAGACGCGCACGATCCTCACGCTCGTGTCCATCGTCGCGGCCTTCCTGCTGTTCGGCCTGCTCGACGCCGTGCGCACCTCGTTCGCGGAAGCGGGCCAGAGCGCCAACGGCGCGCAGCGCCTGCAGACCGGCTCCCGCCTGTCGTTCATCCAGACGCTGCCGCAGTCGCTGCAGTCGCGCATGGAGCAGGTGCCCGGCGTCAAGACCGTCACGTACGCGAACTGGTTCGGCGGCGCCTACCAGGACCCGCACAACCAGGTCTTCAGCTTCGCCGTGGCGCCGAACTACCTCGACCTCTATCCGGAGATGTCCGTCAGCGACGCCGAGCGCAAGGCCTTCGCCGGCACGCGCACCGGCGTGCTGGTCGGCGAAGGGCTGATGCAGCGCTTCCACTGGAAGGTGGGCGACCGCATCCCGATGCAGTCCACCATCTTCCCGGATCGCTCGGGCAGCAAGAACTGGGTGTTCGACATCAGCGGCGTCATCCACTCCACCGACAAGAAGGCGGCGGGCTTCTTCGACCAGATGATGCTGCTGCACTGGACGTACTTCGACGACACCACGCCGTACAACCGCGGCCAGGTGGGCTGGTACGTGACGCGCGTGACGGACGTCAACCAGGCCGACCGCGTGGCCAAGGCCATCGACGCGCTGTCGGCCAACTCCGACCACGAGACGCGCACGCAGACCGAACAGGCCGCCACGGCAAGCTGGATGAAGCAGCTGGCCGACATCGGCCTGATCGTGACGTCGATCATGGGCGCCGTCTTCTTCACCCTGATGCTGCTGTCGGGCAACACGATGATGCAGGCCGTGCGCGAGCGCACGAGCGAGCTGGCGGTGCTCAAGACGATCGGCTTCTCCAGCACCAGCGTGCTGGCGATGGTGCTCGCCGAATCGGTGCTGCTGCTGCTGCTGGGCGGCGTCATCGGCATCGGGCTCGCCGAGCCGCTGATCCCGCTGATCAGCCACGGCAGCAACGGCATGCTGGCCCTGTCGCCGGTGGGCGCGGGCAGCTGGGCCCTCGGGCTCGGGCTGATGCTCGCGATCGGGGTGCTGGTGGGCGCGCTGCCGGCCTGGAGCGCCATGCGCCTGAACATCGTCGACGCGCTCGCGCGCCGCTGAAGGAGCCGCCATGAAGACCTGGATGACCCTCCTGTTGCTGCTGTTCCTGGCCGTGGTGCTGGGCGTGTGGATCGCGCTGCCCTGGCAGGGCGCACTGGTGCTGACCGTGTTGCTGGCGCTGTGGCTGGGGCTGACGCGACCCGGACGCCGCGCCCTGTCGGTGGCCGGCGTCGGCATCAGCACGCTGGGCCAGCGGCTGGGCTCGTCGGCCGTGATCGTCGTGGGCATCGCCGGCGTCGTGGGCGTGCTGGTGGCCATGCTGGCGATGGCCGAGGGCTACGCCGAGACGCTGCGCAAGACCGGCAGCCTCGACACCGCCATCGTGCTGCGCGGCGCCTCGGCGGCCGAGGTGATGTCGGGGCTCGACCGCGACAGCATCGTGCAGATCGCGCAGACGGCCGGCATCGCGCGCGACGCCAAGGGCGAGCCGCTGGCCTCGCCCGAGACCGTCGTCGCGGCCAACCTGCCGCTCAAGGGCGGCAGCGCCGACGACGAGGGCAGCGTGCAGCTGCGCGGCGTCGGGGCCGAGGTCTGGGCGGTGCGGCCGCAGGTGCGCATCGTCGACGGTCGCCGCTTCACCCCGGGCCTGCGCGAGCTGATCGTGGGCCGTGGCGCCGCCAGGCAGTTCGCCGGGCTGGTGCCTGGCCAGCCGATCCGCCTCGGCAGCCAGACCTGGACCGTGGCCGGCGTGTTCGCCAGCGGCGACGCGCTGGAGTCCGAGATCTGGGGCGACGCCAACGTCGTGGCCGAGACCTACGAGCGCGGCAGCAGCCGCAACTCGGTCACGGTGCGACTGGCGGATGCGAACGGGTTCAAGCCCTTCAAGGCCGCGCTCGAGGCCAACCCGCAGCTCAAGATCGACGCCAGCACGACGCTGGACTACTTCAGCAAGCAGTCCGAAGGCACGGCCACCGTGATCCGCATCATCGGCATCGTCGTGGGCACGATCATGGCGATCGGGGCGATGTTCGGCGCGCTCAACACGATGTTCGCCGCCGTCGCGGCACGCGCGCGCGAGATCGCCACGCTGCGCGCGATCGGCTTCGCCGGCCTGCCGGTCGTCGTGGCCATCCTGCTCGAGACGATGCTGCTCGCGCTGGCCGGCGGCGTCCTCGGCGGGGCGCTCGCCTGGCTCCTGTTCAACGGCTACGGCGCCTCCACGATGGCGGCCGGCTCGGTCGGCAAGCTCAGCTTCGAGCTTCACGTGACCGCGGGCGTGCTCTGGCAGGGCCTGAAGTGGGCCCTGGCCATCGGCTTCATCGGGGGCCTGTTCCCGGCGGTGCGGGCCGCGACGATGCCCGTGACCGCCGCGCTGCGCGAGCTGTGATGCCGTGGGCGCGCCCGTCGCGCCCCGGGCTCAGCCTCTCAGCACCGAGCCGATCAGCGCCACGCACACGCTCAGCAGCACGGCCATCCCCGGGATGACCAGCGGCAGCAGGTGGATCGGGCGCAGGCGCGCCCGCATCGGGTGGTCGTTGAGCCGGTGCGACTCGGCGTCGAAATGCGCCGGGTGCGGCGCGAACACGTGCGCCACGCCGTCGCTCCAGCGGTGCAGCGTGGCGGGGATGGAAGAAGCGTGCATGGCAGGAGCTCCTCGAGGAGGCGGCACCGCGATGGCAAGGGCAGGAACCGGCCCCGCGCGCCGCCACCGTGCCCATGGACGGCGTGCCTGTCTCGGCCAATGTGATCCCGTCCGCGCCGCGGCGCAAGGGCGTGCGCAATGCATGCGACGGGCGCGCGGGTATCGCGCCAGCGTTGATGCGGCAGGATGGCGGACGGCCCGTGCGCGACGGGCGTCCCAGCGCGTCCCGCGGCGCCAGCGATGTGGCAGCGCAGCATCGCGCGCGACATCGAGCGAGAGGCCTGCAAGGCGCAGATGCTCGCCGTGCCAGAGGCCAAGCGCCTCGAGTCGGGCCGACAATTCATGTCGGCGCACAACCGGCGCCTGTTGCGCGAGCAGGCCGCCATGAGCGCGACGGACGATCACCAGGGCGCGTTCCCGGCCGATTTCGTCGATGACTTCAACGAGCCGGGGCCGGACGACGATTTCGAGTTCGGCATCGACTACCGGGCCGGCGGCGCCAGCCACTGCGACTTCCGTTTCTCGCGATGGCCACCCGACCCGGCGTGAGCCGAGGGCCGCCGAGGCCGTTCAGCCGCGGCCGACGAACGGCATCTTCGTGGCCATGAGGGTCATGAACTGCACGTTGGCGTCGAGCGGCAGGCTCGCCATGTGGACGACGGCGTCGGCCACGCGCTCGACGTCCAGCATCGGCTCCGGCGCGATGCGGCCGTCGGCCTGCTTCACGCCGGTGGCCATGCGGGCGGCCATGTCGGTGACGGCGTTGCCGATGTCGATCTGGCCGCAGGCGATGTCGTACGCGCGGCCGTCGAGCGAGATCGACTTCGTCAGGCCCGTCACCGCGTGCTTGGTGGCCGTGTAGGGCGCGGAATCGGGGCGCGGTGCACGGGCCGAGATCGAGCCGTTGTTGATGATGCGGCCACCGCGTGGCGACTGCGCCTTCATCGCGCGGAAGGCGCCCTGGGCGCACAGGAACATGCCGGTGAGGTTGGTGTCGACGACCGCACGCCAGCGCTCGTAGGTCAGTTCCTCGAACGGGATGCCGTTGGCGCTGATGCCGGCGTTGTTGAAGAGCACGTCGACGCGGCCGAAGCGCGCGAGCGTCGCCGCGTACAGCGCGTCGACCTGCCCGGGCTGCGTGACATCGGTGGGCACGGCCAGCAGCGCGTCGCCGCCGCCGGCCTGCGCGGCGACCTGCTCGAGCGCCTGCGCGCGGCGGCCCGCGAGCACGACGCGATACCCCGCCCGGTACAGCGCCAGCGCGCAGGCCTTGCCGATGCCGCTGCCGGCGCCGGTGACGACGGCGACCTGGATCCTCGGGTTCATGGTCGAGTTCTCTCCTGTCGAGTTGAAACGTCCGGCAGTGGATCCGGACACGCCCCGCGTCCCCTGCCTGAGGGATATGCCCGCGTGCGCGAAGGTTCAAGATGGGGCTTCGCAGCGGGCCGCCAGATGTCCGCATCAGGGGGTTCGATGATGCAGCACTTCTGCTCCAGCGCCGCGCAACGCGCCGCGCTCCGTTCGCGTCCTGGCAGTGGCCGATGCGCCACCGCCGGCACGCTGATTCTCGCCTCGGCCTCGACCGTCGCGCTCGTGCTGCTGTCGGGCTGCCATGCGGCGCCCGCCGGCCGTGCGGGCAACGCGTTCATGGCCACCTCGGCCGACCAGGCCGTCGAGGCGCGGCTGGCCGCGAGCGAGCCGATGCCGCCGCTGCGGCCGTTCGACGAGCATCTCGGCGCCGAACTCGTCTCCGGCGACTGAGGCGCTTTCAGTCGCGTGCCAGCGCGGCCGACAGGTCGAGCTGTGTCGCCTCCAGCTGCAGCAGCGTGGCCTGGTGCGCGGCCGTGGCGTCGCGGTTCTGCAGCGCGACGAGGATCGCCTTGTGCCGTGGCAGCGACAGCACGTGCGTGTCGGGCACGCGGTTGCTGAGCTTGATCGACTCGCGCAGCGCCAGCGACATCATGTTGCCGATGTAGGCCATCAGGTCGTTGCCGGTGGCCTCGGCGATGCGGCGGTGGAACGCGAGGTCGGGCTCCAGCATCGCGTCGCCGTCCGTCGCGGCGGCCATGCCGTCATAGGCTTGCGCGATGGCCGCCAGCTGCGCGCCGGTGGCCGCCCGTGCCGCCATCGCCGCGGCGCCGGGCTCGAACACGCGGCGCAAACCCATGAGGGTCTGGACGAACTCCGGCGCGGGGCGGGTCTGGATCATCCAGTACAGGACGTCGGGATCGAGCAGGTGCCACTCGTTGCGCGGGCGCACGATCGCGCCGGCGCGCTGGCGCGAGAGGACCAGGCCCTTGGCCACGAGCACGCGCACCGCCTCGCGCAGCACCGGGCGGCTCACCTCGTACTTGTCGATCAGCTCGGACTCCGGCGGCAGCCGCTCGCCGGGCGCGAGCTCGCCCGAGACGATGCGCTGCCCCAGCTCGCGCACGATGCGCCCGTGCATGCTCTTGCCCGCGGGCTTGGTGCGGTACGGCGAGTGCTCGGCGCGTTCGGACATGTCGGGGGCGATGCGTGGCGGGTGGGGCGACGCTACCACGCAAGCCAGCGTCACCTGCCCCAGCGAAGGACCATCGGATCGAGCCGCCGCGCGGCGTCGAGCAGCCCGGCGCGCACGTGCGGGCTCATCGCGGGATACGGGCTGCGCGGCGCATCGCACGCGATGATGCCGCCCTCCTTCATCAGCGCCTTCGCGGCAAGGAAGCCGCCCTGCCGGTTCTCGAAGTTGATCAGCGGCAGCCAGCGGCCGTAGGCCTCGACGGCCTCCTCGCGGCGGCCGGCGGCGAACGCGTCGACGATGCTGCGGATGCCGTCCGGGTAGGCGCCGCCGGTCATCGCGCCGGTGGCGCCGGCGTCGAGGTCGGCCAGCAGCGTGATCGCTTCCTCGCCGTCCCACGGGCCCTCGATCGCGTCGCCGCCGAGCTCGATCAGTTCGCGCAGCTTGCTCGCGGCGCCCGCCGTCTCGATCTTGAAGTAGCGCACGCGCTCATGATCCTGCGCGAGGCGCGCGAGGAACGCGGCCGACAGCGGCGTGCCGGCCATCGGCGCGTCCTGGATCATGATGGGGATGTCCAGGCCGTCGGACAGCCGCCCGAAGAAGTGGTGGATCTGCTTCTCGCCGACGCGCAGCGTGGCGCCGTGGTACGGCGGCATGACCATGACCATGGCCGCGCCCTGCGCCCGCGCGCGCTGGCCGCGCGCGAGGCAGATGTCGGTGGAGAAGTGCGTCGTCGTCACGATCACCGGCACGCGGCCCGCGACGTGCTCGAGGATCGTGCGCGTGAGCGTCTCGCGCTCGTCGTCGGCCAGCACGAACTGCTCGGAGAAGTTCGCGAGGATGCACAGGCCGTTGGAGCCCGCGTCGATCATGAAGTCGACGCAGCGCTTCTGGCCGGCGAGGTCGAGGCCGCCGCCCTCGTCGAAGATCGTCGGCACCACGGGGAACACGCCCTGGTAGCGCGCGGGTTGGCGGGGAGCGGTCATGTCTCGGCTTCCTTGTTAAAGTATGACTATATTAGGCCTTTCGCCGCAATTGTAAGCAGCTGCGCGGCCTCTTGTCGATTTATAGTAATACTTTAATATGGATGCATCGGCGCATGCACCGCCGGCCGAGACGCTTGGTAATCGCTCGTAACCAATCGCCGGTAAGCTGCCGCCCCATGTCCATCGTCTCCCGGCTCCCCGGCACGCACGAGCCCGACGCGCCGCCGCCCGGGCTGCTGCGGCTGGCGTGGCCCATCTTCGCCGAGCAGTCGCTGCACATGCTCACCAACGTGGTGTCCACGTTGATGGCCAGCCGCATCGGCGACAACGCGGTGGCCGCGCTCGGCAGCGCCTCGCAGATCCTGGTGATGTTCCTCGTCGGCTTCAATGTGCTGGCCGTGGGCGCCTCGATCGCGACGACGCATCACCTGGGCCTGGACGACCGTGCCGGCGCACGCCGCATGGCGCGCGGCGCGGTCGCCACCAACCTGTGGCTGGGCGCGCTGTTCAGCGTGGCGCTGGGGCTGCTGGCGCCCACGCTGCTGCGCTGGGCGCAGCTGACGCCGCCGCTGATGGCCTACGCGCTGCCCTACCTCCACTGGATGGGCGGCACGCTGTTCATGGAGTCGATGATCTTCGCGCTGTGCGCCGTGCTGCGGGCACACGGCCACACGCGCGAGGTGATGTACGTGATCCTCGCGCAGAACGCCGTCAACGCGGGCCTGAGCGCGCTGTTGATCTTCGGCCTCGGCGGCCTGCCGGCGCTGGGCGTGACCGGCATCGCGATCGCGGCGTCGATCAGCCGGCTGCTGGCGGTCATCGCGCTGTGGATGCTGGTCTCGCGCCGCATCGGCTTCAAGCTGCGGCCGCGCGACCTGTTCAACATCCACCGGGCCGACCTGCGCCGGCTGCTCTCGCTCGGCTTTCCCGCGGTGCTGGAGAACATCAGCTGGTTCGCGTCGTTCACGATCATCACCGCGCTGACGGCGCGCATGGGCGAGCGCATGCTGGCCACGCAGGCCTACACGATGCAGATCGCGCAGATCGAGATGCTGGCGTGCCTGTCGATCGGCATCGGCAACGAGATCATCGTGGGACGCCTCATCGGCGCCGGCCGCTTCGAGGACGCGCGCCGGCAGTGCCTGGTCAACATGCGGCTGGGGCTCGTCGTGACGGCCGGCGTGGCGATCGTCTTCGCCGTGATCGCGCCCGCGGCGCTGCGGCTGTTCACCGACGACGCGCAGATCGTCTCGCTCGGCCGCACGCTCATCCTGCTGGGCCTGCTGCTGGAGCCGGGGCGCAGCTTCAACCTGATCATCATCAACGCGCTGCGTGCCAGCGGGGACAGCCGCTTCCCGCTGATCGCCGGGCTGCTGTCGCAGTGGGGGATCATGCTGTTCGGCGCCTGGCTGCTGGGCACGCACCTGGGCCTGGGCCTGATCGGCGTGTGGGCCGCGCTGATCCTCGACGAATGGCTGCGCGGCCTGTTCATGCTGCAGCGCTGGCGGCACGGCCGCTGGCTCAAGCATGCGAAGCGCGTGCAGGCCGAAGCCGCGCGCCAGCCCCTCCGACAACACAGCAGCACCTTCACATGAGCCAACATCCTCCGGCCAAGCCCCACCAGCGCGAATTCGGCCACCTGTCCGACGGTCGCGCCGTCCACGAGGTCACGCTGTCGCACGGCGGCCTGACGCTGTCCTTCATCACGCTGGGCGGCATCGTCACCACGCTGTGGGCACCGGATCGCGACGGCGTCGCCGCCAACGTCGTGCGCGGCTTCGACGCGCTCGCCGACTACGAGCAGCGCAACCCGTTCTTCGGCGTGATCGTGGGCCGCTACGCGAACCGCATCGCGCTCGGCGAGCTCGTCATCGACGGCGAGACGTTCGCGCTCTCGCGCAACAACGGCACGAACTGCCTGCACGGCGGCGCGCGCGGCTGGGGCACGCAGCTGTGGGAGATCGCGTCGCTGCGCGAGCACGACGACGCGCTCGGCGGCCCGGCCGCGACGCTGCGCCATGTCAGCGCCGACGGCGAGGAAGGCTTCCCGGGCCGCGTGGAGGCGCGCGTCACCTACTCGCTGGGCGCCGACCGCAGCTGGCGCGTCGACTACGAGGCCACCACGGACCGCGCCACCGTCGTCAACCTCAGCCATCACGACTACTTCAACCTCGCCGGAGGCGGCTCGGCGCTGGACCACGTGCTGACGCTGCCGGCCGGACGCTACAACCCCGTCGACGGCAAGCTGATCCCCATGGGCATCGCCGAAGTCGCGGGCACGCCGTTCGACTTCCGGGCGCCGACCGCCATCCGCGCCCGCCTGGACGACGGCCACCCGCAGCTGGCCGCGGCCGGCGGCTACGACCACAACTGGATCCTGGACGATGCGCGCATCGGCACGCCGCGCCTGGCGGCGCGCCTGGAGGATCCCGCGTCGGGCCGCGCGATGGAGCTGCACACGACCGAGCCGGCGCTGCAGTTCTACTCGGGCAACTTCCTCGACGGCAGTCTCGTCGGCCACGGCGGCGAGGCCTTGCAACGCGGCGCCGCGGTGTGCCTGGAACCGCAGCACAGCCCCGATTCGCCGCACCACGGCGACTGGCCGTCGACCGTGCTGCGGCCCGGGCAGGTCTACCGCAGCGGCTCCGTCTATCGCTTCTTCGCGGACTGAAGCGGCGACCGAGGGTTTTCACTGCCGCGACTGGCCCCCCCGGTTCTGCAGTTCGTCGCCTCGGGGCCAGGCCCGTGGCGGAAATGGCGCCGCGAGGCGGTATCGTCCCGCCTCGCCCATTTCGCAACCGCCGGAACCATGAAACTCACCGCCATCGCACTCGCCACCGCGCTCGTCACCCTCGCAGCGCCTGCGACCCAGGCCGCCACCGCGGCGTCCGCACCGTCGACCGCCGGCACCGCGGCCAACCCGCCGGCGCTCTGGAATCTGACGACGCTGTACGCCGATGACGCCGCGTGGGAAGCCGCGCGCCAGAAGCTGCTGGCCCGCCTGCCCGAGGTCAAGGCCCTGCAGGGCACGCTGGGCACGAGCGCCGCGAGCCTGCTGCATGCGATGACCGTGATGTCCGACGTCAACCGTGAACTCAATCGCCTGGACACGTACGCCACCCTGAAGGCCGACGCCGATACCCAGGTGACCGCCAACCAGGCGCTGCGCCAGCAGTCCGCCGCCGCGCAGACGCAGTTCGCGCAGGCCCAGGCGTGGGAGAACCCGGAGGTCGCGGCCATCGGCCAGGCCAGGATCGACGCCTTCATCGCCGCCGAGCCCAGGCTCGCGCCGCACGCCTACGGGCTGCACACGATGCTGCGCCTGGCCGCGCACACGCTGTCGGCAAGCGAAGAGGCCCTGATGGCGGGCGCGTCGGATCCGCTGTCGCAACCCACGCAGATCTACGAACTGCTGGCCAACGCCGACCTGCCGTGGCCCACCGTCACCATCCGCGGCAAGAAGGTGACGCTCGACCAGGAGACCTACGTCAAGCTGCGCGAGGACGGCGACCCGAAGGTGCGCGCCCTCGTCTTCAAGTCGTTCTGGCCCGTGTTCAGGGAATTCCAGCGCACGATCGGCGCCATCTACGTGGCCCACCTCAAGGGCGTGGTGTTCGACGCCCGCTCGCACAAGTTCGACAACGCGCTGCAATCGAAGCTCGCGCAGGACAACACGCCCGAGGCCGTCTACCGCACGCTGGTGGTCGAGACCAACGCCGGCCTGCCCACGTTGCAACGCTACCTGAAGCTGCGCGGCCGCATGCTGGGCCTGAAGGAACAGAAGTACTCCGACATCTACGCCGAGCTCGTGAAGGCCCCGCGCACCTACACGCTCGGCGAAGCCGAGGCGTTGACGCTGCAGGGTGTCGCGCCGCTGGGCGAGGACTACGTCAAGGCGCTCGGCCAGCACTTCCAGGAAGGCTGGATGGACGCCGTGCCGCGCAAGGGCAAGCGCTCGGGCGCCTACATGAACCCGGCCGCGTACGACGTGCATCCGTACGTCCTGATGAGCTTCAACAACAACTACGAGAGCGTCTCGACGGTCGCCCACGAGTGGGGCCACGCGAT
>Ga0136846_1240326_pt1 | contig 10509 bp, 9 predicted proteins | sample HopSoiMetagenom2_FD_96841 | JGI IMG/M metagenome (GOLD analysis project Ga0136846, IMG submission 96841) | Grasslands soil microbial communities from Hopland, California, USA - 2 Assembly 2016 (version 4) | ecosystem: Environmental > Terrestrial > Soil > Grasslands | place: USA: Hopland... | reverse complement strand
AGGCGGGGCATATTGTCGAGCATGACGCGCGAAATTTCGACCATGTCGTTCCGGGTCGTCGGCTCGCCGCCTGACAGATTCGCGATCTCGACCTTTTTCCAGAGATCGGACTTGAAGGTCTGCTCGATCTCGGCGAGCGTCATGTCGGATTTGCGATCGCCGCGTTCCCAGTTGCTGCACATTTCGCAGCGCGCATCGCACACGAACGTGCAGTGAAAGATGATGACCGTGGGAAGAATCGGGCGGTGCTGTGCGACATAGGCGTTCACGAGGTCGCGTGGAGCGCTCGCGGCGGCCTTCAGAAGGTATTTCGCGGCATAGGTCTGCGCCATGGATCAAACCATTATACCTTGCGGCACATCAACTTACACGGCTTTTGGCTTGCGCGCGACGAACGTCAGCGTCTCGAACAGGTTCTTGCGGATTTTGAATAGCAGGTCCTCGGTTCGCGTGTAGCGCGACAGCGCGTCCAAACCCGGGATATTCACGAGCAGCGCCGCTGCGGCAAGCGCGTCCCGGGCGGGCCCGGAGGCCGTGCCGATCGTGCGGACCACCCGTTCGATTTCAAAGCCGCCGTCGTACAAGAGCTGGCGAACTCGCCGTTCCGTCGTCGGGAAGTTGTGTGTGTAGTCGATATCCCAGAAAAATCCTCGCTCTTTGAGGTAATCGGGAACCACGACGAACAGGATCCCACCGGGTGTGAGCGCGCGTAACGCCTCCGCTACGAACGCGCGAGCGGCGTCGATCCCGGACATATGCTCGAGAACCTGATCGGCGTAGAGCACGGCGCAACTGGCGTCCTCGGCGGGAACAGGCGGCGTCCACGCCTGCACCACGTTCAAACCCTCGGCGCGCAGCCGATCGGCCAGAAGCGGACTCGGTTCGACGGCGGAGTATTCCCATCCGGCTTGAATAGCGAGGGCTGCGAGAGTTCCCTGCCCGGGGCCGATCTCGAGCATCGGGCCAGGAGGCGACGCGTACTGCGCCAGGATGGCGAGGCGCGACCGCTCGATGCGCGTGCGTCGCGCACCGCCCAGACTCGTCAGCTTCTTCTCCGAGAATGTGCGGTAGAACGTGTCAGTCATCAGGTGAGCTTCCGATTATACGGGCCGCCGGACCGAAGCGGCCCGCACGGGGTCTGATATCATCGGCCGCATCGTATCAACAGACTCCACGCGATGGATGCGTGCCGCCGTCGCGCTGTTCGTTCCGGCCTGTGCGGTCGCGGCATGGATGGTCGGAGACGGTGCTGCCGGCTGGCTGTATCTGCTGCTTTATTGCGGTGCGGCCTTGCCCGGGCTGCCGGTAGGTTTCGCGCTATTCGGACGTGATCAGGCAGCAGGCTGGATCGCGGGCGCCGCGATCGGCTACTCGCTGAGTGCCATCGCGTTGTGGGCGGTTATTGCGTCACACGTCCTCTGGTCGGGCGCCTTCGTGCTGGCGTGGGCACTGACAAGCGGCCTTACGTTCTGGCTGACCGGCCGGTGGAAGATGACGCCGGTTCCGCTCCCGCGGTGGACACGCGGCGCGACGGCCGCGCTTCTGCTGGTTCTCGTGCTTGGTCTTGCGATTGCCGCCCCTCCCCTCGCACGCGTCGGAATCCGAGACGAGGATGGAAACCGGTACTACCGCGCCTACTTCACCGCCGACTTCGTGTGGCATACGGCCTTGACGGCGGAGATCGCCAAGTTCTCCATGCCGCCGCGCAACCCATACCTGCAAGGCCGTTCCATTCACTACTATTGGACCTATTACCTGTTCCCCGCCGTGGTGTCCGCGCGCGGACCGGCGCCGCTGCAGAACGTGCAGCGGTGCCTCAAGCTCAACGCGCTCGCGACCGGACTGCTGCTGATATCCGCTGTGTTCGTCGGTGCGTGGTCTGCAGTCGGCCAGCCTGTCGCGGTCGGCTACGCGACGGCGCTCGCGTTGACATCTTCAAGCGCGGAGGGCGCGTATGCGCTGTATCGGATCTGGCGCCGCGGAGAACCGTTGTCGGCTCTTCGCGAGTTGAACGTCGACGCGCTCAGCAGCTGGTTTTTCGGCGGGCACCGCGTCGACGGACTGGCGCGGTGTCTCTGGTATGTGCCGCAGCACGGCATGTCGTACGCGCTGGGGGTGATTGCACTGACGGCCGCGGTCTCCGCCGGCAGTGCCGCACCGGCGAGCGCGATCTGGCTGATCGGGATTACGCTCGGCTGTTCAGTCTGCTTCAATCCGTTCGTCGGGGCCATGTTCGCGCTCACCTGCGGGGTCGCCATCGTGGTCGACGCCGTACGCCATCCGAATGCCGCGAAAGTGATGCTGCGGCACGCGATTGCCGTATTGCCGGTCGCGGCCGCCATTGCCTGGTGCTTCGGCAACCAGATGCTGGCGGGTGCAGGCGGTGCCGTCCGCTTCGGCTTGCGAGGTGGCGCACGCGATCATCCGTTCCTGACATTGATCCTGTCGCTTGGTCCGATCCTCGCCGTCGCGATCGCCGGGTTTGTGTTCTCGCGGTCGGGTTCGCGGAGCGTGCTTCTGCCGTTCATGGTCGCGATTGTGGCTTCTCTTTTCACGATGTACTGGGTGCAGCTTTCGGTGGACACGGAATGGGTGGCGTTTCGAAGCGGGCACCTGATCCTGGTCGTGATCGCCGCGCCTGTGGCAGCCTGTCTCGCGCACCTCGCGCGACAACCTCGATACGTGCTGGCGGTAGTGATCGCGGTCGCACTCGTAGGCCTGCCGACCACTATCATCGACTGGTACAACTCGCGCGACATTTACAACACGCTGATCGGGCCGGGCTTCCCATGGACGATCGTCGTCACCCGACAACAGGATTCGGCCTACCGCTGGATTCGCGAGAACACTCCAACCCTCGCGGTCGTTCAGATGGATCCCACCGTACGTGAACGATCCACCTGGAGCAACATCCCGTCATTCGCCGAGCGGCGCATGGCTGCCGGCCTCCCCATTTCGCTGCTGAACGTGCCCGAGTACCGGGAACGGTCCGACGAAGTTGCGGCGATGTACGGGGCGTCCGATACGGTCAAGGCAGCCGAGATCGCGCGCCGCCTGGGGATCAACTACGTCTACGTGGACGAAGTCGAACGAACCGCGCATGCGGGCGCTCTGGCGTTCGAAGGCAGTCCCTACTTTCAAAAAGTTTTCGACGCCCCGCCGGTAGCGGTTTACCTCGTCAGGTGATGACGATGAGTGGCCTCCCGCAGAGAGCGCAGAGGATCGCAGAGAAGACGGACGCTTCGCCATGGCCGGCGCGCGGTGGCGAAGCGGATACGTGCTGAACCTTTTGGCCTTTCGATCAAATGAGACGTTTCTTCTCTGCGATTCTCGGCGCTCTCCGCGCGAGATAAACAGCGACGGGTTATCAGCCCTTGCGATATCGCGCGAAGGTGCGGATCGCCACGAACCAGTCGCGCATTCCGATTTTCTTGCCCTCCTCGCGCGTGCGGGGTGAATATCGAATCGGTACTTCCACGATGCGGGCGCCGCGGTGCGCCATCTTCGCCGTGATCTCGTGATCGAGTTCAAACCCGCTCGACTCGAGCGTGATGCCGGCCAGTTGCTCGCGATCAAAGAGCTTGAGCGCGGTGACCGTGTCGGTCAGATATCGGCCGGTGAAGACAAGTGCCACGAGGCTCAGGCTGCGTCCGCCAAGGTACGCGGCGAGAGACTGATTCGGGTGGCGGCCGCGCCCCAGATATCGGCTGCCATAGACGACGTCCCCGCTGCCCGAGAGCAGCGCTTCTAGCATCGGCACGTAGTCGTTCGGGTCGTATTCGAGATCGGCGTCCTGAATGATCAGGTAATCACCGGCCGCCAGATCGATCCCGGCGCGAACAGCCGCTCCCTTGCCGCCGTTCACAGGCATCCGCTTTACCGTCACTCCGGCCACCGCTGCCGCGATGCCGGCAGTGCCGTCCGCCGAGCAGTCGTCGACCACGATGATCTGCTTCTGGATGCCGAGCCTTCCCAGGTCGACCGCCTGGATCTGTTCGAGCAGCGTGCCGATGAACCGCGCTTCGTTGTAGGCCGGAATGACGATGGACAGCGTCGGCATGGGGGTCACTCGCGGCCGATCGACCGAAGGTAACTCTCAACGGTCGCCAGCTCCCGTGGCGTGTTGATCCCGACCGCTTCCATCGGGCTCTCCGACGGAAATGTCGTGACGCTATCGATCCGCGCGAGCCATGGGATGAAGGGCAGGAAGTTCCGTTCGCGCGTGGCACGGCCGACCTCGACTGATTCCGCGTACTCCGCGAGCCGCTCGAAGTAAGTCTTCGGCGACAGCGCGAAGAGTCCCATGTCGCTTTCGCCGGTCTCCGGCATATGGTCGCTCTCCCGGCGCTGAAGGACCCGCACGATCCGGCCGTCGTCGTCGCGCTCCAGATGAATGTAGGGCTCGCGCTGCGTGACCGTTGGCAGCACCATCCCGTCGTCCATCCGCGGCGAGGTCCGCGCCGCCAATCGCTCGAGCGTCCTTGGATGAACGGCGACCTGATCGCACCAGGTCACCCAGACGCTGGACGGCTTGTAGCTGGCGGCGGCGGGAATCCCGAGAAGAATCGCATCCAGCATGCCCGTTGGCGAGACCTGCTCGACGCATTCGATTCGTGTCGCGTCGGGGTGGGCTGCCACGTGCGCTCGTACCAGGTCCGCAGAAGCCGGATTGATCACAACGATCACGCGATCGGCCCACTGCTTATACAGGTGCAGCAGCCGATCGAGCATTGTTGTGCCCGCCACCGGCACGAGCACTTTCGGGATAGAGGAGCCGAGCCGCGACCCGAGGCCGGCTGCAGGGATGACGAGCAGTCGCGGCATCTGACTAGCGCGACGACCGGACGGAGCTCGAGGACGGTTGCTCCTGGACGGGAGCGGCAGCGGGAGCCGGAGCGGACGCCACCACTCTCGACCGGCTCGAGTTCGACAGTCGCCGCCACACGATCGTACCCAGCGCGTGCAGGCCCTCGATCGGATTGGTGCGCTTCACGCGCTCCGGGGAAATCGGAAAGAACTGCACGGGGATCTCCAGGATTTCCGCCTTGCGGCGCAGCAACTCCGAAAGCAGCAGGTGATTGGCGCGTTTGGCGGTGAGATCGATCGAGGGATCGAACGCATCCGCGGCGCGCACCGCGCGGACCGCCGACAGCGTGTCAGAAATGTAGCGGCCGTATAGAAACAGGTAGGCAAGGCTGAGCGCGTGGCTACCGATGTAACTAATCGCCCCGAGCAGCATGTTCTTGCGATAGCGGAGCCGGTAGGATTCCTGAATGTCTCGGATGGACAACCGCCGGCTGCCCCAGACCGCGTCGAGCCGTCCCATTGCCAGGTGGGACGTGAGCGCGACGAGATCCTCGCCGCGATACATCCCCGATGATTCGAACAACGCCGCGTAGTCGAATCCAACGCCGCGCGCCGCCGAGGCGAATGTCGACTCGCCACCCGGCAGCCGAGTGACCGCGAACGGCAGACTCTCAATGAACGCCGCATCGAACGATTCCGGACCGGCAAAAAAGACCGTCACATCAAGAGGAAGCCGGTCGATACCTCCTCGCACCATCTCCAGGAGCGTCTGCGCGACTTTGTTCATGGACCCCGCGTCGTGGAGCAGGACGGCCACCCGCTTCCGGCGATCGGCGCTGACGATGGCGTCGAGAAAGGGCGCAAGAACGCGGGCCGCGTCGTGCCTTCCGGTGATGCCTTCCTCGTAATTGGCAATCCGGATCAGACGAGGATCCTCGATCGTGTCCAGCGGCCCGAGCGGCACGTAGGGCGCCGCACCATCCTCGTGACCGGGATCGTTCAGCAGGTAGTGCGTGATCAGGCACGGCGTCGGAAACGCCACGCGTCCCTTTTCTTTCAGGTAGAACACCGCACGGTCGATGATGTCCACGGCGTTGCTTCCGGGGATCTCCGCGTCCGACTGGATGTTGGTGATGAGCAATTTGATCGCCGACAGGTTCGCAGCGATCGCGGCGCTGAGACCGGGCGTCAAGTACGAAGGGAACAGGCTGGAATGTTGCGTTCCCGGAGCGTAGATGATCAGATCCGCATCGGCAAGTTTCCCTCGCAGACGCGGGTTCAGCGCCGGGACCACCGCGCGCGTTTCGAACACCCGCGCCGCCGCTCGGGGTGACGCCTCAATCTCTGCGCGATCCTGATCCGACAGAGGCTGGTCGATCAGGAAAATGTCCCGAACGCGATGCGGCCGCGACCCGTCCACCATCTCCGCCTCAGTGGCCAGGAGACGTCCGGTTTCGTCCAGACCCACCAGCCAGGCGTTCGTGCCATCGGTCACATTTTCGATGAGACCTGCGGGCAAGCCGAGGAGGGAGGAGTACTCGTCGACTGCGCGATTGAACGCCCTGCCGCACTGGAGATAGAAGCCGGCGAAGACGAGATTGCCCAGGCTGCAGTCGGAGAAATTGAACGGCGCGCTGGTATCCTGCGGAAGATCGGCGAAGCGCTTCAGCGCATCCGAAACACGGGTGCGCTCGGCAGGTCCGAGCCGGTTCGCAAGCGCCTGGATATCGCGAGCGTCCACAGCGTCGCCCGCGATTGCGGCAAGAGCGCGGCGCCCATCTGCCGGGGTCGCCTCAGCGGAAAATCGGTAATCGAGCAGCTCGACGAGAGCCGGCGCGCACGAGTGAAGCTCCGTCGCCAGGCGGGACGCGTTTTTGCGGAAGTCCGATGGGCCGAGGCTGTCCCGGAGAAAACGCCTCACCTCTCCGGTCGACGCGCCGTCGTCGTATCCGTTGATCGCCACTGTCAGCGCGATCGACGGATTCGAGATGAGCTGACGGGTCAGGACGCCTGAGCCGCGCCCGCCGGAGAAAAGCACCACCCGAAGCTGACGCGCAGCACGATCGCGAAGTGCTGGACCGCGTGAGGGCACGCGCCATTATGGCATGCTCATCGGGTGGCGGACTGGCGGGACGCTGGGATCCGGGATCCTGTGTGCGTCAGCGGCTGCCGAAGAACCCGCGCATCGCCGCGGGGATCAGGCCTTTGCTGAGGAAGCGGCTGTCGCACAACCACCATCGCTTCTGCTCGTACACGCCGGTCAGGACGCAATCGCCTTTGACCGATTCGGTCGATCCGACCTTGCTGCACGCCGGCGAAGAGGGGTCAGAGTTCGAGCAATTCACGATGCGAGATGTGAAGGCGCACGCGACCGTCATGTTCGCGTTTGTTTTGTTCGACCCGATCGAGACGCTTCGAAGATCGAGCGACGAGGAGAGAATCAGGTAGTACTTGCGATTGGTATCGATGTCGCCGCGCTCGTCTGCCTTGCCGCGACACGAATCGCTGAAATTCTGGAGGCACGTGCTGCTCGGGACGGTGGACTTCGCAAAGTCCGACAGGAACAGGAGTGACATGTCGCCGAGTTCCTTGGGCGAGTTGTGCACGCGAATCACCGGCGAAGTGGCGGTCGTGACATTCTGCGGACGCACGCCGCTGGCGTCCGGCACGCCGTAGCGTTCGGTCACCGTGAGCGCCACCGTGTAGTCGGCTGGCGTGGAGACGTCTTTCGGCGCGCGCCATTTCACCGACGCGCCGTCGCCGCTGATCGAGCCGGCATCCGCCTTCCACGCGAGGCTCAATTGCTCGACCGGCGTCTCGTCGTCCTTCACGCTGGCAGAGAGGGTGATCTCGTTGTCCACTTCAACCCGTTCCGAACTGAGCGCGATCCCTTCGATCACTGGGGCGAGGTTGACCGAGGGACCACCCGACGATGGCACCGACGGCGATTGCGGCGCGACAGGAGTCGCGCTGTGCGCTCCGCCGCACGCCGATGCGGCAAGGACCAGCGCGAGAGCGCAGCCCGCGACGACGCCACGGCTTCGACTGCTCACCCTTACGCCTCGACGATTTCATCCGCGCGCGAAGCCTCGGCCTCGAGCACGTCGCGGATGACGTAAATCGGTTTGTTCTGCGACTCGTGATAGGTGCGTGCCTGCATCTCCGCGAGGAGACCGAGCGTGACCAACTGCACGCCGGTAAAGATCAACAGGATCCCGAACAGCAACAGCGGACGATTGCCAATACCCTCGTGGTCGAAGAACTTGACCCATGCGAGCCAGGCGCATACGGCAGCGCCGAGACTCCCCATGACCATCCCGAGCAGCCCGAAAATGTGAAGCGGCCGGGTCGAGTAACTGATCAGGAACTTGACCGTGAGGAGGTCGAGGATGACGCGAATGGTCCGCGAGATCCCGTACTTCGAGTTTCCATGGCGGGGGCGCGGTGATTGACGACCTTTTCGTCGATCGTCACCCCCATTTCACTCGCGATCGCGGGCAGAAACCGGTGCATCTCGCCGTACAACTTCAGCGGCTTCACCACCTCGGCGCGAAACACTTTCAGCGAGCAGCCATAGTCGTGGAGTTTGACTCCGGTCGCAAAGGAAATGATCGTGTTGGCAATCGTCGAGGGCAGCCGGCGGCTGAAGAACGGATCCTTTCGATCCTGTCTCCATCCCGCGACAATGTCGGAGCGGCGCTCCTCGAGTAATTTGATCATCGCCGGAATATCGCGAGGATCGTTCTGGCCGTCGCCATCCGAGGTGACGATGTAGCGACCGCGCGCATGCGCGAAGCCGGCGGCAAACGCGGCGGTCTGACCGAAGTTGCGGCGGAACCTGATCACGCGCAGATACGCGTCGGTCCGCTGCAGGGCCGCGAGTCTGGCAAACGTCTCGTCAGTACTGCCGTCGTCTATGGTGAGGATTTCGTACGGCCGCCCGAATGCGCGCAAGACGTCGGTGAGCTCTTTATATAGCTCCGCCACGTTCGGCGCTTCGTTCCGCATCGGGATGACAACGGTGATCTCCGGGCGCATTCAGGTCAGGTAACCGCTTATTATACAGGCTTTTTGGCTTTTTTGTCCGGCAACCTCTGCTACGCGATCACACGACAGCCCGGTGTCAAGACGCCCGCGCCCGCCGCGACCTGAACCAGATCCAGCCGACGCCGCCGACCAGCGCGAGGCCAGCGACGACCAGTGAGACAGTCTGCGCGTTGTGCTTCAGTAACTCGGCGGCACGCTCGCCGTACCAGAATGCCAGCAGCCCTTCGCCGAAATACCGCGCGCCGCGGCCGAGCGCAACCGCGAGCAGGAAGTCGACCTGACGCACCCGCGCGATGCCGGCGATGAGCACAAACGGCTTGAATGGGATTGGAGGCGGCAAGAGCGAGGGAATGATGACCGCGAGCAGGCCGTGCTTCTGGAACAGTTCCAGGGCACGATCGACGAGCGCGCCGTGGAACCGCTTCCGGACGAACGCCTCTCCCCCGCGCAGTCCGACGTAATACAGGAGAAAGCAGCCGGCAATCGATCCCAGGGTCGCCAGCGTCGCATAGTAAATCAGGCGCTCTTTGTGATGGGTGACGTAGACGACAATCAGGAGATCGACGACTTCCGGGAAGGACAGAAACGAGGAATCGAGGATCGCAATAAGGAACAGCCCGGGCCCGCCGAGTGCCAACGCGAACCCCTGCACCCAGCTGACGAAGCGCTCCATGCGTTTGAGTGTAGACTACAACTGGTTCAAAACTTTCTAGGCGCGCTACCAGCGCGCCCGCCGGCCGGCCGACGAGCGACGGCGTAGGGGGTCTGCGGGGCGAACACCCCCGGATCCGGTAAATTCCTGTTCACCACGCGCGTTCCCGTGTCGCAGCGTCCCCCCGCGCGCGAGATCTTTCCGCCCATCGCACGCGATCGCACTCCGCTGCTCCTGAGCATCTCTGCGCTTCTCGTTGGTGCGGCCGCAGCCTGGCACTACTCGGCGGCCGAGCTGGCCCTTGCGCACTACGACGCGCGAGCGCATCTGGTGGTCGCCCGCCGGATCATCGACAGTCTGACGCCCGGGTGGCAACAGGTCGGAGCCGTGTGGCTGCCGCTGCCGCACCTCCTCAACATGCTTCCCGTGCAGATCGATGTCTTGTACCGGACCGGCGCCTCCGGAATCGCCATCTCCGTAATCAGCGTCGGAATTGCCGTCTGGGCGATGGCGGATGCGATTCGACGCGCCACCGGATCGGTCAGCGGCGCGATTGCGGCATCGGCGTTGTTGCTGCTCAACCCCAACGTGCTGTACCTGCAGAGCACACCCATGACCGAACCGCTGCTGTTCGCCATGATGATGCTCGCGATCGCACTTACAGCCCGATGGTTGGACGATCTCGAACGATGGCCGGCGGCGGCTGGCACCGCATTGTCCGCAGCGTGTCTGACACGCTATGAAGGGTGGCCGTTCGCGGCAGCGCTTGTCGTGCTCACAGCTATCGTGTTAATTCGCGGCGGCAGCAGTGTCGCCCGATCGCTTCAAGCGGCCGCTCGTCTCGCTGCGTACCCCGCGATCGCCGTCGCATTGTTTCTACTCAACAGCCGCTGGACGGTTGGCTCATGGTTCGTGAGCAGCGGGTTTTTCGTCCCCGAGAACGTCGACGCCCTGGGACATCCAATGGTCGCGTTCGATCAGCTGCGTGAGGGCCTCTATCGATT
>Ga0136846_1226450_pt1 | contig 10509 bp, 13 predicted proteins | sample HopSoiMetagenom2_FD_96841 | JGI IMG/M metagenome (GOLD analysis project Ga0136846, IMG submission 96841) | Grasslands soil microbial communities from Hopland, California, USA - 2 Assembly 2016 (version 4) | ecosystem: Environmental > Terrestrial > Soil > Grasslands | place: USA: Hopland... | reverse complement strand
TCCTCCCGGTGGTCGCCATCTCCGTCCAGGTTCCGCCCTCGGAGCTGCTGCATGCGCTGAGGAACGACGTCACGCGCGACGCGCTGCTCGTCAGCCTGAAGACGAGTGCGATCGCGCACGCAGCGGTGCTCGTGATCGGCACGCCTGCCGCCTGGGTGCTCGCGCGCAAGCGCTTCCGCGGGCGCGGGCTCGTGCTCACGCTCGTCGAGCTGCCGCTGGTGCTGCCGCCGGCGGTCGCCGGCATCGCTCTCTTCGCCGCCTTCGGCCGCGCCGGCCTCCTCGGCGACGAGCTCGGCGCGCTCGGCATCCACATCCCCTTCACGCAGCTCGCCGTCGTGCTCGCCGTCGCGTTCGTCGAGAGCCCGTTCTACGTGCGCGGGGCGATCGCGGCCTTCGAGGCGGTCGACTCGTCGCTGCTCGACGCGGCGCGCACGCTCGGCGCCTCGCCCGGACGCGTCTTCGCGCGCGTCGGCCTCCCGCTCGCGGCCGGCGGCCTCGGTGCTGCGTCGGCGCTTGCGCTCGCCCGAGGGCTCGGCGAGTTCGGCGCAACGATCATCTTCGCGGGCAGTCTGCAGGGCGTCACGCAGACCCTCCCGCTCGCGATCTACGCGCAGTTCGAGCAGGACTTCGACACCGCGCTTGCGATCAGCGCGCTCTTCATCATCGTCGGTGCGCTGCTGCTGGTGGCGCTGAAGCTCTATCCATGGTTCCGCTTTCTCTCGACTTCTCGCTCCCGCGTCGCGACTTCGACGTAGAGCTCGCGCTCGACGCCGGCGCCGAGACCGTCGCCCTCGTCGGCCCGTCCGGCTCCGGCAAGACGTCGATCCTCCGGGCTGTCGCCGGGCTGGCGCGGCCCGTGCGCGGCCACATCTCGTGCGCGGGCGACACGTGGTTCGACGCGGATCGCGGCGTCGACGTCCGTCCCGAGAGCCGCTCGGTCGGCTACGTCTTCCAGGAGTACGCACTCTTCCCGCATCTGACCGTGGAGCAGAACGTCACCTTCGGCGGCGGCCGCGCCGACCGCCTGCTCTGGCGCCTGCGCATCGAGCATCTCGCCAAGGCGAAGCCCGGCGAGCTGTCGGGCGGCGAGCGCCAGCGCGTCGCGATCGCCCGCGCGCTCGCGCGCAGCCCGCGCGTGCTCCTGCTCGACGAGCCGATGGCGGCACTCGATCCACACACGCGCGGCGGTGTGCGTGCCGAGCTCCACGACCTCCTGCGCGAGCTCGGGTTGCCGGCGCTGCTCGTCACGCACGACTTCGAGGATGCCGCCGCACTGGCAGATCGCGTCGGCGTGGTCGCCGCGGGACGGCTCCGTCAGGTCGGCAGCCCCGCCGAGCTGCTCGGCTCGCCGGCCGACCCGTTCGTCGCCCGCCTCGCGGGCGCGAACGTCCTTTCCGGCGTCGCCGCCCGCGCCGCTGGGGGCCTGACCGGCGTGCTGCTCGATGCCGGGCCGACGATTTATGCAGCGGACGAGGCGTCCGGCCGGACCGACGTCGTCGTCTATCCCTGGGACGTCTCGCTGTCCCACGAGGCGCCCGACGACTCCGCTCTCAACCACCTCCGCGATGAGATCGTCTCGGTCACGCCGCTCGGGAACCGCGCCCGGGTGAGGCTCCGCACGCTGACTGCGGAGATCACGACCGCATCGGCCGACCGCCTGGAGCTTCGGCCCGGCGGCGAGGTCGTCGCTGCGTTCAAGGCGACTGCGACGCGCCTCCTCCCGCACACCTAGCGGGTTTCTCGTTCGGCACGGCCGGAATCATCCGACTGATGTCGAGCGGGACTGTGCCCGTCGCCCTCGGGGCGCGGCAGAACGTGCTGCATCCGCACAGTCCTGCGGAGCACAGCATCGCGACGCTGTGGTGGGTCATGTTCGCCGTCTCGTGCGTCGGGCTGGCCTTCATCGCCCTTCTGCTGCTGCTCGGGTGGATCAGGCGCAACCGTGAGGCGCTGCCGTTCGGCGGCGGCGAGCGCGGCGCCACCCGGCTCGTCGTCGGTCTCGGCATCGCGACGCCGATCGTGTTGCTGTCGGCGCTCTTCGTCTGGTCCGACGTGTTCGTGATTCGCTCGACGGCGGCTCCGTCGCGCGGCTCGACCGCTCTGACGGTCCATGTCGTCGGGCACCAGTGGTTCTGGGAGATCGGCTACCGCGGCGCTCGCGGCACGACCGCGAACGAGCTGCACATTCCCGTGCGCACGAAGGTGAACGTCCTTGCGACGACGGCGGACGTCATCCACAGCCTCTGGGTCCCGGAGCTGAACCGCAAGATCGACCTGATCCCCGAGCGCACGAACTCGGTGCTGCTGTACGCCGACCGGGCGGGCACGTACCTCGGGCAGTGCGCGGAGTTTTGCGGGCTGCAGCACGCCCACATGGAGCTGATCGTCATCGCGCAGCCGCGCCCGCAATTCGAGCAGTGGCTGCGGGGGCAGTCCTCCGACGCGGGGGCGGCGTCCGGCGGCGGGTTGCAGGTGTTCATGAGGGACGGTTGCGCGAACTGCCACCAGATCCGCGGCACGGCCGCGCGGTCGCAGGTCGGCCCCGATCTCACGCACGTCGCCTCGCGCCGGACGCTCGCGGCAGGAACGATTCCGAACGACCGCGCGCACATGCGCGCGTGGCTGCGCGACCCGCAGGACCTCAAGCCCGGCGCGAAGATGCCGCAGACACTGATGTCGCAGCGCGATCTCGGCACGCTCGTCGACTATCTGGAAGGTCTGAAGTGACCGCCGTCGCGCCGCCCGTCGGCCGCAGCCGCACCGAGCGGCTCGACCTGATCTGGGAAGAGCGGCCGGGACTGCTCGGCTGGCTCACGACGGTCGACCACAAGCGCATCGGCCTCCTCTACTTCTTCACGACGCTCGCGTTCTTCGGCGCGGGCGGGATCGAGGCGCTGCTGATTCGGACGCAGCTGGCCGGCCCGAACGCCACCGTGCTCTCGCCGGAGGCCTTCAACGAGGTCATGACGATGCACGGCATCACGATGATCTTCCTCTTCATCATCCCGATGACGACGGGGGCGTTCGGGAACTACCTGCTGCCGTTGATGATCGGCGCGCGCGACATGGCCTTCCCGCGCCTGAACGCACTCAGCTTCTGGTTGTTCCTCGGCGGCGGGCTGTTCCTGTACGGCGGCCTGCTGCTCGGCAAGGGGCCGAACTGCGGCTGGTTCTGTTACACGCCGTTGAACACGCGCACGTACGACCCGGGGCTGAACGCCGACTTCTACGCGCTCGGCTTGATCTTCAACAGTGTCGCGTCGACGGCGACCGCGATCAACCTGATCGTGACGAGCTTCAAGCTGCGGGCGCCCGGCATGTCGTTCAACCGCATGCCGCTGTTCGTGTTCGCGATGCTCGCCGTCTCGTTCTCGCTGGTCTTCGCGCTGCCGGCGCTGACGACCGACCTCGTGTTCCTCGAGCTGCAGCGGAAGCTGGGATTCCACTTCTTCGACGTCGCCCACGGAGGCGACTCGCTGTTATGGCAGCACCTCTTCTGGCTGTTCGGGCACCCCGAGGTGTACATCATCATTCTGCCCGCGATGGGCATCGCGACGTCGATCATCCCGACGTTCGCGAAGCGGAAGATGATCGCCTTTCCGCTCGTCGCGCTTGCGGAGCTGCTCGTCGCGTTCATCGGGTTCGGCGTCTGGGGCCATCACATGTTCGCGACCGGCCTGTCGGTCAGCACGCTCGTCTTCTTCGCGGCTGCGTCGATGATGGTGGTGATCCCGAGCACGATCCAGATCTACGCGTGGCTGTTCACCGTGAACCTGGGCCGGCCCGAGTTTCGTGCGCCGCTGCTCTTCATCGGCGGCTTCATCGCGCTCTTCGTGATCGGCGGGCTGTCCGGGATCATGTTCGCGGCGATCCCGTTCGACCAGGCCACGACCGACACGTACTTCGTCGTCGCGCACTTCCACTTCATCATCTTCGGAGCGGCGGTGTTCCCGATCCTCGGCGGGATGTTCTACTGGTTCCCGAAGGTAACGGGCCGGATGTACAACGAGCGGCTCGCGCAGGCGTCGTTCTGGGTGACGTTCGCCGGCACGATGCTGACGTTCTTCCCGATGCACATCGTCGGGCTGCTCGGAATGACGCGGCGGATCTACACGTACCACTCGGGCTTCGGCTGGGACTCGTACAACCTCGCGGAGACGATCGGCGCGTACGTCCTCACGCTCGGACTGCTGATGATCTTCGCCAACCTCTTGTGGAGCCGGTTCCGCGGCGTCCTCGCGGGGCCCGACCCGTTCTACGGCGGCACGCTCGAATGGACAACGACGTCGCCGCCGCCGCCCTACAACTTCGCCGTCATCCCCACCGTCACCAGCCCCTACCCCAATTGGGACCGGGACGACAGCGACGGCCTCCCGCTCGACCACGGCCACGAGACGCAGGCGACGACCGTCCGCGACGGTTACTTCGACGAGGTGCTGCACATGCCGTCGGAGTCCGGCTGGCCGATCGTCCTCGGCGCGGTCGCCGTCGTCTTCTTCGTGATGCTGCTTACGACTCACTACATCGTGGCCGGCATCTTCGCCGCGGTGGCAGCCCTCACCGTCATTGCCTGGAACGTCCACGAGCCGCCGCAGGAATGAGCTCCGTCCCGTACGTCCAGCGCAGCGCGAAGCCCAACGGCTGGTGGGGGATGGTCATTTTCGTCGCCACCGAGGCCACGCTGTTCGCGACGCTCATCGGCAGCTACTACGACCTGCGCTTCCGCACCCCGCACTGGCCGCCGCCGGGCGTGCCGGATCCGAAGGTCGCGGTGCCGCTGATCCTGCTCGCGGTGCTGGTCTCGTCGAGCATCCCGGTGCAACTCGCCTCGCGCTCGGCGCGCGCGGGCCGCACCGTGCCGACGCAGCTCGCGCTCCTCGTCGCGCTCATTCTGCAAAGCGGCTACCTGGCGATGCAGATCCACCTCTTCGTCGACGACCTCCACAAGTTCTCCCCGCAGGGGTCGGCGTATGGATCCATCTACTTCACGATGGTCGGCGCGCACCACGCGCACGTCTTCGTCGGGATCCTGCTCGAGCTCTGGTTTTTCTTGCGGCTGTTCGGCGGGAACACGGTCTACCGCGCGGTCGGGATCCACGCAACCGCGTTCTACTGGCATGCCGTGAACGTGCTTGCCATCGCAGTCACCATCGTCCAGCTGTCGCCATCGCTGTGAGATACGCGCGCGCCGAGCTCGTGCAGTGGTACGGCCTGTTCGGAGCGGCGTTCGCCTGGACGGGGCAGCACGTCGTCGGGTTCGGCGCCGCATATGCGGACTGCCTCGACGCGTCGCGGCGCTGGGGCCTCGATCCCGTGACGTGGATGATCATCCTCACCGCCGTCGGGCTCTCATTCGCGTTGCTGGCGGAAGGAGCGGCGCTCAAGGTCCTGCGCGACACGCGCCAGCTCGAGTACGACGACGCGCCGCCGCTCGGGCGGCAGCACTTCTTCGCCTATGCCGCCGCGCTCGGCAACGTGCTGTTCATCATGTTGATCCTGCTGAACTTCGTCGGTCTCGTCGCCAACACGACCTGCAGGCCGGCATGACGCGCGCGCTCCTGCTCTGTCTCGTAGCCGGGCTGCTAGCGATTCCGGTGGCGTCGGCCGACCCTCCGCAGCAGGGCGTGACGCACGTGCACGTCGCACCGGGAACGCCGGCGGTCGATTGGGGAGAGCAGCTGTTCGGCGCGAACTGCGTCACCTGTCACGGGCCGAACGGGCGCGGGATCACGTCGGAAGTCCACGGCGCGGGCAACGAGGAGGGCCTCGGGCCCTCGCTGCGCGGCGTCGGCGCCGGCGCGGCCGACTTCTACCTGCGGACCGGCTACATGCCGCTCGATGATCCGCACAAGCAGCCGCATCGGAGCCACGTGCTCTTCTCCAAGGGCGAACTCGCGGCGCTCGTCGCGTACGTCGCGTCGCTCGGCCCGGGGCCGCGCATCCCGCGGCCTCATCCGGAGCGCGGCAGCCTCTCCGAGGGACAGGCGCTCTTCACCGAGCACTGCGCCGGCTGCCATCAGATCGATGCGAAGGGGGGTTACGTGACGAACGCAGTTGCGCCGACTCTTGACCAGGCTTCCCCGGTCGAGATCGCGGAGGCGGTGCGCACGGGGCCGTATCTGATGCCGCGCTTCTCCGGCCGCCAGATCAGCGACGCGCAGCTCGACTCGATCATCCGCTACGTGATCTACGCCAAGCATCCCGACGACCGCGGCGGCTGGGCGCTCGGCCACGTCGGTCCCGTGCCCGAGGGGTTGGTCACGTGGTTCATCGGGATCGTGCTTCTGATCGCGACCTGCGCCGTGATCGGGAAACGGATCGAGTCGTGAAGCGCTGGCTGATCGCGCTCGGCGTGCTCGTCGTCGGACGATTCCGGCGGCGGCCGCTGCTCGACGAGCCCGAGCGGCTCGTGCCGTCCGCCGCGCCAGACCGGCGGGCGGAGAACATCGTCCTCCTGCTCTTCGGAGCGGCGACGTTGTGTGGAGTCGCGGTGCCCGTCATCTATGCGTGGGACGCGATCCCGAACCAGACGCAGTTCCTCGGGCTCGCCTTCGGGCTCGCGTTCGCGTTCCTCTCGGCGGCGTGCATCGTGATCGCCAAGCGGCTCATCGTCACGGAAGACATCGAGGAGGAGTACGGCCTCACGCATCCTGAGGACGAGGAGGCGCTCGAGCAGCTCGTCGACGAGAGCGGCGACCGCTTCACGCGCAAGCGCCTGCTCATCCTCGCCGGTGCGGGCGCAGGGACGGCGCTCGGCGCGGCGCTCGTGACACCCGCCGCGTCGCTCGGCCCGGTGTTCGACACGTCGACGCTCTACAAGACGCCGTGGCGGCGCGGCGTCCGGCTCGTCGACGAGGCGGGTCACGCCTTCCGCGCGGACGACATCGAGGAGGAAACGTTCTACACGGCGTATCCCGAGCACGCCGAGCGGGAGCAGATGGGGGCGCCGATCGTGGTCGTGCGGCTGAAGCCGGCGGAGCTACGGCTCCCGAGCGCGCGGAGCGGCTGGGCGCCGGAGGGGATCCTCGCCTACTCGAAGATCTGCACGCACGCCGGCTGCGCGATCGCGCTCTACCGGAAGCCGACGTTCGCACCTGTCGAGCCGAGGCCCGCACTCGTGTGCCCGTGCCATTACTCGACGTTCGACGTCGCGAACGGCGGCGAGGTGCTGTTCGGCCCGGCGGGCCGGCCGTTGCCGCAACTGCCGCTGCTGGTCGATCCGGCCGGTCAGCTGCGGGCTGCGGGCAACTTCTCGGGTGCCGTCGGCCCGTCGTGGTGGGGCGTCCGGCGACACGGGCCGCGCTCGTGATCCGCGGGGTCGTCCGTTTCATCGACGAGCGCTCCGGCGGGGCGCCGTTCCTGCGCAAGGCGCTGCGCTACGTCTTCCCCGACCACTGGTCGTTCCTGCTCGGCGAGGTCGCGCTCTACTCGTTCGTGATGCTCGTGTTGACCGGCATCTACCTGACGCTCTTCTTCAAGCCGAGCCTCGCGAGCGTCCACTACCACGGCGAGTACCTGCCGCTGCGCGGGCGCGAGATGAGCGAGGCGTACCAGTCGACGGTGCACATCTCCCTGAACGTCAAGGCGGGGCTGCTGATCCGGCAGACGCACCATTGGGCGGCAGACGTTTTCGTCGCGGCGATCATCGTGCACCTGCTGCGCATCTTCTTCACGGGCGCGTTCCGCAAGCCGCGCGACCTGACGTACTACATCGGGCTGCTGATGCTCGTGCTCGCATTGCTGGAGGGGTATCTCGGCTACTCGCTCGTCGACGACCTGCTTTCGGGGATGGGCCTGGCGATCGGCTACTCGGTCCTGATGTCGATCCCGTTCGTCGGCGCGAACCTCGCGCAGCTCGTGTGGAACGGGCCGTTCCCGGGCGGCAACGACTTCGAGTCGCGGATGTACGTCGTGCACGTGTTCGTGCTGCCGATCGTGATCGCAACGCTGATCGCGCTGCACTTGACGCTCGTCGCGTCCCGTCACCACACACAGTTCCTGTCGCGGCGTGCGAACGAGCGGAAGGTCGTGGGCATGCCGACCTTCCCGGGCTACGCGCCGCGCTCGCTCGGGCTGGCGTTCGCGGTCGCGGCTGTCCTCTTCCTGATGGGCGGGCTGATCCAGATCAACCCGATCTGGCAGTGGGGGCCGTACCACATCGCTGACGCCACGAACGGCGCGCAGCCCGACTGGTACCTCGGGTGGCTGATCGGGGCCCTCCGGCTCGTGCCCAACTTCGACGTGACGATCGGCAACTACACCCTCGTCCCGAACGCCTTCTGGGGCGGCGCGGGCTTCCCGCTCTTCGTCTTCCTGGTGCTGTTCCTGTGGCCGTCGCTCGAGCGCCGGGTTACCGGGGACTATGCGTTCCACAACCTGCTCGACCGCCCGCGCGACGCACCGTGGCGGACGGCGCTCGGCGTCGCGCTGTTCACGTGGATCTTCCTCGTCTTCGTCGCGGGTGCCGCCGACCGGATGTTCGTGCTCTTCGGCCTGTCGTACGAAGCTCAGGTGTGGGCGTTCCGCGTGCTCGTCTGGGTGCTGCCCGTCGTCGCGCTCTTCGTCACCAAGCGGATCTGCGAGGAGCTGCTGCGCGGCGAGGTCGTCGAGGTGCGGCGGAAGCTCGTCGAAGCCGAACCGGTCGTCTAGACCGGCAGCTCCGGGGCAACGCGCTCGGCGAGCGCCTGCGCGACGCTGCGCCCGATCTCCGGCGTCTTCTTCAGAAGGGTGTCGAAGGCGCGCTCCGTGATCACGAGGACGTCGACGTCGGTCGTGGCAGTCACGGTCGCGGTGCGCGGCATCTTCGTCACGAGCGCGATCTCCCCGAAGAAGTCGCCCTCCTTCATCGTGTTGATCTGCCGGCCCCCGCGCGTCACCTCGGCCTCGCCCTTCAAGAGGACGAAGAACTCGCGGCCGCGGTCTCCCTCGGTCGCCATCTCCTTTCCTGCCGGCAGGTCGAGCTCGTCGGCGATGTGCGCGACCTCCTGGAGGCCCTTCTTGTCGAGCTTCGAGAAGAGCGGAACCTGCTTGAGAAGCTCGACTTTCGCGTCCTTGCCCAGTCGCATGGGGCGAACATATCGCCTTCCGGGGCCTTGGCTACGGTGATCGGGTGGGTGTCGTCCCGGAGATTTTTGGCGCTGCCGCGGGTCTGGCGGGGCTGTTGCTGGTGTTCCTCGGGGTGTCGCTGTCCGCATTCCAGTCGTACGCGGGCGATGTTCCTCCGGCGGTCACGGCGGGGTGGCGCCGCTCCGGTGCCTGGATCCTGACGGCGTTTCTCCTGGGGCTGGTGGCCGTGGCGGTGTCGCTCGCGTGGCTGCTGTCGCCCTCGCGGGGGTTGCGCGACGTGGCGGTCGTGCTCTTCTGTGTCGAGCTGGCCGCCACCGCACTGGCGGCGGTCGTGACAGCGCGGGCCGTGCTGTGGCGCTGAGCCTCAACAAGCTGAAGCGGCTGACGGACGCCGGTCTCGTCGAGCTCTTCGAGGCGGACCGGAAGCTCTGGACGGCGATGGCGAAGGACGCCTACGGGTACACGCGGAAGTTCATCGGGGCCGAGGTGCGCCCGGACGATGTCGTCCCGACGCTGGTGCCGGCGCTCGAGGTCTCCGACCGCCTGCGGACGTATCTCGCGTCTCGCAAACTTACGCAGCAGTACTGGTACACCTGGTTCGCGGAGCTCGTCGTCGATCGTCTGTGGGGTGACCTACACTCCTAGGCGTGGCGAAGGCGCCGGATGCGGACCGGCAGGCGCGGGAGTACATCGACCGTGTCGTCGAGTCCCACCGCAAGAACGGCTACACCGCGCGCGTCCCCAAGAAGCGCTACGAAGAAGCCGTCTCCCGAGTCGCCGACACCTTCCGCAGCTTCCTAGCCGCCAGAACTTCTGGGGTCAGACCCCGCTAGGCGTCTGACCCCAGGCCTTCGTCCGGCCAGCACGAACCGGCGGTACGCCTCGGCGGAATCGAAGAGGTCATGAACGGAATCGACGTCGAGGAAGTCGAGCGGACGCTCGAGGCCTGCAAGCGCCCGATAGCTTCCCCACCGCCAACCGGCCGGATGGTCGCAATGCGCGGCACGGACGGGATTGAGGGCGATGTAACGGTGTGCTTCGAGTAGGTGCTCGTCGTCAGTGATGTGCCGCGAGCCGAATCGGCCGACGAAGAGATGCCCCTGACGGTCGTATTTCCAGTTGAACCAGTGCGCGTAGTCACTGAGCAGCCGTCGCATTCCGGCTGACAGCGTTGCTTCGACGGTGTACACGAGCAGGTGGAAGTGCGAGCCCATCAAACAGTAGGCACTGCACCGCCATTCGTAGTCGGAGATGACGCCGCGCAGCTGCTGCGCGAAGCGCCGCCGGTCTGCGGTTTCGCCGAAGAGGAGCGCGTCGCCGCTCGCGCGCGCGGTCACGTGGTGCATTGCATCCGGAAGGTCGACGCGAGGCTTGCGTGGCACGCGCTCAAGCTACGCCGGCAGTGCGCACGTGTTTGCAGCGCAGCTGTGACTTCTTTGAACT
>Ga0136846_1221794_pt1 | contig 10509 bp, 8 predicted proteins | sample HopSoiMetagenom2_FD_96841 | JGI IMG/M metagenome (GOLD analysis project Ga0136846, IMG submission 96841) | Grasslands soil microbial communities from Hopland, California, USA - 2 Assembly 2016 (version 4) | ecosystem: Environmental > Terrestrial > Soil > Grasslands | place: USA: Hopland... | reverse complement strand
CCCCTTGTCATCGATCGGGGAAAGCTCGAGCTCGGCCACGAAGGCCTGGCCGGCCGTCCCCTGACCGATCACTCTGCTTCGCGCGCCACCCAGGGACGCTGTCGCCCAGCGGGACTCAACACCGGCGACGGCCCCCGACGGTCGGATGTCTGCGACGACGATCAGGCCATCGGCGTCGAGGTCCGTCGGCCGGGCCAGACGCTCGGCGAGCGGGTACGGCAGCGCCCAGTAGCCCGCGCTGCGGCACAGCGCGGCGGCGGCCTCCAGTTCATCGGCGTCGGTGCGGACATCGAGGTCCCACGCCCCGAGTTCGGACAGCGAAGGGCCTGCCAACGATTCGCGTTCGCCGGGTTTGGCTTCGGCCTGCTGAACCAACTGGTCGCCGCCTGCGGCCTCGAAGGCCCGAAGTGCCTGTCGCCCATATTCTTTGGCGTCGTCGCCGAGGTCGAGGATCATTTTGCCGCCGCCAAGAGGGCCCGCGACAGCAGGATGCGCTGCATTTCGATGCTGCCCGACGACACCGTGGAAGCCTGCGAGTAACGCCAGTGATCCTCGACCTCGTCGAGGAACCACTTCGCATTCGGGTCGCCGTGGGAAACTTCCGCGGCGATGTCCATCAGGACCTCTGCGCTGTCCTGATCAAGCCTGGTGACCGCGATCCGGTACGCGGCCGCGTCACCGGGCTGGATCCGGCCACTGCTCTGCAGCTCGACTACGCGGTACGCCAGCAGCCGCGCGCGCCGGCAGTGCGTGAGCATGCGAACCCATCTGGCCCGCAACTCCGCGGGCAGGTCTTCCCAGCGGTGTGCGAGCACAGCGGGCGCGGCGGCGAGCAACCGCTCGCAGCGGGCATATCGGGCGATGCCGACCCGCTCGAACGACATCACGTCCTGCACGATCGACCAGCCCCGATCGACCGTGCCGAGAACATCGGCTTCGGTGACCCGCAGGTCGTCGAAGAACACCTCGTTGAGGTGGTGTGGACCCAACATGGCGCGGATCGGCCTGACTTGGATCGCCGGATCATCCATGGGCACAAGGAAGATGGTCAGCCCCTGTTGCTTCTTCTCAGCCTTGGTCGTGCGCGCGAGCAAAAAGCACCACTGCGCCATGGTGGCGTAGGAGGTCCAGATCTTCTGGCCGCTGACAAGCCAGCCGTCGCCGTCACGTCGCGCGGTGGTTCGTAGCGACGCGAGATCGGAGCCCGCCTCCGGTTCGGAGAAGCCCTGGCACCAGATCACCTCGCCGCGGGCGATGGGTGGTAGGTGCTTGCGCTGCTGCTCCTCGGTGCCATGGCGCATGATGATGGGTCCGACCCAGTTGACGCCCATGTATTGAGCGCCCCGCGGTTCGTGGTGAGCCCACATCTCCTCGCGCACCACGGTCTGTTCCCATACCGAAGCGTCGCCGCCACCGAACTCTTTCGGCCATGACATGCACAGCATGTTGCGCTCGGCGAGCGTGCGGCAGAACTGCTGAGCCACCTCGAGGTCTGCCGGGTTATCGGTGAAGGCGCCCAGGAAGCCATCCGGCACATGGGTTTTGACGAGGGCGCGCAGATCGCCGCGCAGCTGCGCGGCTTTCGGTCCCATCTCGAAGTCCACTGGCGGTCCTATCCTGAGCCCAGCGCGGGTTCGATGTCAGCCTGGCCGAGGCCGAGCTCGTTGAGCACGTCCGCGGTGTCCGCGCCCAGTTCCGGGGCGGGGCCGGCGACCCGGCCGGGAGTCCGGGAAAACCAGGTCGGCACGCCGGGGAACCGAACCGGGCCGTGCGGTGTCTCCACAGTCTCGAACAAACCGACCGCGTTGAGGTGCGGATTGTCGAACAGCGCATCCGGGGTGTTCAGCGGGGCGGCGGGAATCTCGAGCTCGCGGAACAACGCCAACCACTCGGCGGTGGTGCGCTCCTTCATGGTTTCGGCCACCAGCCCGTAGACGGTGTCGATCTGGTTCGCACGTCGTTCGAGGGTGGCGTACAGGTCGCCCGCCCACGGCGGCTTCACGGCATCGACGAAGCTGTTCCAGTGTTTGTCGTTGTAGATCAGTGCGGCGATGTAGCCGTCGCTGGTCCGATACGGCCTGCGGTTGGGTGCCACCGTCCTGGGGTAGACGGCGGGTCCGAGGGGAGGGTCGAACATGGCTCCGTTGGCATGTTCGACGAGCATGAACGACGCCATCGTCTCGAACATCGCGACCTCAACCTCCTGCCCCTCCCCCGTTCGCTCGCGATGGAACAGTGCCATCATCGTCGCGTAGAGGGCGGTCAGGCCGGCGACCTTGTCGGCCATGATGGTGCCGACGTAGTCGGCCTCGCCGGTCAGCTGTTGCTGCACGGCGGGCAGCCCGCATTCGGCCTGGATGGTGTCGTCGTAGGCGGGGCGGTCACGCTCGGGCCCACGCCTGCCGTAGCCGTAGCAGTTGGTGTAGATGACGCGCGGGTTGAGCGCGGCGACCTGCTCGTAGCCGAAGCCGAGCTTCGCGATCGCCTTGGATCGCATGGAGTGGATGAAGACATCGGCCTCACGGACGAGCGCTCGAAGCGCCGTGCTGCCGACCTCGGAGCGCAGGTCCAACACCACGCTGCGCTTGCCGCGGTTCACATTGACGAAGACGCCGCTCATCCCGGGCGCGGGTCCGACCGAGATATAGCGGGTGTTATCCCCTTCGGGCGGTTCGACTTTGATCACGTCGGCACCCATGTCGGCCATGATCTGCGTGCAGTACGGTCCCATCACCATCGCGGTGAGGTCGACGACCAACACGCCCGACAGCGGGCCCGTCCCGCCGCTAGCCATGGATGGCTCTCTCGAGGCTGCCCCGCTTGGCCATCGCGAAGCTGTAGCGAATGTGATCGCCGTGGCCGTCGGGCACCACGGGAAAGACCACCTGTTCGGATGCGTCCCGGATCGCGGCGATGTGTTCGCCGACCTCCGCGATGGACCATGACGGCCGGTACACCCCAGGCGTTTCGGAGACGACGGCCCTTGCCACGCGGCCGGCCAGCGCGACGAGCATCTCCCCGGTGACAGAACAGGATTCGTGCGACAGCCAACCCACCACAGGCGCCACCAATTCGGGGCCCATCGGCGGATAGGCGGCGGTGTCGATGCCCTCGGCCATCCGCGTGACCGCGGCGGGCACGATCACGTTGCTCTTCACGCCGTCCGCGGCGCCTTCGATCGCGGCGACGTTCGACAGACCGATCACGCCCGCCTTGGCCACGGCGTAGTTCGCCACCTCGTGGTTGCCGTAGAGACCGCCGATCGACGACGTGAGCACGATGCGGCCGTAGCCGGCCTGACACATCAACGGAAACGCCGGCCGCACAACGTGGAAGGCGCCGCGCAGGTGCACATCGACGACGGCCTCGAAGTCGTCGTAGGTCATCTCCTTCAGTGACGCGCCACGGACGATGCCGGCGTTGTGCACCAGGATGTCGATGCGGCCGTAACGGTCAAGGGCCGCGTCGATGATCGCCTTGCCGCCGGTGGGGCTGGCCACCGAGTCGGTGCTTGCGACCGCGTCACCGCCGGCCGCGATGGTGTCGCGCACCACCTCCTCGGCGGGAGCGGCACTGTTTCCGTCGCCCGTGAGGCTACCGCCGGGATCGTTCACCACGACCTTCGCGCCATGCGCGGCCAGCAGCATGGCGTACGAACGGCCCAATCCCCTGCCGCCTCCGGTGACGACGGCGACTCGGCCGTCGAATCTCAGGTCAGACATTCATGTGCCCAGCACCAGGCCGTCCAGGTCGCCCTTTGCGCGCCATTCTTTCAGCAGGTCATCGAAAGCATAGAAGCCTGGCGAATACGGTTCACCAAGAAATGAGCGGATGCCTTCCCCGCCACCGCCACCCTCGTTGTTGTAATAACCAGGGGTGCAAGAGATTTCGAACGCGGAGTTGTCGATGGCGAGTTCGCGGACCGTGCTCACCCAACTGTCCTGGCCCTGTTGGCTGGGCTCGACGGTCGACGCGCCTCGGTCCATCGCTTCGGAGATGATGTAGGCGATGTGCTCGGCCTGCTGCTCGAACATCGCGGTGGTATTGGCCGAAACACCGCCCTGGATGAAGCCGGTGTGGAACTGGTTCGGGAACCCGCGGCTGGTGATCCCGTGCAGTGTCTTGTAGCCGTCACGCCAGTGGTCGAAGAGCGACAGGCCGTCACGGCCTTCGATGGTGTCCATCGCGTAGCGGCGACTGATCTCCGTGGAGATCTCGAAGCCGCTTGCGAAGATCACACAATCGACTTCGTACTCGACGCCGTTGGCGACGATCCCGTTCTCGGTAAGCCTCTCCACTCCCTTGCACTCCGACACGTCGACCAGCGTGACGTTCGGGCGGTTGAACGTCGGCAGATACTCGTCGCTCGAGCAGGGCCGCTTGCACAGGAACCGGTAATACGGTTTGAGCGCCTCGGCGGTGTCGGGATCGTCGACGACTGCGCCGATGCGGCGGCGCAACCGCTCCATGATCTTGTAGTCCTCTTCTTCCCGGATCGCCATGATCTGTTCGATGCTCAGCGATGCGGGATCGTCGCTCGCCGCGATCCGTGCGGTCATGTTGCGGCCGAGTTCGGTCCAGAAGTCGCAGACCAGATCGGGCTCACCGAACACGACACCCTGGAACGGTGACCAGGAATGGAAGTTGCGCTTGCGCTCCTCCTGCCAGCCCGGCTGCAGCGTTTTCGCCCATTCCGGATCGGTCGGCGCGTTGCCGCGCTCGTCGACGGACGACGGGGTGCGCTGAAACACGTAGAGGTGCTTGGCATCTCGGCCGAGGTGCGGAACCAGTTGTACGCCAGTGGCGCCGGTGCCGACGAGTGCGACCCGCTTGTCTCCCAGCTTGTCCAGTCCACCGCTGGCATCCCCGCCGGTGTAGTCGTAATCCCAGCGTGCCGAGTGGAACATGTGCCCGCTGAAGTCCTTGATTCCCGGGATACCGGGAAGCTTGGGCCGGTTGTATGAACCGGGCGTCAGCACCACGAAGCGGGCACGGATGTCGTCACCTCGGTTGGTGTTCAGCCGCCAGCGACTGAGCGATTCGTCCCAGCGCACCGTGCGGACCTGGGTGGAGAAGATGGCGCCGTCGTACAGCCCGAAATGCTTGGCGATGCGTCGGCAGTGTTCATAGATCTCGGCACCGTCGGCGAACTTCTTCGACGGGATGAAGTTGAGTTCTTCGAGCATCGGGATATAGCAATACGCGTCGTTGTCGCATTGGATTCCCGGGAACCGGTTCCAGTACCAGACGCCGCCGAAGTCCCCACCCATCTCGATGACGCGGACGTCGTCGACGCCGGCCTTCTTGAGGTGGGAGGCCGCCAGAAGTCCAGCGATGCCACCGCCCAGAACCGCGACCTCGACGTCCTCCGCGATCGGGGTGCGGGGGATCACCGGTGTATGCGGATCGACCTCCGAAAACTCCGCGTACTCACCTTTGAGTTCGAGGTACTGAGTCGATCCTTCTGGGCGTAACCGCTTGTCGCGCTCGTGGAGGTATTTCTCTCGAAGCGCGTCGATGTCGATATCGTCTGGCGTCTGCGTCGGTCCGCAGGTGTCATAGGTCGTCAAGTTCTTGGTCCCCTAGAGCTCGCGTGGTTCGCCGGTGCCCATGTACTTGGACAGTTGGTAGTGAAGGTTGACGGTGCTGCGCTCGCGGTACGGGTTGGGCTTGGTGCCAGGGAAGCCAAGCGATTTCATGCCCTGCTGTACCGCGGCCATGTTGGAGAAGTCCTGCGGCAACACCGAAAGCCAATTGGGGTCGCGCACCGGTGTGTACTGCCATTCCGTCTGCGGCTCTTTCCCTTTCGGGTAGAGCTCGAAAACGGCGACCTCGAATATGCACTTGTTCGGGTCATAGCTCGGATCGGGTCGGGCGCTGTAACACAGTGCGCTGGTCAGACCCTGTCCGATCTGAAAGTTCGGGAAGATCTGCCAGGCGGTACCACTCTGGCCGAGGATGTCGGCCGGGATCGTCGGCCAGATCACGCCGCGCGCCTCGTCGTCGCGGCGCGCGGAGGCCAGCCAGTGTTCCAGCACCTTGTCGGCGGGTGTGCCCTCGGGCAGCTCCTCGACAAGCCGCTTCGCCGCGTTCACCAGTGTTTGGGTGGTCGTGGCGTTCGTCTCCTCCATCGTGTAGATCTGCATCTCCGCAGTGGATATCCGGGGATCAGCGCCCGTACCGAGCCGGATCTTGGACTTGGTGGCCTCCAAGTCCTTTGGCGCGTCGTAGCCGATGTTGCTGTGCTTGCCCTGCGCCTTGGCCCAACCCTTGAATTCGCCGAACTTGTTGAACTCCGGATGTGTGGTGAACACGTGGTAGGTCTCGTTGAAGGCCTCCATCGCGACCTTCCAGTTGCAGTCGAAGTTCAACCACTTGCGCCACTTGAACCGCATGTTCTCCAGGCCGAAGGGGTCGAGGATCTTCGCGGCGGGGAACAGATAGTCCGCCAGCGGCTCACAGTCCGGATCCATGTTGATGAACAGCCAGCCACCCCAGGTGTCGACCCGGACACTTGCGAGGTGCGTGTTTTCGGGCGTCAACAAGCCCTTCCAGTCGTCCTGTTCACGGATGTGCGTGCATGCCCCGTCGAGGCCGTACGTCCAGCCGTGGAACCCGCAGACGAAGGACTTGCGGGCGCGACCGCACGCATTCTTGGCGCCCTCGGGGGTGTCGATCAGCCGACGGCCTCGGTGCATGCACACGTTGTGGTGTGCAGCGAAATCCGAGGATGAGTTCCCGGGCCCCGTGCGCGCGACGATGATCGAGTCGTCGAGGATGTCGTAGGTGAGGTAGTTGCCGACCTCACCGATCTCCTCGACCCGGCCGACCTGTTGCCATACCTTGCGCCACAGCTTGTCGCGTTCGGCACGGGCGTAGTCCTCCGAGATGTAGGCCTGGACCCCGATGGTTACCGGCTCCGAAAGCTCTTCGGCCGCTTGCACTTCGGTGTCGGTCATCGCATCCTCCTAATTGAGGCACGGAAGGAATCGTCGGAGAGGAACAGTGAGGTGTTGTCGTCGCCGAGGTGGCTCCACTTGAGGTTCAGCCCGCCGTCGACGAGCAGCGTCTGTCCGGTGATGTAGCTCGACAGGTCCGAAAGCAGGAACAGGATGGCTCCGGCCTGCTCCTCGGGTCGCCCGCGTCTGCCCATCGCGATGGCTTGTCGATCGCGGTCTGGGTCGTCGTCGACATAGGTGCGGGACGCGGCCGTATCGGTTACTCCCGGCGCGACCGCGTTGACGCGGATGTTGTCCAGTGCCAGTTCGACGGCCATCGTGCGGGTCATTGCGGCCACCGCGGCCTTGGCGCTTCCGTACGCGATGTGAAAGGGCGCGGTGTTCATTCCGCTGATCGACGACAATGACACGATCGAACCGGGGTTGCCCTGCTGCCGGATTTCACGGGCCACCGCCTGGCTCATGAAGAACGCCGTCTCCAGGTTGTGGGTGAACATGGCGCGCCAGTCGTCGCGCGTCACCCGGGTGGCCGGCATCCACGTCGACGGTTCTGCGCCGCCTGCGATGTTGACGAGACCGTACAGATTGCCGTCGAGACGCCGCACCTGATCGATGACGGTGGCGATGCCGTCGTCGGTGGACGCGTCGGCGGCCACCGGGACGACGGACAAGCCCTGCTGCGCGAGCGGAGTCACGTGCTCGTCCAGGTTCTCCTTTGATCGGCTCACCGCAACGACGGTGGCGCCGGCCTGCCCAGCGAGTCGCGTCACCGCCGTGCCGATGCCGCCCCCTCCGGCGCCCGACACGACGACGATGCGGCCGTCCAGCGTCAAGAGATCGTCCATGGTCAGGTCATTTGTCCGGACAACATATGGTGCTCTGCATATTGCAGAACACTATTCCGCAGCGAGAATAGCTCCGTCAAGGCCGTGCTGGCCGCCAATGGCAGCTATTGTCTGGACTAATAGAGCTTGATAGCGTCCCAGGTCATGACCTCGCACGTGCTGCAGGCCCGCTACCCCGCCGCAAGCCCCGCCACCGCCGACGGATGGCGGCTCGATCGGCTCACCGCGCCCAGCAGACTTTTCGGCGCCAACGGTCTGCGCACCGGTCCCGACGGACGCGTCTATGTCGCGCAGGTGACCAGCAGCCAGATCAGTGCACTGGATCTCGAGACCGGCCGGTTGGACACCATGAGCGCGAAGGGCGGCGACATCATCGCGCCCGACGATGTCGCCTTCGGCCCGAGCGGCAACCTGTACGCGACCGAGGTCATGGACGGCCGGGTCAGCATGCGGGAACCGGGCGGCGGCACGCGTGTGCTGCGCGACGACCTTCCGTGCGCCAACGGAATCACCGTGCATGCAGGCCGGCTGTTCGTCAACGAGTGCCGCGAGGGCGGCCGGCTCATGGAGCTCGACCGCAGCGGAGCCATCGTCCGCGTCCTTGCCGAGAACCTGCCGTCGCCCAACGCGATGGAGGTCGGCCCCGACGGCATGCTCTATTTCCCGCTGATGACGGCGAACGAAATCTGGCGCATCGACCCCGACGGCGGTGAGCCGCAACGGGTTGCCGCTGATCTCGGGGTGCCCGATGCGGTGAAGTTCGACTCGGAGGGCTCCATCGTCTCCACACAGGTGGCCAGCGGACAGGTGTTGCGCATCGATCCGCGCAACGGCTCCCAGACCATGCTGGCGCAACTGACCCCGGGCCTGGACAATCTGGCCTTCGTCGGCGACCGGTTGTTCGTCTCGAACTTCACCGGCGAGATCACCGAGATCCTGCCCGGCGGTGAGACCAGTACCGTGCTGCCGGGCGGGCTGAACTGGCCGCTGGATCTGGCCGTCGGCGATGACGGCAATCTTTACGTCGCCGACGGAACGTACTTCTACATGGTGCGCCCCGACGGATCATTGGAAACGGTCGGAATGCTGTTCACGCCCGGGTATCCCGGCTTCGTGCGGGGTCTGGCTGCGACGGGCCCGGGTGAGTTCGTGGTGACGACGTCCGGCGGCCAAGTAGCCAGGTATCGGCCCGGTGCGAACGAAACCGATTATCACCCAGCCGACTTCGACCAGCTCTATGGCGTGGCGGTCGGACCGGGCGACACCGTCATGTTCGCCGAACTCGGCACCGGTCGCGTGCACTCCCTCCGCTCGGGCAACGTCGAGACGCTGGCGTCTGGCCTGCTCGATCCGGTCGGCGTTGCGTTCGACCCCGACGGCAATCCCTTGGTCGCCGAGTCGGGTGCGGGCCGGGTGGCACGGCTTGCGGGGTCGAGCGTCGAAACCGTGGTCGACGGACTCCAGCGGCCACAGGGCATCGTCGTGGCCGACGGCCAGCTCTACACCGTCGACGCTGGTGCCAAGGAAGTGATCGCGCTCGATCTCATCAGCAAGGAGCGCCGCACCATCGCGTCCGGCTTGCCGGTCGGACCTCCGCCCGGCGTGGAACCCAAGCCGCTCAAGGGAATGCCGCCGTTCTCCGGACCACAGGGACCGTTTGCGGGAATCGCCGCGGGACCGGACGGCACACTCTACGTATCCGCCGACGGCGACGGCAGCGTGCTGACCCTCCAGCGGGTGCGCACATGACCGTCACGCCGGCCGACCACCGCTATCTCCAAGTCGCGCGCACCCTGCGCAAGGAAATCGTCGACGGGGTTTTTCCGGTGGGCTCACAATTGCCCACCGAACATGAACTGTGCGAGCGGTTCGCGGTGAGCCGTTACACGATCCGCGAGGCGCTGCGCAGGCTGCGCGACGACAATCTGGTCCTGTCGCGGCCCCGTGCAGGCACCCTCGTCGTCCCGCGTCCTGCGACGAATTCCTATGCACAAGATGTGATGTCGATCAACGACCTGCTGGCCTTCGCAACCGGCGCGCCGTTCACGATCGAATCGAACGCGATGGTGACGATTGACGCCGACCTCGCCGCCCGGGCCGGACTGGACGTCGGATCGGAATGGCTGGCGGTGCGCGGCTATCGGCAGGCCGACGGCAGCGACGCACCGGTCTGCAAGGCCGAGTACTACATCAACCGTGCGTTCGCCGCGGTCGGAAGGCTGCTGCAACGGCACTCCGGTCCGATCTTCCCGCTCATCGAGGACCTTTTCGGGGTGAGCGTCGTCGAGGTGCACCAAGAAATCGCTGCGGTAGTGGTGACGCCGGAGTTGGCCGCGCTCCTCAAAATCGAAACGGGCGGTGCCGCACTCGAAATGCAACGCACGTACACGACGTCGGACGGTGAGATCGCCCAGGTCACCGTGAACACGCATCCCTCGGCGCGGTATCGCCATTCCATGACGATGCGCAGGGTCAAGGCATAGGTTCGGGTTCGTGAGGGTCGACGGAGCTGGCGCGGCCGAGGCATATCGCCGCGGGCTGTGGGTTCGCTCCACCCTCGCTGACGCGCTGCGCGATGCCGCACGGCGCACTCCAGAGCGAACCGTCTTGGTCGACGGCGACATTCGGCTCGACTGCCGGACGCTGCATGAGCGGGCGAGCATGCTGGCGCACACGCTGATCGCGCGGATGCCGCCGGGCAGCGT
>Ga0136846_1208568_pt1 | contig 10509 bp, 10 predicted proteins | sample HopSoiMetagenom2_FD_96841 | JGI IMG/M metagenome (GOLD analysis project Ga0136846, IMG submission 96841) | Grasslands soil microbial communities from Hopland, California, USA - 2 Assembly 2016 (version 4) | ecosystem: Environmental > Terrestrial > Soil > Grasslands | place: USA: Hopland... | reverse complement strand
TCCGTTTCCAGGCCGAGACCCGTTCCGGAACGTAATGCCAGCAGCGATGAACTGGTACACCGTTGATGAGGTCAGTTCGGTATAACTGATTCTTGTCTTCGTCCCGCTTCCGCCACGCCGGGTAATACGCAAATGTGGTTAGCATCTCTACGTCGTGACCGTGCCGATGGAGAAACTCGCACAGCGCGACGTTGTGCGGCGAGATGCCGGTGACTTCCGGCGCGTAATTGATGCTCCAAACGATGACTCTCATACCCGCGCCGACGTTTCGAATGGATCTAGGCCGCTCCGGGCCATGGCGAGCGGGGACGAAGAACACGGCACGGATTTCCCGCAGCAACGACGTTGTCTTCGATATCGTGCGTCACTACCGAACAGGCGCCAATTAACGCGCGTTTCCCGATGCTGATTCCCGGCATCACAAAAGTTCGCGCCCCAACGAACGCGTCTTCGCCAATGGTTATCTTGGCGACAACCAGCGGCAGAGCCGGCACATCGAAGTCATGGCTGCCCGAGCTGAGGTAAGTTTCCTGCGCGACAATTGCGCGCGCGCCGATCTCGATTTCGCCAAGAGTGTTGGCGTTCGCCCGATCCCCCAGCAATGCCTTATCGTGCATCGTGAGGTTCCACGGAATTGAGATGCGGGCGCGCTGGTGAACGAAGGGCGTGCCATGGATTGTGGCGCCGAACACGCGCAGCCAGAATAATCGCCATTGGTTTAGCGGCTTCGGCGTCCACACGCAGAACACTGCCCAGGAAAATTCCCATAACAATCGCATCAAGCGGTTTTCGAGGGACCAAGGCGATTCATCCGCGCGAACCTGATCTGGTTTAACAGCCTGTTTTTCGCGCATTAGATGAATTTCAGCCTAACAAACTGTCTAGTGAACACAAAAAGAACCGGTACACCGCATCGGGACCTCGGAGCAACAACTTTGCCATGGCAAATACAGATCATCGCTTTGAACGCGAGCCGCCGGGCAACGGCTCGGACAAGATTTCCAGCAGCGAATCCACTGCCCGGTTGATTTCATACCGCCGGGCAAAACAATCCCTCGCGTTGCCGGCCATGGTCTGCTTTACGTCAGGGGGCGTTTGAATCCAACGCCTGATCAAAGCGGTGGTCCCCGCCAAGTCGTCCGGCTGAACGTAGCCCGCGCCATCAGATTCGATTTCACTGGCAGTATTTACGCGGTTGGAAATCAACACCGGGACGCCAAACGCCAGAGCCTCGATGACCGCCATCCCAAAATTTTCCTGATGCGACGGGAGGATCAGGGCGTCGGCATTCAGCAGCGCACTCTGTTTCAGGTCGCCCTGCAACATTCCTGCGAACACGACGTGGGATTCCACTCCGAGCTGGCGCGCCCGTTTTGTAAGTGCCTCCTGCCAGCCCACCTGGTCAGGGCCGGCCACGACGAGCGACATATACGCTGCTGGCCCCCCTGCTGCCGCAAATCCTGCAATCGCCAGATCACATCCCTTTTTCGGATGCAGTCGCCCAAGGAACAACAAAGGCCTGGTGTTGCGGAGTTGAGGAAAACTATCTAATAGCTTGCCCCGCACATTCGCAGATGGAGCGGCCGGAGTTTCGATGCCTAACGGGGACACCTTTTCACGGACACGATACAGCCAGAACGATTCGCGTGCCTCGACTCGTTCCTGCTCGGAAGTGAATATCACGGCCGCTGCATCCCGCATCACTCGATATTCCGCCCACGGCCAGTACAGCCATTTTTTGACGTGTTTGAGCGGGTAGGTCCGTTTGAACCACGGATCAAGCATTCCGTGCGGAAAGACATAGTAAGGGGTCGCTGTCCGCGCAAAGCGTCGCCACGCGGCATGACCGGGATGCTGCCAGAGGCCGTTCACAATCACGCGATCATACCTGCCACCATTAGCGGCCAGCCATTTGTTCAGCTCGCCAGAATACTGATAATTCGTTAGTCCCGGCCCGGTCGCGTGAACCAAAAGATCGATCGAACGGAGCCATGGGGCTGATGGCGGATCGATGGCAACGATCTCAACTTCGTGACCGCGCTTCACCAATCCGCGGCTTAAGGCCAGCATCGCAGGAGCGACGCCGCCGACGCTCGGGTCCAACGTCGGGATGACCTGCAGGATCCTCACCGTTAAATGACGAAGCCCTGGGTTCGCTGAAAATAGGCGTAGTTAGGATCCAGTTTCTTCACCGGCTGCGCCGGAACCCCGCCATAAAGCTGATGTGATTCGGTAAACGCGCGGTTGAGCAACGATTTGGCGCCGAGCACCGAATAATCCGGAAGTGCGCTGCCCGGCAACAAGACTGAATTCGTTCCCACGAAACAGTACTGGCCAATCCGGACCGGCGCCGAGCTTTGTCGATTGCGTTCGAGATCGATGCTATGCGTCAAAATCTGCGATTGAAACCCGGCCATTGTGGTAAACCGGCCGATGACTACTGAATTGGTGCAATCAATCAGATGCCGGTGGGTAATGGCGGAATGTTCCTCCAGGATCAATTCCGGACGACGATCGGTCTCTTCAGCGAAATGGGCCGACGCGCCAAGCGGAAAACCGCTGATCCAATTACCCCGGCCAATTTGGGCATGGGCTTTGAGGTGCAACCGATCAAGGCCTTTGCACACGGTGAGGTGTCCGATCTGACTTCCTTCTTCCATGATCAAATGGGCAGCCGAAAGCCAGCACACTCCCAGCCGGCAGGACGGATGTATTTGATAACCAAATTGCGACTGTAGAAATGACCGACGAAGCGACCATGGCAAAAGGATGCTGACGAGCTGTAATAGAAGGTTCATACTGCTGCTCCCAGTCTGCGGTAAATCGCGGCGTACTCGTCAATCATTCGGCTCGTCGAAAACCGGCGCGCATTGGACAGACTCTTCTCCGCCCACCTGCTTCGCTCGGCTGGATTCGTTAATCGCAAAAGATCGGCCGCGAAGCCGGCTTCGTCTTCCACGGGGTGCAGCAGTGCGGCGTCACCGCCGACCTCCGGTAGCGGACCGGAGTCCGAGCTGATAACAGGGCAGCCACAGGCCTGGGCCTCAATGACAGGCCAGCCGAACCCTTCAAACCGGGACGGATAGACCAGCGCGACGGCCTTATTGTATAGAGCTTCCAACAGCTCATTACTGACGTTACTGACTTGCACGACCCGATCGGAGATTCCCAGACGGGTGCCAAGTTGCATCAAATCACGGGTTAGCGCTTCCCCGGCGAACACGATCTGGCCTTTCCATTGATCTTTGACGGCAGCTACGATCCGGAGGACCGCATCGCGGTTTTTGCGTCTCAGATTCGATCCAACATGCAGCGCAAACGGCCGGGCAAGATCGAGCGACGGCAGTTCCGACAACCGCGATGTCGCTGCAACATCTGAAATGGGGTGATAAGGATGACTTAGACCTAACGGTACCATATTCACCCATTGTCCGGAATTGTCCTCACCTAACAACCGACTCGCGTCGCTGGCGGTGGCCTCTGAATCGCACGCGATTGCTTCGGCTTTCCGAAGTCCGCTCAGAATCCATCTTTGCAGGAACCGTCCGGCGAACGTGGCCGGGCAATCGGTATCTTCCCCCAAACCACCCCTAACGGCCAGCAGATCGTGACAAGTAACGACAACCGGTGCCGGACGACAGTTATCGACATAGACCGCGTTGGAATGATCGCAGATATGAACGAGCGGATTCTTTGTTTGCCGAATCCTTCTTCGTAGCTGACGGGGAAAGAAGAAATATTTGTCGATGTAACCGAGCCACTTCTGAATGAACCGACCAAATAGCCGCACGTTGCCGAAGACCGGTTCAGGCTCTATCAGCTCGGCTTTGATGCCGCGGCCGGTCAATCCCTCGAGCATCATCGCGCCGAAGCGCCGCATGCTTTGCTGTTGGTCGAGCGCGTAATTACCGAGCAACAGAACCATTGTCTCGCTCGGGTAGCGGTGAAGCACCGTGCAGGCGTTCGGCGTAAGCAGACCGGCCGCGAACCCGCTTCACCGAAGCTCTCTCCGGGGCGGGCGGCGGCCCTTCCGGAACCAAACCGTCCTGCCGCATTGCTGCGACGGCGAGACCGGTTACGAAAACGGCGAACCCCAGAATTGTTGGCTGCCCAAGCTGGCCATTCAGCAGCGGCAAACAGCTGGAGCTGAAAAGAAGCAGTGGCAGCAAATTTCCCGCAAGAATCGATTTGATCGTTAGCCAGCCGATTCGCCCGACGAAGCTGAGTCGCCAGAGAAGGAAAGCAATACCCAGCACGGGACCATTCTCAAGGATGATGCGCGGCCATTCGCCTTCCATCAGAAGGAAACCGCTCTGGCCGACAAGTAACTTCGCGCCGGCGTTTGTCCCCACGCCTAACCCCCAGCCGAGGGCGGGCGCTCTCGGGATAACGAGCCAGGCATCCTGAAAGGTCGATAAAGACCGTGAAATTAGATCCTGCGGAATTGATTGCTCGGTTGCTTCAGCAACTTCGGAAAATCGAGTTGATAAAACCTCCGCGCCTTCGCGGAAGATCGGGGTTCGGCTAACGATGAACGCCAGAACGACAACGGCGAGCAAGACGTGCCCGAACCGATTCAGCATCTTGGCCCGGAGAAAAACCACCAGTAACAGCGAACCAACTACTACGGCACAAGCCCCAACAACGGATCGGCTACCCGAAACGGAGATCCCGATAATCAGTGCGCCGCCCGCAACCGCCAAGACCCATTTCTTGTACACACCAGGATTGAGCAGTGCCCAAACGATATAGCCGGTCGCCAGCGAAAAATAGGCAACAACGCCAATCACAAATGAAAACGGTCCGGCCGTTCGAACCTTACCCATCGATGACATCAACATTTCGCCTTCACCGCCGGCAGTTTTGTTAACAAATGCGTCCGGACCCGCGCGGAACTGGGCCACCATCAAAACAGTCATCGGAACCAGCAGGATGAGCGTCCACCAGCCAACCCGTTTGATATCCTCCTCGGTGAACACCTGCCCAATTACGAACACAAGTGGCAGATGGAAAAAATTGGCGTGGATGCCGTAAACCGTTACCGCGGTGATGTATTGCGGGGCCACGTAATCCCACAATTGGAAGAAAGTGGCCATCGTGTCGAGGCACGCCAGAATGACCAACGTGACGACCCACGCATTCCATGGAAACACTCGAGCCCGGAACGACAGCAAGTAGATCGCCAGAACAACCGGATCGCGAATGACCAACAATGGAGTCGATAGGTCCGGCACGACCCATTTTCGCAGGGCTCCTTCAATCAGGAGCAGCCAGAAGTACACCCAAATCAATCGTCGGATGTAGCGCCTGGGCTTCTCTGCCGGGTCGATTAAGCTCATTGGTGTATCAGCTCCCGGAGCGCGGCAACGACCTTCTCACCATAGCCGCGCCAGGTTAGCTCCCGGGCGCGGGTTTGCGCTGCAATACCCATGCCAGCAATCTGGTCGCGATTTGAGGTAAACCAGGTGATCCGCTCGGCGATAGCCTGTGGCGATCGAATTGGGATCAAAAAGCCAGTCTCGCCGTTCACGATCAGGTCGTCGGCACCGGCGTTCGCCGTAGCAATAACCGGCAGACCGCAGGCCATGGCTTCCTGTTGCACCAAAGCGCGTCCCTCCACAATGGAAGGCAGAACCAGAACATCACAACTTTGCATCAGGCTCAAAACTTCGGCATGCGGGCGCGGCGATTCGTAAATGAAATCGGCAAATTGCCGGTACCAGTTCAACGGACGCAATAACGAACCCATCACGATTAGTTCAATCGTTTTCGTATCGAGCAGCTTTGTAGCGAGGAACAGATCCGCCAAACCTTTCCGCTGCGACAATGTTCCGGCAAATAGGACTCGGAGCGGCCGGTCGGCCTTTTTCTCGGTAACAGCCGCGCGTAAATCGACCGTAGGCGAGCCGAATGGCGCGACCAAGCATTGGCGGCTACCGAGCTCCTCCGCGGGCAACGAACTTCGTACGAATTCGCTTGGACAAATCACCAGCTCCGCCAGCTCGAGCTCCCGACTCTTCCGCGCCAGTTTCCGCTCCGAGTCACGAGTTGCTCCAAGCGTGGGCTCCCACTCCGGATACCGTTGGGCTTCTTCGCGGAGGAGTCGCTGACTGGTTTTCCAATATGCAATCGGCAAGTCGTAGACGCGATGAATACCCATGTCGCGGGCAACACTGAACACCGCTTCCGCACAATCTTCATAAGCGTAAACCGCTTTCAGATCCTCGCCGTACGCGCCTTTGCGCAAGCAACGGGCTGCCTCGCGATCGATACTGGCCCACACCTTATCGATACTTGCCCAACCGGCCTCATGTTCGGTTAGGCGCTGAAAACCGAAGGTTGTGGCAAGCAGTCGAACGACTTCGCGAACGGGGTGAATATCGATCCGGTCCGCCGGTAACGGATAATTCCGCCGGAGTTTCCCGCGAATGTGATCGCTCAGCGCCGGATAAGAAGAAGTCGACCATCCCAGCGTAGTGACGAATCGACTTAGCAGGCCTGCTTCTTCGAGCGCTTGCAACACCGCTCGGACGTTCGCGTTCCCGAAAGGATGAACGAGCAGAACCATAAAGTCAGCCTAACGGTTCTACTTTCAAAATGCGACGATAAGATTCCGCATAGAAACTAAGAAGCACCATCTCGTTAGCCAATTCGCGTTTGGTGGCCTCCGCCCGGGCGGCATATTCATCGGCCGGCATTCGCGACGCCTTCTCCAACAGCCGGCTTAAGCCGGTAACATCGCCCGGGTCGCATATCAGCGCCTGCGCTCCACCCGCTTCCGGCAGCCCGCCATCGCGAGTAATGATACACGGCACCCCAAGGTTCCTTGCTTCCAGAGCCGTTAGACCTAGATCTTCATTGGTGTGCGGCGGCACCACGATCCAACGAGCGTTCCGCATGTATTTAGCCTTGGTGTCGTCGTCTACAAATCCGGGCAGCTCGACATTGGTGAGGCCAAGGCTGCGCAGCTGCGACTCAATTGCCGGTCGCAAAGGTCCGTCGCCAATCAGAACGAGGGGCCATCGATCGCGATCGAGATCAGCCCGAGCGTAGGCGTCGACCAAAGTTTCCAACCCTTTGTTTGCGATCCAGCGCGCTACAAATACAAAGCCGCGGCGATCCCCAGGCGGCGTCCAGCCTTCCGGTAGTTTCGATGTGGTCGGCACCTTGCGGCTGTTTTTGCGCGGGTGCGAGCCCTCCCACGTTTTCCACACGAAATTAGAGTTGTACCAGCGCGCGACCGCCAGGCGGGCAGCCATGCGCCACAAGAACCGGTGCAGCGTCCATGGGCGCGGCATGTAATTGTGAATCGTCAGCACGAGCGGTCGATGGAGTAACTTCGATAAGAACACGACATCGGGGGAAGCATTCTGAAGATGGACGATGTCGGCCCATCGGATCGCATCCGCGAGGTCTTTCCCAGCGCGGTCGACGAACACGACCGGCTGATTGCTTAGCATGTCCCTAAACTCCGGTCGAAGAGAGAACCCTGCCACTTTCTTGAAGCAGATCTTTACTTCGAAGTCCGATTCGCGCTGCACCGCATCGGCGACCGCCAACACAAACGCTTCAATCCCGCCGTAAGTGCCCTGGCACGGACTAACGAGTAATAGCTTGTTCTGCTTCAATCAGGTTTCGATTCGCAAAGCGTGTCCGATTTGTCGAGCGATAACAGTCCACGAAAAATTTTCCTTCTGCCAGATGCACAGACATTGAGCTCTCCGATGCAGCTCGTCATGGTCAATACCACCGAGCAATTCGGCCGGCGAGACCAGCCAACAGACCGGCGGCGGTTTGGATGAACCGGCAAACTCGGCTATAACCCGCAGCTCATGCGCAGCGTAGGCCATGAACGATCCGGATTTAGTACAGCTCAACTCGTTTTGTCCGAAAATGCCGAACGTGGCCGAAGATAGAATTTCGGAGCATGATTTTTCGGACTGCGCACCATGCTGAACAAAGCCTTCCTGTAAATTCAGGTGTTGGAGAAGGTCACGCTCGTCGGCTTCGGCGCGTGCATCTGTCCCCTGTCCCAGTGTGACTATTTTGGCAATTGATCCCCTTTCGGCGAGGGCGGCGAGGCTCCTTTGCATCTCCTTCAATGCGCGAACCCTGGTTGGCAGCAACCCGAACAACGCAGCACAACCACGTTGCCGCGAGATTTTGGCACCCTCTATCCGACGGATGTTTGAGCCGACCGGAAGCACCTGAACTGAAGCAGCCGGGCAGACCTGGTTGAGGTGATCAGCCTGGCTGGCCGTGGTAGTGAAGACGGCATCGCAAACGTTCAGCAGCCGCCTCAGTGCGCGCCGATGAAAGTACTGCACCGCGAAGTTCTTGTTCGTGATACGCCAGATCGCCCAGATCTCGTGAAACATTACGACTAGCCGACCGCTTCCCCGACGTCTCCAGTCGACCAGTGCGCGGATCAAATCGCGCGGATAGCCTAACCGATCAAAGCCGTAAGCACTGTATTGAACAAAAACGGTTCCGTTCACGGTCGGAAGCTGATCGAGAATATCGCGATAACCGGAGCCAAGCGGTTTCACGTTCATGAGCGACTCAACGGCGCTACAAGACTCAGGCGTAAAGACGGTAACCGGACGCGCCAGATGCCACTCTCGCAGCAGGGCGGCGGTGTGATCCGCCACTCCACCTCGCTCCGGCGAAATTTCCGGAGTAATGATGACCAGCTCAGACGTCACGTCGGTGCAAATCTGAAAAAAGCGCCGCTACCTGCCGCGCGAGCACACTCCAATCGGCATTGAAATCATACCATTGCTTCGCCGCATTGGTTCTGGCCTGAATCTCAGCGTCGGTAATTGTGCCAACTTCCTGCGGAGCAACGCTCCACGACAGCGGCTCGAAATTTCTCTCGCCTTTCGCAACAACGGCACATCGATGAGCGAGAAATGCCATCAAACTTGAAGACTTACTCCACGTAGCCGCGTCTGCGGGGCTCAGCGCGAATTGCGCGGTCGAGAGCAATTCCGAAATGCGCTCCGCTGAAAGTTCGCCGTGTGAAATCACTTTTCCGGTTAGTCCAAGCGATGCGATCACCGTATTTGCACGAGTATCAAATTTCGAATCCCGGACGCCGATAAGATGGAGCCTCGTCAGAAGTCCATTCTGCAGCCAGGTTTTAATCTCGCTCGCGAACAGCTCAAGTGTCTGCCAGCGGCCGTAGGGCAATCCGAAAATGACGAACTCAGTCCGGATTCGCGCGGTTTGAAAGTGCTGCTCCGGCGGAATATTGGAGGAGACCGGCAAACAATGAATCTTTTTCTCGTTGGACATTTTTCCCAGGGCCCGAACGTGGTCCGAACTGTTCGTGACGAGAACGTCGGCAAGTCTAACAAGCTTAGTCGCGACCCTCCGGCTACACAGATTGAGCCAGTAATGACGATTCGTTACCGGTAATGAAGCCGGCAATTCATGAAAAAATATGACAAGGCGGGAATCAGGCGACTTTGTTTTCCACCTTCGTAATGCTGCGGGTAATCCAACGGGGCAACCGAATCGCTGGTAGCCGCGGCCGGCATAATGAAGCAAAACGTCGGCGCCGACTGCGTTATCCAGTGCGCGCTCAAACGTGCGCCAGGCGCCATGAAATGCAGCAATGTTGACCGAGCCTGTCGCACCTGACGGCCGGCTATCGTCAACAACGAGGAACCAGTGCCTTGACGTGTCACCGGGCCAATTCCTGTCTATCAACCAGCTGAAGGTTCCAATTCCGCAAACTAGGGGCGGAAGACGAGTCGTGATGATGACCAGCGGCCGGCTTTGCATCGATTGCGGAACGTGTAGTAATTGACCGGAATGCCCCACGTACTGTCGATTTGTTTCCACCGACAGGTACATCCCGTTGTTCGACATGTCGCCCAATCTTTCCACTAGCGATTTGATGCAAGAAATACGCCTAAGCGTCGCTTTGGTAACCAGAAACCGACCCGAAAGTCTGGCCCGCACCTTAGCTTCGCTCCGGGCACAGGCGGTTCAGCCGTGGGAAGTTGTCGTCTCCGACGACTCCGACGATCAGCACATTGGCGCTGTTCAGTCGGTTGCAGCGGCGAACGATTGCCGGTATCAGCCTGGTCCGCATCGAGGCCTTTACGCGAATCGGAACCATGTAGCACTTGCCTGCCGCGGCACCCACATTCGGACAATGGACGACGACCACGAATTTCCGCCCGATCACATTCGGGAGTGTGTCGCGGCAATCGAAAACGATGCGCATGCAGTTTGGATCATTGGCGAATTCCTACCGAACCAGGCCAGGGAGACACCTCCGGAATGTCCCGGACAACTGCAGCCCCGCGGCTTTTCGATGGCTCCGCCCGACCCCGACAACTGTTGGGCGATCGCGGATGGCGCCACTATTTATCCCCGGGAAATTTTTGACCGCGGATTGCGATTCGCTGAGGCATTTCGATTTGGAGCGCCCTACCTGGAGTTTGGCAGCCGCCTGCATTTTCTGGGGTACCGCATCCGTCAATTGCGATCCACCTA
>Ga0136846_1220347_pt1 | contig 10510 bp, 10 predicted proteins | sample HopSoiMetagenom2_FD_96841 | JGI IMG/M metagenome (GOLD analysis project Ga0136846, IMG submission 96841) | Grasslands soil microbial communities from Hopland, California, USA - 2 Assembly 2016 (version 4) | ecosystem: Environmental > Terrestrial > Soil > Grasslands | place: USA: Hopland... | reverse complement strand
CCTTTCCAATCTAGTTCGCCTCCTCTCGATGGCGTCACCCCTCCACCATGCTTTGCATGGTCCCCCTCCCCCGTCGCAAGCGACGGGGGAGGATCAACAGCCCTAGGCCGGCACCGGCCCCGCGCGCTTTGTAAACCGAAGGTCGGGAGTTCGATTCCTCCCCACCTGCACCGATCGAACTCACCTCGTCTTTATTGCCTGTCGCGGGGAACCGCGCTATCCGTGGATGCGTTAACCTATGTTAAGCCGGCGTTTTCGCTTTGCCGGCGCGTCGCTGGCGGGCCCCCGATGGAAGAGATCTCGAAGCGGGCCTGGCATTCGGCTTTTGCCTCCCCGGCGCCACCTGCCGCATCCACAACCGAATTGACGGCCAGCGATCGCGAGGCGCTGGCGCATGTCACCGGGTTGCTGCGCGCCTATTACCAGACGCTCCTGATCGAGCCGACGCCCGAGCGGCTGCTCGGGCTGCTCGACGAGATCGACGCCGCCTGGGAGCGGCGGGCCGCGGCGCGGGCATAGCGCCGCCGCGCGGCCGGCATTCGGGGCCGGCGACATACCGCCGTTTCGTGCGCGCAACATGTGCGCCATCGCACAGAAACAAAAGCGTGGTTTGAGGATTCTCTATAAAGGAACGAGAAACCACGCCTCCACGGGCGATCCAGGGGAACAACCCGCCATGAAACGCTACTCCCGCACGGGGGCCGCGCTCGCGACCGCCACGCTCGCCCTCGCGACGGTCTTCCTTGTTGCCGGCGGCTCGGTGAGCCAGGCAAAGCCCCAGAAGGCGGAGAAATCGCCGAAGGCCGCCTTCACGGCGATGCAGAGCGGCGGCGGCAAGCCGGCCGAAGGGCTCGATGCCGCAACGACCGCGGCGATCGGCAAGGGCGAGGACGGCAGCTGCTTCACGGCGCGAAAGAAGCTCTGGGTCGAGGACGAAGGCTGGATCGTCCGCCGGGTGACGACCTGCCGCTGAGGCGTCCCTCTCGATGGCCCCAAGAAAAAAGCCCCGGCTCGCGCCGGGGCTTTCGTTTGTCGCCTCGGGCGCCGCGCTTAGCGCTTCTCGCCCTCGTAGGTGAAGATGTCGCGGTCCTTCGTCTCGGGCACGAACAGGAGGCCGATCACGAAGGTCATGAGGGCGACGACGATCGGATACCAGAGACCGGAGAAGATGTTGCCGGTCGCCGCCACGATGGCGAAGGCGGTCGGCGGCAGGAAGCCGCCGAACCAGCCGTTGCCGATGTGGTAGGGCAGCGACATGCCGGTGTAGCGGATGCGGGTCGGGAACAGCTCGACCAGCATCGCGGCGATCGGCCCGTACACCATCGTCACGTAGACGACGAGGACGAGGAGCAGGGCGGCGACCGCCAGCGCCCGGCTGTCGGTGAGGAGCTGGCCGATCGTCGGCGTCTTGAGGATCGACGGATCGCCCGGCTTCGGATAGCCCGCCGCCTGCGCCGCCGCCACCACCGGCGCGCCGGTGCCGTCGATGCCGGCGACCTCGGTGCCGTTGACGGTCGCCTTAAGGGGCGAGCCCGCCGGTCCCGGCAACAGGTCGTAGTGGATCGAGGCGCTCGCGAGCGTGCGCCGGATGACGTCGCACGGCCGCGTGAAGGTGCGCACGCCGACGGGGTCGAACAGCGAGCCGCAGGTGGCGGGGTCGGCGGTCAGCTGCAGCTTCACCGTCTCGGTCGCCGCGATGAGCTTCGGGCTCGAGATCTTGGCGATCTGCTGGAACAGCGGGAAGTAGGTGATCGCCGCGATGAGGCAGCCGGCGAGCAGGATCGGCTTGCGGCCGATCTTGTCCGACAGCCAGCCGAACAGGATGAAGAACGGGGTGCCGACGAGGAGCGACAGCGCGATGAGGAGGTTCGCCGTCGTGCCGTCGACCTTCAGCGTCTGGGTCATGAAGAACAGGGCGTAGAACTGGCCCGTGTACCACACGACCGCCTGGCCGGCGGTGCCGCCGAGGAGCGCCAGGATCGCGATCCTGGCGTTGTCCCAGCGCCCGAAGGCCTCGCTGAGCGGCGCCTTGGAACCCGTGCCTTCGGCCTTCATCTTCTGGAAGGCCGGCGATTCGGCGAGCTGCAGCCGGATCCAGATCGAGAAGCCGAGCAGGATGATCGACAAGAGGAACGGGATGCGCCAGCCGTAATCGGCGAAGGCCTCCGGCGTCATGCTGAGGCGCAGCGTCAGGATGACGACGAGCGACAGGAACAGCCCGACGGTCGCGGTCGTCTGGATCCACGAGGTGTAGAAGCCGCGCCGGCCCTGGGGCGAGTGCTCGGCGACGTAGGTCGCGGCGCCGCCGTATTCGCCGCCGAGCGCGAGGCCCTGCAGCAGGCGGCAGAGGATGAACAGCACCGGCGCCGCGTAGCCGATCGTCTTGAAGCCGGGCAGAAGGCCGACGACGAAAGTCGCGATGCCCATGATCGTCATGGTGACGAGGAAGGTGTACTTGCGCCCGATGAGGTCGCCGAGGCGGCCGAAGAACAGGGCGCCGAAGGGACGCACCGCAAAGCCGGCCGCGAAGCCGAACAGGACGAAGATGAATTTCGCCGTGTCGTTGTCGCCGGGCACGAAGTTCGCCGCGATGTTCGCGGCGAGCGAGCCCGCGAGGTAGAAGTCGTACCATTCGAACACGGTGCCGGCCGAGGAGGCGACGATCACTTTCCTCTCTTCGGCGGTCATCGCGCGGGGCGCTGCGCCCGGCCTTTCCAATGCGGTTGCGGTTGCCATCAGAATTCCCTCCAGAAGCGCTCTGTTTTCGAAGCGCCGCCCGGCGGCCGACAGGCCGGGGCAGGCGCACTCTTCCCCATTTAGGCGACGTAGCCGTAGCCGACCTCTCGGGAGCGGAAAATGCTCAATTCGTCGTGAGACTTAGGTCGTTCTACTTTCGTCGCAGGCGGCGCCGGTGAACGGCGAGGTGACTCAAGGGCGGCTCTCGGCTATTCTCGTGGGCGAGGAGGCGGATCATGGAGTGTCGTACATGCGACGCCTTTCGCCCTTCCTCGCTCTTGCCGCCGCTTCGCTTGCCTTCGGCGCCCTCGCGTCGGACGCCTTCGCGGCGCCGCGCGGCGGCCACGGCTTCAGGGGCGGCGGCCGGATCGCCGCCCTCGGCCATCGCCATCACGTCTTCCGCCACGCCGGGCTGAACCGCTTCCACCATCACGGCGGCTTCGGGCATCTCGGCCGCTTCGGCTTCCATCGCGGCCTCGGCCTCGGGGGATTGTGGGACGGACCCTGGTCCGGCGACGGCTACGGCGGCGCGACCAACGTCGCCTTCCAGCACAACGTCGCGAACGCCGGCGGTGGCTACGGCTATCCGAGCCTCCTCGACCTGCCGGCCTCGACCGGCATCCGCTCGGAGCCCGCCGGGCAGCCGGTGATCTACGTCATCCGCTCGACGCCGCGCCTGTCGCGCCGCGGCGAGCAACGCCACGCGCGCTTCGCCGCGCAAGCCGCGCAGCCGGGGTCCGGCCCGCGCATCATCGAGGTCACGGCGCCGCGGGGTTTGTGAGCCTTCGCGACAGCGCGTAGAGCGCGACGGCGGCGGCGTTCGAGACGTTGAGGCTCTTGATCGCGCCCGGCATATCGAGCCGGGCGACGACGTCGCAGCACTCGCGCGTGCGCTGGCGCAGGCCCTTGCCTTCGGCGCCGAGCACGAGCGCCAGCGGGCGCCGCGCCGCGACGGTGCCGAGCTCGGCCTCGCCCGAGGAGTCGAAGCCGACGCGCGCGAAACCGCGCTCGCCGAGCGCGATCAGCGCCTCGGCGAGATTGCGCACGGTGAGGAACGGCACGTGCTCGAGCCCGCCCGAGGCGGACTTCGCGAGCACGCCGGTCGCCGCCGGGCTGTGGCGGGCGGTCGTCACGACGGCGTCGACGCCGAAGGCGGCGCAGCTGCGCACGATCGCGCCGACGTTGTGCGGATCGGTGATCTGGTCGAGGACGACGACGAGCGCGTCGGGCGCGAGCGTCTCGAGGGCAGGCGACGGCAGCGGCCCGGCCTCGAGATAAAGCCCCTGATGGACGGCGTCCGGCCCGACGAGCCGGTTGATCGCGTCCGGACGGACGATCTCGGGCTCGGCCGGGAGGTCGCCGATCTCCTCCTTGAGCCGGCGCGCCGAGTTCTCGGTCGCGAGCAGCCTTCGAACCGCGCGGCGGCGGTTGCGCAGGGCCTCGAGAACGGGATGCCAGCCATAGAGGACGACGGGGTCCTCGGCGCCTGAACCGCCGCCGTCGTGGCGCCGGCCCGGGCCGTCCGCCCGGCCCTTGCGCCTGTTCCACCGCTCCTCGCCCATCCCGCGTCTCTACAAGGAGACGCGTGGCAAGGACAGGCGCGGCTTTCCTATATCCCTGGCCCATCGCCGCCGGCGGGCGCTTCGGTTGACACTGCCGAGGCCGCTCACCATAAGAGCGCCCTCGCAATCGCCGGCCCTTCGCCAGGCGTTCGCGACGGGGGAATGTCCCGAGCGGCAAAGGGGGCGGACTGTAAATCCGCTGGCTTATGCCTTCGTAGGTTCGAGTCCTACTTCCCCCACCACGCAGTCAGCGCGAGAAGGCTCAATTCCTCGAAGCCGAGTTCGGATCAGGAGGCATCCCTCGCGCTGCAGGCGCTCCTTGTCACCGACTTTGGTGCGTGGGAACCCACATCGTCATGCTCGGCCTTGCCAATGCCCGTGAATAGCGGCAGTCTAAGGCTCGACAGGGTGGCCATCGGCTGGATGTCAGCTTAACAGCGATGCTGCTTCGAATTTCAGACCCACCAGGTGAATGTGTGCACTGGAAGTTGAGTATGAACTCAAGTTAAGGGTCAATACTGTCGATTAGTCGACTATATCTGCGAGGATAGGTCATGGACTTCATCGAGCGAATTTTCGGCATATCACCTGACGGCGGTTCCGGCTCCCTCGAGGCGGCGCTGATCATGGTCCCTATCGCGATCGCGGGCCTTGTGATGGTGGCCTGGAAGCGCGCAAGGTCCGGCTGAGGCGCCTTTCGGATAGACGCGGCGGTCCCGCCACCCGGGCGCTATCGGCCCCTCCAGCGAACAGGAGGTCCGCCATGCCCGACAAGGGTTCGAAGGATTCAAAAGGCGATCCCGGCCAGGCGCGCGTCGACGGCAAGCCGGGGACGAGCAAGCCCGAGCCGTTGCGCCCACTGGGCGAGCATCACGTGCCGCTGCAGCCGATGCCTCCGCCGCCGAGCGAAGAGCGGTCCATTCACCAGCGCCGACCGCTACCGCCGGTTCCCGACAAGAAATGAAAGCCTGAAGGGAGAGCGCCAGCAGAAGCGTTGCAGCCTACCGAATAGGCCCCCGCGGAGATTTACGAACCGCTGACGCTGGCCATGGCGCGTCGTCCGGGCAGCGCAGCAGCCGAATGGAGGGACGAGATGGCCAAGGCAAGCAGGAGCCGCGGAGGTTCAGGCAGAGGCACGCGTGCCGCCGCGGCCGGACGATTGCCGGTGGAGGCAGTTCCGCTGCTTGAGACCCCGCCCGCGATCGAGAGGCCGAAGCGGATTCATCCCCGGCATCTGCTGCCGCTGATCAGGGAGGGCGCCGAGCGCAACGTTTTCAGCGTATCGAAGGAGATCCAGCTGGCGCCTGCCTTCATGGCGGCGCGCGCCGCAGGCGACGAGATAAAGCTGTTGCGCAACACCGAGCTGACCGGCCCGGCGACCAACAGCACCGCATCCAACGTCGGCGAGCCGAGCTGCGCGATCAACGGCGACGTCGTGGTCTACACCGGCAACTGGTACGCCGCGGTTTCCACCGACGGCGGCGCGACCTTCCAGTACATGGATCCGGAAAGCGCGTTTCCGCGGCCGGGCCCCAACATCCGCTTCTGCTGCGACCAGGTCGTCCAGTACGTGCCTGAGTTGGACATGTTCGTGTGGCTGCTGCAGTACGGTCCGGAGGCGGGCGACAACATCCAGCGGCTGGCGTTCGCCGAGACCGCCGATGTCGCAAGGGGCCGCTGGAAGGTGTTCGACATAACGACAGCCATGCTCGGCGTGCCCGGCGCCTTCCTCGACTTTCCTGACCTCGCGATCGGCCAGAACCATCTCTATATGACCACGAACGTTTTCGCAGCCAACGACGTCGGCTCGGCGGTCGTGCGCATCAGCCTGGCCAGCATCCGTGCCGGCAAGCCATCAGAGACCCATTTCGTCTCGATGGAGCTGCAGAGCTTCCGCGTCGCGCAGAACACCGGCAATGTCGGCTATTTCGCCGCCCATCAGGACACCAGCACGCTCGCCGTCTTTGCCTGGCCCGAGAATGCGGCGGCTCCCACCAAGACGCAGGTTGCGGTGGCGCGCTGGCTGGGCGGCAACGGCTACATCTCGCGCACGCCAGACGGCCGCAGGTGGCTGGATCGTGCCGACCCCCGCATCACCGGCGCCACGCGTTCCGCGAACGAGCTGTGGTTTGCCTGGAGCGTCGACGCCAGGTCCAACCGAAGGGCGCGCCCCTTCATCCAGATCGCCAGGATCGGCCTTCCCAACTTTACGCTGATCGATAACGTCAACGTGTTCGATGCCAACTCCGCCACCTGCTACGGCGCGCTTTCGACCAATGCAGACGGCGAGATTGGCATCTCCTACATGATCGGCGGCGCTCAGCAGTTCCCGAGCCATGTCGTGGGATTCCTAACCGGTTCCCAAAAACACCTGATCGTCGCCAATGGCGAGCGCAGCCCGATCGGCGATCCCTCGACGGGCAAGGGGGAATGGGGCGACTACCTGACGGTGCGGCCCGTGCATCCCGGCGCCAAGCTGTTCGCCGCCACCGGCTACACGATGAAGGGGCCGGGCAATGGATCGAACCGCGACGTCACCCCGCGCTTCGTGACGTTCGGACGCGCGCGCGATGGCGCAGGAGCCATAGGCATCCCGCCGGTGGCGCCTCCGCCGCCGCCACCTCCAGGGATCGACGACCTCAAGGCGCCGTTCGGCGACGTCAACACGCTCGCCGCGGTGCCGGTGGCGGTCGCGGTGGCGGTCAAGGCGGCGTGCGTCGCCGAGGGGCAACAGGCCCTGCCGGCCGACCACGAGATGGTCGTTGGGCTGAAGATGGTCACCAAGCCCGGCGTGGAGCGCTGGTCGATCAAGACCGGCACCGATCGCGACATTGCGCTTGTCGGCAAGAATTTTATCGGCGGCCAGAAGCTCGCCACCGGCATCGTCGAGACGACGATCGAGGAGCTTAACCTGATCGGCCGGCCGGCGGACATGCGCCCGCCGACCAGCCTCTTCCCGAAATATCAGGAACGCCGGCGCGGGCCCGTAGAGTTCACGGTGTGGCGCATCGAATGCGACGTGATCGGCGTCAAGCTGGAGAAGGACGGCGATTATCATCTTGTCCTTCAAGGGGCGAGCGGCAAGATGATGGTCGGCGAAGTGCCGACGCCGCGTCCGCCCTTCATCGACGCCGCCGCGCCGTGGCTGCAGAACATCAAGGACGTCAGACGGGCGGTCGACGACAAGCTGATTTCGCCGCTGTCGCCGCAGGACTTCGTGCAGCTCAACGACACGCTGGTGCCGCGCGACGCCGTCAGCGACGATCAGTCCCTGATGCAGCCGATGGCCATGGAGAGGCTGCCGGTCTCGTTCCGCACGCCGCTGGAGGAAGCCCTGGAGATGCCGACCTTCGAGGCGAAGGTGAAGCCAACCGCCGCGCGCATAACCGGCGTCGGGTTCTTCGACCGCATCCATGGTGCCACCGGCGCCTCGCCGCTGAACGGCATCGAGCTGCACCCGATCCTCAAGATCGAGTGGCTGTAGCGCGACGGAGGCGCCAGCGAGGGACGGCTAGTTTCCTCGGCACACGCCGCACAGGAGATGTTCTCTGTCGCTCGGGCCGCGGGGGTATGGGGCCGCGGACTTCTCCGCGATCGTCGACGCGCTATGCGAGGCGACAGGGATCGACAAGCCGCGCGTGCCCGAGGGCTGGAAGCCGGCGTGAGCAATGGACCAGCTAAAGCATGATCCCGAAAAGTGGCTACCGGTTTTCGGAAAAGATCATGCTCAAACAAAGAGGTAGAGAGGGATGACGACTCGAAGAGAAGTCATCGCGCTCTAGCGTCGACTTGGAGATGGAGAACGCGGTCTTTACGGCTTCGTTGATTGGTCCTCGTTGCTGGCGCCGAACATGATGCCCCTATGCTGAGAACTTCGAGCGAGATCGGTTGGGCAAATTCCCCGTCGATCTCGATGGAATATTTTATTCCCTTGGCCTTCTCGGCCTCGCCCGGCGCGGTCGCGAAAACAGCATCGCGCAGTCAGAGGGCAGCACGAGGCCGGCGAGGGTCGTTGGGGTCGCGGCCGGGAACCGGGGCGTCCTCGACGTGCCCGGTACCATCGAGATAGCCCCAGATGCGGGTGTCGGGCATCAGCAGCGAGGCGACGAGCGCGATCGCGCTCATGCCCGCCACATACCAAAAGAAGAGCGGCTCGTGCCCGGCCGATTTGAGCGACAGCGCGACGTATTCCGCCGTGCCGCCGAACATCGCGTTCGCGAGCGCATAGGGCAGGCCGACGCCGAGCGCGCGCACCTCGGGCGGGAACAGCTCGGCTTTCACCACGCCGCTGATCGAGGTGTAGAAGGAGGCGACAACGAGACCGACGAGGACATAGGCGCAGGCCGCAGTCGCGCTTGCGGCGCTTCCGACGGCGTAGAGGATGGGCACCGAGCCGAGCGCCGCCAGCGCCCCGAAGGCAATCATGTTGTTCTTGCGGCCGATCCGGTCGGAGAGCGCGCCGAAGGCCGGCTGCATGCACATGAAGAGCACGAGCGCGCCGGTCATGACGGTGCTCACCGTCTTCGGATCCATATGCGCGGTGTTGACGAGGTATTTCTGCATGTAGGTCGTGAAGGTGTAGAAATAGAGCGACCCGCCCATGGTGAAGGCAAGCACGAGCATGAGCGCGCGCTTGTGATGCAGGAGCTCGACGAGCGAGCCCGCCTCCTTGCGGTGCATGCTCTCTGCAGAGGCGGTCTCCTCGAGCGAGCGCCGCAGATACATGGCAACGATGGCCGCGAGCGCGCCGATCACGAACGGGATGCGCCAGCCCCAGGCCCTCAGGGCCTCCGTCGACAGCGCCAGCTGCAGCACCATCAGCACGAGGAGCGCGAGCAGCTGCCCTCCGATCAGCGTGACGTACTGGAAGGACGAGTAGAAGCCGCGGTGGCCCTTGCCCGCGATCTCGCTCATGTAGGTCGCGGCGGTGCCGTACTCGCCGCCGACCGAGAGGCCCTGCGCGAGCCTCGCGACGAGGAGCAGGATCGGAGCCAAGGCGCCGATTGTCCCGTAGGTCGGCAGCACGGCAATCATGAGCGAGCCGGCGCACATCAGGAGCACCGAGATCACCATCGAGTTACGCCGGCCGTGCCGATCGGCGATCCAGCCGAACAGCCAGCCGCCGAGCGGGCGCATGAAGAAGCCGACCGCAAAGATCCCGGCCGTCGCCAGGAGCTGGCTCGTCGGGTCACCGGCCGGGAAGAAGGCCGGCGCGAAGTAGAGCGAGGTGAACGCGTAGGCGTAGAAGTCGTACCACTCGACGAGGTTGCCCGACGAGGCGCCCACGATCGCGACGATGCGGCGGCGGCGATCGGCGGAGTCCGACGGTCCGACGCGGTTTACGGCCGTTTGCGAAGCGATTGACATGACGGCCTCCGATTGCGGTCTGCTCCGCTGAACGCCCGGCGGGCGGACATGAACGCCCGGCGGCGGAAAAGCCTAGACCTAAAACGGGAGCATGCAAGGGGGCGGCATACGCAGATCGTGGCTGGCGCGGGCGACGACGAAGAAACACCACCGGGGATGCAGCGGATTACGCTGAGCTTTACCGAGAGCGACGAGGGACCTCAGTACAACTGAGGCTTCGGTGCCACCTCGACCTTATCGATCAGGTCGCCGAGTTCCCGCTGGGCCGGCTTGGCCGAAGTCGCCATCGCCGTGTAGGGCGCGGCTTGAACGCCGAGCACGCGGGAGAAGTCGTCCTGCTTGCCGGTCACGCTGACGCCATAGCGGCCGATGCGCGTGACCTCGAAGCCGCTTTCCTTGAGCAGACGGGCGGCTTCCTCCAGCTTGGCGCGGTCGGGTTTCTCGCTGTCTGTGGGCTTGACGCTGATCGTCGCGGAGACATCCATCCGTCTCTCCCTGTTCCCGCCGCGGCCGGGGCGGCGCAACGACGGTCGGCCAAGGCGTGATTTTCGGTGGAACCGCGCTGCGCGGAAGATGGTTCCGCGCTCAGACTTGCGCAAGGGCCGCCGTGGCATCGACCAGCCCATGGCCGACCGCCACGTTCGGGTGCCCGACCGCCGGAAACCCCTGCGCGTTGTTGCCCTTCTGCACCGGAACGCCCGTGCTTTGCAGGATCTGGCGGACATCCTGGTTGGTGAGCACGCGGTTCTTGCTTCGGGCCTTTTCCACCATCAGCGCGACCACGCCCGCGATCTGCGGCGTCGCGCTGCTGGTGCCGCTCGCGCCGACCCAGCCGTCGTTCTTGG
>Ga0136846_1235208_pt1 | contig 10514 bp, 8 predicted proteins | sample HopSoiMetagenom2_FD_96841 | JGI IMG/M metagenome (GOLD analysis project Ga0136846, IMG submission 96841) | Grasslands soil microbial communities from Hopland, California, USA - 2 Assembly 2016 (version 4) | ecosystem: Environmental > Terrestrial > Soil > Grasslands | place: USA: Hopland... | reverse complement strand
CGGAAGCCCTTCACCGTGACCTGCTGGTTGATCTTCTTGTACGCCGCGTCGAGGCTGTCCTTGAGCTCCTCGAAGGGCACCTCGATGCTGAGCCGAACCCGGGTCGGGTTCAGGGTCTCCACGGCGCTCTTCACGGTTCGGTCTCCTTGGGGGCTGACTTCTCTGGGTTCTGCTGAGGATTCTGCCGATTGCCCTCTGCCGGACACGGCGGGAGCCTCAGCGGATTCGCGGCCCTTGAGGGACGTAACAACGCAGACACACGGGCGCGCAGCTTGCATAGTAGCCGCAGGCGGTACGCGTCCCAAAAGGTGATCTCGCCGGTGGATCGAAACGCCACCGGCAGGTGGTCGGGGTGGCGGGATTTGAACCCACGGCCTTCCGCTCCCAAAGCGGACGCGCTACCAAGCTGCGCCACACCCCGTCTGGTGCGACACGAAGGGTACATGGCCGCAGGCCGTGGAGGTGTCGCATTTCCGGACTGGGGGTGCCGCGCGCCCGCGTCCGGGAAAGGGAGTGTGCGCCGAGGGGCCTCGAACCGCTAAGATGCCTCCTGTGCCGCAGTCACCTGACCTGCGGCGCACGCGTGCGGGCGTAGCTCAATGGTAGAGCCCTAGTCTTCCAAACTAGCTACGCGGGTTCGATTCCCGTCGCCCGCTCTCTTCGGCCTCCGGCCCGGTTCTTCGAACCGGGCCGGTCGCGTTTGTCGCGGTTTCCGACAGGTGCTCGACGGCGGTCAGAACTGGATCTCGTTGATCGTGTCGGCTATCGAGTTCAGGAAGCGTTGTATGTCGTCCGCCATGCCGGTCGAGGCCAGGAAGAAGCCGAAGAGGATGGCGACGACTGCCGGGCCCGCCTTGATGGTGCCCCCGCGGATCAGCACCACCAGGACGATTCCCAACATCAGCACCACTGACAACGATATGGCCACACTGATCACACCCTATGGTCGGTCCGCTACCGGCCTAGGGATGCGTTCCCTCGCACCCCCGCCAGATCCATCGTGCCACCAACGAGGCTGTCATATGCGGCCGGTGACGCACCATCGGCCCCACCGGACCGATTTATCCGCACAGACAACCCCAGGGCATCCAAGAACGTATGAATATCACCTTTAGTGGTAACTAGGTTGATATTTACGCTTCTTGCAGACCCAGGAGTGTGCGCATTCCGGCGTACTTCTCGGTCAGGCGGGCGCGGGTGGGGGCATCAAGTACCGCCAGGCGGGCGGGGTTCGCGTTGTGCGCCAGGTCCGCTTCCTTGACCAGGAGGGCGCCCGGGGTCTCGAGGATGCGCTGGGCGTACGCCTCCGGGGCCTCTCCCGCGCGCTTGGTGACGGCCAGCACGATGTCCTTCGTACGGGGAGACAGCGCGGCCTCGGCCAGCCAGTGCGCGGACAGCGCGTCGTCCTCCACGGCGTCGTGCAGCCAGGCCGCCGCGATCTGGTCGGCGTCGCCGCCACGCGCGCGTACGCCCTCCGCTACGGCCTGGAGGTGCTCCGCGTAGGGGCGGCCCGCCTTGTCCGTCTGCGTCGCGTGCGCGGCACGGGCCGCTGCTTCTACTTCGGCAAGCGTCATTGGGTCAGTGTGGGGCTGGGGGTGGCTTCGGTCGGTCGCCGGAGTCGTTCGGTAAAGCGGGAATTGACTCTTTCCTGACGATGTCTTGACCGTTGGGCGTCAGATCGTGGCCTGGGCCGTGGGGCCCTCTCGGCAGATCAGGAGGAGCGCCCTGTCGTCGTTCACGTCCTTGGCCACCGCCTCGATCAGGTGCCAGGCCGCGCCGTGGAAGCCGCCGGCCACATAACGGTCGGCCTCGCCGGTCAGGCGGTCGATGCCCTCGACGATGTCCCGCTCCGACGTTTCGACCAGACCGTCCGTGAACAGCATCAGGACGTCTCCGGAGCGCAGCGATCCCTTCACGGGGTCGAACTGGGCGCCGTCGTACACACCCAACAGGGGCCCCTCCGCCGCCTTTTCCTCCCAGCGGCCCGTGCCCGCGCTGAGCTGGAGGCCCGGTGGGTGGCCGGCTGAGAAGAGTTCGTAGTCGCCGGAGTCGAGGTCCAGGACCAGATGGACCGCCGTCGCGAAGCCCTCGTCCCAGTCCTGGCGGAGGAGGTAGCCGTTCGCCGCCGGCAGGAAGGCGTGGGGTGGCAGCGAGCCCAGCAGCCCGCCGAAGGCGCCGGAGAGGAGCAGGGCCCGGGAGCCCGCGTCCATGCCCTTGCCCGACACGTCCGTGAGGACGACCTCCATCGTGCGGCCCCCGTTCGTACGGGCCGCCACCACGAAGTCGCCCGAGAACGACTGGCCGCCCGCCGGGCGCAGCGCCATCTCCCGGTGCCAGCCCTGCGGCAGCTGCGGCAACTTGCTCTGGACGCGGATGCGTTCGCGCAGGTCGAACAGCATCGTGCCGCCGCGCCGCCAGGGCACGCCGACCCTGCTGCGGAACTGTGCGATCAGCAGGCCGAAGAAACCGCAGGCCGCCACGACCAGGACCACGCCGGGCGTGACCCTGGAGGGTCCCTCCGTGTACGGGCCCAGCTTCACCGACTCCACGATCAGCGCCGTGGCCGCCGCCCCGTACAGGCCCAGCAGGCTGGCCGGGCGCAGGAGGAGGCCGCCCGCGACGATCGGGAGGACGAGCAGGGCCGGGGAGCACCACACCGAGTTGGCGAGGGTCATGGCGGCGATGACCGGGATCGTGAGGAGCAGACCGGCGAGCGCGATCCAGTCCGAACCGTCACCCCGGAAGTAGTCCACGGCGGATCTGCGCAGGCCGGTGCGGACCCGGTGTGCCTGCTTCTTCAACCGGGCCGTGAACGTCTCGGCTTCCGCGCGCCGCTCTCGTCCTGCTGCCATTAGTTCGGGACCCTATCCATCGGACCAGCTGCTTGGCACGGGAGGTCCCACTTGTCCCCCGTCCGAGCTTCAACTTCACAGTGAAACCCACCGAGGCCCGATCCGAGGCCCCGAGGGGAAAATTCCCTCGCTCGTCCCGCAATGCCCTGGTAGGCATGGCCCATGACGACCTCCAGGACCCCCGCCTCGACAGACCTGCGGGTGCTACGGCCCGATGACTGGGATCAGTGGTACGACAACCTGCTCCGGGCCTTCGGCGGAATTCCGGAGTCCGCCGAGGAACGGGAGTTGTACAGATCACTCACCGAGTACGACCGTTTCGTGGGCGCCTGGGACGGTGACACGTGCGTGGGCAGCGCGGGCGCCTTCACTTTCCGGGTAACCGTACCGGGTGGTGCCTGCGTTTCGGCAGCGGGCGTGACGATGGTCGGTGTGGCCGGCACGCATCGCAGGCGCGGGGTACTGACGTCGATGATGCGGCGGCAGTTGGACGACGTACGCAGCTGGGGCGAGCCGTTGGCCGTGCTCACGGCGTCCGAGCCCGCCATCTACGGACGGTTCGGGTACGGGCTCGCCACCCACTCGCTGCACTTCGAGATCGACACGACGCGGGTACGGCTGGAGGCGCCGGCCGGGGCCGATGACGTACGGCTGCGGTATGCCGTACCGGCCGAAGTCCTTGACGTCTGCGAGGCGGTGTACGCGCGGCGGGTGCCCGAGCGGCCCGGGATGCTGGCCCGGATGCCCGGCTGGGACCGGGTCATGGTGCTCGATCCGGAGAGTGAGCGGGGCGGGGCGTCGCCGTTGCAGTGCGTCGTCGCCGAGCGGGGCACGGAGGTTGTGGGGTTCGCCCGGTTCCGGGTCAAGCCCGACTTCGATGTCACCGGGGCCAACAGCGCGGTCGTCGTCGAGGACGTGGAGGCGCTCGACGCCGCTTCCCACGGGGCGTTGTGGCGGTTCCTGTTCGACATCGACCTGACGTCGAAGCTCGTCGGGCGGGCGCGGCCGGTCGACGAACCCTGGCATCACATGGTGTCCGACATCCGGCGGTGCGCGCTGCGCAAGCGGGACGCGCTGTACGTACGGCTGGTGGACGTGGGGGCCGCGCTGGAGGCGCGGACGTACCAGGCGCCGGTGGATGTCGTGTTCGACGTCGAGGACGCGTTCTGCCCGTGGAACTCCGGGCGGTGGCGGCTGACCGGCGACGCCAAGGGGGCGGTGTGCCGGCGTACGGACGATGCGGCTGATCTCGCTCTGTCCGTACGGGAGTTGGGGGCCGCCTACCTGGGAGGCGTGTCGTTGGCCGCGCTCGCGGCTGCCGGGCGGGTACGGGAGGTCCGGCAGGGGGCGCTGGCCGAGGCCTCGGTGGCGTTCGGGTCGATGGTGGAGCCCTGGCTGCCCCACGGGTTCTGATGCCCGGTTCGGCGGCCTGTCAGGTGCGTTGGCAGGTGGGGCACCAGAAGAGGTTGCGGGCGGCGAGATCGGCGGTGCGGATCTCGCCGCCACAAAGGTGGCAGGGCAGATTGGCCCTGCGGTAGACGTAGACCTCGCCGCCGTGGTCGTCGACGCGCGGCGGGCGGCCCATCGCCTCCGGGGTGTGTTCCGGGCGGACGGTGTCGATGCGGTTGTCGCGCACGCCCTCGCGCATGAGGGCGGCCAGGTCGCCCCAGAGCGCGTCCCACTCGGTGGGCGTGATGTCCCTGCCCGGGCGGTACGGGTCGATGCCGTGCCGGAAGAGGACCTCGGCGCGGTAGACGTTTCCCACGCCCGCGATGATCTTCTGGTCCATGAGGAGTGCGGCGATCGTCGTACGGCTGCGGCTGACGCGGGCGTACGCGGTGTGGTGCGCGGCGTCCGGGCGGAGGGGGTCCGGGCCCAGACGGTCGTGTATCGCCTGCTTCTCGGGGTCCGTGATGAGGGCGCAGGTGGTGGGGCCGCGGAGGTCCACGTACGCGGTGCTGTTCACGAGGCGGAGGCGGACCGTGTCCGTGGGGGGCGGGGCGGGGGCGTCGCCGAAGGTGACCTTGCCGAAGAGTCCCAGGTGGATGTGGATCCAGTCGGCTTCGCGGAAGCCCAGGAAGAGGTGTTTGCCGTGGGCTTCGGTGTGGGTGAGTTCCGCGCGGTCGAGGAGGGCGGCCGCGTCTGAGAACTTGCCCTGGGGGCTGGTGAGGTGGGGGGTGGTGCCCAGGAACGCGGTGGCGTAGTCCTGGGCCAGGCGGTGGATCGTGTGCCCCTCAGGCACGGTGCTCCTTCTTGTCCTCGGGGGCGCTGCCCCCGAACCCCCGCTCCTCAAACGCCGGAGGGGCTGAAATGTGCCCGTCGGCGCCGGATGGTACCGGGCGTGGTGAGATACCTAGGGGCGCGGGGAACTGCGCGACCAGCCCCCACGCGCCCACAGCCGTATCCGCACCCGCCTCTTACTGCTCCGGGTGGTGTGCCGGGATCGGCGGGAGGTCACCCGTTGTTTCGTAGGCCGACAGCATGTCGATCCTGCGCTCGTGGCGTTCGTCGCCCGAGAACGGGGTCGCGAGGAACGTCTCCACGAACTTCGTCGCCTCGTCCTGCGTGTGCATCCGCGCGCCCACCGCGACCACGTTCGCGTTGTTGTGCTGGCGGCCCAGCGACGCGGTCTCCTCGCTCCAGGCCAGCGCCGCGCGCACGCCCTTCACCTTGTTCGCCGTGATCTGCTCGCCGTTGCCGGAGCCGCCGATCACGATGCCGAGGGCGTCCGGGTCGGCCGCCGTGCGCTCTGCGGCGCGAAGGCAGAAGGGCGGGTAGTCGTCGAGGGCGTCGTAGACGTGGGGGCCGCAGTCCACGGGGTCGTGGCCGGCCTCCTTGAGCCACTCGACGAGGTGGTTCTTGAGTTCGAAGCCCGCATGGTCGGAGCCGAGATACACGCGCATGGTCCGAGTGTGACATGTGTGTTTCCGGGCAGCAGCCCGGGGGGTTGATCGCGAAAAGCAATAGCAACACCCAGAAACCTCAAGCAAACCTCAAGTAACAATCTGGATTCAAAGGTTCAAGAATCTCCTTGCCTCCGATTCACTGGACCAACTGTTTACGCCGTCCCCACCGGCGCGCTAACCCGTTCACCCGGCGCAAAGGAATTCCCCCATGACCTCGCAGCCGACGACCGGTCTTCAGGCCGGTCTCAAGAACCGGCATCTCTCGATGATCGCCATCGGGGGTGTCATCGGGGCCGGACTCTTCGTCGGGTCAAGCTCCGGTATCCGTACCGCCGGACCCGGCATCCTGCTCTCGTACGCCCTCGTCGGCACGCTCGTCGTGCTGGTGATGCGGATGCTCGGCGAGATGTCCGCGGCCAACCCGACCTCCGGGTCGTTCTCCGCGCACGCCGACCGGGCGCTCGGGCGCTGGGCCGGGTTCTCCATCGGCTGGCTGTACTGGTTCTTCTGGGTCGTCGTACTCGCCGTCGAGGCGACCGCCGGGGCCACCATCCTCGAAGGGTGGGTTCCCGCCGTACCGCAGTGGGCCTGGGCGCTCATCGTGATGGTGGTGCTCACCGCCACCAACCTCGGCTCCGTCAGCTCCTACGGCGAGTTCGAGTTCTGGTTCGCCGGTATCAAGGTCGTGGCCATCAGCGCCTTCGTCGTCATCGGCGGGCTCGCCGTGTTCGGCGTGCTTCCCGGTGTCGACAGCGACAAGGCCGGGCTGGGCAATCTGACCGACCACGGCGGCTTCCTGCCCAACGGGCCCGGCGCCATCCTCACCGGCGTGCTGCTCGTCGTCTTCTCCTTCATGGGCAGCGAGATCGCCACGCTGGCCGCCGGCGAGTCCGAGGACCCGCAGCGAGCCGTCACCAAGTCCACCAACAGCATCATCTGGCGTGTCGGCGTCTTCTACCTCGGTTCGATCTTCGTCGTCGTCGCGCTGCTGCCGTGGAACGACCCCTCGATCAAGAAGGACGGCTCGTACGTCGCCGCCCTCAACTCCCTCGGTATCGCGCACGCCGGCCAGATCATGAACTTCATCGTGCTGACCTCGGTGCTGTCCTGCCTCAACTCCGGGCTCTACACGGCCTCCCGCATGGCCTTCTCCCTCGGACAGCGCGGTGACGCGCCGAAGGCCTTCGCGCGGACCACGTCCCGTGGCGTACCGCTCGTGGCGATCATCGCCTCGGTCGTCTTCGGCTTCGTCGCTGTCTTCTTCAACTACAAGTTCCCCGACTCGGTCTTCCTCTTCCTCGTCAACTCCTCAGGCGCCGTCGCCCTGTTCGTCTGGCTGGTCATCTGCTTCTCGCAGCTGCGCATGCGGAAGATCATCGAGCGCGAGACCCCGGAGAAGCTCGTCGTACGGATGTGGCTGTACCCCTATCTGACCTGGGCAACCGCCGCTGTCATCGTGTTCGTCCTCGGCTACATGCTCACCGACACCGAGCACGACGGGCGCGAGACCGTGCTGCTCTCGCTGCTGGTCGCGGCCGTGGTGGTCGCCATCTCCCTCGTCCGGCAGAAGCGCGGGCACGGATCGGCGGTCGCCGGCGGTGACCTGGGCGCGGGTGCCGTCGACGGCGGCGACGATGTCCAGGACGTCGTCAAGGTCGGCTAGTTCAGCGGTTGCCCGCAGTGGGTGAAGGAGTCGTTCACAGGACTGTGAACGACTCCTTCACTCGTTCATAGGTCCGCACCGCCTGGTCCTCGATCTCCTGGTGGTACCAGGTGCTGATCTGGTACGACTTCCCCTCCACGTCGAAGCCGAGCAGCCTGGCGTGCCAGTGGGTGCCGTCCAGGGTGAAGGTGTACTCCCAGACGACCGCGGGATGGTCCTGGTACGTCGTCTCCGCCAGGGTGATCTTCGTGTAGTCCTGGCCCTGACGGGCGTTGCGCTCCGACTCCTCCCAGGTCTCCAGCAACTCGCCGCGGGCCAGGGAGGACTTGGCGAGGAGTTCCTGCGCGCCGTCGGGGGACGTGTAGTGCACCTCGGCACCCGTCTTCACGTCCCGGCGCCAGCCCTTGGGCGTCGCCCAGGCGTATCCGCCCGACTCCTCGTGCGCGCCGGGCGGCAGGCTGCGCGGGCGGGAGGTGCCTTCGACGGTGGGTTCGGGGGTGGGGTCGGATGTGGGGTCGGATGTGGGTTCGGAGGTGGGTTCGAGAGTGGTCGGGTCTGCCGGTCGGGGGGTTGAGGGCTCGTACGGCGCCGAGGTCCACGTCTCGGGCGAGGATTCCGGAGTCGCCCTGTTCCTGTCGCCGGGTGATCCTGCCGTCGCCGCAAGGACCAGGCCCACCACCGTCCCCGCCGTGAGCACACCGGCGACCACCATGCCCACCCGGCGGCGGCCGTGGCGTGGGCCTCGGCCTCCCTGGGGGTCGGGCGGCGGTTGTGGTGGGGGTGTCCCCGTGACCGTCGGCAGGCCGGACGCCTGCTGCGGGTCCGGTGCCAACGCCCGCTGCCGCAGGGACTGTTCCGCCGGCCGCCGCTCCGTCACCGCCTGCGCCTGTGCTCGCACACGTGCCTGCGTGTCCGTGCGCGGCTGTTCGCGGATCAGTGAGATTCCGGCGCCACGGGCGGTGGGGACCGCCGAACCGACCTCGGACCGCATCTCGGACGGGGCTTCGGTGGACGCGTGGGAGGCCTCGGGGGCAGGCGTTCCCAGGAAGGGGGTGACGGCCGTACGCCCGGCGGGCACCGCGTCCGTCGGCGGTGGGGGTGGTGGCGGTAGTCGCGGGGGCTCGGGTGCCTCCCGCTCCCGCTGCGGTTCCGCCGGTTCCCCCTGTTCCGCCGGTTCCGCCGGGGGCTGTTCCCTTGGCTGTCGTGCGGCCGCGACGAGGGACGCGTCCAGGTATACGGGCGTCGGCGCGTCCTCGTGCGGCTGTACGTGGGTCGAGGGCGCCGTGTCCGGCCGTCCGTCCGGTGTCTCCGGTGTGTCTGGTGTATCCGGTATCGCTGGTATCGCTGGTATCTCCGGTGCCCCGGCGGTCTGCGGCTCCGGCTCCTGTCCCGCGCCCTCCCCTTGCTCCGGCTCCGGGAACGCCACCGGCCGCAGCGCCCGCTCCACGTCCTCCAGTGCGGGCCTGGCCGAGGGTTCCTTCTCCAGGAGGGCGGCCAGCAGGTCACGCAACGGGCCTGCGCCGGCCGGGAGTTCGGGGTCCTCGTACAGAACCGCGTGCAGCGTCGCCAGGGTCGTTTCACGGGCGAACGGGGAGCGGCGGCCCAGCGCCGCGCAGAGGGTCGCGCCGAGGGACCACACGTCGGACGGCGGGCCCTGATGCCGGCCGGACACGCGCTCCGGGGCCATGTAGTCGGGGGAGCCCACGAGCATGCCGACCATCGTGAGGGCCTTCGCGTCCTGGATGGCCGCGATGCCGAAGTCGGTGAGGACGACCCGCCCGTCGCGTCGTTCCACCAGGACGTTGCCCGGTTTGATGTCGCGGTGCAGGACTCCCCCGGCGTGCACCTGGCGGAGTGCCGACACCAGGCCGAGGCCGAGGCGGGCCGCGTCGGCCGGGCTCAACGGGCCGTCCTGGGCGAGGAGTTGTTCGAGGGAGCGGCCCGCGACCAGCTCCATGACGATCCACAGGCGTTCACCCTCGTCCACGACGTCGTACACGCGCACGACGTTCGGGTGGTCGATCCGGGCCGTCGCCCTGGCCTCGCGGAGAGTGCGTTCGCGGCGGGTTCGGGTGTCCTCCGCGTCGAGTCCGTCGATCCGCATTTCCTTGACGGCCACCGGCCGGTCAAGGATTTCGTCGACGGCCCGCCACACCCGCCCCATTCCCCCCTGACCGATACTTTCGACCAGCCGATATCGGCCCGTCACCACCAGACCTGGAGCACCGCCGCCCATATTCCCCCGCAATACCCTGCACCCCCTCAACGCGCGCCCCACCAGAACCACAATGGTCACACTTCGTGCCGTACCAGCATAGTGGCGGGAAATCTTGTGGTACCTCTTCATGGACCGCGAATTCAGGCGCGGTCCAGGGGGATCCAAGGGGGACGAACATGAGTTCTGGTCGCACGACGGTCATCGCGGGATCGCTGCTCACGGCATCTTTCTCGGCCGTAATGATCCTTTCCCTCACCGCCAGCGCGGATGACCAGGGGCCCGGAAGCAGCAAGGGGGGAAAGGCCATTGACGCGGCGCCGGCAGGCGTCAAGTTGACCACACAGTTGCCCGAGAGCATCTCGGTCGACAACAGTTCGAAAGAAACGGAACTTACCGCCACGGTAAAGAACGAGGGGAGCAAGGAGAGCGGCACTGTCCGGCTTTTGGTCGTCGGATTCGACGGCCTGACGGTCAAGAACGTTCAGGGCTGCTCGGAGATTGCCGCAGGAGATCTTCCGAAGGGTTCGAACAGCGGTTTCAGCTGCGCTGTCGGTAATCTCGCGGCCGGTAAATCGAAATCGTACGACGTCGACGCGACGTTCGATCTGGGCAAGACCGGCAAGATCTGTCTGCCCGTCCAGACCGCCGACGGCGCGAAGACGTTCTGGCAGCAGGGCCCGGTCCCGTTCGGTACGAACAACCCGTCGCCGAATGCCCCGGCCACCCCGCTGCTGCTCGGCACCGACAACAAGCCGGTGGCACCGGGCGGGGACAAGCTGCCGAGGACTGGCCCCGCGCGCGAACTGCTCCCGCTCGGCGCGGTCGGCGCCGCGCTGCTGTCGGCCGGGGCGGCGGGCATGTGGTGGTCGCGGCGG
>Ga0136846_1229189_pt1 | contig 10514 bp, 11 predicted proteins | sample HopSoiMetagenom2_FD_96841 | JGI IMG/M metagenome (GOLD analysis project Ga0136846, IMG submission 96841) | Grasslands soil microbial communities from Hopland, California, USA - 2 Assembly 2016 (version 4) | ecosystem: Environmental > Terrestrial > Soil > Grasslands | place: USA: Hopland... | reverse complement strand
GCCCGGATGGCCACCTCGGTCTTGCCGAACCCGACGTCGCCGCAGACCAGCCGGTCCATGGGATGCGGCTCCTCCATGTCGGCCTTCACGTCGGCGATGGCACGGGCCTGGTCGGGCGTCTCCCGGAACGGGAAGGCCTCGTCGAGCTCCTGCTGCCACGGCGTGTCGGGGCTGAAGGCGTGACCCTCGCTGTTCACCCGCTTCTGGTAGAGCACCACCAGCTCCTGGGCGATCTCCTGGGCAGCGGAGCGGACCCGGGCCTTGGCCTTGGCGAAGTCGCTGCCGCCCAGCCGGTGGAGCGACGGCGTGTCGCCGCCGGCGTAGTGGCGAACGATATCGATCTGGTCGGACGGGACGTAGAGCTTGTCGCCGCCCCGGTACACGAGCAGGAGGTAATCGTGCTCGGTACCGCCGATGGCCCGCTTGACCATGCCGGCATAGCGGGCCACGCCGTGGTGGGCGTGGACGACGTAGGCGCCGGGGCGCAGGTCGTCGAAGAACCCGGCGCTGTCGCGCCGGCGGGGCCGAGCGGTGCGGTGGGCGCGGCGGCGGCCGGTGATGTCGGCCTCGGCCAGCACGGCCAGCTTGATATTGGGGAGGGCGAAGCCCCGCTCGAGCGGCGCCACCCGCACCTCGGCGCCGGCCACCCCCAGGTCGGCGAGCACCTCGGTGAGGCGGGCGGCGGTGCCGGCGCCGTCGGCGGCGACGATGATCGTCCACCGGTCGGCCAGCTTGGCCTTGAGGTTGTCGGCGAGGGCGGTGCCGTCGCCGACCACCGGCGCCCAGCTGGTGGCGAGCACCGCCGGGGTGTCGGGACTGTCGGCCACGTTGGCCACGGTGAGCACGGGCGCCTTGGTGTGGCTGAGCAGCCGGTCGAAGTCGACGTGGAGCCTCGGCAGGCCGGCGTTGTCGGTGACGCCCCAGGTCTTGGCGAGCACACCGGCGAGATCGGCCTCCTCGGCGAGGAGATCGCCGGCCCGGTCGCGCATCCGCCGGGGCTCGAAGAGAACGATCTGGCCGTCCTCCGGCACCAGGTCGAGGAGGACGTGCTCGTCGTGGGTGAGCCACGGGAGCCAGCTCTCCATGCCGTCGAAGGTGAGGCCCTCCGCCAGCCGCTCCCACTGCTCCCGCCCCCACGGCTGCGTCTTGACGAGGCTGGCCGCCCGCTCCCTGACCTCGGCGGTGGTGAGCAGCTCGCGGCACGGGAAGATCTCGACGCCGGGTACCTCGTCACGGGTGCGTTGGTCGCTGATGCTGAACGTGGTCAGCCGGTCGACCTCGTCCCCCCACAGGTCGATGCGCACCGGGGCGTCGGCCGTACTCGGATAGGCGTCGACGATCGAGCCGCGCACCGCGACCTCCCCGCGCGCCTCGACCTGGTACTCACGGCGGTAGCCGGCGCCCACGAGCCGCTCGACCAGCTCCTCGGGGTCGAGCTGCTGGCCGGGCGAGATGGTGATGGGCTCGACGTCCTCGACATGAGGGCCGAGCCGCTGCACGAGCGCCCGCACCGGTGCCACCACGACGTCGGGGGCGTCGCCGGTGCGCAGCCGCCACATGGCGCGGAGCCGGCGGCCCATCGTCTCCACTGCCGGGCTGACCCGCTCGAACGGCAGGGTCTCCCACGCCGGGAACAGCTCGACGCGGTCGGCTCCCAGGAACTGCGTGAGGTCGTTGACCAGTCGCTCGGCATCGCCGGTCGTCGGCGTGGCCACCAGCAACGGCCGGCGACTCGACAGGTGCACCAGCCCGGCCACCGTGATCGCCCGCGCCGGCTCCGCCACGGCGAGCACCGCATTGCTCCGGCCAACCGCCCCCAGCAGCGCCTCCTCGGCGCGCAGCAACCCCGGCAGGTCCGACAAAACCACCGTGCGAGGGTATCGGCGCGTCGTCATCCCCCTTCTCGGTGCACCAGCGCCGCTTCCTCCGGCGCTGGTGCACCGAGAACGGATCAGAGGGGGGCGAGGGGGTCGGGGAGGTTGTCGGGGAGGGGGTAGCGGTCGACGTTGAGGACGAAGGAGACGAGGCAGTAGAAGCCGAGGACGCCGACGAGGTCGATGGCACCCTCCTTGCCCCAGCGGGATGACACCGCCTCGAACGCCTCGTCGGTGACGTTGCCGTTGGCCAGCAGCTGGATGGCGAATTCGAAGACCGCCTCGGCGTCGGGTTCGAGCCCGGCCGGGCGCTCGCCCAGCGCGATGGCATCGGCGATGGCCAGGTCGAGGCCGGCAGCGAGGGCGAGCCCACGATGGGCGTGCCACTCGTACTGCGCGGTCCACCGTCGGGCAGCGATGAGGATCGCCATCTCGTTGAGGTCGCGGGGCAACGACGAGTGGAAGCGCAGGTGCTCGCCGACGCGCTGCACGGGGTCGGCGAGGCCGGGACTGTTGAGCAGGGCCTCGAACGGGCCCCGCAGGCCGGTCGACATCGAGCGGGGCCCGGCGAGGATGGCGTCGGCCACCGCGCGCTGCTCGGGCGTCATCGACTCCAGGGGCAGGGGTCCGAATCGACGGGGCTGGTCGGTCATTCGGGCAGCATGGCAGCCGTGCCCTCTGCCGTGCTCCTGGTCCGTCACGCCATGCCCGACGTCGACGCGGCGGTCGACGGCACCCTGTGGCCGCTGTCGGACAAGGGCCGGGCCGCGGCCCGGGCGCTGGGTCGGCGACTGGCGCCCCGCCTGGCCGACGGCGTGGTCATCGCCGGCGACGAGCGGAAGATGGTCGAGACCGCCGACGCCCTCGTCGCCGAGATACCGACGGCGTCGACCCGTGCCGAGCCACGAGTGGGTGAGGTGCGCCGGCCGTGGATCGACGACGGCGACTATGCAGCGGTCGCCGTGCGCTATCTGAAGGGCGAGGCCATCGACGGCTGGGAGTCACAGCAAGCGGTGCGCTCGCGCCTGGACGCCGCCCTCATGGGCCATGGTGACGGCCGGGCCGTCTGCGTGACCGGGGGCTTGGCCATGACCGTCTGGCTGGCCAGCATGTGGCCGGACCTCGACGTCGAGACGACGTGGCGGGACCTGACCTTTCCCGACGCGTGGCTTCTCGACCTCGAGCGGGGGCAGCTACAGCGGATCGGCTTCTGAGTCGCGTTGGTTGAAGCGCTCCATGGCCCGGTCGGGGCCGGCGGTGGCGATGACCTCCACGGCGTCGGCAGCCTGCTGGATGGCGACGTCGAGCTCGGTGCGCTCGGCCTTGCCCGGCCGGCGCAGCACGTGGTCGGCTCCTTCCATCCGCCCCGGCGGCTTGCCCACCCCGATGCGCACCCGTACGAAACCGTCGGTGTGCAGGTGCGACTTGATCGACTTGAGCCCGTTGTTGCCGGCGAGCCCGCCGCCGACCTTGACCTTGAGCCTCCCCGGCGGCAGGTCGAGCTCGTCGTGCACCACCACGAGCTGGGCCGGGTCGTCGATGTCGAGCCACCGCAGGAGCGAGGCAACCGCCTGGCCCGACTCGTTGTAATAGGTCTGCGGAAAGGCCAGCGCCACGGCAACGCCGCCGATGTCGACCTGGGCGGTGAGCGACTTGTGCTTCGACGCCCGCTTCAGACCACCGCCGTGGCGGCCGGCCACCACGGCGATCGTCTCGGCACCGACGTTGTGCCGGGTGCCTCCGTACTCGTCGTCGGGATTGCCGAGGCCGACGACCAGGAGGTCAGCCGGCACGATGCCTCCTCGGCCCCTGCTCGCCTAGCCCTCTTCGCTGGCCTCGGCCGCAGGCGCCTCGCCGGCGTCAGCCTCGCCTTCGCCAGTCGCCTCGGCCGCCTCGGCCTCGTGGATGGCCTCCGCCAGCTCCTCGAGCTGCTCGGCCTCGACCGCCACCGCGGACACCTGGGCGACGACCACCGGCTCCTCGCCGTCGACGTCGGTCGTGACGCCGGCGGGCAGCTTGAGGTCGCCGACCCGCACCGAGTCGCCGATCGCCAGCTCGCTCACGTCGACCTCGATCTCGTTGGGGATGTTGCCGGGCTTGGCGTGGATGGTGAGCGAGTGCATCGACTGGTCGACGGTGCCGTCGTTGGCGAGCACCTGCTTCGCCTCCCCGATCAGCATGATCGGCACGTCGACCGTGACGACCTCGTCACGACTCACGACGATGAAGTCGACGTGCACGACGTCGTTGCGGACCGGATGGCGCTGGAGCTCCTTGACGATCGTCAGGTGGCTGGTGCCGCCCCCGACCTCGAGGTTGATCAGGGCGTTGTGCCCGGCGTCGGTGTGCAGCACCGCCCGCAGGCCCTTGCGGTCGACGGAGACGGGCAGCGGATCGATGCCGTGCCCGTAGACGACCCCGGGAACTCGGCCCTCGAGGCGCAGGCGCTTCGACGAGGACGTACCGGCCGGCCGGCCGGATTCTGCGACAAGGGTGACTTCGGGCATGGCGCGCTCCTGCGGGGGTCTTGCAAGGGGACAGCCGAGTCTAGGGGGCCACAGCCCCCGGCCACCAAGCGCCCCGAGGTCACTCGACCTGGCGGTCGGTGTCACACCCCCTCGACATGATGATCCCATGAGTGTCCGATTCATCCCGTTCCGCTCCTCGCCGGTCGGGGACGACGACCATGGCTCGCATGACCATGGCTGACGCCGCCGTGCTGGCCAAGATCCGTGCCCTGCTCGCCAAGGCCGAGTCGACGACCTTCCCGCCCGAGGCCGAGGCGCTGAGCGCCAAGGCGCAGGAGCTCATGGCCCGCCACCGCATCGACCAGGTGCTGGTCGACGGCGGTCGAGGCAGTGGCGAGCCCCTCGGGCGACGGATCTCGCTCGACGCTCCCTACGCCGAGGCCAAGTTCCGGCTGCTGGCGTCGGTGGCAACGGCCAACCGGTGCCGCGCCATCCTGCTCAGCGGCCTCGGTTGCGCCGAGGTCATCGGTTTCGCCAACGACCTCGACATGACCGAGCTCCTGCACACCTCACTGCTCGTGCAGGCCACCCGGGCCCTGACCGCGGCCGGTCCCCAGACCGATGCCCGGGGCCGATCGCGGACTCGGTCGTTTCGGCTCTCGTTCCTGGTCGCCTACGCGTGGCGCGTCGGCGAGCGGCTGCAGCAGGCCTCCGCCACTGCCGAGGCCGAGATCGACGCCGACCGGGGCGGCAACCTGCTCCCCGTGCTCGCCCGCCGCGACGCCCTGGTCGACGCGGCCGTGACCCTGGCCTTCCCCCGCACGACGCGGCTGCGGACCTCGATCAGCAACGGCGCCGGATGGGCCGCCGGCGCGGCAGCCGCCGAGCTGGCCGACCTCGGCGTCGGCGAACGGCTGTCGGGACGGCCACCATCGGCCCTCGCCAGCCGAGGCCGTCAGGAGTAGTTCTCGCCGCCGAACAGCTCCGACACCGAGGTGTCGTCGAAGACCGCTTCGATGGCGGCAGCGATGATCTTCGCCACCGAGAGGACCTCGATCTTGTCGATCTCCTTCTCGGGCGGGAGCGGCACGGTGTCGGTGATGACGACCCGCTCGATCGCCGAGTTCTTCAGCCGATCGATGGCCGGCCCCGACAGGATCCCGTGGGTGGCCATGGCCAACACCTCGGTGGCGCCCCGGCTCTTGAGCAGGTCGCCTGCGGCCGACATGGTGCCCGCGGTGTCGATCATGTCGTCGATGAGCACGCAGCGGCGACCGCTGACGTCACCGATGACCTCCCGGGCCTCGACGGTGGAGACCTTGCCCTTGGGCCTCGTCTTGTAGACGAAGGCGAGATCGGCCTGGAGGTGCTGCGCATAGCGCTCGGCCACCTTGATGCGGCCGGCGTCGGGCGACACGATCACCAGATCGTCGCCGCCGTGCTCGCGCAGGTACTCGAGCATCACCGGCATGGCGACCAGATGGTCGACGGGCTTGTCGAAGAACCCCTGGATCTGCGGGGAGTGGAGATCGACGCTCACCATCCGGTTGGCGCCGGCCGTGACCAACATGTTGGCGATCAGCTTGGCGCTGATCGGCTCCCGACCCTCGGCCTTGCGATCCTGCCGCGAATAGCCGTAGTAGGGGCAGACGGCGGTGATGCGCTTGGCCGAGCCGCGACTGGCGGCGTCGATCATGATCAGCATCTCCATGATCGACTCGTTGATCGGCACGCAGTGGCTCTGGATGATGAAGACGTCGCTGCCCCGCACCGACTCGCTCAGCTGGCACTTGATCTCGCCGTTGGCGAAGGTCTGCAGCTTGGCGTCACCGAGCTCGACGCCGAGATGAGCGGTGATGTCGGTCGCCAGTTGCGGGTGCGAACGGCCCGCGTAGAGCTGTAGTCGCTTCTTCGCCGCCAGCTCCATCAGGTCGAAGTGTAGAACGGCCCGGTGACCGAACCCGGGGACACGTTCGCACCGGCGGTCAGATTGGCGAACGGCCCGACGATGGCACCGTCGCCGACCTCGGCATCGGTGGCGAAGGTGGTGCGCACGACGCAGTCGGCACCGACGCTCACATCGATCAACCGGGTGTCGGGCCCGATCTCCGACCGCTCGCCAATGCTGGTGTGGCCCTGGAGGATCGTCCCCGGGAACAGGGTCACGTCGGCGGCCAGTTGCACGGTCGCGTCGAGATAGACGGTGGCCGGATCGAGCATGGTGACGCCCTTCGCCATCCACGCGTTGTTGGTCCGGCGCCGGAGCTCGGCCTCGGCCTCAGCCAGCTGGGCCCGGTCGTTGATGCCGAGCATCTCGAGCGGATCGTCGGCCTCGATCGACTCAACCGGGTGCCCGGCCTCGGCAAGCACCTCGATCACGTCGGTCAGGTAGAGCTCGCCCTGCTCGTTGTTGGGCATGAGCCGGCGAAGCGCAGGGCTGAGCAGCGACCGCTTGAAGCAGTAGAAGCCCGAGTTGGTCTCGTCGATGAGGAGCTCGTCGGCCGTGGCGTCACGCTGCTCGACGATGCGGACGACCCGGTCGTCGCGTCCCCGCACCAGGCGTCCGTAGCCGGTGGGATCGGGCAAGCGGACCGACAGCACCGTCGCCGCCGCCCCGGTCGCGCGGTGATGGTCGAGCAGGCGCCGCAGCGTCGACGCCTGCACGAGTGGCTGGTCGCCGTGGGCCACGAGGACATCGACGTCGTCGTCGTCCTCAGGGAAGGCGGTGAGGGCGACCGACGCGGCGTCGCCGGTGCCCCGCTGCTCGGACTGCTCGACGAAGTCGATCTGGAGGCCGGCCGGGCCGTCCTCGATGAGCTTCTTGGTGACCCGCTCGGCGCCATGCCCGACCACCACGACTGCCCGGTCGGCGTCGACCTCGGCCAACCGGTCGAGCACGTGGAGCAACATCGCCCGGCCGCACAGGACGTGCAGCATCTTGGGGCGGGACGACCGCATCCGCCTCCCCTCGCCCGCGGCGAGGACCACGCACGCCAGCGAACGGTCGGTCATTCGGTGATCTTGCTGGCGGGGGAGGACTCGAACCTCCGACATCCGGCTCCAAAGGCCGGCGTTCTGCCAACTGAACTACCCGCCACCGTCTCGACAATCATGCCGGACCATCTTGGCCGAGGGCGCGGGCAGTGGCTACCTACATCCGCTCCCACAGCTGCTCGACATCGTCGACGGGCAGCATGCGGTCGTCCTCGCCCACCAGGAGCCAGAGCGTGCCGTGGCCCCGGCGAGCTGCGCTCACCAGCTCGCAGTCGTCGATGCGACTGCCGTCGGCCAGCTGGACAGCGACGTGACGGCCTTCGAGCCGGCGAAGCGTGGAAAGAGTGTGCGGCGACAAGACGACGACCTCCCGTTCCGGATACGCGGTTGTAGAGCCGCCTGGTGGCGAGGTGGTGGATGGTCAGCGGACCGCGGATGGCGACCGGGGGGCAGTTGGGGTGGGCGGCTGGCTGTAGCCCGATGGGGCCGGGCTCGAGAACGTCTGGGTCCGAGCCGATGTCGTGGCCGGCTGGGACTCGGTCGGTCCCGACTGGGTCGAGGTCTGCGCCCCGTCCGGCTGCACGGCGAAGGTGGAGGCGATGACCCGCCGATTCGAAGGATCGAGGGCCACGACGCGGTACACCGGCCGCATGTCGGGCGGTGGGCTGTCGACCCCGAACAGACGCTGTTGGTCGGTGGCCCGACCGACGATGCGGGTGCCGTTCTCGCCGGGCCGATCGGGGCGATTCGGGGCCGGGGCCCGCAGCACCACGTAGGAGCCGAACTCCGCGGGCGGGCCGGTGTAGCCGCTCCAGCGCAGGACGACCTGGCCGCGATCGTTGTAACGGGCCTGCAGCCGCATGGGCTGGACCTCCCGCGGCGGCGTGGTCGTCGTCGACGGCGCCGTCGTGGTGGTCGTGGTCGGCGCTGCGGTCGTGGTCGGCCGGGCCGCCGCTGATGGCGGAGTGCTCACCGGCGCGGCGGTGGTGGGGGGCGCCGCCGCAGTGGTCGGGGGGGCGACCGTGGTGGTCGGCTCGGGAACGCCCGTGGGCTGGACGTCGCCACCGACGACCTCGGCCTCCTCGCCCGGACCGACGATGACGCCGTCGACCACGGCGTGGCCGGCCCCGCGGACCCGAATGAGGCTTCCGTCGGGCACGGTCATGCCCGCGACGCCGGGCACGACGCTGCCGTCGGGAAGCACGACCTCCACCGAGCCGGCGGTCTGGAACATCTGGACGGTCTGGGCGCCGTCGTCGTGCCCGCTCATGACCAGCACGGTGATCAGCACGGCTGCCGCCGCCGACAGCACCGGCGACAAGAGCCGCGACACCCGGCGTCGACGGCTGGGGACGGGTGAGCCAGAGACGAGCCGCTCGCCGAGCTCGTCGACGAATCGGCCCCTCGGCGCCGGCGGCCGACGCCCGCCCAAGGCCGCCAGACGCTGCTCGACGTCGTGGTCAAGCATTGACCGCCTCCTTCTCGAGCTCCCGCCGGAGCGCCTGCACGGCGCGGGAGACGACGACCGCCATCGTCTCCTTCGAGCAGCCCATGGCCGCCGCCGCCTCGCTGAGCTCGAGCCCGGCCAGGAACCGCAACGACAGCGCCTGCTGGTACCGGCTGTTCAGCCGGCCCAGCGCCCTTCGCAGCACCGGGTCGTCGCCCTCGAAGGTCGACTCCGGGCCCGGCAGATCGGCGGGCGCGCTCACGACCAGCGCCAACTGCCCACGCCGTGACTGGCGCTTTGCCTCGGCCCGGTGGTGGTCGTTGAGCACGTTCGTCGCGATCCGGTACAGCCACGGCCCGAACCCACCGCCCTGCCAGGTGAAGCCGGGCAACCCCCGCAGGGCTCGCTCGAAGGTGGCCGAGGTGACGTCCTCCGCGGCCTGGCGAGAGCCGGTGCGGCGCCAGGCGAAGGCGTGGATGCGGGCGACGTACTCCCGGTACAGCGGTTCGAAGGCCCGCGGATCGGTCCGCGCCCGTTCGACGAGCTCACGCTCGTCGAACGGCACCGGATCGGTGAGCCGGTCCATGGGAGGAGTGTGACTGACGTGCTCAGGTCCGGGTCGCCCCGATCGTGGTCGGGGGTGCGGTGGTCGGCATGGGGCGAGGCGCACCCTGGCGCTGACGGAGCTGCTCGAGCTGGGCCCGCAGCCGGGCGAGCTGATCGCCCTGGCCCGACTGGCCCGGCTGGCCGGACTGCCCCGGGGCGGTGGTCGCTGGCGGCGCGGGCCGGGCGGTGGCGACGCCGCTGGGCGCCGACGTCGAGGTCGTCGATGGCCTGGCGATCGGGCGGCGGGTCGCGTTGTCGGTGGCCGTCGAGCCGGGCTCCGTGGTGGTGGTCGTGCCGTCGCCCTCGCCGCCGTTCGGGCGGACCAGCACCAGCTGGAAGCGGCTCTGGGCAACGGGCGCCCCGCGCTCGCCGAGGACCTGGAGCACGTACGCGTACTGGAGACCGGGACGAACCTTCAGGTCGAGGAACGAGTGCTTGGCCAAGTCGTCGGTGCGGAACACGACCTTGCGGCCACCCAGCTCGAGCCGTCCCAGCCGGTAGGCGGTGGCTGGAGCGGCGGCCTCCCGCCAGGTGCAGGCAACGCCGACCTGGCGCTCCCGCGGCACGACCTTGCAGGCCATGGGAGCCACGACCGGGGCGTCGGGCGAATCGAGAGACGGAGCTTCGTCGTCGGCGGCAGCGGCCGGGCTGGCCAGACCGACGAGGGTGACGAAGCCCAGGGTGAGGGCGAGGGTGCGTCGCATTTGTGTGGTGCCTCCTGGGTGGCGGCGGGCGGTCCGCTGCCATCTCTTCCAACGCCGGGCAGCGGCGGGCATTACACCGTCGATTACACCGACGGGGGTCGGACCGCTACCCTCGACCCCCGCAATGGGATCGCTCATCAAGAAGCGCCGAAAGCGCATGCGCAAGAAGAAGCACAAGAAGATGCTCAAGCGCACCCGCTTCCAGCGACGCGCCAAGAAGTAACCGCGGCGCGCGCTAGCTCCCAGCCGTTCGGGTGACCACCCGGCCGTCCCCGGGGTAGGCGCCCTCCACGAACCACGTCGAGCCGCTGCCCGCCAGCACCGGCTCCCTTCCGGTCGCCTCCGCCAAGGTCTCGCGCCAGGCGGCCAACCTCGGCTCGACCACCAGGGCGGCCGCTTCCAGGTCGTTGCGGGCACCGGT
>Ga0136846_1242571_pt1 | contig 10515 bp, 10 predicted proteins | sample HopSoiMetagenom2_FD_96841 | JGI IMG/M metagenome (GOLD analysis project Ga0136846, IMG submission 96841) | Grasslands soil microbial communities from Hopland, California, USA - 2 Assembly 2016 (version 4) | ecosystem: Environmental > Terrestrial > Soil > Grasslands | place: USA: Hopland... | reverse complement strand
GGCCGTCGCGATCGTGCCGTCGATCGCGTGGTAGTCGGAGACGAGCCCGCCCGCCAGCACCGCGGCACCCGCGACCACGCCGGCCCAGAGCGGCAGCGTCGTCGACCAGCCGGCCGGCGCCGTGTCGCGGCCGAGGTTGCGGGTGATCCAGGGTACGAGCAGCCACAGGCCGAGCGGGTAGATGACGTCGCCGCGGGCCGCGAGCGGCCACCAGTCGAGCCCGATCTCGGCCAGCGCCCAGGCGAGGGTGCCGATCAGCACGGCGGCGTAGACCCACAAGGCCTCCCGCCGCCCGGCGACCAGCAGCGCGCCGGTGACGAGGATGCCCAGGCCCGCGACGACGTAGAAGGGCGAGCCGCCCAGCGCCGCCAGCCAGGCGCCGCCGCCGGCGAGCGCCAGGCCGAGCAGGGCGTAGACGACGCCGGTGATCGTCACGACCGGGTGCCGGGGGAACCGCATCGTCGCCTCATCTTTCGCTCAGAAGACCCGGGAGGGGTGCCGAGGCCGCAGTGGAGCCGGCGGAATCGCGACCGGGGGTGTTTCGAGGCATTCGCTCGAGCAGCTCGAGGGTCGCGATGCCGACTTCCGGGAAGAAGGCGTCGGTGTAGCACGGGACGAAGAGCCCGATGCGCATCTTCCGCTCCTCTAGTGATGGGGGACGTCGTTGCTGACCTTGCCGCGGAACACGCCGAGGCTGATCGCCGTGTAGAGCAGCATGAGCGGGAAGACGAACAGGCCCTCTCCCCAGAACATGAAGGCGAGGCTGGCGTGGGGTGCCGCCGCCTCCTCGACGGTGACGGCGAACGGGATCATGTAGGGCCAGAACGAGACGGCGAGCGTGCCGAACGCGGCCGCGAAGACGAGGACCACCATGGCGAACGGCGTCGCGTCCCGCCGGCGGCGGACGCTGGCGGCCAGGGCGAGCACGGCGGCGGCACCGATCGCCGGAAAGACGAGCAGGTACGGCCGCTCGATCCACCGTGACATGACCGGGAGGTCCTGCGCCAGCGCGTAGGCGAAGACGACGACGAGGAAGGCGAGGAGTGCCGCCGACAGGCGCGGGACCACGCGATAGGCCGCGTCCCGGACGTCGCCTTCGCACTTGTTGACCAGCCAGCAGGCGCCGAGCAGCGCGTAGCCGACGGACAGGCCGATGCCGCAAAGGACCGGGAAAGGACCGAGCCAGGCGAGCTCGCCACCGGCGTAGCGGCCGTCCGCGACCGGGAGGCCCTCGACCATGGCGCCGACCATCACGCCCTGCGTCAGGGCGGCGAGGAGGGAGCCTCCGGCAAAGCCGGCGTCCCAGACCGGCCGCAGCCGCCCCGACTTCTCCCGGAACTCGAACGCCACGCCGCGGAGGATCAGCCCCCCGAGCATGAGGAGAACCGGCAGGTAGAGGGCCGACATGAGGATCGAGTAGACGAGCGGAAATGCCCCGAAGAGGACCACGCCCGCCACGACGAGCCAGGTCTCGTTGCCGTCCCAGATCGGCGCGACCGCGCCCATCATGGTGCGCCGCCGCGCCTCGTCGCGCGTGACGCCGTAGAGGATGCCGACGCCGAGGTCGAACCCGTCGAGCAGCACGTAGAGCAGCGTGCTGACGGCGAGGATGCACACCCAGAACATGACCACGGCTATTCTCCCGCCGGCACGTACCGGGCGCCCGCCGGGAGCGGCTGATCGACGACCGACATCGGCCGGTCGGGGACCGCGGCCGCGGGCGGCAGGACGAGCCCTCCGGCCGGCCCCGCGCGCAGCAGCCGGTGGATGTAGAGGACGCCGAACGCGAAGATGAAGCCGTAGATCGCGCCATAGACGGTCAGCGAGGTCGCCGCCGCGCGGGTCGTCAGGAACGGCGTCACCGCGTCCGCGGTCCGCAGCACGCCGTACACCGCCCAGGGCTGCCGCCCGACCTCCGCCGTGAACCAGCCGGTCAGGATGGCGACGAAGGGCAGCGGAAAGCTGAGGAAGATCAGCCAGAGCAGCGGCCGGTTCCGCTCGAGGCGCCCCTTCCGGCCGAGGTAGGTCCCGACCCAGGCGAGCGCGAGCATGGCGAGGCCGCAGCCGACCATGATCCGGAAGGTGAAGAAGGGGATCAATACAGGGGGTCGGTCCTCGGCCGGGAAGCTGGCCAGGCCGACCTCCTTGGAGGTGAGGCTCAGGCTGCCGATCAGGCTGCCGAGGACGGGGACCGAGATCGCGTAGCGGTCGCTCTCCGTCGCCGGATCCGGGATGGCGAGCAGGACCTCGCTCGCGGGCTGCTCGTCGTGCCAGCGGCCTTCGATGGCCGCGAACTTGGCCGGCTGGTAGTCGTGAACATAATCGCCCGTCAGGTGCCCGAAGAAGATCTGGACGGGCACGAGCACGGCCGCGAGATAGAGGCCCATGCGGAGCATGATCCGAGCCTCGGCGGCGAAATCCCCGCGCAGCAGATACCAGGCGCCGGTGGCCGCGACGCAGAACGCGCAGGTCAGGTAGGAGGCGAGGAGCATGTGCGGGAAGCGCACCCAGACCACCGGGCTGAAGATGATCCGGGCCCAGTCGGTCGGCGCATAGACGCCGTTCTCGACCACGTAGCCGACCGGCACCTGCATCCAGCTGTTGTTGACCATGATCCAGAAGGCCGAGAAGGTGGTGCCCAAGGCCACCATCGCGGTCGAGAACAGGTAGAACCAGGGCGCCACCTTGCGGCGGCCGAACAGCAGGACGCCGAAGAAGCTCGCCTCCAGCGCGAAGGCGGTGAAGGTCTCGTAGGAGAGGAGCACCCCCTGGATCGGCCCGGACATCCGGGAGAACTCGCTCCAGTTGGTGCCGAACTGGAACCCCATCACGACGCCGGAGACGACGCCGAGACCGAAGGCCACGCCGAAGATCTTGAGCCAGAACTCGAAGACGAGGCGGTACGCCGGACGTCCCGTCGCGAGGTGGAGCGCCTCGAGCACGGTCAGCCAGGCCGCGAGGCCGATCGTGAAGGAGGGGAAGACGATGTGGAAGGAGACCGTGAACGCGAACTGGAGTCGCGACAGGAGGAGGGCCGTGAAGTCCATCACGCCACTCCCGTCCTAGCGCCAGAGGTTCGTCTTGGCGAGGTCGACGACCTCGTCGACCCGGCCGCTCAGGATCGCCTTGACCATGTAGAGCGAGAAGCCCTTGGCCATCTCCAGCGTGATGGACGGCGGCATGGCGAGCTCGGCCCGGTTCACGACCGCGTCGACCAGGACGGGCCCGTCGTGGGCGAGGGCGGCGGCGATCCCGCCCTCGACGTCGGCCGGGTCCCGGAGCCGGATGCCGCGGATGCCGACGGCCTCGGCCATGGCCGCGAAGTCCGGGTTCTTCAGCTCGGTCCCGAAGTCCAGGAACCCGGTCGACTTCTGCTCGAGCTCGATGAAGCCGAGCGCCCCGTTGTTGAAGACGACGACCTTCACCGGCAGCCCGAGCTGGACCAGGCTGAGCAGGTCGCCCATCAGCATGGTGAAGCCGCCGTCGCCCGAGAGCGAGACCACCTGCCGCCCGGGACACGCCGCCTGGGCGCCGATCGCCTGGGCCATGGCGTTGGCCATCGAGCCGTGCCAGAACGACCCGAGGAGCCGGCGCCGGCCGTTCATGGCGAGGTAGCGCGCGGCCCAGACCGTGGGCAGGCCGACGTCGCAGGTGAAGACCGCATCGTCCGCCGCCTGATCGCTGACCGCCTTCGCGACCTGCTGCGGGTGGATCAAGCCGTTGCCCGGGGTCCCCTTGGCGAGCTCGTCCAGCTCCCGGCGCGCCTCGCGGTAGTGCCCCTGCGCCCGCGTCAGGTGGCTGGCGTCGCGCTTCTGGTCGAGGAGCGGGAGCAGCGCCTGGAGCGTCGCCCCGGTATCGCCCACCACGCCGAGGTCGACCGCCGCGCGGCGTCCGATCTGCTCCGGCCGCACATCGACCTGCGCGATCCGCACGCCCGACCCGCCCGGGTAGAACTGCCGGTAGGGGAAGTCCGTCCCCAGCATCAGGAGCGCGTCGCAGTCGAGCATGGCGTAGTAGCCGGAGGAGAAGCCGCTCAGCCCGGTCATGCCGACGTCGAAGGGGTTGTCCCACTCGACGTGCTCCTTGCCGCGCATGGCGTGCACCATCGGCGCCTTGAGCCGGTCGCCCAGCGCCAGGAGCTCGTCGTGGGCGCCCGCGCAGCCGGACCCGCACAGGATCGTCACCCGGCCGGCGCCGTTCAGCAGGGCCGCCAGGCGATCGAGATCCGGCCGCGCCGGACTGACGACCGGCCGCGGCGGCAGCAGGCCCGCGGGCTTGGGCGGCAGCACCTCCGGGGCGGGCTGCAGGGCTACGTCGCCCGGGATCACCACGACGGCGACGCCGCGCTTGCCGACGGCCTCGCGGATCGCGACCTCCAAGGCCCGCGGCATCTGGCCGGCCCCGGACACGAGCTCGCAATAGTGGCTGCACTCCTGGAACAACGCCTGCGGGAGGGTCTCCTGGAAATAGCCGGCACCGATCTCGGGCGAGGGGATCTGCGCCGCGACGGCGAGCACGGGCACGCGCGAGCGGTGGCAGTCGAACAGGCCGTTGATCAGGTGCAGGTTGCCGGGGCCGCAGCTGCCGGCGCAGACCGCGAGCTCGCCGGTCAGGTGGGCCTCCGCTCCGGCGGCGAAGGCGGCGACCTCCTCGTGGCGGACGTGCAGCCACTCGATCCTGCCCTGCCGCCGGATCGCGTCGGTCAGGCCGTTCAGGCTGTCGCCGACGATGCCGTAGATCCGCTTCACGCCGGCCGCGGCGAGGGTCTCCGCGAATTGGTCAGCGACGGTTCGCATCGTCTCGCTCCTGTGCTTGCGGAAGGGCCGCTTCCGGCACCGAGGCGCCGGTCGCGCCGCGGCCGCGATGGGCGGAAGCGCGGCGGGCGATGGTGGCGTGATCGACCACCGTCGCGTTGCTTTGAGCGCAGCGGTGACGGCAGGCGGCGGATGCGGCCGCGTCGGGCGTGGCGCACGCCGATCTTCCTGTCGCGCTCCGCGGCTACGGCCGGACAGATACCGTCACGCCGCGGCCGCAGCCATTGTGCCTGGGGAAGATGAGGCGGAACTTAGGGAAGAGCGGGTTATACCGGCGGACGGGGCCGATCACGCTTCGGTCTAGTTCGGTGGCGTATTCTGCCCGCCGCCGACCTGGCCACGTAGGCGCTCGCGGGCGGCTGGCGTACCCGCGCTAGGATCGCCGCGCCTTTCCCGGCGGCAGCTTCAGCCTGTCCGCCATCCGCGCCAGGTCGGGGAGCGACGACGCGCGCATCTTGCGCATCGCCTGGCCCCTGTGGACCTTCACCGTGATCTCGCTGATGCCCAGGTCGTCGGCGATCTGCTTGTTGAGCCGGCCGGCCACCACCAGGGCCAGCACCTCGCGCTCGCGCTGGGTCAGGGCATCGAGGCGCGCGCGGAGCTCGGCCAGTCCCTTCTCGTCCTCCAGCCGGGCGCGGTCGCGGCCGATGCCGAGCTGGATCGCGTCCAGCAGGTCCTGGTCGCGGAACGGCTTGGTCAGGAACTCGATCGCCCCGCCCTTCATCGCCCCGACGGACATCGGGATGTCGCCATGCCCGGTGATGAAGATGATCGGGAGGTGGATGCCAGCGGCGGCGAGGTCCCGCTGGAGGTCGAGGCCGCTCCGCCCGGGCAGCCGGACGTCGAGGACGAGGCAGGCGGGCCCCTCGGGACGGCCGGCCTCGAGGAACTCGTCGACCGAGGCCAGCAGCCTCACCCGCAACCCGACGGACCGGAGCAGGCCGCCGATCGACTCCCGGAGCGAGGGATCGTCGTCGATGACGACGATGGTCGGTGCCGCCTCGGCCATCGTCAGCGCCCGCCGGCGCGATCCGGCCCCAGCCGGTGCGCGCGTCCTGGGCCGGAGGCGGCGAGGCCCCGCGAGGTGAGACCGACAGGGCATCGACGATGCGGCAACGGGGCGATCCTACCGAGGTCCCGCGGGCGGTGGCGCATGCCTTGATGTTTGCCAGGATGCGCCTTCGTGGTCGCAGCGACAAGGAGCATTGCGACTCGGCGGCGCCATCACGGCACGGGGTGCATCTACGCCGAAGATGAGATCCTCGAGACCAACGACGCGTTCCTCCGCACCGTGGGCTACGACCGCGGGGACCTCGTCGCGGGCCGCGTCCGCTGGACCGACCTGACCCGCCGGAATGGCGCGGGCGCACCGCACGCGGCCAGGCCGAACGGGAGAGGGCGGGGATCACCCAGCCGTTCGAGAAGGAGTACTTCCGCAAGGCCGGCAGCCGCCCCGACCCGCGGTGAGGCGGCGAAGCACGACGTCGCGGTGCGGACGGCGCTCGCGGCGGGCCTGCCGCCGGTCCGCGGCGACCGGGTGCAGTTGCAGCAGGTGGTCCTGAACCTAATCATGAACGCGATCGAGGCGATGCGCGGCGCGGGTGAGGGGCTGCGCGAGCTGCTGGTCGGCGCCGAGGCGGGCGAGGGGGGGCGGGGTGCTGGTCGCGGTGCGCGACACCGGCCCGGGGCTGGATCCGGCCCAGCTCGGGCGGCTGTTCGAGCCGTTGCACACGACCAAGCCCGGCAGGTTGGGGCTGGGCCTGTCGATCCGTCGCTCGATCGTCGAGGCGCACGGCGGGCGGTTGTGGGCCGGGGCGAACGAGCCGCGCGGCGCCGTCTTCCGCTTCACCCTGCCGGCCGAGGCGGACCTGTCCGGGGGCCCGGAAGCGTCGTGCTCCCGGTCGGCACCGCCGCGTCGCGACACGTCGCCGGCAGACCTTCCATCGTGAGGGACAGCTGCCCCGCGGGAATCTCACGTCCCCTGCCCATCCTTTGCACAGTCCCCGAGGACCGAGCGGAGGCACGCGAGCAGCTCGTCCTCGCCGAACGGCTTAGCGAGGTAGCAGGCGACGCCGACCCGTAGGGCGCGCTCCCGCGCCGCCTCGTCGGGGTAGGCGGTGATCAGGATCGTTGGGACGGGCTCGCCGGACGCGGCCAGCCGGGCGTGGAGCTCGGGCCCGGTCATCCCCGGCATCTGCACGTCGGCGATCACGCAGCACAGGTCGCGGCGCCGGTCGGACGTCAGGAGATCCTCGGCGCGCCCGAACGCCACCACGGCATGGCCGAGCGACCTGACCAGGCTCGTCAGGGCCTCGCGCACCGACACGTCGTCGTCCACGATCGCGATCACCACTTCCCCCGGGATTTGCCTTCACCCACCGGGCCCAAGATGGCTCACCTCACGGGTGACGCCCATTGTCCTCGGGACGGTTCTGATCCCACGAGGCGATGATCGCCTGCCGGGATGGGTCGTCGCCATTAGACTTGGGTATGGCCCGGCTATACCTGCGAAGGCGGTGGCGCCGGCGTGCCCGGCGCTACCGACAGCCTTGCCGTGGCCATCGACGGGCGAGCGGCTGATCGTGAGGCCGATGCCCGACCCGGCCCGCCTGGTCGTGCGGAACGTCCGTGCCGACACCGCACAGCTGAGCAGCCTTGGGAGTCGGTAGGCTTCTCCGCCGGGCTCCGCCGTCCGATGGGCGGCCCGATCGACCGAAGGTCGGCCGAGGAGCAGCCTCTCGGGCATGAACCGATATCCGGCCAGCGAATGCCAATCTGGATCGCGGCTCCTGGCTCGACCTGCCGGAGGACCTGGCGGTGGCGGCCCGCGGCTACTACGACGCGGACACCCCCTACCTTGCCAACGGCCTCCGGGTCGTGCGCGACCTGGAGTAGCGCGGCGGGCGCCGGCTACCGCACCGTGACCGTGATCTTCCTGGACATCACCGGCGGGTCGAACGGCACGTGCTTGGCGTCCCCGAGCAGCAGCTGGAGCGTGTGCTTGCCGGGCGGCAGGTCGAGCACCGTCTCGGTCTGGCCGCCGCCGAAGTGCAGGTAGTTCTTGTTGTTCGGGAGCTGCGGCGTGCGCTGCGAGCGCATCGGCCTCGAGACCGGCAGCACGGCGTCGTGGCTGTGCGCGGAGCTGCGCCGCCGCGGGCACCCGGTGCCCTGCATCGACGCCCGGCACGCCGCGGCGGCCTTAGGCCGGGCTGCGCAGCAAGACCGACGCAACGACGCCCCGCGGCCTGGCCCAGCTCGTGCGCCTGAACGCGTTCCGCGAGGTCTGGCTCGAGTCCCCCGAGAGCCACCGGCGCGGCATGCTGCCGACCGCGGCACGCCGCACGCCCAGCGCGTGGCGCTCGAGAACACCATCCGCGGGCTGCTGCGCACCGGGGGCGTCGCCTTCCCGACCCGCGGCACCCGCTTCGCCGGGCACGGGCTCGAGAGCATCGGCGAGGTCCCGCCGCTGCTCGCCATCATCCGCCCGCTGCCGGAGGCGCGCGCGACGGTCGTGCGGCGGCTGGCGGTCCTGGACCGCCGGACCATCGGCACCGCCAAGCGGGACGAGGTCTGCCGGCTGCTGGTGACGGTCCCCGGCGTCGGGCCGCACACGGCGGTGGCCTTCGAGGCCTGCATCGACGACCCGGCCCGGTCCTCGCGCTCGCGCACGGTCGGCGCGTGGTCACGGAGGCCTCCGGAGGTTACGAGCGCCCGGCGCACCGACTCCTGACCGAGCGCGGCATCGCGGTCGCGGTCGTCAACCCCGCGCGGGTGCGCCACTTCGCCAAGGCCGGCGGCGTGCTGGCCGAGACCGATCGGCTCGACGCCGCGGTGATCGCCCGGTACGGCGCCTTCGCCCGCTCGGCGCCGACGCCGGTGCGCGACGGGCCGCGCGCGGCCCTGGCCGAGCTGTTCGGCTACCGCCGCCAGCTCCTGGACGAGATCACCGCCCGCGGCCAGCAGCCCGGCCACCTGCCCACGCCGTCCCTGATCGAGCGCGCCGAGGCGGCGCTCGAGCGGCTGCGCCAGGAGAAGGCCGAGCTCGATGCGCTCCTGCGCCAGACCATCGCCGGCGATCCGGAGCTCCGGGCCACGGCAGCCCTGCTCGGCGGCACGCCTGGTGTCGGCCCGGTGCTGATCGCCACGCTCCTGGCCGAGCTGCCCGAGCTCGGCACCCTCGATCGGCGCAGGATCGCGAGCCTGGCCGGGATAGCGCCGGTGGCCAACGACAGCGGGCAGATGCGCGGCCGGCGCACCATCCAAGGCGGGCGGGGCGCGGTGCGCCAGGCGCTCTACATGGCCGTCCTCAGCGCCAGTCGCGGCCGCTCGCGCTTCGCCGCCGCCTACCGGGTGCTGGTCGCCAGAGGCAAGCCGGCCAAGCTCGCGCTCGCGGCCACCATGCGCAAGCTGCTGATGACCCTCGACGCCATCGCGCGCGATCGGACGCCTTGGCGCGAGGAGCCGCTGCCAGCTGGTGCGTAAACCGGCCAAAACAACGGTTGCTGACAACGCCGTCCGATCGGACCCTCATGACGTGACACACTCGGGCAGGCGTCTGATGCCCGGCCAGTTCCGCAGATCCTCCGTCGTCGCGCAGGGTGGGAAGCCCGCCTTGCGCATTCCCTCGGTCACCCGCTCCCGCTCCGCATCGGTCCAGACCGGCCGGCGGGCGTAGCCCTCGATGCTCACGCTCGGGAAGCGGGCCAGCGTCTCCACCACGGCCGCGTGGGCATCATCGGCCTGCCCGACAGCGGCCAGCAGTATCGCGCGCCAGACGTAATCGTTCCGGCGGTAGGTCTCGCGCGGCTTGCGCTCCTGCATCCGCAGCGCGTCCTCGACCCGCCCGGCCCAGAAGTAGGCGCTGCGGTAGGCGGTGAGCGCCCAGCCCGGCATGTTCGGGTTCAGCCGCCGCGCCCGGTCCGCGGCCTCCGCACCCCGCTCGGCCTTGCCGAAGTCGCTCGCGAAGCCGGCGTAGAAGGTCAGGATATCGGCCGAGTTCGGGTTCAGGCCGAGGGCCTCGTCGAACTCGGCTTCGGCCTGGGCGGGGTCCCCGTCCGCCGATGTTACGACCATGTAGGCGAGCGCCGCGTGGGCCTCGGCGTCCGCGGGGTCGAGCTCGACGGCCCGCCGCGCCGCGTCCATGCCGGCCTGGCGCAGTTCTGGGATGTTGTCCGCGAAGCCCCTGAGCACGAAGTAGGCCCAAGCCAGCCCGGTCCAGGCGCGGGCGAAGTCGGGATCGATGGCCAGGGCCTGCTTGTGCAGGCGGATCGCCTCCTCGACGCTCTCCTTGGTCTCGCGGTTCTTGGCCGCGACGCCCAGCAGGTAGAGGTCGTAGGCGGTCAGATCCCGCGGACGCTTGCGCTTCGCGACCTCCTGGTAGGCCGCGACGATCATGCCGGTGGCGCCGCCGAGCTTCGCGGCCACCGCTTCGGCGATCTCGGCCTGGACGGCGAACACGTCCTGCGCGGGCCGGTCCCAGCGCTCGGACCAGACGTGCGCGTCCGACCGGGTGTCGACGAGCTGCGCGGTGACGCGCACCCGGTCGGCCTGGCGCTGGATCGAGCCCTCCAGCACGTAGCCGACGTCCAGGGCCTTCCCGACCCGCCGTATATCGACGGGCTTGCCCTCGCAGCCGTCGACCGAGTCGCGGGCGATCACGTCGAAGTCGCGAAAGTGGGCGAGGTCGGTGATCGTGTCCTCG
>Ga0136846_1224902_pt1 | contig 10517 bp, 12 predicted proteins | sample HopSoiMetagenom2_FD_96841 | JGI IMG/M metagenome (GOLD analysis project Ga0136846, IMG submission 96841) | Grasslands soil microbial communities from Hopland, California, USA - 2 Assembly 2016 (version 4) | ecosystem: Environmental > Terrestrial > Soil > Grasslands | place: USA: Hopland... | reverse complement strand
CATCGCGGTCAGGTCGTAGATCTCGTTGAACTCGCGACCCTTCTTCGCCATCTTGTCGTAGATCGAATAGAAGTGCTTCGCGCGTCCCGAGATCTCCGCGGGAATGTCGACCTTGTCGAGCTCGAGCTGCAAAATGCGCGCGGCTTCGGAGACGTGTCCCTCACGGTCGTCGCGACGCTCGGTCACCATCGCCTTGATCTCTTCGTACTTCCGCGGGTGCAGCGTTTCGAATGCGAGATCCTCGAGCTCCCACTTGAGCGCATGGATGCCGAGGCGGTGCGCGAGCGGCGCGTACACCTCGAGCGTCTCCTTCGCCTTCTGCACCTGCTTCTGCTTGCCGAGGTACTCGATCTCGCGCAGGTTGTGCAGCCGGTCGGCGAGCTTGATCAGGATCACGCGCACGTCCTCGGCCATCGCGATGATCAGCTTGCGGTAGTTCTCCGCCTCGGCCTGCTCGCGGCTCTGGAACTGCACGCGCGTCAGCTTCGTGACGCCCTCGACGAGCCTGGCGATCTCGTCGCCGAACTCGGCGCGGACGCCGTCGAGCGACACCTCGGTGTCCTCGACCACGTCGTGCAGCAGCGCGGCAGCGATGGTCTCGTCGTCGAGCTGGAGCTGGGCGCAGATCTTGGCGGCGCCCCACGGGTGAAGGACGAAGTCCTCCCCAGAGCGCCGGTGCTGTCCTTCGTGCGCGTCCGCGGCGAACAGGAACGCGCGCGTGATCAGCTCGCGATCGACGTCCGGGTTGTACGCGGAGACGTCGGCGATCAGCTCGTCGATGAGCTCCTGATGCTGTTCGTGAGTCTCAAGGACCGCCATGGACCCAGTGTACTCCGCGTATTTCGGGCCCCCTCCCCCGTTTCAGCGACCCGTAACTCAAGGGCAGGAAAGCCCGTTCCGATGGGGAAAGGGACTCGCCCATGGCCTGGTACAGACGCCGACAGCAACGCAAGACAGCCGAGCGCGCAGCGCGCCTCCTACTCGCTCTGAACGCGTGCGCTAGTACGCGACCCCGAACGTCTCAGCGGGGTACACGGCTCGGCCTTGCAGCGTCGAGTCGTAAGCGGCTAGCGGTCTGAACATGAAGAACTGCGGGGCGCGCGCCTCCGGCGGCGGCTCGATTCCGACCGCGTCCGCGCGCGTGAAGTCAAAACGCCCGTAGTACTCCGGGGCTCCCTCGATCAGCAGCAGCGGTTCGCCCCGCTCGTCCGCGATCCGGATCGTCTCTTCCATCAACGCCGTACCGACGCCGCGGCGCTGGTGCGACGGCACCACCGCCAGGGGCCCGACCTGCAGGACACGTCTCGTGCCTGGCACCACGTCGACGTAGCTCGAGATGACGTGCCCGACGGACTGCCCGTCGGACACGGCTACAAGCGACAACTCCGGAACGAACCTGTCCGATGCGCGGATGCCGTCGACGATCGGGCTCGTGGAGGTGTCGCCGAACGCCTCGTCGACGATGCGGCGGATCGTGTCGTGGTCGTCCGGCGTCTCGGCGCGGACGATCACGCGGCCCGCAGTAGTGCGGGCGCGGCGAGCAGCTCGCGGAACGTCGGCGACTCGAGCGGATGCCGGCGCGGACCGCCCTCCTCGACGTCGAGCTCGTCGAAGATCGCCTGCGCCTGCGGATCGCGCGTGCCGTTCGCCTTCCATTGCACGCGCAGCCACTCGTAGACCTCGTCGAAGCGGTCGTCCGCATCGAAGACGCGGCGCACGACGAGCTGCGGCGCGACCGTGCCGTTCCAGCGGTTCTCCTGCAGCCGGAACGCGACGTCGTATCGACCCACGCGGCGATAACGGTCGAGCTGCGTCCCGTGTCCGAACGCGATCGCGCCGCCGGCATCGCGGCCGTCGCGCTGTACGCGGAAACGGAGGTGCTTGCCGTCGCCCACCGTCGCCAGCTCGCCGAGCTCGCAGCCCGGCGCCAGCAACGTCACGTCCGGATTGCCGAGCCCGAACGGAGCGAGCCGGCGCAGCTCCTCGCAGAGGTCGAGCGTGAGCCTCGCGCCGCGCGGGAGCACGGCATCGACGACCGTCGTCGGCACGAGGTCGTCGGGCGCGAGCAGCCCTTCCGCCTGCGCAGCGAACGCGTCGGCGAACGGCTCCACGAACTCCGGCAGGATCGACAGGCCGGCGGCGGCGCGGTGCCCGCCGAATCGCTCGAGGAACTGCGCGCAGCCGCGCAGCGCGCCGTGCAGGTCGAACGACGGAATCGACCGGCCCGAGCCCTTCCACGCACCCTCGCCGCCCGCGAGCAGGACGACGGGACGGTTGTAGCGCTCGACGAGCCGCGACGCCACGATGCCGATCACGCCCTCGTGCCAGTCGTCGCCCCAGACGACGTACGCCTTGCGCCGCCTTTTCGCTTCCGGCCATTCCTCGACCTGTGCGATCGCTGCGCGCAGGATCTTCTCCTCGACACCCTGGCGGTCGCGGTTCAGCTCCTCGAGGCGATCGGCCAACCGACGCGCCTCGTCGGCGTCCTCGGTCAGCAGCAGCTCGAGCGCGGCGCCCGGGTGGCCGAGCCGGCCAGCGGCGTTGATCCGCGGCGCCAGCCGGAACCCGATCTGGCCGGTGTCCACTGCGGCGGGATCGACGTGCGCGACCTTCATCAGTGCCTGCAGCCCCGGCTTCTGCGTCCGCGCGAGCGCGCGCAGCCCGGCGATCACGAGCGAGCGGTTCTCGCCGAGCAACGGGACGACATCGGCGATCGTCGCGAGACCGACGAGGTCGAGGTGGCGGCGCAGGACCGCGGAGTCGGCGCCGAGCAGCGCCTGGCCGAGCTTGTACGCGACGCCGGTGCCGCAGAGCTCGGGGAACGGATAATCGGACGGCCGCGTCGCGACGATCGGGCAGTCCGGCAGCTCGTCGCCCGGCCGGTGATGATCGGTGACGATCACCTCGAGGCCGAGCTCGCGGGCGCGCCGCACCTCCTCGACCGCCGTGATGCCGCAATCGACCGTGAGCACCAGCCCGCACCCCTCCCCGGCGAGCCGTTCGAGCGTCGCGCCGCTGACGCCGTAGCCTTCGTCGAAGCGGCTCGGCAGATGCCAGTCGACGTCGGCGCCCAGCTCGCGCAGGACGAGCACCGCGAGCACGGTGGCGCAGATCCCGTCGACGTCGTAGTCGCCGTGCACGCAGATGCGCTTGCCCGCCGCGATCGCCGCGCGGATGCGCTCGACCGCGACGGCCATGTCGCCGAGCAGCAGCGGGTCGTGCAGCGGCTGCTCGCCCGCGAGAAACGCCCCCGCTGTGTCGGGGTCGCCGTAACCGCGCCGGACGAGCACGCTAGCCGTGATCTCGCTGAGACCGAGCGCCTGGGCGAGGTCGCCGGCCTGCCGGTGCGGGCACGGACTGATCGTCCAGGTGCCCTCGAACATCGGCGTTTACGGTAGGAGGGGTGTCGGACGACACCGGCCTGCGCGGCGAGTTCCTGCTCGACCCCGACGTCACGTTCCTCAACCACGGCTCGTTCGGGGCGTGCCCGCGCGCAGTCTTCGAGCGCTACCAGGCGTGGCAGCTCGAGCTGGAGCGCGAGCCGGTGCTGTTCCTCGCGCGGCGGATCGACGGGCTGCTCGCCGAGGCGCGCGCGGCGCTCGGCGAATACGTGGGCGCCGACGCCGACGACCTCGTCTTCGTGCCGAACGCGACGTCAGGCGTGAACATCGCGGCCTGGCCGCTCGGGTTGCAGGCTGGCGACGAGGTGCTGACGACGGACCTCGAGTACGGCGCACTCGATCTCACGTGGCAGCACGTCTGCGCCGACTTCGGCGCTCGCTACGTGCGCGTTCCGGTGCCGTTGCCCCTCGCCAACGAGGACGAGGTCGTCGAGACGATCTGGGCGGGCGTCGGCCCTCGGACTCGAGTGCTCTTCCTCAGCCACCACACGTCGGGGACGGCTTTGACGCTGCCGGTCGCCGAGCTCTGCCGCCGCGCGCGCGAGCGCGGGATCGTGACGGTGATCGACGGCGCGCACGTTCCGGGGCACCTGCCTTTGAACCTGCGCGAGCTCGACCCGGACTTCTACGCCGGCAACTGTCACAAGTGGCTCTCCGCGCCGAAGGGGGCGGCGTTCCTCTACGTGCGACGCGACCGCCAGCGCGAGGTGCACCCACTCGTCTTCAGCTGGGGCTACGAAGGCGACCACCCGACATTCGTTACGCGGCACGAAAAGCAGGGAACCCGCGACCCGTCCGCGTACCTGACCGTGCCGTACGCGATCGAGTGGCAACGCGAGCACAACTGGGACGAAGTGCGCACGCGGTGCCACGAGCTCGCGCGCCGCGCCGCGGACGAGCTGGGCCTCCTCCCGGTGGTGCCAGGCACGAGACACGACCGTTACGGACAGATGGTTGCTCTACAGCTGCCGGACGACGCGCCGGCGGATCTCCAGGAGCGGCTGTTCGACGAGCACCGCATCGAGATCCCCGTCCAGGAGCGCCACGGCCCGCGGCTCATCCGGGCGTCGTTCCAGGGCTACAACGACGCCGCGGATCTCGAGCGGCTCAAGGCCGCGCTCGCAGCGCTGCTCTAGGCGGCGTAGGCGAACGGATGCCGGAAGACGTCGAGCGCCCGCTCGGCCGGAGCGTCGACCTCGAAGCTCTCGCCGGAACGGATGTCGGCGACCGCGACCATCAGCTGGTTCGTCAGCCGGCTCCAGAGCAGCGAGACCTCGATGCCGTCCGCTGAGCGGTGATCGAGCTCTGTGAGGGTGAAGTCCATGTCCATGAATGTCCCAAGCATCGGGACGCGAGACCACGGAGCAGACCCCCTAATGGTTGTACGGCTGACCGTCTATTCGTGGGGGAGGTTGACCCCCAGGAAAGTGAGCACAACGAGCAGGGCGATGAAGGCGAGCCCGCCGGCGACGTAGCGCCACGGGTGTCCGCTGCGCCGGAGCGAATCCCAGCCGATCCGCCCCCAGAACACGGCCATCCCCGCCACGGCACCGATTCCGACGACCAGCACGGGCGCCAGCAGGGCGGCGCGCTGGAAGGAAAGGTCGGTGATCCACACTGCCAGGACGACGACGGCGGTGACGGCAAGCGAGGCGGCGAACAGCCGGGTGCTCACAGGGGCACAGGCTATGCTCGGACCCGTGGTGGAGGCCAATTACGTCTCTGGCGACGACTACGTCATCGAGTTCCAGGACCACCGTTTCGGCTTCAACGCCGACGACTTCGAGGAGCGCGTCACCGCCGCCACCGTCCGGCTCGGGCTCGTCGCGGACAACGACCTCGACGACGACGAGAAGGCCGATCTGGTCGAGCTCGTCTGGCGCGACTGGATCGACGAGCCCCGCAGCGGGCTCGGCCGCTACCTCGTGCGGCACTGGGAGCGCATCTCGCTCGTCGGCGGGGAGTCGCTCGTGTACTGGCTGAAGAAGCTCGTGTTCCGGAGCGCGTGGCTCGACCACCGCGTCAAGGAGGGCATCCTCGACGTCGCCTGGGACGAGGAGCTCGCCGACTTCGCGTATCGCGACCCGAACGGGGACCGCGCATTGCTCGAGCTCGCCCCCGTGCCGTCGTGGCACGAGCTGCAGTTCCGGCGGTGACGCGCGCCGGCCTGATCGCCGGCTACCTGGCCGCGCTCCTGGCGGTGGACACACAGGTCGACCTCCACGGCCAGCTCGTCCTCGGCGCGCTCACATGGGTCGCGCTCGTCCTCGCCGCGCGGACGCTGCCGGCGGAGCGCCGTCTGCAGGTCGCGGTCGTGATCTGCGCCGCGACCGTCGCCGAGCTGACCGGCTCGATCCTCTGGGGCGTCTACTCGTACCGGCTCCACAACCTGCCGACGTTCGTGCCGCCTGCGCACGGCCTCGTCTTCATCGCAGGGCTGTCGCTCAGCCAGGCGTTCCGGGCTCACACCCGCGCGCTGGTGCTCATCGCCGCCGCGATCGCGGCCGCCTGGGGCGTCGCCGGGCTGACCGTCCTTCCGCGCACCGACGCGGCGGGCGCGCTCGGGGTCCCGTTGCTGCTCGTCTTCCTCTGGCGCTCGCGGGCGCGCGCGGCCTATGCAGGCGTCTTCCTCGCCGTCGCCGCTCTCGAGCTGTACGGCACCGCGATCGGGACGTGGCGCTGGGCGGAGCACCTGCCCGGGCTCGGGATCCCCGACGGCAATCCGCCCAGCGGTGTCGCTGCCGGCTACGTCTGGTTCGACGTCATGGCGCTGCTGCTCGCGCCGCGCCTACCAGCTGCCGGGCGCCGGCTTCTCGGCCTGGTACAGCCACACGTCGAAGAACCTCGTCAGGTCCTGGCCGCTGACCTGCTCGGCGAGCGCGATGAACTGCGGCGTCGTGACCGTGCCGTAGCGGTTCTGCGTCGCCCAGGTGCGGAGCAGGCTCAAGAACGCGAAGTCGCCGATCTTCTCGCGTAGCGCCTGCAGGGTCAGGCCGCCGCGCACGTAGACGGTGCCGTTGAAGAGCAGCGCCGGGTCGGTGAAGTTCGCGACCGCAGGGCCCCAGAAGGCCGTGTCCTTCGCGGACGTGCTGTAGTAGCGGTCGAAGAACTGCTGGGCGGACTTGTTGCCCTCGTGCTCGCTCCAGATCCATTCCGACCACGTCGCGAAGCCTTCGTGCAGCCAGATGTCGGGCCAGGTCTTCAGCGTCAGCGAATCGCCGAACCACATGTGCGAGAGCTCGTGCACGAGCGTCGCCTCGTCCGGCACGGCCGGGAAGTTCGGCTTCGTCTGTGTCTCGAGCGAGTAGCCGACGCCCTTCGCGCTGTCGACGATCGCCCCGACGGCGTTGAAAGGATAGGGGCCGTAGATCGAGCTGTAGAACTCGACGGCGTCGGGCAGCTTCGAAAGCACCTGCCCTTTCGCGAGCTGCGGATCGACCGCGACGTACGTCGGAATCCCGGCGGTGGTCGAAGTCGTGAGGTCGAACTTCCCCAGCGTGGCGGTGGCGAGGTACGGCGCCATCGGGTCGCTCTCCCGCCACACCCACGTGGCCTTGCCGTCGGCGCGGGTCTGCGAGACGAGCACGCCGTTCGCCATCACGGTGAGGCCGTCCGGCACGGTGACGCGGAAGTCGAACGTCGCCTTGTCCCGCGGGTTGTCGTTCACCGGGTACCACGCCGGCGAGCCCTGCGGCTCGTTCACGACGAACGCGCCGTCGTCGGTCGGTACCCACCCCTCGATCGACATGTCTGGATCCGTCACGACGAGCGGCCGGCCGGCGTAGTCGACGGTAACGGTGAAGGTCTTGCCGTCCGGGAGGCCGGTCGACGGCGTCACGACGAGCTCCTGGTCTTTTGCGAACGAGAACGATGCCGGCGAACCGTTCACGAGCAGCCGCGTGACGCTGTTCTGCATGCGGAAGTCGAGATCGAAGCGCGAGAGGCTCTGCGTCGCGCGGGCGGTGATCACCGCGGTGCCGGCGAGCCGGTTGCTCGACGGCGCGTAGTCGAGCGTCAGGGAGTAGTTGGTGACGTCGTAGCCGCCGTTGCCCGCGAGCGGGAACATGGGATCCCCGAGCCCGTCCGAGCCCGGCGTGAAGCCTCCGGCCGCCAGCGCCGCCGGAGCGAACACGAGCGCGCCTGCAATCACGGCGGCACGCAAGAGCCTGCGTCTCATCGATGCCTCCCCTGTCGAGCAGTCCGCGACAGAGTCTGACACGCGACGGCCGCAGAGAGGTCTCCGCGGCCGCCTTTCGGAGGATGTTGGGCTGCGGCCCCCCACGATCCTCCTGGGACTCACAATCGAGCGGCTGCGGCCATTTCGCCCTCCCCCGGGAGGGTGAAGTGAAGTATTCGAATGAACCACCCGAAGGGGGAGGAATCAACCGGAGCGGGTGAGCGATGCTCCACTTGTCCTCAACAGCTCTGTTCTGCGGCAGAGCCAGCCCCGACAAACTGCGGCACTGCGGCCGGGGCCGGACATTTACCGGAGCGAGGCCTATGCGGCGGGCCTCGCTCCTTTTTTTATGCGCCGGGTAGCGCGAACCCGGGCTTTCGGTCCTCGTCCGCCGGGCCCAGCGTTATCCGCCTGATCGCGCCGACCGGGACGATCAGCTGCTCCCCTTCGACGGCGAGCGTCAGGAAGCCGTAGCCGGGCTCGCTCGAGAGCGAAAGCACGGTCAGCCGCTCGCCGTCGGCGAGCTGGACCTCGACGTTCGAGCGCTCGGCCGTATGCGTGGTCGTGTACTCCTCGATCTTGCGATGGATGCGCGAGACGAAGTCGTCGAGCGACGGCTCGGCGGCGCCGGGGACCCAGAGGTCGGGGCTCAAAACAGCTTCGCGTCGGCGACGGCGGCCGCCGCGGCGCCGACGTGTGCCCGGCCGAGGGCGGTGATCACGCGCCCGCGTGGCGTCCGTTGGAGAAAGCCGAGCTGAAGCAGGTACGGCTCGTACACGTCCTCGATCGTGTCCGGCTCCTCGCCGAGCGCGACCGCGAGCGTCGACAGCCCGACGGGGCCACCCTCGAACTTGAGCAGGATCGCGGACAAGAGGTCGCGGTCGATCCGCTCCAGACCGATGCCGTCGACCTCGAGCAGCTCGAGCGCCTCACTCGCCACTGCATTCGTGATCACGCCGTCGTGGCGCACCTGCGCGACGTCGCGCACACGTCTGAGGATCCGGTTCGCGATCCGCGGCGTGCCGCGCGACCGGCGCGCGATCTCGTCGGCCGCGTCGTTCTCGATCTCGACATCGAGTATGCGGGCCGAGCGGCGGACGATCGTCCCGAGCTCGGCAGCGTCGTAGTAGTCGAGCCTGAACGTCATCCCGAAGCGGTCGCGCAGCGGCGTGGTCAGCAGTCCCGTCCGCGTCGTCGCGCCGATGAGCGTGAACGGCGGCAGGTCGAGCGTCAGCGTGCGGGCGGCGGCGCCCTGCCCGACGATGATGTCCAGCCGGAAGTCCTCGAGCGCCGGATAGAGGATCTCCTCGATCGACCGGTTCAGGCGATGGATCTCGTCGACGAAGAGCACGTCGTGTCTCTCGAGGCCCGTGAGGATCGCCGCCATGTCGCCCTTCCGCTCGAGCGCAGGGCCGGCCACACAGCGGATGCCGACGCCGAGCTCCTCGCGGACGATGTACGCCAGGCTCGTCTTCCCGAGGCCCGGCGGGCCGACGAGCAGCACGTGGTCGAGCGCCTCGTCGCGCGCCTTCGCCGCCGTCAGCGCGATCGCGAGCTGGTCCTTGATCCGCTCCTGGCCGACGAACTCCGTCAGCCGCCGCGGGCGCAGCGACTGCTCGAGCTCCTCCTCTTCGGGAGCGACGGCCGGTGCGAGGAACTGTGTGCTCATGTCACGCTGCTTTCAACGCCTGCCGCACCCGTTCCTCCGGCGAGAGCGCCGGGTCGACGGCGGCCAGTGCCTGCTCGGCCTCGCCGACCGAGTAGCCCAGCTCGACGAGCGCGTCGCGCGCGACCAGATGCGGCTGCGTCCCGCCCGCGGAGGAGATCGGCACCGGCGCGTCTCCGAGCTTCTCCTTCAGCTCCAGCACGATCCGCTCGGCGGTCTTCTTGCCGATGCCGGGAATCGCCTGGAAGCGCGCGGTGTCCTCGAGGACAATGGCGCGCCGAAGCTCGGCGGCGGGCGAGCCGGAGACGATCGCGAGCGCAACCTTCGGCCCCACGCCGTTCACCGACAGGAGCTGCACGAACAGCTCGCGCTCGGCCGCCTCGGCGAAGCCGTAGAGCTGCAGGGCGTCCTCGCGAACGTGCAGGTACGTGTGCAGCGAGACCTCGCCGGCGCCGTCCGCCTTGCGGACCGCCGACGGCGTCGCCGCGACGAGATAGCCGACGCCGCCGACGTCGACGACGAGCCCGTCCGGCGTGTTCGCGACCGGACGCCCGCGCAGCCGCGCGATCATCCGGCGATCCTCAGGAGCGGCGGCGCAAGCGCGTGGCAGATCGCGACGGCCAGCGCATCGGCGGCGTGCGAGGGTCGCGGCGCCTCGTCGAGAGAGAGGATCGCCGCCACCATCTTCTGCACCTGCTGCTTGTCCGCGCGCCCGTAGCCGCAGACGAGCTGCTTCACGCGCGCGGGCGCGTACTCAGCGCAGCCGACGCCGGCGTTCGCGGCCGCGACCAGGACGGCCCCGCGCGCCTGCCCGACGGAGAGCGCGATGCGGGCGTCGGCGCCGACGAAGGACTCCTCGACCGCGACGGCATCCGGACGATGCTCCGCGATGAGCCCCGCGACGCCGTCGAAGATCGTCTTCAGCCGCAGCTCGAGGCGTTGCGCCGCGGGGGTTTGCCACCACCCGTGGTCGATGGCCCTGAGGCGCCCGTCTTGTTGGTGGACGATGCCGTACCCGCACGAAGCCGTTCCTGGATCGATGCCGATGACCTTCACGCAGCCACGTTAGGCAGCGGATCGGACGTTTCCTGCCCCTCGCGTCTGCGGAAGAAGCCGCTCATGGCGGCGGACATCTGGCTGACGTTCCCGGACGGCACCGAGCACGAGCTGAAGGACAACGTCTCGATCGGGCGAGACACGAAGAACGACCTCGTCCTTGAGTCCGCTGCGGTCAGCCGTGACCACGCGGCGCTGATGTTCAGCGACGGCCGCT
>Ga0136846_1232024_pt1 | contig 10519 bp, 9 predicted proteins | sample HopSoiMetagenom2_FD_96841 | JGI IMG/M metagenome (GOLD analysis project Ga0136846, IMG submission 96841) | Grasslands soil microbial communities from Hopland, California, USA - 2 Assembly 2016 (version 4) | ecosystem: Environmental > Terrestrial > Soil > Grasslands | place: USA: Hopland... | reverse complement strand
GGGCGGCGACACCCAGGCGATCGAGGTCTCCGCGACCCAGAAGATGGGCCTGGAAGACCTGATCGAGACCATCCTGCTGCAGGCCGAGGTGCTCGACCTGAAGGCCAATCCGGACCGCACCGCCGATGGCATGGTGATCGAAGCCAAGCTGGACCGCGGGCGCGGCGCGGTCTCCACCGTCCTCGTCAAGCGCGGCACCCTGCGCCGCGGCGACATCGTGGTGGCCGGCGCCAACTTCGGCCGCGTGCGCGCCCTGCTCAACGAGCGCGGCGAGCAGCTGGACGAGGCCGGCCCGTCGGTCCCGGTGGAGATCCTCGGCCTCGACGGCACGCCCGATCCGGGCGAACCCTTCGCCGTGGTGGAGAACGACGCCCGCGCCCGCGAGCTGGTCGACTACCGCGTGCGGGTGAAGCGCGAAAAGGCCGGCGCGCCGGTCCAGGGCGCCAGCCTCGCCGACATGATGGCCAAGCTCGCGGACAAGAAGGTCTCCGAGCTGCCGGTGATCATCAAGGCGGACGTGCAGGGGTCCGCCGAAGCCATCGTCGGCGCGCTGGACAAGCTGGCCCACGAGGAGGTCCGTGCGCGGATCATCCTGTCGGGCGCCGGCGCGATCAGCGAGAGCGACGTCATGCTGGCCAAGGGCGCCGGCTCGCCGATCCTCGGCTTCAACGTCCGCGCCTCCAAGCAGGCGCAGGCGCTGGCCGAACGCGAGGGCGTGGAGATCCGCTACTACGCGATCATCTACGACCTGATCGACGACATCCGCGGCGTGCTCTCGGGCATGCTGGCGCCGATCCAGCGCGAGACCTTCCTCGGCAACGCCGAGGTGCTGCAGGCCTTCGACATCACCAAGGTCGGCAAGGTCGCCGGCTGCCGCGTCACCGAGGGCGTGGTCCGCAAGGGCGCGCGGGTCCGGATCATCCGCCAGGACGTGGTGGTGCTGGAACTGGGCGTGCTGCAGACGCTCAAGCGCTTCAAGGACGAGGTCAACGAGGTCCCGGCCGGCCAGGAATGCGGCATGGCGTTCCAGGGCTTCCAGGACATCAAAGCGGGCGACACCATCGAGTGCTTCAGCCTCGAAGAGGTCAAGCGCACGCTCTGATCGCGCCGCGCGACGGACAAGCCACAGCGGCGGCCAGGGCGACCTGGCCGCCGCTTTCTTTTGTGGCTCAGCGGAGAAACGCCAGCAGCTCGCGGCGCACCGCCTCGGGCTCGTCATGCGCCAGCCAGTGGCTCGCGGCGGGGAAATGCACGACCCGGGCGTCGGCGCACAGGGCGGCGCTCGCTTCGGCCAGGGTCGGCTCGGCGAAGGCGTCCTGGTCGCCCCAGAGCACCAGGGTCGGGACCGAGAGGCTGCCGGGCGCCGGGACCGGAAGGTCCTGGACGAACAGCGCCCGGTACCAGTTCAGCGTCGCCGTCAGCGCGCCCGGGTGGCGCCAGGCCTGGCCATAGGCGGCCATGGCCTCGGGGCCGAACGCCGCCTCCTGGCGCGGGCTGGACTTGAAAGCGTCGGCCAACCCCTTGTAGCCGCCGGCCTTGACCATCAGCTCGGGCAGCAGCGGCGTGCGCAGCATCTGGACGTAGCGGCTCTTCTTGCGCTGCTCGGGGTCGGCGGTCATCGAGGCGCGCCAGACCGCCGGGTGCGGCGCGTTGAGAATCGCCATGCGCTCCAGCCGCTGGGGGCCGGTGGTGGCCATCCACCAGGCGACCGAGGCGCCCCAGTCGTGACCCACGACGGCGAACCGGTCCCGCCCCAGCGCCGTGGCCAGGGCGAAGATGTCCGCGGCCAGCAGGTCCAGGCGATAGCTGGCGACGCCCTTCGGCTTGCCGGAGAGGTTGTAGCCGCGCTGATCCGGCGCGGCGACGCGGAAGCCCGCCTCGGCCAGCGGCCCGACGTGCTCGCGCCAGCCGAACCAGAACTCCGGAAAGCCGTGCAGCAGGATCACCAGCGGTCCGTCCGCCGGGCCGGCCTCCGCCACATTGAGCTCGACCCCGTTCGCCGCGACCCGGCGCTGCGCGACCTCGACCATGTGATCCCCGCCCTCGAGACGATCCGTGAGGGCGGTTCTACTGAAGGCCGCGCGCGGGGTCCACGCGCCGGCCGGGCCTAGAGGTTCAGCTTCACCAGGGTGCGGTTGAACACGTCCATCTCCTCGGCCGAGCCCACGGTCACGCGCGACATGGTGGGCCAGACGGGCCAGTTGCGGCCGATCTCGACGCCCTCGTCCCCGAACGCCTTCTTCACGTCGGCGGCCGGCTTCTTCCAGTCGACCATGAAGAAGTTGGCGCGGGGCGGGATGTAGGCGATGCCGCGCTTGTCCAGCAGGGCCAGGCTGGTCTTGCGCACCCGTTCCATCTCCGCCCGCCGTTTGGCGATCAGGTCCGCCTGCAGCAGGCTGGTCGCGCCGCAGACCACCGAGGGGTTGGGCAGGGCGTAGCTGGCCATGAAGCCGTCGTAGCGCATGGTCTTGGTCATCAGGCTGGGCTTGGCGATGGTCGCCCCCAGGCGCATCCCCGCCATGCCGAACAGCTTGGAGAAGGTGCGCAGGACGATGATCTCCTTGTCCTGGGCGGCCAGGTAGACGCCCGGCTTGGCGTCGGAGAAGTGGATGTAGGCCTCGTCCAGCAGCACGATGGAACCGGCCGGCTTGTTGGCCAGCAGCCACTCGATGTCGGCGAGGCCGGTGAGCGTGGCTGACGGATTGTTGGGCGTGCAGATGTAGTAGACGCCGGCGTTGGGATCGGCGGCCAGCATGGCCTTCACGTCGTGGGCGTGGTCGGCGGTGAGCGGTACGCGCTTGACCGGCGCGCCCAGGTAGCGGGCGACGCTCTCCGCCAGCTCGAAGGTGGGGTCCGCGGTCACCAGGCCGCGGGTCGGCGAGCAGTAGGTGACGATGATCCGCGCCATGGGATCGCTGGAGCCGGCCCAGGGGGTCACATAGGCGGGCGGTGCGTTCTCCACCGAGGCCAGGGCCTTGATCAGGTCGTCGCGCTGGGAGCCGGTGTAGCGGTTGCCGGTGGCCACGGCCTCGGCGGCGGCGCGGGCGCCCGGCTCCAGCGGGCCGGTCCAGCACTCGTTGGCCCCGATGTGCACCTTGGCGGCCTGGGCTTTCGGGGCCGCGGCCGCGCCCATGGCGGCATGCGGATTGACCGCGCTGGTCTGGGCATAGGCGCGCGAGGCCACCAGCGGACCCACGGCGGCTCCGGCCGCGAAGAGGCCGAACGCGCGGCCGATGGCGCGGCGCGAATAGCCCCGGCGGGCGAGGTCGTCCGCCATCTCGTCGTGCGGCTGATGCATGTGGGGTCCCCCGTTGCGTGCGTGGGGCGATGGGGCGCTCGCCAGGCGGTGAGCGCAAGGCCCGCCGCCTCCAGTTGCGCAGCCGCGGGCGCCGGCGCCCAAGACTGCGGCGCCCCACAATCATACGGCGCTTGATCGACCGGTGCTGTTGCCCGACGCTCGGGTCCGCTGGACATGGGTGCCCAGGTCCGAGGGGATAGAAAAACATGACCGACGATATGGCGGCCTCGACGGGCGGCGCGTGGACGCGCCGCAGGTTCTTCGAACAGCTGGCCGCGGTGGGCGGCGTCTCCCTGGCCATGGCCGGTATGGACGCGCTGGGCTTCGGCTTCGCCTCGGCGCACGAGGGTCCGCCGCCGCTGGCGGGCGGCGCCAAGCAAACCAAGGTGCTGATCCTGGGCGCGGGCCTGGCGGGCCTGACCTCCGCCTACGAGCTGCGCAAGGCCGGCTACCAGGTGCAGATCCTGGAGGCGCGCGCCTTCGCCGGCGGCCGGGCGCAGACCGCCCGCAAGGGCTTCGAGGACACGGACCTGGCGGGCAATCACCAGGTCTGCGATTTCGACGAGGGCCACTACATCAACATCGGCCCCTGGCGGATCCCCTACCACCACCAGTCGACGCTCCATTACGTCAAGGAGTTCGGCGTTCCGGTGGAGCTGTTCAACAACGACAACGACGCCGCCTACGTCTATTTCGAGAAGGGCAAGGGCCCGCTCGCCGGCAAGCCGGTCCGCAAGGGCCACATCGCCGCCGACGCGCGCGGTTACACCGCCGAGCTGATGGCCAAGGTGGCGTCCAAGGGCGACCTGGACGCCGCGCTCTCGCCGGCCGACCGCGAGACCTTCATCGCCTACCTGGTCAACGAGGGCCGCCTGGATCGCAAGGACCTGGCCTACCGGGGCACGGACGGGCGGGGCTATGACATCCTGCCCGGCGCCGGCGTCGACCCGGGCCCGGGCAAGGAGTCGCCGCCCTATCCCTTCGCCGACGTCCTGAACTCGCGGGCCTGGTACGTGCTGCAGTCGGTGGCCGGCTGGGACCAGCAGCGGACCATGTTCGAGCCGATCGGCGGCATGGACCAGATCCCCAAGGGCTTCGTGAAGAACCTGCCGCCGGAGATCATCACCTACAACGCCCTGGTCGAGCGCATCCAGCAGACGGCCAAGGGGGTGAAGGTCAGCTACACCGACGCCGCCGGGAAGAAGGCCGAGGCGGGCGCGGACTACCTGATCTGCACCATCCCGCTGTCGGTGCTGAAGAACATCCCGATGGACGTCTCCAAGCCGTTCCTGGCGGCCATGAGCAACGTCTCCTATGCGCCGGTGAACAAGATCGGCCTGCAGATGAAGACCCGCTTCTGGGAAGAGAAGCACTGGATCTACGGCGGCCACATCTACAACGACATCCCCGGCATCGGCACGATCTCGCTGCCCTCCACAGGCTGGCACAGCAAGAAGGGCGTGCTGCTGGGCTACTACGCCTTCGGCGGCGAGGCCGCGAAGATCAGCGCCCTGCCGCCGGCCGAGCGCGCCAAGTTCGCGGTCGCGCAGGGGCAGAAGATCTTCCCGGAGTACGCCGAGAACTTCGAGACCGCCTTCTCCAAGTCCTGGCACCTGGACCCGCGCAACCTGGGCGGCTGGGCGGACTGGAGCGACGACGGGCGCAAGAACGCCTATCCGGTGCTCTGCGAGCCGGACGGGCGGATCTACCTGGCCGGCGAACACCTCTCCTACATCGGGGGCTGGCAGGCCGGGGCCATCGAGAGCGCGTGGCAGCAGATCGGCAAGCTGCACGCCCGAGTGCAGCACGCGTGAGGTCGAAGATGCGTAAGATGATCGTGAGCGTGGCCGGCGCGGTGGCGCTGGCCGTTCCCACCCTGGCCGTTCCTACCCTGGCCGCGGCCCAGCCGACCGGCGAGCAGCTGTTCAACGACAACTGCGCGGCCTGCCACCAGAAGACGGGCGTGGGCGTGAAGGGCGCGTTCCCGGCGCTGGCGGCGGACAAGTTCGTCACCGGGCCCGCGCCGCAGGTGACCGCCACCGTGCTGGTGGGACGGGGCGGCATGCCGGCGTTCAAGAGCGAGCTCTCCGACGACCAGCTGGCCGCCATCGTGAGCTACGTCCGCAGCGCCTGGGGCAACAAGGCCGCCCCGGTCAGCGCCGCCGACGTCGCCGCCACCCGCAGCCGCGCCTCGGCCCTGGCGCAACCGGCCGGCCTGCAGGCGCACTGAGGCGGCGGCGGAACAGCCGCCGTCTTCCGGCCACCCATCGTGTATAGGGATCGCCGGAGTTGCTTCGGAGGTTGGAAGTGCGCGTCGCCCTGATCGTCCTCATGGCCCTGGGCCTTACGGCCTGCGCCACGGTGCAGAAGCTGCCGGCGGCCAACGACGTCCATGCGCTGCTGATCTCCATCCGCGACGAGGACGAGGCCACCTTCGACAGCCTGGTGGATCGTCCCGCCCTGCAGCGCGAGATCGCCGACCGGCTGGCGGCCGAGGGCGCCAAGGACAAGCGCTACGGCGCGCTCGCCTCCATCCTCGCGCCCGGTCTGGCGCAGCTGGCGGGCGACAGCCTGATCCGGCCCAGCGTGTTCCGCGCCGTCGCCGAGCACTACGGCTACACCGCCCAGACCAAGATCCCCAACGTGCTGGAGATCTCCCAGGCGCTGCGCCAGCTGCCGGACGGGCGGGTGTGCGCGATCACCAAGAAGGACGGGCCCTGCCTGCTCGACTTCACCAAGGCGCCCGACGGCCACTGGAAACTGTCCGGGTTCGAAGGCTCCACTTCCATGCTGCGCCTGAAGCACTGATCCGTCTAAGCTCGACCCTGCGACAAACGGGGGGACGGGCGATGGGGCACGAGGCGGCGCTGGCCGGCTACGATAGGTTCGACTTCAGCGCCGGTGGGCGCAGCTATCCGGTCTATCGCAAGGGCTCCGGCCCGGCGGTGATCGTGATGCACGAGATGCCGGGCCTGCATCCGCTGGTGGTCCGGTTCGCCGACCGGGTCGCGGCGGCCGGGATGACCGTCTTCTGCCCCAGCCTGTTCGGCAAGCCGGGCAAGCCCGTGAGCCGCGCCTACACCCTTGCCACCGCCCTGGGCGTGCTGTGCATCCGCCGCGAGTTCCTGGTCTGGCGCGGGGACCGGTCGAGCCCGGTGGTGGACTGGCTGAAAGCCCTCTCGCGCCAGGCCCATGGCGAGTGCGGCGGCCGCGGCGTCGGCGCGGTGGGCATGTGCTTCACCGGCGGCTTCGCCCTGGCGATGATGACCGACCCCAGCGTGGTGGCGCCGGTGCTGTCGCAACCCTCCCTGCCGATGGCGCGGGGCAATCCGCAGCGCGCCGCGGAGATCGGCCTGTCGACCGACGAGCTCAGCTGCGTCAAGCGACGCCTGGCGGACGAGGACCTGTCGGTGATCGGCCTGCGCTTCCCCAGTGACGTGCTGGTGCCGGACGCCCGGTTCGACACCTACCGGCGTGAGCTGGGCGAGCGCTTCGAGTCCATCGAGATCGCCGACGAGGACGCCGCCGAGGCGATCATCCCGCCCCACTCGGTCCTGACCCTGCACCTGAAGGAAGACGGCCCCACCAAGGCCGCCGAGCAACGGGTGATCCAGTTCTTCAAGGAACGGACGGGGGCGTAGTCCGCGCGCCATCGATGTCATCGCGGTTTCGCGGAACGCGAAGACTGCGACCCATCCAGCGCGGCGGCGGCGCCTTCACTGCGACTCACCGAGTCCACTGGGTTCCGGTCTTTGGCTGCGCCAAAACCGGGATGACACCCGCAGGTGAATGCACTAGAAGCCGCCGCTTCCCTGAGGGCCGCGTCCGATCCGCGCCCCAGGCGTAGAGGCTCTTGAGATGTCACGCCCACCCCCTCGCCCCCGCGCCCCCCAAGGGCCCAGCCAGCGCCAGCTGCGGGCGGGCGAGCTGGTGCGCCACGCCCTGGTCGAGATCCTGCGCGAGGAGGAGATCAACGATCCCGCCCTCGCCGGCGTGTCGGTCACGGTCACCGAGGTGCGGGTGAACCCCGACCTGCGCCACGCCACGGTCTTCGTCGAGCCCCTGCGCGGCGAGCATGCCGAGGCGGTGGTCAAGGCGCTGAACAAGCACTCGAAATTCATCCGCGGCCACCTGGGCCGGATGGTCGACCTGCGCTTCACCCCCGACCTGCACTTCCGTCACGACGAGAGCTTCGACGAGGCGGCGCGCATGGCCCGGCTGTTCGACGATCCGCGGGTTCGCCAGGACCTGACGCCGGACCCGCCCTCCGACTCCTGGAAGGACGAGGACTAGGTGGGCCGCCGCAAGAAGGGCCAGGCGATCTCGGGCTGGATCAACCTGGACAAGCCCTACGACCTGACCTCCACCCACGCGGTCAGCCGCGTGCGCCGGCTGTTCGACGCGCAGAAGGCCGGGCACGCCGGCACCCTGGACCCCCTGGCCACCGGCGTCCTGCCGATCGCGCTCGGTGAGGCCACCAAGACCGTCCCGTTCCTGGTGGACGCCGACAAGTCCTACCGCTTCACCATCGAGTGGGGCCGCACGACCGCCACCTACGACCGCGAGGGCGAAACCATCGCCGAGTCCGCCGTGCGACCGACGCCGGACCAGGTGGCGGCCGTCCTGCCGCGGTTCGTGGGGAAGATCGACCAGGTCCCGCCGGCCTATTCCGCGATCAAGGTGGCGGGCGAGCGCGCCTACGACCTGGCCCGGGCCGGCGAGACGGTGGAGCTGGCGGCGCGCAAGGTGGTCATCTTTGACGCACGCATTGCGGACGCGCCCGATGGCGACCACATCACCCTCGAGATCGACTGCGGGAAGGGCACCTATGTCCGCGCCCTGGTCCGCGACATCGCAGACGCCCTGGGCGCCTGCGGCCACGTCAGCGCCCTGCGGCGCACCCGCGTCGGGCGCTTCACCGAGGCCGACGCGACGCCGCTGGAATTGCTGGATGATTTAGGGCATAAGGCCCGCCAATCGGAGGCCCTGCTTCCGGTCGAGACCGCACTGGACGACATCCCGGTGCTGGCCGTGACCGACGAAGACGCCTTTCGATTGAAGCAGGGACGATCGATCGTTCTCGTTCCCCGACAGGTGGAAGCGGTGAAAGCCGGGCTCAAGGCCGGCTCGCGCACCGTTTCGGCGATGTCGGGGGGAACGGTGGTGGCGCTCTGCGAGATGCGTGCGGGACGGCTCGAACCCTCGCGCGTCTTCAACCTTTGAAGAGCGGAGAAACCCGATGTCGATCACGGCCGAACGTAAAGCCGAAGTCATCAAGAGCCATGCCCGCGCCGAAGCGGACACTGGCAGCGCCGAAGTCCAGGTGGCGATCATGTCCGAACGGATCGCGAACCTCACCGAGCACTTCAAGACGCACAAGAAGGACAACCACTCGCGCCGGGGCCTGCTGAAGCTGGTCTCCGCCCGCCGCTCGCTGCTGGATCACCTGAAGAAGTCCGACGAGGCTCGCTATCAGGCCCTGATCGAGAAGCTCGGCCTGCGCCGCTAGTCCATAGTACCCGCGGACCCGTTCGCCTTCCGGCGTCGGGTCCGTTTCGTATCGGGGCGTGATGCCATCACGTTTCGGATTTGACGACCTGGAGCTTTCTGCGAAGGCTTCGGGGGCCGCTCCTCCGTCATGGGCCGGGGGACGCATGCGGCGCCGGGGCCGCCGAAGGGCTGCCCCACACACGCCGAGGGTTCCAAAGAAATCCTCACCCCGCCCGTGCCATTGGAGAGGATTTCGGAAGACCGATCCCCTGTCCGTCCCCGCCGGGAATACGCCCGCGGGATGAGAAAGAAGCCAAGATGTTCAATATCAAACGCAAGACCATCGAGTGGGGGGGCAAGACCCTCACGCTCGAAACCGGCCGCATGGCCCGTCAAGCCGACGGCGCGGTGCTGGCCACCTACGGGGAGACCATGGTCCTGGCGACCGCCGTCTTCGCCAAGAGCGCCAAGCCCGGCCAGGACTTCTTCCCCCTGACCGTGAACTACCAGGAGAAGTTCTACGCCGCGGGCAAGATCCCCGGCAGCTTCCCCCGCCGCGAGGGCGCGCCCTCGCAGAAGGAAACCCTCACCAGCCGCCTGATCGACCGTCCGATCCGCCCGCTGTTCGTGAAGGGCTTCAAGCATGAGGTCCAGGTGGTCGCCACCGTGCTGGCCCATGACCTCGAGAACGATCCCGACATCGTCGCCCTGGTCGCCGCCTCGGCCGCCCTGGTGCTGTCCGGCGCGCCCTTCATGGGCCCGATCGCCGGCGCCCGCGTCGGCTTCGTGGACGGCGAGTACGTCCTGAACCCGACCCTGGACGAGATGAAGGAAAGCCGGATGGACCTGGTGGTCGCCGGCACCGCCGACGCCGTCATGATGGTCGAATCCGAGATCAAGGAGATGACCGAGGACGAAGTGCTGAAGGGGGTGATGTTCGCCCACGCCGGCATGCAGCCCGTCATCGACGCGATCATCGAGCTGGCCGAGCACGCCGCCAAGGAGCCCTTCGACTTCCAGCCGGAAGACACCGAGGCCCTGAAGGCCAACGTCAAGAAGCTGGTCGGCAAGGACCTGGCCACCGCCTACAAGATCGTCGCCAAGGGCGAGCGCCATGACGCGGTCTCCGCGGCCAAGGCCAAGGCGGTCGAGAAGTTTGTGAAGTCGGACGCCAACCCCGACGGCGTCGCCGCCGACAAGCTGGGCGCGGTGTTCAAGGAACTCGAGGCCGACGTCGTCCGCCGCAACATCCTGGACACCGGCATCCGGATCGACGGCCGCAAGGTCGACCAGGTCCGCCAGATCGTCTCGGAAGTGGGCGTGCTGCCCCGGGCCCACGGCTCGGCGCTGTTCACCCGCGGCGAGACCCAGGCCCTGGTGGTCGCCACCCTGGGCACCGGCGACGACGAGCAGCTGATCGACGCCCTCGAGGGCAAGTACTACGAGAAGTTCATGCTGCACTATAACTTCCCGCCGTTCTCGGTCGGGGAGACGGGCCGCATGGGCGCGCCGGGCCGCCGCGAAGTCGGCCACGGCAAGCTGGCGTGGCGGGCGATCCGCCCGATGCTGCCGCCGTACGAGGAGTTCCCCTACACGATCCGCCTGGTCTCGGAGATCTTCGAGTCCAACGGCTCGTCCTCCATGGCCTCGGTCTGCGGCTCGTCGCTGGCCCTGATGGATGCGGGCGTGCCCCTGAAGAAGCCGGTCTCCGGCATCGCCATGGGCCTGATC
>Ga0136846_1227814_pt1 | contig 10519 bp, 9 predicted proteins | sample HopSoiMetagenom2_FD_96841 | JGI IMG/M metagenome (GOLD analysis project Ga0136846, IMG submission 96841) | Grasslands soil microbial communities from Hopland, California, USA - 2 Assembly 2016 (version 4) | ecosystem: Environmental > Terrestrial > Soil > Grasslands | place: USA: Hopland... | reverse complement strand
TCGGGCGCGAGGTCGGCCTCGCTGACCACCCGGATCCTCGCGTCCCGGCCGAGGTCCCCGTCCGGGAACGGCGCGGTGACCAGGTAACTGCCGTCGTACTCCTCGACCGCCATCCGGGCGTTCGGGGCGTACTTGCGCACCGACTCGATCACCGTCGACGGGTCGAAGGTCCGCTCGTCGATCACTTCACCGTCCGGGTAACGCAGCGTGCGCGCACCGTTGCTGCAGACAACGAACCCGCCGGCCGGCAGGCCGAGCCGTTCGGCCACCGGTCTGGTGGTCGACCAGGCCCGGCCGGTGGCCAGGATCACCGGGACGCGCGCGGCGGTGCGCTGGACCGCGTCGACGACCGCGGCCGACAGCCCTTCGTCGTGATCGATCAGGGTGCCATCGATGTCCAGCGCAACGGCTGTCGGCGGGGTCTGCGGCTGTGGTTCCCCCGTCATGTGCCGACCGGTTCGAGGACCTCACGGCCGCCGACGTACGGCTGCAGGGCGGTCGGCACCCGGACCGAGCCGTCGGCCAGCTGGTGCGTCTCCAGGATGGCGACGATCCAGCGGGTGGTGGCCAGTGTCCCGTTCAGCGTCGCGACCGGCTGCGTCCTGCCGTCGGCGTCGCGGTGCCGGATGTTCAGCCGGCGCGCCTGGAAGTCCGTGCAGTTCGACGTCGACGTCAGCTCCCGGTACCGGCCCTGCGTCGGCACCCACGCCTCGCAGTCGAACTTCCGGTACGCCGAGACGCCGAGGTCACCGGTCGCGGTGTCGATCACCCGGTAGCTCAGCTCCATCTTGTCGAGCATCTCCTTCTCCCAGGCCAGCAGCCGCAGGTGCTCCTCGGCGGCGTCCTCGAGCCTGCAGTAGGAAAACATCTCGACCTTGTCGAACTGGTGGACCCGGATGATCCCGCGGGTGTCCTTCCCGTGCGACCCGGCTTCCTTGCGGTAGCACGACGACCAGCCGGCGTACCGGATCGGACCGCCGGACAGGTCGATGATCTCGTCCATGTGGTAGCCGGCCAGCGCGACCTCCGACGTACCGGTCAGGTACAGCTCCGGGTCCTCGAGGCGGTACACGTCGTCGTGCGCGGACAGGTAGCCGGTGCCGCCCATCACTTCGGGCTTGACCAGCGTCGGCGTGATCATCGGCGTGAACCCGGCCTGGACCGCCTGCTGGATCGCCAGCTGCAGCATGCCGAGCTGGAGCAGCATGCCGGCGCCCTTGAGGAAGTAGAACCGCGAGCCGGAGATCTTCGCGCCGCGCTCCATGTCGATCGCACCGAGCAGCTCGCCCAGCGCGAGGTGGTCGCGGGGCTCGAAACCCTCGGCCGCGAAGTCCCGCGGCTTGCCGACCTCCTCCACCACGACGAAGTCGTCCTCGCCGCCGACCGGGGCCTCGTCGGAGACCAGGTTCGGCAGGGCGCGGGAGAGCTCGTCGAAGCGGCGCTCGGCCTCGTTCGCGGCGGCCTCGGTGGCTTTCACGTCGGCGGCCAGGGCCTTGGTCCGGTCCAGCAGCGCGGTCCGCTCGTCACCCTTGGCCTGGGCGACCTGCTTGCCGAGCGTCTTCTGCTCGGCCCGGAGCGCCTCGAAGGCGGAGATGGACGATCGACGCTCGCTGTCGGCCACCAGGATCTGGTCGACCAGGTCCGTACTCTCGCCGCGCTTGGTCAGGGCCGCACGCACGACATCGGGGTTCTCACGGAGCAGTTTCGCGTCAATCACACCCTGAGGGTATCGGGGCGTGTCAGAACCGGCGAAGTCTATTCGGGATGATGTGGTGGTGCACGTGACCACGGAGGGGGACCTGAGCGGGCGATGAACCACCACCCACCCACCCAGGTCGGCCGTGCGCTCACGGTCGTGCTGGGTGCGGTGCCGTTCGTCGTGGTCACCCTCCTGGTGTTCAACCACTGGGCTCCGCTGGTCCGCTGGGACCAGTCGGTCGCCGCCCGCGCCGCGTCGTACGGCGCCTTGCACGAGAGCCTCGTCGACTTCTGGCAGGTGGTCGGCGCGGTGGTGCTGCCGTGGACGTCGCGGGCGGTCATCGTGGTCGTCGCGGCGTACCTGTGGCATCGCAGGGCGCGGTTGCTGACGATCTGGCTGCTCACCTCGGCGGCGGCCGAGCTGGTGTTGGTACAGGCGGTCAAGGCGACCTTCGAGCGGGAGCGGCCGGCGCAGATGCTGGTCGAGAACGACGGCTTCTCGTACGTCTCCGGTCATGCGACCGCGGCGTTCGTGATGGCGGGCGCCTTGGGGGTCGTGCTGCCCTCGGTGCGGGGCTGGCGGCGGCGGTTCCGCCTGTTGGTACTGCTGCCGGTGATCCTGGTGGTGTGCGTCGTGTCGGCGGACCGGATCGCGCTGAACGTGCACTACCTATCCGACGTGCTCGGCGGGTGGGCGCTCGGGCTGGCGATCCTGACCGCGACGTCGATCGGGTTCGGTCTGCGGCCCGGCCTGCGCCGGCGTCGGCGACGTACGCCGACAGACGGTGACGGTACGGCACCGCCGCCGCGGGCCGCGGTGATCGTGAACCCGATCAAGGTCGGCGACGGCGTGGCGTTCCGGCGCAAGGTGACGCGAGCGCTGGCGGTCCGTGGGTACGACGACCCGCTCTGGCTGGAGACCCGCGAGGACGATCCGGGGAACGCGATGGCCAAGCAGGCGATCGAGAACGAGTCCGACCTCGTGCTGGTCGCGGGCGGCGACGGCACCGTCCGCGTGGTCTGCTCCGCGCTCGCGCACACCGGAATCCCGGTCGGGGTGATTCCGGCCGGCACCGGAAACCTGCTGGCTCGCAACCTGCACATCCCGCTCGACCTGGACGACGCGCTGGAGCGGATCCTCGACGGGCGGGACCGGCGGATCGACCTCGTCCGGGTACACGGTGACGAGCTGGACACCGACCGGTTCGCGGTGATGGCCGGGCTCGGCCTGGACGCGGCGATCATCTCGGACGCGCCACCGCATCTGAAGAAGCAGATCGGCTGGACGGCGTACCTGGTGTCGGCGGCCAAGAACATCAACCACCCGTCGGTGCGGGTGCAGCTGGCCCTGGACGACGCGGAGCCGATCGATCGCCGGGTGCGCACGGTCGTGGTCGGGAACGTCGGGATGCTGCAGGCCAACATCCCGCTGCTGCCGGACGCGCGCCCCGACGACGGGCTGCTCGACGTGGTGGTGATCGCGCCACGGCGCGTGACCCAGTGGCCGATGGTCCTCTGGCGCCTGATGACCCGGACGCACCGCACCGACATGTACCTGGAGCGCTTCACCGGCCGCAAGGTCGAGATCAACGCCGCCGTCGACGTCCAGCGCCAACTCGACGGCGACCCCATCGGCCCCGGCCGCCACCTCAGCGCGGAGATAGAACCCGGCGCCCTGACCGCCCGGGTACCCAAACGGCGTTGAGGTCGTCAGCTCTCGACTGTCGGACCGGCTTCCTTGCGGAGCGCGTCGATGGCTTCTTCCTCCTCCGGCGACAGTTTGGAGTCGCTGGTGAAGGACTTGATCTCCTTGGCGTATGTCCGTGCGTCGGCGCGGCTGTTGATCGACGTCAGCACGACCCCGTCGCCGTTGTCGTCCAGCAGCGCCACCGACCAGGACAACTTCCCACCGGTCTCCCCGAACGCGTCGTACCGGACGACGGCCAGGTGCTGCAGGGTTTCCTTCAGCTCACCGCGGGCGATCGCCAGTTCCTTGCTCAGCCTGCGCAGCTCGGACTTCACCGTGCCGGCTTTGGGCTCCGCCTGCCCCGATTGCCCCGTCTGCCCTGGCTGCGGCGGCGCCTCCGGGACGGGGGCGGAGGTGGGCTTGTCCGACGTGCTGGTTCGCGCCCGCAGGGCTTGAATGGCGAACACCAGGGCGAGCACCGCCACGAACAGAGCGGCGATCCCGAATGCACCGGCTAACGTCGAAGACACGCACGAGAGCCTAAAGCATCCTGCGGTTTAGTTGAGTACTCAGATGATTGCACAGTGTAGGTATGCCGGACCGGAGGAGGACGCACCGGACCGGGCAACGTAGATTCTCGGCGTGACACATTTGCCTGATCACGGCCCACAACCCGGCGTTCACGACCTCGGCTTCGCACGCCTCGACACCGACCGGCTGGAGCGGACCGGCGACGCTGAAGTCGTCTACGGCGCCGGCAAGACCCCGTCTCAGGTCCTGGAACTGCTGCGCACTTTGCACGCCACACACCCCGGCCACGCGGTTCTCGCCACCCGGCTGTCCGTCGAGGCCCAGGAGGCCGTGACCGCGGCCCTGCCGGACGCGGTGGTCGACCCGGTCGGCCGTACGGCGGTCCTCGGTGAGCCACCGCGGCTGCACGGGACAGTCGCTGTGGTGTCGGCTGGTACGTCGGACGCTCCGGTGGCTGCTGAGGCGGCGACGACCGCTCGGGTCTTCGGTGCCGCCGTCGACGTGGTCACGGACGTCGGAGTGGCCGGGCTGCATCGAGTGCTCGGCGAGCGGGAGCGGCTTGACGCTGCGGACTGCCTGATCGTGGTCGCCGGCATGGAGGGTGCGCTGCCGAGTGTCGTCGGCGGACTGGTCGGCGTACCGCTGGTCGCCGTACCGACGTCGGTGGGGTACGGCGCTTCGTTCGGTGGACTGGCCGCGCTGCTCGGGATGCTCAACTCGTGTGCGCCCGGGGTGTCGGTCGTGAACATCGACAACGGCTTCGGGGCTGGGGTGTTCGCCGCGCGCGTCGCCCGTCGGTCCGCTCCGCGTGAGACGAAGGACGAAGGCTGATGCGCATCGCCTGGCTCGATTGCTCCGCCGGCGCCTCCGGCGACATGCTCCTCGGCGCGTTCATCGCGGCCGGTGCCGACCTCGCCCACATCAACGCGGCCGTGGCCGCGGTGGACCCGTCGCTATCGGTCACGGTCAGTTCCACCGCCCGCCACCAGATAGCCGCGACCAAGGCCACGGTCGAGGTCAACGGCACCCCGCACCCCGAAAGCATCCCGAGTGAGGATCACGGGCATGGTCACGAACAGGGTGACGATGCTGGTCACGGACATGGCCATGGTCATGGTGACGGCGCCGGGCATGGGCACGAGGGCTCCGAGCCGACCCGTTCGTGGGCGGATGTTCGCCGGCTTCTCGAGCAGGCCGCGTTGGAGGATGCGGTTCGCGCACGAGCGCTCGACACCTTCGCGCGACTGGCGCGGGCTGAGGCGTCCGCACACGGCGTGGAGCCGGACGACGTGCACTTCCACGAAGTAGGCGCCCTGGATGCGATCGCGGACATTGTCGGGGTGGCGGCCGCGTCGGTGTCGCTCGACATCGACCGGCTGGTGGTCTCCACCGTCGTGCTCGGTGGCGGCGGCCAGGTGCGCGGTCAGCACGGCGGGATCCCGGTCCCTGGGCCGGCCGTACTCGCCATCCTCTCCGAGGCTCAGGCACCGGTCATCGGCGGCCCAGCGCCGTACGAGATGACGACGCCGACCGGCGCCGCGCTGCTCGCGACGCTGGCGGACGACTTCGGCCCGCTGCCGCCGATGCGGATCCAGCAGACCGGAGTCGGCGCGGGCGGTCGGGACCCGGTCGAGGTCCCGAACGTCGTGCGGCTCGTGATCGGCGAGACCACCGACCGCTCGGCCAGCGAGATCGTGTACGAGACCAACGTCGACGATCTGGACCCGCGGATCTGGCCGCAGGTCCTGGCCCGGCTGATGGAGGCCGGAGCCGCCGACGCATGGCTAACCCCGATCCTGATGAAGAAGGGCCGTCCGGCGCACACCCTGTCTGTCCTCGTCGGCAGCGGCAACGCCGAGATGGTTCGAGCGGTGATCCTTTCCGAGACGTCGGCGATCGGGCTGCGTGAGTTCGGCATCCGCAAGCACGCGGCGGACCGCGAGTTCACCACCGTGGACGTCGACGGCCAGCGCGTGCACGTCAAGATCGCGCGCTATGGCGGTCAGGTCGTCAACGTCCAGCCGGAGTACGACGACGTGGCCGCCGCCGCAACCGTCCTGAAGAAGCCGGTCAAGACCGTCCTGGCCAAGGCGATCGCTGCCGGCCACGACCTGTGGAGCTGACGCCCTAACGCCCGCTGTACGGCGGAGCGAAGAACACCAGCAGCGCCAGGTCCTCGGTGATCTCGGTGAACCGGTGCTCTTCCTCTGCCGGCACGAACAGCACGTCGCCGGGACCGACGTCCTCGGTCCCGCTCGGCGTCACGAGCTTGGCCCGCCCGGCTGTCACGACGTAGATCTCGTCCTCGTGGTGCGGCAGCTGGTCATCCACCCCACCGACCGGGATCGAGTACGTCCCGACCGACATCGATTCGGTCCGCAGTTGCTCGACCCAGTCGTTCGGCTCGCGGTGCCCGAAGACGCCCGCGCCCACCAGTTTCTTCACCCGCGTGAGACTAGTGCGCTTCGGCCTGCTGCGGCACGGCCTTCTGCTTGCGGCGTGGCCAGTCGTACGGCCACCACTGGGCGCCGCTGCGCCGAGCCCAGACGATCAGGCCGATCAGCACCGCCAGCTCGACCGCCGGACAGAGCGTGTCCCGCAGCCGCGCACTGAAGAACTCGATCGAGTCGGACAGGCTGGCCGCGACCTGGCGCGCGTGGGGATCCCGGCCGGGTACGTACGCGATCGCGAGCATCGTCGTACGGATGACCATCAAGCCATCGACCTTCGACGCCGCCACCGCGGCCAGGGCGACCCAGGCAATCACGTCGTACCAGGGCAGCGAGTACATCGCGGTGAGCACCCACGCGATCGCATAGATCGCGGTGTAGCGGATCGCGGCCGGCGTCGGATCGTCCGGATGCGTCTGCGGCACCAGTGACTTCGGGAACACCTGGGTCAGGAGGATCGCGACCACGATCAGACCGATCCAGGCCAGGATCGCCAGGAACGTGCGTACCACCGGGCCGGGCAGGAACAGGTCGAAGAAGCTCAGCAGCACCTTGTGCGGCGTGCCGGTGGAGATGAACGACGTCTGCGACCGCGCCTGCTGGAAGGCTTGCAGTCCGACGATCGCGTACAGCCCGCCCATCGCGAGTGCGCCGCCGCCGCAGAAGATCACGGCCTTCCGCCGGTCGGCCCGCAGCGCCCACAGCATCGCGACGCCGACCAGGCCGATCGACAGCTTGGTACAGCCCGCGACCCCGAGCATGATGCCGGCCCAGAACACGTGCCGCCGGAGCAGCACCAGCGCGATCACCGCGAACATCACCGCGATCGCGTCGTTGTGCGCACCGGCCAGCACCGACCACAGGAGCAGCGGGTTCGCGAGGCCGAGCATGATCACCCGGCGGCGGGCCGGCAGGTGCGGCCCGACGAGCTTGACCAGGAGCAGTCCGGTGACCACCAGGCTGATCGCAACCGACAACTGGAGCATCCACACCGTGAGCTGCGCCGAGTCGCCGCCGATCACCGACGAGAGCCACTGGATCCACGTCGCGACCGGGCCGTAGACGCTGCGCGCGCCCTGCCACGGTCGCTCTGTCGCGGCGATGACCGGGTCGTACCCGAGCCGGATCGTGTCGGCCGGCGACGCGGTGTACGGGTCGCCGCCGAGCGCCATGATCCGGCCGTACGCCGCGTAGATCAGGACGTCGCCGGAGGCCATCGGCGGGACGAGGGTGATGGCCACAGTCGTACCGATGCCCAAGGCAATCAATCGGTCGACGCGCGGAGCCCATCCGTGTTTGAGTGCCTTGGTGGCCAGGTAGACGCCGTACCCACCGAGCAGGATGGCGATGTAGATCATCACCGACACCAGCCAGTCGCTCGGCTTGGTGGTGAACCAGTACGAGGGGAGCCACGCGTGCCGGTTGGTCAGGGTGAGCACGACCACAGAGGGACCGAGCAGGCCGACCGCGACGATCAGTGCGGCGCAGGCCAGGTACAGCGCGACGGCCCGGCGACCGTACTTGTTTCCCAGGCGAAGGTCGGCTGCGATGGTCTCGTCAGCGCTCATTGCGCGGACTTCCGCGGGAACAGGCTGCGCAACGACGGTCCACCACCGTCCGCGGGCAACGCGCTGCGAGCAGCCAGGGCACGCCGGACGTGCCGGTACTGCTTCGCACGGTGCAGCTGACCGCGCAGGTCGGTCCCGGTCGCACGGTGCCGAACGTCGATCGGCACCTCGACGATGCGGAAGCCCTTGCGGCCCAGGTCGATGGTCAGCGAGGTCTCGACCCCGAACCACGCAGCCAGTGGTACGGCGGAGTCGAACGCGGCCCGGGTCAGGCAACGCTGCCCGGACAGCGGCTGCTCCGGCGCCCAGCCGATCGCTTCCTTGATCCCGGCGCGGGCCAGCCGGACGACGAACCCGTGACCGCCGGCCTTGGACCCGTCGGCCCGCACCTGAGCCGGTAGCGTCCCGATCGTCATGTCCGCGTGGCCGGTCTGCACCGGCTCGATCAGCGGCGCCGCTGCGGTCGCCGAGTCGGTCAGGTCGGCGTCCAGGAACAACAGATGCCGAGCGCGGGCACCGTCGCGCTCCGCGACCGCGGCCGCGCCGGTCTCCATCGCGGCCGCCTTGCCCCGGTTCCGCGGGTGCCGGACGACGACCGCACCGGCTCGCTCAGCGGCTTGCGCCGTACCGTCCGAGGAACCGTCGTCGACGACCACGACCAGGTCGACGCCGGTGATCTTGTGCACCGCGTCGACCGTCGCCGCGATCCGGTCGGCCTCGTCCTTCGCCGGGATCACGCAGGCGACGGCACGCTCGAACGGCTCGGGGGAGAGATCATGACCGGACACAGCACCGCAGCCTAGTTCCTTCCCAGCCGATCGACCTCGTCAGCGCCCGCCCCCTGTGGATTTCTCGTCCTTTCGAACGACCCTGTGGAAAACCGTCGGGGGCGGGTCGGATCACGGCATCTTCTCTGGCGACAGGTTCTGCCGTCGGCCGGCGCAGTCGGCCAGGGGTGGTGGATATCAGCCAGGTGGCAGATGTTCCGATGCCGCCGCGGCAGCAGGATTTGTGAAGTCAGGGCGCCGCCGGGGCGTCCGGGGAACTGGAAGAGGTACTGACATGACTCGCACTGTGGTCGCCAACATCTCGCTCTCGCTCGACGGCCGGATCAACGGCGCGGGCGGCGACTTCGACATGAGCTGGATCGTGCCGCACGCGATCACCGAGGGTGCTCGTGAGCACATGATCCGGGTGACCCAGCCGGCGACGACCGCACTGCTCGGCCGCAAGAACTATGAAGGCTTCGGCGGCTTCTGGCCGGCGGTGGCCGACGACGAGAACGCCGCGCCACAGGATCGAGCGTTCTCCCGCTGGCTCAACGAGACGGAGAAGGTGGTCTTCTCCACCACACTGACCGAGGCGCCCTGGCAGAACTCGCGGATCGCCGACGGCGAGCCGGCCGACGTGGTCAAGCACCTGCGCGGACAGGAGGGCGGCGACATCATCGTGCTGGCCAGCGCCAGCGTGATCCGGGCCCTGCTGGCCGCTGACGAAGTCGACCGGCTGAGCATCACCCTGGACCCCGAGCTGGTCGGTGGCGGGGCCCGGCTCTTCGAGGACGGCTTGCCGGCCACGTCGTGGAAGCTGGCCGACTCCACGCCGACCGAATCCGGCGCGCTCTGCCTGCTGTACGACCGAGTCCGCTCGTGACGGTTTGGCCGTCGAAGGATATTGTCGGACAATCAGACAGATCAGCTGCCAATCACCGATCCACAGGATCAGCAAGCCGGTGATCGCGAGCCGGCGCCGACGCGGCACGGCTGCCGTAGCGTGGTGGGCAGGACCGGACGAAGGGGCGGGCGGATGACCGAGGCGCGGCAAGACGGCAAGGTCGATCGGGCGTACGGCGTCGACAGCGAGGTGGGGCCGCTGCGGACGGTGATGCTGCACCGGCCAGGCAACGAGCTCCGGCGGCTCACCCCGCGCAACAACGACAAGTTGCTGTTCGACGGCATCCCCTGGGTCGGGCGGGCGCAGGACGAACACGACGCGTTCGCCCAGGCGCTCCGGGACCGTGGAGTCGAGGTGCTGTACCTCGGTGAGCTACTCACCGAGGCCCTCACCGACCCGGCCGCCCGGGCGCAGGCCGTCACGGGCGCGACCGAGGACCTCCGGCTAGGTGACAGCCTCCGCGACTACCTCCGGGCGTCGCTCGGGGAGCTGGATCCGGCCGGCCTCGCCGAGGCGCTGATGGCCGGCGTCCGGAACGACGAAGTCCGCGCGGGTGGCCTGGTCACGTCGTTGCTGGCGCACGAGGACTTCCTGATCGACCCCCTGCCGAACCTGCTCTTCACCCGCGATTCGAGCGTATGGATCCATGACTCGGTCGCGGTCACCTCGCTCGCGATGCCGGCCCGGGCTCGCGAGACGCAGCTGACCGAGCTGATCTACACGTTCCACCCACGGTTCGTCGGGGCCGACAAGGTGTATGACCGCCAACTCGAGCACGTCGAGGGTGGCGACGTCCTGGCGCTCGGCCCTGGCGTCCTCGCGGTCGGGGTGGGCGAGCGGACCACGCCGGCCGGCGTCGAGCGGCTGGCGCGCCGGGTGTTCGCGAAGGGGCTCGCGCACACCGTTCTCGC